>Ga0224555_1002206_pt1 | contig 23698 bp, 14 predicted proteins | sample 714S23034metaG_FD_180687 | JGI IMG/M metagenome (GOLD analysis project Ga0224555, IMG submission 180687) | Peat soil microbial communities from Stordalen Mire, Sweden - 717 S2 30-34 | ecosystem: Environmental > Terrestrial > Soil > Wetlands > Peat | place: Sweden: Norrbotten County, Stordalen...
CCACCAGGTGAAATGTCGTCTTGCCAAGGTCAATACCAACCGATCGAATCTGCATGTCGATGATCCTCCTTGAATCTGCCTACAAGATCTTCCGGGGAAGATCAAGCGGCGGACCATCTTAGTAAACACCAGACGTTACAGGCAGTTCGGAGAGTCTTGACTCAGCCACGCTCGCAAGCGCGATACAAGCCTGTAGTGAGCACGGTCTGCTACAGATTCTGGCTAGTGTTTCAAGCTATTCGGAATGCTGACATTCTGCAGATACCTGGCCTTTGCCAGGCGGACCTGTTCAATTTGATTCACGCTGAGAGGTCTAGGTGATCCCAGTTGGTGTGCGACCAACTCGATGTGCGCGAGATGTTCGACCGTCTCCATTCTCAGAAAAGCTTCCAAAAGATCGCTGCCATAGGTCACCGCGCCATGATTTGCCAATAGGATTGCCTCGTGGCCGTAGATGAACGGGCCCAGACTCGCAGCTACCTCATCGGTTCCCGTTGTAGCGTACTCGGCTAAAGGTACTGCTCCTAGCGTCATCATCCCCTCCTGACAAAGCACCTGGTCAAGTCCCCTGCCAGCGCAGGCAAAGCCGGTCGCAATCGGAGGATGTGAGTGGATCACCGCCGAAATATCCTTCCTCATCTCATAGACCGCGAGATGCATACATACCTCGCTCGTTACCTTACGGGTGCCGGAGAGCAACCGGCCTTGAAGGTCGACGATGACCATGTCCGAAGGCTTCAGCAGGAATTTGCTCATTCCCGTTGGCGTAACCAGCAATCGACCCTCATCGAGGCGAGCCGAGAGATTTCCGGATGTTCCCGGCATGAAGCCGAGGCGCGACAGCCATTTGCTGAAGCGCACTAGCTCCCGCCGCAGCTCTGGCTCGCTAATTGGGGTGCTTCCCATCACTGTTCCCTCTGAGACTGACCAACGTGAATGCTTTACAAAATCTTGAATCGAACAGCCTCTGACTGGACTGCGGACCTTCCCGAAAATGAATCTCTAAGCCTTCGCAAATACTTGCCAAATCGGTCTGAAGCCATGAAGAGGTCGCCTGCTGTGAGATTGCCGACTACTTTGTGGTGCCCAACCGCTGCGAGACCCATCGCAGCGAAGCAACCACACTGTGAGCAATCCGGAACTCCACCGAACTGACAAGGCGTGATCTTCGTTGTCAGGTCGGCGGAAATGGTCTGTGTGGTGCGGGCGAAAATACACTCTTCCGGATTGGATGGCGGGTTTGCGATCTCATCAATGACGATGTCGTGCATGTCGAGCTTCGGAAAGATTGGGCGAAGGCGGCGCAGTTCGTTCATCACGGCAAGGCGCTGCTCGCGAGAAAGAATCTCCGGATCGGTTGCGCCTCGCTGTGGCGAAAAGAGGCTGAACCAGACCTTCGCAATCGCCGGATTAGAACTCCAGAAAGCAAGGAACTGTTCCAGATAGCCGGGACGCGAGGCAATCTGCGCCGTGATCGTTGAATGAATGGTGACTCGAGCTCCCTCGATATTCTTAAGAATGCGCTCGTAGGTCGCAGGCTTTCGACGTTCGTCGTGTTCTGGCTGAAGTCCATCGATGGAAACCACCACGTTCAGCTTTTTGTACTTGCTCCACTCCGCGGGAATGGCACGAAAAGCGCTCGTGACAACCTGGGTATGGATGCCGCGAGCTTCGATCTGAGGTATTAATTCCTCGAGTTCGCGATGGCGCACCAGGGGATCCCCCCCGACCAGCGAAACATGAAGGGGTCTGAGATCATCCAGGATGGCGAGAACTCGAGTGACGAGTTCATCGCCCTTGAAATCGGAAAGCTGGCTGAGCAGTTCGGTGCCCCCAAGGTGGGCTTCGTCAAAGGCGTAGCAACCCGGACACCGGAGGGGACACTCCTTCGTGATTTCAATGGAAAGCGAAGGAGCCCGCCCAGATAGAATGGTGCGCCATGCTTGGAGGACTTCACTTTTTTTCATTACCGCTCCAAGAGCAACTCGCAATTGCGGGCGCTCTGGTTACACTCCTAGTGTAATCTGCCCTTGTGCGTGCCTGCGCTTAGTCCTTTAGTCCGATGTGGTGTCTGATCTTGAGGCCGATGGCAGCGGCTCTTTTTAGGGCCATTTCTGATTTGCCCCGTTCTGGTTTCCAGGAGAGGAGCACTCACAGAATCTACGCCCGTAGGAGAGAAGATGCGGGCAGTCGAGATTCGACGTCGCCAGGGTTGTCTCTCCCCACAGTCTTCCACCGCACGTGATATGTCCGCTATGCAATCCGATGAGGAAGCAAACCGACCACCAGCCAGTCCGCCCCCGAATGCCTCAGCAGTACAGCGCTACCCTGCGGGAGGGCGCCTCCCGTTGATGCGAACTTCCCGAAAGTCGGGTTACTGAGATGGTCCGCCGCTTGAACTTCACCGGTAGTGTGGAGGCATCGTGACGGAGGCCCCCGCAGTGGCCGCCTGACGGGCCAACAGAAACCAGAACCAACAACCCTAAGGAAATACAATCTACAGAAAAACTAGGACTTGACTTCTGGCCCGATCCGGGCCCCGGCTGCGCTTGTGGAAGCTGAAGCGGAGCCGATTATGCGGCATATCGCAATTTTGACGAAACAAAGCCGCCACATCCTCGCGAATGTGGCGGCTGTTCTCACAACTGGCAAAGCTGGTTAGAATATGAAGTGTGCGGCAAACTGCCAGTCGCGCGGTGTAGCGCTCGCACTGGTAACTTGTCCAAAAGTGGCTGATCCAGTCGACCAGGCTCCGTTCGGGCCTCCGAATGTCACCTTGTTCCACACATTCGTGCAATCTGCCTGGAGCATGAGTGAGCCAAAATCCTTTGGCAGCGGGAAACTCCGATGCAAAGAGGCATCGAGGTTCTGCGTGCCGGGATTCCAGAGGTTCAGAGGCCTGGTACGAGGCGAAGTGCCAATCAGGAACTGCTGCGCGTGCGTCGCGGGAGTGCCGCTATAGGGCGCAGTAGAAATATCTGCCGGCGCCTTGAACGCGTTGACATCGACGTAGCTGATCGCGGTACAACCCGAAACCAGGCCGATGTTGCAGGCATTGACCCCATTTGGCCCTGTTCCGTAGCTCCCATGGATGCGAGCGTTCATACTGGTAACGTCGTTCGACGCATAGTTGAGATCAGGCTGGCATTGGCCCTGGCCGGGGTAGGTGCTACTGCTGCATAGGCTCGAGGTGACAACCACGGGCGTTCCCGAGGAATAAGTGTAGATGCCCGACAGTTGCCATCCACCGGCAAGGGTGCGAACCAGGAACGAGCCGCTGCCGATGTGGCCCTTCCCGAACGGAAGCTCCCAGACACCGAAGGCATGTATGAGCTGCGGGTTGTCGATCGTCGTGATAGACCGGTCGATGCGGTCTTGCGGCCAGCTTTGGTTATTAACTCCGCTCGCGCCATTGCTGGAGAGCGCCGCTGCCGGAATGTAGAACCCGCTGCGGAAGCTGCCATCGTCGCCAATGTTCTTCGAGTAGCTATAGTTGAAGTTGAAGCTGAGGCCTTTGCTGGTCCGCTGTATCAGCGTAATCTGCCACGAGTTGTAGCTGAAGTTGCCAACGTTTTCGCCCCAGGTATCGGTCACGCCGCTGTACTGCGGGAACGCTACCAGTCCTTGAGCGATCGTCGGCGTCGTACTTATCGCAGCCGCGGCCTGGAAGAATGCAGGGATGCTGATGCCAGGCATCGCCAACTGCGCCTTGGCTACGTTCGCCGCAGTCGCCGCCGCAATCAGAATCGGCGTCTTGCCATCAGAGGCGAGCACACTACCCAGTCCGGCAAGGTACTTCGGATCCAGCTGATTCACCCAGTATCCGCGGGCATTCGCTCCGCTGGACGTGGAGTTGATAATGAAGTGGCTCTGGTCGCCGACATAATTGATGGCCAGGGTCATGTCTTTGGTGATGGCCCGCTCAATGCCGGCATTGTAGAAGTTGAGCTCAGGCGCGCGTCCTGAGACGTATGGGTCTGCATATGCAACGGTGCTCGCCGTCTGGAGTTTGCCTGAGCTGTTCACGTAGTTGCCCGTGTTCAATATCTGGGCAGCGGAACTGGGCGCCGGGGCAGCCGGATAGGCGTAGCCCGCTCCGAAAAGCGCTGTGTTCGCCATGCCCAGGCCGGTGAAATATGTCCCGTTGTTCAGATAGAACGACGGTGCCACCGCCGAGCCGGTCGTGACCTCGGCCGGAGAGGCCGCGGTCGTGTTGAAGCCGGTTTGCCCGGTGCCGTTGAAGGCGCCGCCACGTCCGCCGACGCCGCCGGCCTGCGAGAAGACCTCGCCAAAGCCGACCCGGAACACGGTCTTATCGTCAACCGAATAGGCGATCCCGATGCGCGGACCCCAGTTCTTCCAGTACGTACTCACCGGTGTTGTGCAACCGCAGCTTACGCCCGTTCCTCCGTAGTTTCCAGCAAATTGCAGCTCGCCGGGCGTGCCTGTGGCCGCATTGGTCAGACTCGGATTCAGGAACGTCCAGTGGTCCTTGACCTCGCGGTACGGCGGCAGGTAATCCCAACGCAGGCCGAGATCGAGCGTCAGCTTATCCGAGACCTTCCAGCTATCCATCACAAAGGGGGACACCGGCCGATACCGGCCGCCCTCCTCAGCCACGTACTGCAGGGTGAGGGATGGCGAACCGCCCACTGCGCCCAGCAGGTAGCTTGCATACGAATAGCCGGATGGCTGTGCCGGCGTAGTTACGCCGTTTACCGTCGTGGCAGCCGTGCCCAGGGTGAGCGCGCTCGAACCATTAAAGTTCGCGGTGTCGTACCCGGTGTAGGTCAGATCCAGGCCGCCGGTGAACGTTGACGGATTCGCGTTGTTGATCTCCTGCCACTGATAGGTAATGCCGAACGTCAGCGCATGTTTGCCCTTCAGCCATTGCAAATTGTCGACGATCGTATAGTTATTCGGGGTCGTAAGCTGGGTCGACACCGAACCGGACGCTCCCCGCCACGTAGTGGGTACGTTGCCGCTGGCGAATCCAGGCGTGGTGCTGTACGATGCGCCGAAGAACTCCTGTCCGGCTTGACCAGCCGGCAGGTTCGTGACGCCGAGAGTGGTTTCCTCCCACGCCGCTATCCCCTGCGTTTCATCCTTGATGTCCTGGTAGAAACGAGTGAACCCAAACTTGAACTGGTTGGTCATCCGCTCATTGATGACGTACGAGTCCTCCACCTGGTAATTCTTGGGGAAGATATCGGCAAGATCGCCGCCAATATACGGGGTGGCGCCCCCGCTTGCAGTTGTAATAAACGGCGCGGCAAAGTTATTGAGGTAAGCGTACGTCCCCATCGCCCCAACGCTCGATATCCTCTGCTTCTTGCTCAGGTCGTAGTCTACGCGCCAATCGATTACGTGATTGTCGTAGCCGCTCGGAAAACCGCCCACGAAGTTATTCGCGATCACAGCGGGGTTGGTCGGCGGCGGCAGGAACTGCTGATTGGCCTGCATAATCGGAGAGATATAGCTGGTCGGAATCACGTTGTAGGTCGGCACACCATTCTTCACACCCTGGAAAGGCGTCCGGATGCAGGCACTGCCGACGCAACTGGTTGTCGTTGGATCGTAAAGGAAAGCTTTGTTGGCGCCCCCGTTGGAAGGATCGCCCGCGATGCCGGTTTCGCCGCCAGAACCCGCATTCCCAATAAGTTCGGTGAAATCTCCCGTTCGCATCAGCATCGTGGGAACGGTGTATGGGGCATAGCTGGCGCCTGCCCGGGCATGAAACTTGTCGTAGGCAACAAAGAAAAACAGCTTGTCGCCCGTATGCGGTACCTTCCAACCGGCGGAGGCGGAGAATTCGTTCCGGTGCTCGATCGACTTTGGGGCCGGGATAACCGCTCCCAGCAAGTTGTGTGTGGTAGCCACTTTGTTTGCGAAGGACCATGAGTCGAAGATCGTATTGCGCACAAAGTCCGATACCTGCCCGTGCAGCTTCAATCCGCCCGACTTCATCGTGAAGTTCTCGGCGCCGGCTCCCATATACTCCGCCGGAGGCGTGCTGGTGACGATCTGGAACGAGTCGACCGAGTCGACGCTCATCGACTCCGACACCAGCCGGTTGTCGCCCTGCTGGCTGATTGTCTCGGCCGGCATGCCATCGAGATAGAGTTGGCCCAGATAATTGCCCGTTCCCCCAACGTACGGAAGCCGCGTCGCCCCGACCTCGGTGCCGGGCGAGAGAGCGCTAAACGCCGTAGGATCGCGTCCCAGACTGCCGCTCATCATGACGGGAAGGTTGGCATAAGTTTCGTTCTCCATCACCATGCCCACCGTCGCGTTGGTCGTATCCAGCACCGGCGGTGCGGTGGTGACGACCACTGTCTCCGTCGCAGCGCCGACGCTCAACACCGGATTGAAACCCAGTTCGCCAAGCGCAACGACATCCAGGTTCTCCTGGGTCAACGTCTTGAACCCCTTGGCCGACACTGTGACCGTATAGGTGCCCGGCTGCAGCGGAGCGATGGTGTACGCGCCCGCCCCGGAGGTCGTGCGCGTTTCAGACACATTGGTTGCGACATTCGTGGCTACTACCGTTGCACCCGGAATCGCCGCGCCGGCGCTGTCTTTTACTATGCCGGTAATGGTACCTTCACCGGCCGTTTGCGCCTTGAGTGTGACCGGTGCCACAAGGAGTGCGGAAAGGGCGAACAGCGCAAATACATTGCCTATCGTCGTCGCAAGATTAGCTCGCAACATGCTCTTGGGTGAAATCATAAATAAACCCCCTGTCAATCGAATATTGTGGCCGAGTGGCGCGACCTGATACGAACCTTGTCTGTGAAGGGCTCACAAGCAGCGCTATGTGGGACTGGCGAGAATTATGCCGAGCCGAGTGGCATGGGGAGTTGAGGCTTAGTCCGCTCGCGACCGCGGTTTCAATAAAGAAACAATTCCACGAATGGGAGAAAAGTACGCTGGAGTCTCCGAGCTTGTCAAGAGAAATTCGTGAAATTTAATTCACTCACATTGAAGTGCTCGATAAGGCTGAGGAGTTCCAGCCTGAGTCTTGGGAAGTGCCGTTCTACAGAGGGCAGTTTCTCCACCGTTCAGGACAAGACAAATCGGCTCTGCGGAAATCGCCGGTCAGATTAAGACCTGCTTCCGCGGCATCCCGATAGCCTAATGATATTCCGAAGGCCAAATCGCCGCGAAACGGGGCTTACCCGTGAAAGCGCTTACCAGACATGCACGGCCAGAATCGAGGGCGCCCCGGTCTTGCCGTCGATGACGCTGACCTTCAGGACCGCCTCGACGTTCCGGTTGGCAAAGTCGGTTCCCGCCTGGTCCCGGAGCAGTTGCATGTAGTGGGGACTGGTTGCAAATTGAGCGGCGGCTTCCGTTCCATTTCGTCCCACGCCAGCCAGCACGACAACCCAACTGTCGGTCGTGGTGTCGTGAAACCGGGCTACCAGCGCATAGTCGTCTGCGCTGGAGTAGGGCAGAGTCTCATCGCGCTCCCAGTGCACACCCGGATGCGCCGCATCCACGATCGCCTCGGCGGCTTCCACCGGACCGAAGTGGAAGCGCAGCGGCTGCAACAGGCGCAGCGTCCACTGATTGTTGTACGCGCCCAGCAGAATCACCGGATGCTCCTTCAGTTCCGTCAGCGGAGTGGTCGCGGCGGGTTGCAACTGGGTGGTCACCCCGCCGTTGCTCTCCAGCAGAGCGCTCAGTTGCGCGACCGCTGAGACGCTCTGCATGGAGACAAATGGGTAGTCGACATCCTTCGTGGCCGTGGCGACACCAGAGAGGTGGGTCTGCGAAAAGACCGATCCCCCAATGCATACCGTCACGGCAGACTGGTCGCGCAACACCGGCGTCCAGAAACTATCCAGCGGGGTCCTGGGATGAACGGCGCGATATCTCCAGCCCGCTCCTGCAATCAGAGCGGTTACCAGGGTCGCGGCCAATGCCAGACGCCACCTGCGCATGGCCTTTGCCTGCTTCTGCGCGAGCGCCAGGCCGTGCCGTTCCTCTGCCCGGTATGGCGAGAGCGGGGCGCCATCCGCCAGGGCCGAGAGTGACGTCTGGCCAGACTCCTCAACCTCACCGTCCACTTCGGCAAACAGGCCGGAGCTGGGGATGTAGGTGGACAGATGACCGTGACCTTCCCCGGGGTGGTCGTGCCGATCATGCTCGTGGAGAAACTCGGGAACATACGAGCCTGCCGGAAGGGAGATCCGAACTCTGGGTCTCCGGCCAAGTTCGCTGTAGTAGAGCGACAGGCGTTTGCGCACCTCGCCCGCGGTGTATCGCACTACCGTGTCCGCGTTCGTGTCGTAGGACGGCGGCCGGTCGAAGACCTCCACGCCTAAAGTCCGTTCCTTTAGCAGGTCCGCCTCGCCGGCCAGCGTCTTCTCGACAATGTATTCGAGCAGCGCCGGATAGCGCTTGCTGTTGCAGAAGTGTGGGCTGGCCAACACTTCCTGCAATTCAGCAAGGATTGACTCACGGTCCATCCTGGACAGCGGGTGCGCTGCGTCGCGGGGTGCAATTGCTTTGCTCATTGCGTGATCGAATCCTACTCGCCCTGAAGAGCACCTCGCAAGGGACGTTTGTCACAAGTTCCACCTGCGCCGCAACCGTCACATCCTAATTTAGTTACTTGACTCCGGCGGAACCAAACCGTGAGTCACTTGCCATTCCTGCCCTACGCGGCGGAGGGTTGGTTTGCTTCCGCGAAAGCTTTACCGCCATGTGAATCGCAAGGTAACAAACGTGCGATTCGGCGGGCCAATGGGCCGTCGAACCCAAACCATGGCGCGGGAGCCTGCAACCGTTGCCTGATCGACAGAGGTTTCCTTGCTTGAATCATCACGACGGCAGTTCTTGATAGCAGCAACCATGACGACCGCGGGCGCTCTGCTCTCCGCGCCGATCCGTGCTGCCGCGATGCAGTCCACATCCGCGGACGGGACGGCTGTGTCCTCAAAGCGGCTGGACACCGGGTGGCAGTTTCGCCGGGAACCGATGGACGGCATCTGGGAGATCTGGCGCTCGGAGGAGAACGATCTTTGGCAACCCGCAGCCCTCCCCCACTGCTTCAACGCAACTGACTCGTGCGATCCGGACCAGCCCTACTATCGCGGTCCGGGGTGGTATCGCACGCGGCTGGCCCTGGAGAACCCCTTCGCCGATGGGCGAACCATACTCCACTTCCAGGGCGCAGGCCAGACCACCACACTTTGGGTCGGTTCCACGCTGATTGGGACGCATAAAGGCGGCTACGACGAGTTTGTCTTCGACATCACCGACGCCGTTCAGCGCCTGTCGACCGCCGACGCGAAAGGCGGGGTGCCCGTCGCGGTCCTCTGCGACAACTCACCCGACCTCGACCGCGTCCCCTCTGACCTCAGCGATTTCTGCCTGTATGGCGGGCTCTACCGTCATGTGAACCTCGTCTACCTGCCGGCGGTTGCGCTGGACGCCGTCCACGTTCTTCCGGCGGTCGCGGCCGACGGGAGCGCACAGGTCTCGGTGAAGGCCAGACTCTTCAATCCCAACAGCCGCAACCTGGCCTGCACGGTTTCGGTCGAGGTCTTCGACACAGCCGGCCACTCCATCCACAGCGCAACGCAAACGATTCCCATCTGGACGGGCTTCTCCGAACTAGCCACTCACCGCATTCTTGCGCCGGAACTCTGGTCGCCGGAGTCGCCGCGCCTCTATCGCTGCCGGGTCACGCTGACCACGCCCGCGGGCCAGACCAGCCTCGACGAGCGGTTCGGCATCCGCCAGACCGAGTTTGTGGAACATGGCCCCTTCAAGCTGAACGGCAAACGCGTACTGCTCCGGGGCACGCAGCGTCATGCGGACCACGCCGGCGTGGCCGCGGCGATGAGCGACAACCAGGTGCGCGAAGAGATGCGGCTCATCCGCGAGATGGGGGCAAACTTCATCCGGCTTGCGCACTACCAGCAGGACCGGCTGGTGCTCGACCTCTGCGACGAGCTTGGCCTGATGGTGTGGGAAGAGGTTCCCTGGTGCCGCGCGGGAGTCGGCAGCGAGGCGTTCCAGAAGAACGCGAAGGACATGCTGGCGCACATGATCGGCCAGCACTACAACCACCCGTCCATCATCCTGTGGGGGCTGGGCAACGAGGACGACTGGCCGGACGAGTATCCGAGCGTCGACCAGGCGGCCATCCGCGGTTTTATGACCGAACTGCGCGATCTGGCCCACTCGCTCGACAACTCCCGGCTCACCTCCTTCCGCCGCTGCGACTTCGCGCGCGACATACCGGATGTCTACTCGCCCTCCATCTGGGCCGGCTGGTACAGCGGAAACTATCGTGAATACGAGCAGAGTCTGCTGACCCAGCGCGAGCGCGTCAAGCGGTTCATCCACATCGAATGGGGCGCCGACAGCCAGGCCGGCCGCCACTCCGAAGATCCCGAGGCCGTGTTGAGCAAGGTTGCCACCGGCCAGGGAACCGCTGAGGTCGGGCTCGCCTACCTGAAGACCGGCGGCGCCGTTCGCGTCTCGAAAGACGGCGACTGGTCGGAGACCTACGCCTGCAATCTCTTCGACTGGCACCTGAAGACCCAGGAGAAGCTCGACTGGCTTACCGGATCCGCTCAGTGGATCTTCAAGGATTTCGTCTCGCCCCTGCGCGACGACAACTGCATTCCGCGGGTCAATCAGAAGGGCGTAGTCGAGCGTGACCTCACCAAGAAAGAGTCGTACTACGTCTTCCAGTCCTACTGGACCGAGAAGCCGATGGCGCATATCTACGGCCACACCTGGCCGGTTCGCTGGGGCAAGGAAGGCGAGGCGCGCGACGTGCACGTGTACTCCAACTGCGAGCGCGCCGAGCTTTTCCTCAACGGCAAGTCGCTCGGCACCATGCAGCGCGAAAGCCAGAACTTCCCCGCCGCGGGACTTCGCTGGAAGGTTGTGTTCGCCGGCGGACCCAACCGCCTCCATGTCATCGCCACCAAGGGAAATGTCACGGTCACCGATGAGATCGAGCTGACCTACCAGACCGAACGGTGGGGCAAACCGGCAGAGCTTCGCCTCCATGAAAAAGAACGCAAGGGAAACACTGTTTCCGTCGGAGCCATGCTCTACGACGGCAAGGGAGTTCCGTGTCTCGACTCCCGCAACGTCGTCCGCTTCTCGCTCGCAGGCGCGGGACGGCTTTTAGACAATCTTGGAACCTCTCGAGGCTCACGTGAGCTTCAGCTCTACAACGGCCGCGCAGAAATCTCATTGATATGCACTGGCAGGTGCACCCTTGGAGTCGCCTCCGAAGGCCTGCCATCTGCATTCCTCAATCTTTTTTAACCGGCGCTACCCCGCGCCCCAGAGTACGAACGCATTGCCTGCATTTCAGGAGAATCGCCATGACGCTGAATCATCCAGTTAGAACTTCCAAGAACAGAATCCACAAAATGACCTTCCATCGCGCATGGGTCGCCGCATTGGCGCTGGGGCTTTTCCTTCTCAGCGGCTCACTCAAATCCAGCGCGCAGCTCAGCACCGCAACCATGTTCGGCACCGTCGCCGATTCCACTGGCGCGGCCATCCCGAATGCCACGCTGACGTTCACCCAGACCCAAACGAACTTCGCGCGCCAGACGGCAACCAACGGAGAGGGCCAGTATCGCGTGGAGTTCCTGCCGGTTGGACCGTACTCGGTCAAGGTGGATTCGCCCGGATTCAAGCAGTTCGTGCAGACCGGCATCGTGCTGGCCGCCACGCAGGAAGCCGCTCTGAGTTTCACGCTACAGCCCGGCGCCGAGACCACAGAGGTGACGGTGACCGCGGACGTGCCGCTGGTCAACGCCGGCAACTCCGTACTGGGCAGCAGTATCGATAATCGGGCCGTCGACAATCTTCCGCTGGTCAATCGCGATGCAATGACACTGGTAAACATGACGCCCGGAGTGCAGAGCGAGCAGCAGGAGAGCTCCGTCGGATTCCCGATGTACCACGTCCTTATCAACGGCTCTTCCGACAACATGGTTGGCCAGGTTTCGTACTACCTCGACGGCGGAATGAACATGACCGGCGTGCGCGATACTGGCAACGTCATCCCCAACCCCGATGCGCTCGACCAGTTCAACGTGCAGACCAACAACTTCAGCGCGGAATACGGACGAACCGGCGCAGGGGTCGTTTCGGTGCTGACCAAGTCGGGTACCAACACGGTCCACGGATCGGTCTTCTTCTTCAACCAGGAAACCAACTTCGACGCAACCAGCTACTTGCAGACGAGCAAGACTCCTCTGCATCGGGATCGCTTTGGCGCGACCGTGGGTGGCCCTGTTCTCCGGGATAAGATATTCTTCTTCGGCACTTACGCGGGCTATCGCGAGATCGCTCCGGTGAACTTCAATACCGTGGTTCCCGACGCACTGCAGCGCATTGGCAACTTCTCGGAGAATCTACCGCAGACCACCAAGCTGAATGCTGGTCTGGGCGCGTGCGCTACGCCCATCGATGCCGCAGATAAGTTGGTTTCAAGCTACGGGGGTGAGTTCTACGTGTGCGATCCCGTCACCCATCAGCCAATTCCTGGCAACCGCGCGGACTTGGATGCGAACTTCACTGCCGAATTGGATCCGGTTGCCGCCGCCGTCCTCTCGAAGGTTGTGCCGCTGCCATCGCCAAACCGGCCTACGCCGGACAACCGCTTTGTCGGCAATGAGGGACTTCCGAACCAGACCGACGAGTATTTGATCAAGGGCGACTTCCAACTCTTCCCGAAGCATCGCACGACGTTGGATTACTATCAGTCGATCGGCACGCAGGTTACTCTGCCCTCTGGAAGCAACCTGCCGGGATGGGCGCTAAACAACTACACCTACCGCCAGCAGAACGGCAACGCCAGCGATATCTGGACCCTCTCGTCCCGATCGGTAAACCAGATCTGGCTGAGCTACACGCGCATGCTCGCCGGACGCATCAGCAACCCGGGCCAGTCGCTGGCCGCCTACGGCTCCGACATCAACGTGCAGGGAACGCCGTCGCTGGCGCAGATCAGCGTTGCCAGCTTCTTCACGCTGGGGAACGCGATCAGCGGTCCGCTCGCCGGCGATAACCTCTATGGCGTGCGCGATGTCTTCAGCACCACGCGCGGCACGCACACCATCAACGCCGGCGCGGAGCTTTACCTGGAGAAGGACCGCCTGGAGACGCTGCTGAACAACTACGGCGTCTTTGCCTTTACGAGTGCCACCGTTCCCAGCACCGCATCCGGCCAGGCCACTTATACGCGCACCGGCGTCGCCATGGGCGACTTCCTCATCGGGCATCCCAATGCCATGAGCCAGGATTCCCCCGACGACGCCAACGAGAACTACTGGAACTACGGCTTCTTCATCCAGGACGACTGGCGAATGATTCCCAAACTCACCGTCAATCTCGGCGTGCGCTACGACGTACAGACTGCGCCCACCGACACCCAGCGCCGTATCGCCGTCTTCGAGCCCGGAGTGCAGTCAACTGTCTCACCGACTGCAATGCTCGGCCAGGAGTTCCCGGGCGATCCCGGCGTTCCAGCCGGTGGCGTTGGCACCAACTACAACCACTTCTCGCCCCGCATCGGGTTTGCCTACGACGCCTTCGGCAGCGGCCGCACTGTTTTCCACGGAGGCGCAGGATTGTTCTTTGACACCATCTCCGGCAACGAGTGGATGCTGTCGCAGAACTTCCAGCCATTCGCGGTCCGCGAGACCAGTGCATTTACGCACGTCACCAGCCTGCAGCACGTCTACTCGACAGACTGCACGGACTTTGCCGGCTGCGTCTCGCCCTTCCCGTACTTCTACAACAAGACGAACCCGAAATACGTCTCTCCCGCCTCTCTGGTCTTTGTGCAGCAGGGGATGCGCTGGCCCTACAACATTCAGGCCAACTTCGGCGTGCAGCAGCAGTTCACCAACAATCTTGCTGTGTCCATCAACTACGTCGGCGCCTTCAGCCGCAAGATCCCGCTCTATATCGATCAGAATGCGCCGATCTACAACACCGCGAATATTGCTTCAAACACAACCGGCGACGTCAACTGCCGCCGGCCGTATGACGCAATACCATTCGCCACAGGAAGCACCACAACCTGCGCCAGTCCTGCCGTAGGCTCAAAGTACATGAGCAATGGCTACGTCGTGACGGACGGGCAGACCACCAACTACAACGGACTGCAGGCCTCAATAGAGCAGCGACTAAGCCATCACCTTAGCGTCAGCGGCTTCTACATCTGGAGTAAGGCGCTTGCATCTGCCTCCCTGCAAACCACCGGCAACCTCGGCAACAGCGCCGGCACCGAGCCGGAGGATTACTACGACCTGGGGCTGGAGCGGCAGCGTACCGACAACGACATGCGCCAGCAGGTTTCGATCCACGGCGTGTGGAAACCGGATTACTTCGGCAACTTCAACCCGATTGTGCGCAGCCTGCTGAATGGCTGGTCTGTCGCTGCCATTGTTTCGCTTCATAGCGGCAAGCCGTTCACCATCACCAGTGGTACAGACGATAACTTCGACGGCGACACTAATGATCGTCCGAACATCCTTCCCGGTCAGATGGCCGGGCTGATTCCGTATCAACGTAACGTCCTGACCGCTTCGACGCAGAAGTGGTTCAACATCGCCGCCTACTGCAAGAACGGCGCAACCGGATGCCCCGCAGGCGTCGGACCCTCCGGGCTCGATGGCGTGGTGCGGGTCAACACGCTCGATGCTCCTGGTTACCGCGATGTGGACGCGTCGATCTTCCGCGACTTCACCATCCACGAGAGCTGGAAGTTCCAGTTCCGCGGCGAAGCAACCAACGTGTTCAACATGGTCAGCCTCGGCGGACCTTCGGGCACGTTCAACAGCGGTTCCTTCGGGACCATTACGGGCGCGTCCGGGATGCGCGTAATTCAGGTCGGCGGACGTCTGCTGTTCTAACTGTGTTTCAACCAAAGAGGGACGGCTCCATCTGCGCCGTCCCTCTTTGGTGTCTCTGACCTGCTGCGACAGCGGACTTGCCTCTGCCCGCCCAGCTTCGGTTACTATCTGTCCCTTAGGCGATGAACCCACTGGAGGTTGCACGCGTCGATGAATTTCGAGAGATGCCGCATCGATCGACGCCTCTTCTGCTCCGGCCTTACGGCAGCCCTTACGCAAACAGCTGCGCGACGCCTGCTTGCTGCGTCAAAGGCAACACCCGGCTATGACCTCGTCGCCTCTGTGGACAGGAAACGCATTCTCGAGGCGGCAGGGCAGTATCTTCCCGTGGCACCGCAGACGATCACGGCCTTTCCTTCGGACAGGAATCCGGGTGGATTGCATGACTTCTTCTCGGAGGCCGACTACTTCTGGCCCAATCCCGCCAATCCCGACGGGCCGTACATCCAGCTCGACGGCAAGAGCAATCCAGCCAACTTTCAAGGCCATCGCCAGGCGATGATCGCGCTTAGTGTGCGCATGCCCGCGCTCACCGCCGCGTGGCGTCTCACTGGTAAGCGCACCTATGGCGAGCATGCGGCTGCGCATCTGCGCGCCTGGTTTGTCGACGCGTCCACACGCATGAATCCGAATCTCGAGTTCTCGCAGGGCGTTCGCAACAGCACGACGGGGCGCTCATACGGCATTATCGATACGCTCCATCTCGTTGAAGTCGCCCGCGCTGCCAGCCTCATCAAAGAAATGTTCCTGTCTCCGGACGAGCGTGAGGCGCTCTATGCGTGGTTCCGCGAGTATTTGCACTGGCTGCAGACGAGCACTAAGGGCATCACTGAGGGATCAGCCACAAATAACCACGCGGTGTGTTGGGCGTTGCAGGTGGCGGGGTTTGCGCGGCTCGTCGAGGACGAGGACACTCGCGAAGCAATGCGGATCCGCTACAAGACGGTCCTCCTCGATCAGATGGCCTTGGATGGCGGTTTCCCAAGAGAACTAGGGCGTACCAAGCCTTACAGCTACTCGATCTTCAACCTGGATGTAATGGCGACGCTCTGCAAGTCGCTGAGCGTGCCTGGCAAGGATATGTTCCGCTTCGCGACTGACGATGGCCGCGGCATTTGCAAGGGCATGGCCTTTCTTTTCCCATATTTGGAGGATAAGCAGCACTGGCCTTACGCAAAGGATGTGGAGCACTTCGACGCCTTGCCGGTACGCGCGCCGAGCCTTCTCTTCTGCGGCTTGGCTTGTTCGCACCCGGAATACCTCGCGCTGTGGAAGCGACTTGACCCGGATCCGACTGATCCGGAGATCATCCGCAACTACCCTATCCGCCAACCGCTGCTCTGGGTTTAGGGTTTCGGTCGGGGCGCGTTTAGATCGAGCACCCAGACTTAGAGCCAACGCTACTCTTCGTGAAAACGTTGCGTCCGAAAACCAAAACTTTCTCATAGCAGTAGCTTCCATACATCACAGGGGCAAACAATCATCAGGTTATCGTACGCTGTTGCAGCCACACCCAGATTCATTGCGTTTGTACCGAGAAACGCGTTTGAACGGGGATCTAGGCGCGAATTTCCCTGAAAACGTTAGGACTCTATCGTGACTGCCCAGACACAGATCCGCGCGGTCGCACGAATAGCTAGTCGGGCAGTTAGGATAGAGCCGTTTGAAGGGAGCCGCTGGCGTTTGCGGCGGATGCGATCGGGCTATGGGAATTCAATTGACTTTCGCCTGCAACAGATTGATGGATAGCGAGTTAGCAAGAAGAGGCGAAAGTCGTGAGGACGCACCGGTGGCCCATTATGTCCAGAGTATCGCACGCGCAGCGTCCGCCGCGCCTGCGGCTTAGTTCAAACGGCGTTCTCGGCAAGTTCACCCGCCCCGGAGACACGCCAACTCGAACTTGCCGAAACCCGACTTTTCGGGCAGTTCGACCACCGGGCAGCGGACACGCAATTGCTTCGCTGGTAGACTTCTTCAGGACAAGGTCAAGGGAGTCCAGATGACATTGCTAGAAGAGCAGCCCCACGTTGTGGTTCGGACCGCTGTGGCGAAGGACAGCGAGGTCTGCGGGCAGATATGCTACGACGCCTTTTCCGCAATCAACGCTGCCCACGGCTTTCCCTGTGATTTTCCCGGATCCGACGTAACCACCGGATTGCTTGCAATGATGTTTTCCAGCCCCGACTTCTACTGCGTGGTCGCGGAGAGCGATGGCCGGATTCTCGGCAGCAATGCTTTGGATGAGCGTTGCATCATCCGAGGTGTCGGCCCGATCACGATCGATCCCACAGCACAGAACCTGCGGATTGGCCGCAAGCTGATGCAGGCTGTAATCGATCGCGCAAACCAGAGCGGCGCCGCCGGGATCCGGCTGGTCCAGGCCGCGTTTCACAATCGCTCGCTCTCTCTCTACACGTCGCTCGGCTTCGACGTCCGCGAACCGCTTTCGTGCATGCAGGGCAGGACGCGCGAGCGCAGCATCTCCGGATGTGCAGTGCGGGCCGCCCAACCGGCCGATCAGGATGCCTGCAACGCTTTATCCCGGCAGGTCCATGGGTTTGATCGTGGAGTCGAACTGAGGCAGGCTATCCAGCAGGGCACCGCAGCCGTCGTCGAGCGCGGACACCGCATCACGGGATACACGACGAACCTGGCGCTTTTCGGCCATTCCACTGCGGAGACCAACCCGGACATGCAAGCACTGATCGCTTCAGCGGAATCTTTTGGGGGGCCTGGAATTCTGGTGCCCTCCCGAAACAGCGCCTTGCTGCGCTGGTGCCTGGAGAACGGTCTGCGCGTAGTTCAGCCGATGACCCTGATGAGCACTGGACTCTATAACGGGCCGTCCCGTGCGTGGCTGCCGTCCGTTCTCTTTTGAAGCGTGAGAAAGCGATGTTCCTGAAAAACGCGTTTTCGGAAACATCGGGAATCCCGATTGCCGCCGTTCCTCAGCATGTTTTCGGGCCTGCACAAGATTTGCGGCCAGGAAGAACGTCGAGATGGAACGCGCCAGGTACGAACTAGAAGAGCACCGGTTGGTATGCGTCTCCGCCGTCAGGGTGTTTACACGTTTGCGGGGGCGGGGCGCGTCTATGAGTTTGAGGCAACTGGCTGCACAGTTTCGTGTAGGGTTTCTTCTGCCGGCGGTCCAGGTCTAGCAGTGGTGGGTGGCAGCATCGTTTCCGGGATGACGGGCGCGTAGTCGCCAACCCGAAGCCGCTGCGTCGGTGCCATGCCAGATGAGTCCTGCGGAGTCCTACAGCACGGCCACCTGCTCCTCTCCAGCGTCCACCTCGGCACCGATGATCTCGTCTCCGCTTACATCTCCGCGAACGGTTTCTCCCGGGCCCCGCCATCTGCAAAACTGTCGTCGCCGCTCTGCGCTCCGTGACCCCGCTCCTCGGGGAACATTCCCTCATCGCGCAGCATCTCTTCGCACCGGCTTTGCCCGCATTCCACATGCCACGGGCACATTCGCCATCTGCTTGGCGAAGACCCTATAGCTCACCGTCCCTGGCCGCAGCGTAGACCAGTATCCCGTCCGAGACAGCAGCGGCTTATGCTGCCCAATCATCTGCTGGTCCAGAATCTTCACCCCGCACCCCAGGTTATTCTTCGGTTCAAGAATCGTTCTCGCCGGATCGTCCGCCTTCAGCGTTCGGTCTGCCTCCCAGTTGAAGTTGCAGCCATACCGCTTCTCGTCCTCGTACGCCAGTTGCAATAGCCCCTCGGTTCGTACCTGCGCTCCGGTCACCAGATCCTTCACCTCCATCGCGGGTTGCGAATGCCGAACCTCTGTCATCGGCTTCAGCCCAGCCTCCGCGCCCGCAAGCGCCTGGAAGAAGTAAGCCCAGAAGGCCCGCTTGTCCGCCTCTCCGATCGCATTGAACTGCGGACAGAACGGCTGCACATCCCGGGCAACCTGCGCCGACAGCATCTCCGGCGGCAGTGCCTCCTCCACAATCTTGTCCCACGCCGGATCCCACATCGCCCCACCAACCTCCGCCCGCTTGGTATCGATCGGCGTCTCGGGAGCCGGTTTCATCATCGGCGCAGCCGCACGCTCCTCATGCTTCCCGCAACCCACCGCCAGCGCCACCATCGCCAGCCCAGCCGCGCCAGCTATTCGCCATCGCTCTCCAGCCATAGCCAACCCACTCTCTCCAGCCACGCCCGCCAGCATACCGACAGAGCCCCTAATCTGCATCATTCATGAGGGCGGGGCAAGAGTGTCGCGCAGTAGCCTCCCAAGGCTTCTGTGTGGACGTCGGCAATGCTGAACCAAACCGCTCCCATGCCAGATGAGTCTTGCGGATTCAATGGCGCGGCCAGGTGCTCTATTCTCCGACAGCCTTTTCAACCTTGCCGACAAAGCTTTGAACTTTGCCAGTATTTTTCTCAGCTCTGCCATCGGCTTCCAGGTTGGGGCTGCTGGTAAGTTCGCCGGCCTTCTGCTTGATTGCGCCTTTGACTTCGTGAAGCTTGCCTGTTGTCTTATCGTCCGTGCTCGGTTTCATCATGATTCTCTTTTCTGTTCGGTGGTTGTTTTCGATTCGTTGAGGTCCGTGGACGGCTCCTTGCGCCTTGACTGCCTGCGACCAGGTGGCCCTCTTTGGGGAAGTTTCCTTGCCTGATATAGAGCCTTGTATCGATCAGTATCCAATGATGCGGTTGCTGAATGTTGGTCGAAATTGCTCACCGGGACGTGCGCAGGCGTGTAGCCGGGTCCAGGCTGGGCCGGGGTAACATTTGTCTGAAACGCGCCAGCCTATGGCATAGAGGCGCGGCCGACGTGATTGAAGTGCGGATACCGGTGACCAATGTGATGTCTCAATCACCAGGTCGAGTGCAGGTTCTTGCACCGAGGGTCTTCCATCTTAATCGCCACGCAACTGCATCGAGAATCTTCGATCTCAAGTACCACTCGATTCAGCAGGCTCTTGCAGCGAAGGTCTTCGATCTCGATCACCACACCATGGAGCGCGCTGCTGCACCGAAGGTCGTCCATCTCAATCGCCACGATCTTACACCGAGGATCTTCCATCTCAATCACCACGTCACATTGGGCAGTCTCTTATACCTGAACGATTTTTCAGCCAACTGAGATAAGAATGGGGCAGCCTGCGGAGCGCAGGCTGTCCAATATTGCACACTTCGTCTGAATTCGGGTGTCCCCCAGGTTCACCCAATACGTTCCGATCGCTCTGCGCGGTTGGTAACCGCCGGCCACGGTCGTCCCGCCCGGACTTGTCCGGTAGGAAATCTACGACAGCCAGGAGAGGTCGAAGCAGCGAAGATTCAAGCCCGGCAATGAGGGATCAAGCGCTAAGCGGACTCCCCGAGCCTGTACCACGCGGCCGTCGATCTGGAAGCGGTTCCGGCTGCTGCTGCCGATGTCAGGCTGCGAACGACGGACCACACTCACAGCAGGGGGTCGGCCGTCCTTAAGGTACTTCGTGGACTGGGAGAACCTATAGGTCTGTCAGGATTACGCTCGGGCATTTGATCAAGCAGGACCACATTCTGCAGCGACTTGTGAACCTTGATGCGTCCGTTGTATTCGATAAAGCCTAGCTTGCGAAAGCGGTTCATAAAGAAACTGACGCGGGAGCGAGTAGTGCCGATCATCTCCGCCAGGGTCTCTTGCGAGATCTTGGGAGTGTATTGTTCCGGCTCGCCCGGCTTGCCGAATTCCGCCATCAACAGCAGAATCCTCGCCAAGCGCTTTTCGCTAGAGTTGAAAAGCTGATCGACCAGGTCAGCTTGGACGCGCATGCTGCGCTCCAGCAGGTACTTCAAAAAGAGATCTGAGAAGCGATGCTCCTCATGCATCACGCGGATCATCGCTGCGCGGCTGATTCTGAGAGCGGTGCAGGCGGTAATTGCAGTGGCTGTAGCCAAACGCAACCCAGCCATTGCCGCGAGCGCCTCTTCTCCCACAAAGTCACCGGCGGCGAGGAGCGAGATGGTAGCTTCCTTCCCGGCGGTGGAAACAACTGTGACTCTTGCGCGGCCTTTCTGAAGATAAAAAACCGAGTCTGCGGGATCTCCTTGCGAAAAGAAGGCATCCTGCGCCGCCAATTGGATGATTCTTCGCCCTAGGCCGGCGCTCGCTAGAAAGGCGGCGGTATCGAATCCGAACTTTTCAAGTTCAACCAATGAAGGGCCTCCTTCCGATTGCGGCCCTGACAAGGATGACCACCGGAAGCATGCTCGATTTTACTGGCAAATGGATTCCGGATCTTCCTCATTCGACCGAGCATCCACACCACTCTCTCGGCAGCACACTCTACTCCGTACTCTAGCACAGGATTTCACCGGGGGCGGCGGAATTCTGTTCAATTTTGCTCACCTTTACGGAAATATTTTCGCGGCTCCTCGGTCACATTATCCCACTATGGAGTCTGATGAAGCGCCCTGGGATTACTGCCCCCAGAGCAATCAGCTTGCGAGTATCATTGCGGCAGACGCCTCACGTTCGAAGCGAAGCGTAGCGTATTGAGAAAGAACGGAACCGATGCCTTTTCGACAAAAGACGCGTGATTTGGCCCGCAGCCTCGTCGCTGGCGAGGCCGATGCAAGTACGACCTCCCTGCATACCGAACCTGCAACTGTGCGCGTTTACGAGAGGCTGCGCCGGCAACTCGGCGCACCCGTGGGAACTGACGGTTTTCAAGCTCTCGCCTCCCGTGCTTTGGCTCTTGCCAAGGCGGAATCTCCCCGGCTCAGCGCGGTGCGGGTAACCGCGAATGGAGGCTTGCGTGGTCTCGGCGAAGTCGAATCCCAGACGGACTCGGATGAGAATGGCGAGGCCGGAATCATTCTGATTGCGCAGCTGCTCGGCCTGTTTCTTACCTTCCTTGGCGAGGCAACAACTCTGCGTTTGATAGAAGATTTACGCCTTCAGGTTGACGTCAGGGCAGAGTCGGCCACGACCACAATAGCCTCAGCAGCCTCAGCGGCCGATGGACCGGCAATGGCTGCGGCTTTCGAGGACCTTCTGCTGGAAATTGATCGACTGAGGAGTGTGAGCAAACATATTGAAACCCTGGCGGACAAACATCCAGGCATGGAAGATGGACTCGTGAGTGTTGCCGGAAACATTCGCAGTATTGCCACGGTTCTGGACGTTTTCACGCTCATCCGAAGCAAGGCTGGCGGCCCGCAAGAAGAGGTCCCGAACCTACAAACGAATCTCTACATGAATTGAGTTCCGCCAGCGCTACATCCAACGCGGCTGGGGATGTCGGGCACCCCTACCGCGAGAGTGCTTGCGAAAGGACAGAATCGCCGCCCCGATCCTCTTACGAGGCGTAGAACGGCAATTGAAATCTGCTACCTTGAACGACGCTGGGTTGAACATGACGGCTACCCCGGGAATGCGAGATTTAGCCCATCGTCTTCTTACTTATGAAGCCGGTGCGGCCAAGACCTCCGAGCCAATGGAGTCTCCGAGCCTTCGTGTCTATGAGAAGCTGCGCCAGAGTCTTGGTGAATTTGTTGGAGTCGCCGGTTTTCAATCGCTCGCCTCTCGTGCGTTGACGCTGGCCAGGCCGGAAGCTCCCAGTCTTAGCGCGGCGCGGGTTACCTCGGATGGATCTTTGCAGGGCCTGGGCGAGATTGAGACTCAAATCGACATGGACAAGGATCGGGCTGGCGAGGGAGGAATCATTCTCATCGCCCGCTTACTCGGACTGCTTCGTGGCTTCCTTGGCGAAGCTTTAACGTTAAGTCTGCTGCGAAATGCGTGGCCAAGCGAGGCCTTTGACGATCGCAATTCGGTACACGGGAGAAAAGCTTGAATACCCAAGATAAAGTGAAGATCAACAAACTACCCACCGGAGTTCCGGGCCTTGACGAGATTGTGGGCGGCGGTCTCCCGGAGTTTTCATTCAACATCATCGCCGGTGCACCTGGAAGCGGGAAGACGACGCTGGCACATCAGTTTGTGTTTGCCAATGCTACCCCGGAGCGTCCTGCTCTCTATTTCACCGTCCTCGGCGAGTCCGCCATCAAAATGCTGCGATACCAGCAGCAGTACACATTCTTCGATCCGGCCATGCTGCCGGGCTCCATTCGCTTTATCAATCTGAGCCAGGTTGTCTTGGCGAAGGATCTGGGCGCGGTTTTGGAGCAGATTACCAAGGAAGTAGAAAAATCCAACCCGGCCGTCGTGGTTGTGGACTCCTTCCGGACCATGGTTCGGAAGCCGGAAAGCGACCTGGACCTGCAATCCTTCATTCAAGGGTTAGCCCTGTTTCTGGCTAGTTGGCAAGCTACAACTTTCCTGATCGGTGAATATGCGGAAGAGGAGCTACGCGACAATCCCATCTTTACCGTCGCCGATGGTCTGTTCTGGCTGCGCCAAACGCCGGAGCGAAATTCAATTGTGCGGAAGTTACAGATCATAAAACTGCGCGGTCAGGATTCCGTGCCAGGGTTGCACACGTTCCGCATCACCGATGCCGGAGTGCAAGCTTTCTCGCGCACTTTTGGGTTGACCGGACATGTGAAAGATCCGCCCAGCCATAGGCGCCTTTGCTTCGGTATTCCAGAGTTGGACAAGATGCTGGGTGGGGGCGTTCGCGAAGGCGATAGTGTCCTCGTAGCAGGATCTTCGGGAACTGGGAAATCGGTCCTGGCAACCCAATTCATTGCGGAAGGAATACGCCAGGGGGAGCCGGGAATCGTGGCGGTCTTTGAAGAACGCCCGCAAGCGTATGCGGAGCGGGCCGCCAGTTTAGGTTTGGATCTGGAAACGCCGCGGAAAGACGGGAAACTCAAAA
>Ga0224555_1002207_pt1 | contig 23690 bp, 22 predicted proteins | sample 714S23034metaG_FD_180687 | JGI IMG/M metagenome (GOLD analysis project Ga0224555, IMG submission 180687) | Peat soil microbial communities from Stordalen Mire, Sweden - 717 S2 30-34 | ecosystem: Environmental > Terrestrial > Soil > Wetlands > Peat | place: Sweden: Norrbotten County, Stordalen...
AGACGGTGGACTCATCTCCGGATCCCGCATCAATAATTTCGGCAATGCAGCTGCGGCTGATAGTGAAGACCTGCGGGCGGTAAGAATACTGCTGGCTGATCGCTGCCCAACTCCAGCAACGCACACCGCCGCCATCGTGGTCGCTTGCAAGATAAACGTAGTCGGAGTTCTCCTCGATGGGCACTAAGGCCGCGCTCCCCTTCGAATCGGGCAACTGCACGTTATCGCATCCTTGTTCGGATCCATTCTTCACCAAGACAACGGAAACACGCCTGCCTGTTCCGTAGTTACCTCCCGACTTCTGTACAGGGATGTGGGGATATATCAAGAAACTGAAGCTGAGGACGGTCGTTACATAGAGGATAGTTGCCATTACAAGACGCCGGATCAATCGTTCCCACTTCTCCCTTTTGCGCTCGATCTCAACAATCTCAGGGCTCAAGATGAGTATTGCTGAGTTGCTTTTGGCCTGCTCCTTTTCGGATTTGGAGTACTCCAAGCGATCCGCGCGTCTGCGAAAGAGCGCCGGAATCAGGGCCACATTACTTAAAACAAAAAGACTGAGAGCCATGGGAAGATACACGATGAAGAAGTGCAATGCGGCCGGCGGCTCTTTGATCCATCTTTCCAGGATTCCGCGATGCTGTAATACAAGGAGAAGTGCGAGTGGAAACATCAGGAATGCAACCCTCAACACGACCTTTAATATCGTTCTGCCGGGGGTGGATGCTTTGTGTGTAAAGTAGCCCACGGGCGCGCTTTTCAGCGTATTCAGGCATGTTTTGAGGGCGCCGCGAGCATCCGTTTGCGGACTTGCCGGCTGTTCAAGTTCGATCTGCGCGCCATCGCCCATGTCCTTCAGCCGCTTGGTGCCGATCATGATCGCAACGAAGCCAATCAGCGTCATTTCGATGGCGAGAATAGTACAGACCCATGCGGCACCTTTGCCCAAGTGATCCAACATTACTGTGGAAGGAAGAAACCAGTAGACGGGGATGAGTGCGGAAAGAATGGACACCGTCCTTTGAAAAGCAAAGGACCCCAAACCAATGACTGCCAGCAACTGCGCCGAAAAAAGCCACCAGCGGCAATTCTCAACGAATTTCGATCCATATACGAGGCCCCAGATGTAAGGCTCACGAAGTTCCTTTATGAATGAGTACTGGTAAATGGCCACTGCGGCCAGGTACACGATCTGTATGGGAAGCAGGTTGCCCAGACGCTCAGGGTTGATGAGAAGAATCTCCCCGCCGAATACAATGACCAGAAGCGCGACCACAAAGTCTCCGCGGTACTCCTGGAACCTCCTTGCTACCCAGCGATTGGGGTCAACATTCCGCGAAAGAAGTTCATCAAGAGCCTTGGCACGCTCTTGATGAAAGTTGCTATCCTTGTTTGCCTCGATCGTTGTTCTGCGTCGAAATACCGATTTCATTTCGAAATAACGCATCACTCCACGGTAGACCGCAGCGATCAAAACCAGAAAGACCAGATAATGGAAGCCGATGTAGATGTATTTGGTACGCAGGAGGTCGCTTGCCCCAAGCTGAATGCTGTAGGTCCCCATGTAGGATGTATAGATGAGGTACCCACTTACGTAGGCAAGCGGCAACGAGACTGCCGCCAGTTTGCCGGCCAGTTCAGTGCGGTCAATAAATGTGAGTTCCTTTGCAATGTCCTTCTCATTGTTTTCACCGTCATTGACGTGGCTCGAATCGTTCATTGGTTTGCCTCGAATGCGATATTTCAGTGCGCACACTTGTTGCCTAATTGTTATTGCGATTCAGCATACACCAGCCATCTGCGGCGTAAATAGGTTGCATATGAGGCAGATTTGCGTATGAAGCCACCTAGCGTGCAGAAACCACACGCACTTGATACTCAACTGGCCGATCCAGGCCAAGACGTTTGTCCACTTGCCTTCCAGTCGCACCAGGTCAGGACCGTGACTATTCAGTCCTCAGAAACGTCGTAGGGGACGGGAACCTTCCCGAACCCATCCCAGCAAGGGGGGCACAAGATTCAGTCGCCATGCCAGCGCCGCTTATTCCACCAGCTTGTCGCCATTGAGGGTTCAGGATGTGCATGCAACAGCGCCAAGTCGCGCCAAAGTCTTGTTCTACGTCGATCAATAGCCGCCCCTTAGAGGGGTCAATTCACGGAGGCATATCGCAGATACCATCTCTTCGCCGAGGCGCCCTGCGGCAATTGGCGCTTATGTAATCTTGCCGGCGTGGTTCTTGCGGATCCAGTCCTCGACCACTTTGCGGATTTGTGCCGCTAGGCTGCCTGCGAGATCAGCCTCGCCCTGAGAGACAAGCCCGTAGTCGTCATAGGCGCCGGTATTTCGCTTTCGGCGTAAGGCATCGAGCCTGGGGATGAGCTTTCTCTCTGGATCGATCGAGAACTCCAGAGCCTCGATCGTGCGGTAGTGTTCGCCTCCGCCGCGGACAACCCGGTACCCAGCCGCGCGCAAGGCGGCTGTCGCGGAAGCACGGATCGAGTCCCAGGCCAGGCTCAGTTGCGCATCGGAAGACATCTCGCTCGCGACCGCTTTTCGATAGTCGTCGAGATGCCCGTCCGCATTCGCGAGCAGACGCTCGATCTCCTCCCGATCGGACCCGAGTTTCTCAAGCCACCGATTACTGGCCCAGTTTTCTAAGGACATCCTCATCTCCGATCAGAAAGAGCTTGCTCTCGCCGAGCACCGTCTTCAGGAAGTTGCCGCGCAGCTTGCCTCTGAATTCATTCGCCGTATAGACCGTAGGGTTGATCTCGCGGTTCAGCGTTTTCTGTGCGTTTGCGATTCGGTCGACCACATCCGCAAAGTGCACCGCGCCCACAATCATCAAATCGACGTCGCTTTGCTGGCCCTCACGGGAACGCGCCACGGAGCCATAGACAAATGCAAGATCGATATTCGCTGCTAGAGGGCTGAGCGCAGCCAGGAGAATGTCGCGAATTCCGACCGTCTTCGCGACAATGGCCCGCATCTCGACGAAGATGGGGCTGGCTTCGTTGGCGCTAAAGAGGGTCTGGGTTCCCAGAGTCTTTTTTGTCACCAGACCCGCGTCGACCAACTGGCGCAACTCCCGCTGCACGGGCCCCAGTGTAATCCCCGTCATCCGGGCAAGTTGTCTTAAGTAGTAGGACTCGCCAACGTGTCCAAACAGAACGGCCAACACCGCACCGCGCGTGCGCCCAAACAGCGTGCTCGATAGTAAACTAACTGTACCCATTCCGGAGTCAATCGTACCCGAAAAGGATACAGGAAGCAATGCCTAGGTGCATTCGGGGCGATTCTGGTCGCCGAGAAGATTCAATTCTCAGAGGCCAGCCCAGCCCCGACCGATCCCCAGTCATTCTACTCTGTAGATGAGTCTACAGACAAATAATTGTTGACATTTGGAGACTGCTGGCTCATTATCTGTACATCGTCGTACAGAGGTATTAATGAAGGCGCTCTCGGATGTATGCACGATCCAAACCGGCTTTACCGCCCGTGGAAGGCTCGAATCGGCGGCGGAGGGAGGCGTGCTTGCTCTTCAGCTGCGGGACATTCTGCCAAATGGCCTTATCGCCGCGAATGGCCTCATTCGTATTCAAGTCGGCGACATTTCGGAACGGTATCTAGCACGCCCTGGCGATGTCGTCTTTCGTTCACGGGGCGAGCGAAACACAGCCGCCGTAATGGATGAGTCGATTCCCGAGCCAGCGCTTGCAATCTTGCCGCTCATGATCCTCCGGCCTGATCCGCAGGCGCTCTCCGGAGCGTATCTGGCGTGGGCCATCAATCAGGAACCGGCCCAGCGTCACTTCGAAGAAGAGGCCCAAGGCACAAGCCTGCGCATGGTCTCGCGGACGGCCCTTGAGAACTTGAAAATCGCGGTCCCCGACTTTCAAACGCAGCAAAGAATCTTGCAGGTGGACGCCCTTGCCGAACGAGAGCGGCAGCTTGCCGAGCAACTTACCTTGAAACACTATGAACTGATTCACCGAGTTCTTGTCGAACGCGCCCAAGGGCGCACCACGACGAGCGGAATGGAAAGGATGCCGAAATGAACGATCAAATCACGCAACAGCAGGTCAATCAAGCAGCATGGGCGGCGTGCGACACCTTCCGCGGCGCGGTGGACCCCGCACAGTACAAGGACTACATCCTCGTGATGCTCTTCCTCAAGTACATCTCCGACCTGTGGAACGACCACGTCGCCAATTACCGCGCGCAGTATGGCAACGACGATGTGCGCATCCGTCGCCGCCTGGAGCGGGAGCGCTTCATTCTTCCCGAGGGATGCAGCTTTTATGACCTCTACGAGCAGCGCAACGAGGCCAACATCGGTGAACTCATCAACATGGCTCTCGAAAAGATTGAGGACACAAACCGCGCCAAGCTCGAAGGCGTCTTCCGCAATATTGACTTCAACTCCGAGTCGAATCTGGGCCGCGTCAAAGATCGCAACCGCCGCCTCAAGAATATGCTCGAAGATTTTGCTAAGCCTGCCCTCGACCTCAGCCCTTCCCGCGTCAATGAGGACATCATCGGAGAATGCTACATCTATCTGATCTCGCGCTTTGCCTCCGATGCCGGCAAGAAGGCCGGTGAATTCTACACGCCCGTCGCCGTCTCGCGGCTGCTGGCCAGACTGGCCGCGCCCAAGTCCGGCAACACCATCTGCGACCCAGCCTGCGGCTCCGGTTCGCTACTGATTCGCGCCGCCGAAGTGGTTGGCTCAGACAACTATGCCCTCTACGGCCAGGAGGTGAACGGCGCAACCTGGGCTCTGGCCCGCATGAACATGTTCCTGCACTCCAAAGATGCCGCTCGCATCGAGTGGTGCGATACGCTCAACAGCCCTGCGCTGATCGAAGATGGCCACCTGATGAAGTTTGATGTGGTCGTCGCCAATCCACCCTTCTCGCTCGATAAGTGGGGCGCGGAACATGCCGACAGCGATAAATACAAACGCTTCTGGCGAGGCATTCCGCCCAAGTCCAAGGGCGACTACGGCTTCATCTCCCACATGATTGAGATCGCGCGCCCGCAGAGTGGCCGCGTCGCCGTCATTGTTCCCCATGGTGTTCTCTTCCGTGGCGGGAACGAGGGCAAGATCCGCCAGGCGCTGATTGAAGAAAACCTGCTAGACGCCGTCGTCGGCCTGCCTGCCAATCTCTTTACAACCACGGGAATTCCGGTGGCGATTCTGGTCTTTGACCGCTCCCGCGAACAGGGTGGCGCAAACGAGTCGCGCAAGGACATCCTGTTCATTGACGCCAGCAAAGAGTTCACGCCCAGCAAGACGCAGAACCTGATGAGCGACGAGCACATCCAGAAGGTGCTCGACACCTATCGCAGCCGTGGAGAGCTTGACAAGTACTCGCACCGCGCCGCTCCGGAAGAGGTCACGGAAAACGAGTACAACCTCAACATCCCCCGCTATGTGGACACTTTCGAGCCAGAAGAAGACATTGACGTGGCTGCGCTGCAAAAGGAGATCAACCGCCTGGAAGGCGAACTCACACAGGTGCGGGGCCGTATGGCCGAAACCCTCAAGGAGTTGGGCGTCCATGTCGAACGGTGAACGATGCGGCGTTGTGGAGTTCGCGAAGAACACTGAACCAACTAAGGGAAAGGAGGATTCGCAGATGAAAGAACGTGCGGCATGGAAAGCAGGAACTCTTCAAGACGTCATCCGCTCAGTCCGGGGGGGATTCAGTGTGCGGTGCGAGGATCGCGCCGCAGCGACAGGCGAGCTCGGTGTTTTGAAGACTGGTGCAGTGCTAGTAGGAAAATTCGATACGAAGCAGAACAAATATGTGCCACCAGAAGAGCACGCCCGACTGAGAACTCCGGTATCAGCCAATACGATAATCATCTGCCGAAAGAACTCCGCAGAATCCATTGGTGCGAGTGCGCTAGTCGATAGAGACTACAGTCACCTATTCCTTTCCGATTTGCTATGGGAATTGAAGCCTTCGAAAGACGCGGACTGTCACTGGCTCGCGCATGTCCTTAAGAGTGACTTCGTACTTTCAATACTGCGTCTCTGGTCGACGGGGACACAAAGCACAATGAAGAATATCTCCCAGGATAGACTCTTGGCGATCCCAATACGCATTCCGACTAAGAATGAACAACAGGACATTGTTGCGATTCTCCAGACTTGGGATGAGGCAATCGAACTACATGACGCGTTGGCATTGCAGCTTCAGAAGCAGGATGCTGCCCTGATATATCAACTTGTCTTTGGTAGCCTTCGGATTGAGCCATACTCACCAAGCCAAAAGAGAAAGAAATATCGTTGGTTTGATTTGCCTTCCGACTGGCGCTGCGAGCGAATTGGCAGCCTGGCGCGAGAAGTGTCCGAACGGAATCGCGAAGCCGAGGGCGCTGAGATTCTCTCGTGCTCCAAATACGACGGATTTGTTCGCTCCCTTGAGTACTTCAAAAAACAGGTCTTCAGCTCTGACCTGACCGGGTACAAGCGCATCCACCGTGGGGATTTTGGCTTCCCGAGCAATCACGTCGAAGAGGGATCAATTGGGTTACAGAACCTCACCGACATTGGCCTGGTCAGCCCGATCTATATCGTTTTTCGCTTTTCCGCGAGCAAGATCGACAACGAATACGCCCATTATGTCCTGAAGACTGGGCTGTATCGCCACATTTTCGAGGTCAGCACCAGCGCTTCTGTTGATAGGCGTGGCAGTCTCAGGTGGGATGAGTTCGCAACGATTCCGTTCCCAGTCCCTTCATTGCAGGAACAGCGCGAGATCGTAAAAGTGCTGCATTTGTCGGCTAAGAGGCTAGCTGCGCTTCGTGAAGAAAGATCATTGCTTGAACGCCAAAAGCGCGGCCTAATGCAAAAACTGTTAACCGGCGAATGGCGGGCGAACTAACAATCTAGCGGAACGGAGGAAGCGCAACGATGTCTTTGAAACGGACAGCATTGATTTACGACTTCGACGGAACATTGGCCCAGGGCAATCTCCAGGAGTGCAGCTTCATTCCAGAGATTGGCATGACAAGGGACGCATTCTGGGCTGAAGTGAAGAAGAGAAAAGCGGAACACGATGCCGACGAGATTTTGGTCTACATGCATCTGATGCTTGAAAAAGCAAAAGACGCCGGAATTGAGGTCACCGAAAAAGAACTCCGCGAGCATGGAGAAAAGGCAAACCTGTTCCCCGGGCTTGGAGATAAATCCTGGTTCAGACGGGTTAATCAGTTCGGGTTAGAACTCGGCCTCAAGGTCGAGCATTACATCATTTCGTCCGGGATTGACGAGATGATTCGTGGCTGCTCAATCTCCGGTGAGTTCCATCACATTTTCGCGTCGAAATACATCTACCAGAACGGAGTAGCCGTGTGGCCAGGCGTCGCCATCAATTACACGACCAAGACACAATACCTGTTCCGCATCAACAAGGGAATTGGGAATCACAGCGACAACGACGCAATCAACGCATACATGCCCGAACTGAAACGCCCCATTCCATTCGACCGGATGATCTTCTTCGGTGACGGAGATACGGATATTCCCACAATGAAGATGATGACGCACAAAGGAGGGCGTTCCGTCGCAGTCTACGATCCATTAAAGACCGATAGAGACCTTCGAAAGATCCATCGCTTGATTGCGGATGATCGAGTGAATTTCGTCGCGCCGGGCGACTACCTGGAAAACTCTCAGCTCGACATTATTGTCAAGGGCATCCTTGGTCGCATCGCGCACAAGTATGAAGACGAGGCACAGTTATGATCTTTGACGCCGCCGAGAAGTATCAATCCCAGATTCCAGCGATGCAGATGCTGGTTGCGCTGGGTTTTGAGCCGCTGAGCCAGGGGGAGGCTCTGCGACTGCGCGGCGGACGGCTGCGCGCCGTGGTGCTCGACGATGTGCTGGCCGATCAGTTGTTGAAGATCAATCGCTACACTTATCGTGGCCGCGAGTACGGCTTCGATCTGGAAGACGCGCACGAGGCAATGCGACGCCTGAAGCCGACGCCGGACCGCATCAAGGGCCTTGTGGCCACCAATCAGGATGTCTACGATTCGCTGATTCTCGGCACCACCATCACCAAGACCATCGACGGCGACAGCAAGAGCTTTTCCTTCCGCTACATCGACTGGGAGAATCCGCGCAACAATCGGTATCAGGTTGCGACCGAGGTCTCGATTGAGCGCACTGGCAAGACGCAGACAAAGCGTTGCGACATTGTCGGCTTTGTGAATGGCATCCCCTTTCTGGTGATCGAGAACAAGCGCCCCACCGAGACGCTCAAGAGGGCCGCGAGTCAACTGATCGGCTACCAGAGCGACGACAATATTCCGCACCTCTTTTACTTCGCCCAGGTGCTGGTGACGATGAACCGGCAAGATGCCCGCTACGCGACGGTGGGCACGCCGGCGAAGTTCTGGCAGGGCTGGCGCGATGCCGAAGACAAGGACGATATCATTTCCGCCTGTGCGAATCGTGTCTTGACCGCCGAGGAGAGGAGCGCCGTCTTCAGCGGCGATTTTGCCGCCGCCCGGCCCTACTTTGAAGCGATGGTTGACGAGGGCGAGCGCAGCGTGACGGGGCAGGACCGGACCCTTTACGCGCTTTGCCGCCCGGAGCGATTGCTCGACCTGGTGCGCCGCTTCAACATCTTCGATGGTGGAGTGCGCAAGATTGCCCGCCACCAGCAGTATTTTGGCATCCTCAGAGCCGTCGAGCGCGTGAAGCAATATGACATGGAAGGCCGACGCAAGGGCGGAGTGATCTGGCATACGCAGGGCTCAGGTAAATCCCTGACGATGGTAATGCTGGGCAAGGCGCTTGCGCTGGACCGCGAGATTACCAACCCACGGATCGTAATTGTCACCGACCGCGACGATCTGGATAAGCAGATCAAGAACACCTTCAAAGCCTGTGAGCTTGAGCCGGTGCGGGCAACAAGCGGCTCGCATCTGCTGCAGTTGATCCAGAATAAGACGCCTCTGATCACCGCCATCGTAAATAAGTTCGATACGGCTCTGCGCTCCGCGCAGTACTCGGACCCGGATACCAACATCTTTGTGCTAGTGGATGAAAGCCACCGCACCCAGGCAGGCAAGTACGGCGGGCACAGCCAATTTGCCATGAAGATGCGCCGGCTGCTGCCCAAGGCCTGCTACCTGGGTTTTACGGGAACGCCACTATTGAAGGGGGAGAGGAAGACGCTGGTCAGCTTTGGCGGCCTGATTCATTCCTACAAGATTGACGAGGCAGTGGCAGATGAAGCGGTGGTTCCATTGCTCTACGAGGGGCGCATGGTAGAGCAAACAATCAGTGCCGAAGCCATCGACAAGTGGTTTGAGAAGATCAGCCAAGGGCTGACTGACCAGCAGAAGGCCGATCTGAAGCGGAAGTTTTCCCGCATCAGCGCGCTGTCGAAGACGACGCAAGCCATTCGCGCCAAAGCCTTCGATATCTCAGAGCATTACCGTATGCACTGGCAGGGTACGCCTTTCAAGGCGCAACTGGTAGCGCCGTCGAAGGCGGCGGCAGTTCGTTTCAAAGAGGTATTGGACGAGATCGGCCATGTGACGAGCGAGATCGTTATCTCTCCGCCAGATGACAACGAGGGCAATGAAGAGGTTGACAAGGAATCAAAGGATCTGGTCCGCAAGTTCTGGGAACAGATGATGAAGCGCTACAAAACCGAGGATGAGTACAACCGGCAGGTGATTGATGCCTTCATGGGATCGGGCGACCCTGAGATTCTGATCGTCGTATCGAAGCTGCTGACAGGATTCGACGCGCCGCGCAATACAGTGCTTTATGTATGCAAGCCGCTCCGCGAACATAATCTGCTGCAGGCAATTGCCCGCGTGAACCGCCTCTACGAGGAGAACGGCGAAGATAAGACGTTCGGCTTCATTCTGGATTACGAAGGGTTGCTTGGCGAGTTGGACAGCGCACTTACGGAGTACAGCGCCTTCCAGGAGTATGACGGCGACGACATCGATGGAACCGTGCACGATGTTCGCGGTGAGATTCGCAAACTGCGCGGATTGCACGACCAGTTGCTCGACCTCTTCAAATCCATCAGGAACAAGAAGGACATGGAGCAGTACGAGCAGTTCCTGGCAGACGAGCCTACGCGCCAGGATTTCTATATGCGTCTGCGCGCCTTCAGCCGCTGCCTGCATATCTCGCTCTCGTCGGACAAGCTGCTGGATATCTATACGGACGCCGAAGTAGACCGCATGAAGCGTGACTGGAAGCAGTTCTCTGAGCTGAAGCGCTCGGTACAACTGCGCTACCAGGAAATTGTGAACATGAAAGAGTTCGAGCCGAAGATTCAGAAGCTCCTCGACGATCACGTCGTTGCCATGCCTGCAGAAGTCGTCGTGGAGTTGGTAAATATTAACGATCCGAATGCGCTTGAGGCCGTTGTCAAGGAGACAGGAGTGTCGCCTGCTTCCAAAGCGGATCGAATTGCCAGCGCCACGCGCAAAGTGATCTACGAAAGGATGGAGGCAGACCCCGCGTTCTATAAACGCTTCTCTGAATTGTTAGAGGAGACCATTCGCGATTATCGCGAAAAGCGAATCTCAGAAAAGGACTATTTGAAGCAGGTAGTTGATTTAGCCGCAAAGGTGGCGCACAAAGATCGCGGACAGGGCATTCCGGACGGCATCAAAGGAAATGAAGATGGCCAGGCTTTTTATGGGATCTTGGATGACGCTCTTGTTTATTCCGATGGGAAGCCCGTTGATAAGGACGAGATTGCACAGATTGCTTTAACGATCATCGAGATCATCAAAGAACATCACATCGTCGATGTTTGGCGAAACGATATTGCCCAGAACAATATGCGCAATGCCGTGGATGACTATTTCTTCGATGTGCTGCGAGATCACAAGCAGATCAACCTGCCGGCCGAAAGGATGGACGACATCGACGAACAGATCATGAATCTAGCTCGCGCGAGGTTCCCAGGATGAAGTCTGAGCAATACACCGCCGAATACGGATGTTTTTCGTTCAACTACACAGTGGTTCGCAGAGTGCGAAAGACCTTGGAAATTGCAGTCGAGCCGGATTCCACCGTAAGAGTGGCCGCGCCGAAGTCGGCTAGTCCAGAGCGTATAGCCCAGAAAGTCAAGAAGCGGGCATCTTGGATACTCCAGCAGCAGAGATACTTTGAGCAATTCACACCTCGCACGCCTGAACGTCGCTATCTCTCAGGAGAAACGCATCTATACCTCGGTCGGCAGTATCGGCTGAAGGTAATAAACGCTGTAAGCGATTCCGTTAAGCTGTTGCGCGGCTATATTGTTGTTCAGACTGCAAGACCGAAAGAGTCCGCTGAAACGAAGAGGATGGTTGAGCAGTGGTATGCCCAAAAGGCAAGAGCGCGTTTTCAGGAAAGAATTGAACTATGTATGCAACGCTTCCCTCGGCCAAACTCGATGATGCCAAGTGGAGTGACGATACGCACGATGCAAAAGAGGTGGGGATCTATGTCACAAGGGCGAAGACTCATGTTAAATCAGCGCCTTATTCAAGCTCCTGTCGATACGATTGACTACGTGATTACTCATGAGCTGTGCCATCTCTTGGAGCCTGACCACAGCCCTAGATTCTTCAGACTTCTAAAACGAGTGATGGACGACTGGGAGCAAAGAAAAGAGAAGCTGGAGCAGTTCTTGTCGTAGCCTTGTTGGCAGGTATGGGTGTGCATGGGATGAAGTGCGCTACTCAAGAGAGAGAGCTGACCTGCCCTTGGAATTTCTGGCCGGACCGACGTAAAGCTTTTCTGCCCGTACCCAGTAACACGATTTTCCTTGGTGCAGGCAAACGGTAGGGGGTCTAAATCGGCTTATGAATGCGCGGTATCGTAATGATTTCACTCCCGGACCCTGCGGCGTCTGTCGGGACTAATCTAACGAGTGTTCACCGAATCCGGCTTACTCAACGTGCTTGATGGTTCTGTGCAGATCAATTGCCTGCAGTTTTGTCGGGCTTATGACTCAGGCCTGCCCGCGTTTTCTACCGCTTTAGGGTAGATGAGTGTTGCTGAGGTTCAGAATTGGCGAAAGTAAAGATTGGCCGGATTGATCCACCTAGGCGGTATCAATGCACTCCTCAAAGTTCGGAAATAGAATCCTGATATTCAGCAGCCTTGGAACAGATCTGACACTGAGGGTCGCGTGCCAGCGAGCCTTCTCCCAAATTTCCATTGAGGAAGTTGAAGGTTGTCATCCCGCTTGCATGGGGTATCGTCTCCCCAGAAAGTAGATTCCGGAAGAGGCTTGCGGCGAGAAGGACCCCCGACCCGAGGGATACAAACCCAACCGAAAATTCTGGAGGAGGAGTAGACACGAAGTCCATTAACGCGGCCCTCCCAAGATGACCGCAATGCGAATCGTTGATGTACTCCTCTACAATTGCAACCTCGAGCCCGTGTTCGGTCAAGAAGCTAGCACGTTCTTGATGGCTCATCGCGCGGAGTTGACGCTCGATCCCGCGCATCGCCTCGCCCTGATGTTCACGGGCATTGTGGCATCCTAGGCAGACTGCATCCTTTTCCCCGGCGTAAACGTTCGTCTTCGCCTGTAGATCAAATGTGCTTCCACCCAAAAGCCATTGGGGGTGCAGGCCTTGAATATCTTGCCTGCCGTCTCCCTTGTCGACGCATGAGACGACCATGCTGTAGCTTCCGGCTCCGATCTCCTCGGCCACATCTGCACGCATACCCGCACGCGCGTCATTCACGAACCGCTTTAGATCGCCACTGAATGGAAAGCTGGCAATGCCAACCGCCTCCAAACGGGATGCCAGGACTGCAGTCTTCTCTTGATTCAAATCCTCGGTTCCAGCGAGGCTGCAGCGGTTCAAGTTGGTCTTGTCATAGACGTCATCGTCCACTAGCACCGGGTACATATCGCGGTTTTCCAGATGGGTCAGCACATAGACCAACGCATTGCCTACGGCGCCGGCACCCACAAGAACGAAGGGTGGCAGGTGAAGTTCGTTCAACGCGGGTCCTGCGTCTAACTCTTCCCAGACCGAGCTCATGGAGTTCTTCCAAAGAGAATACGCATGATTGTCGAGGAATCGTCCGCGACGAAGCCCCCAGGTTCTCTTGAAGATCTCTCCTGCGGCTAAGGCCGCTGCGAAGAAAGGCCCGACCGGATTCAGTGAGGGTGAAGGACGGTCGTCAGGAACGTTTTTCAACTCACCGACCCACGCCTTCCAGCTATCTGCGATACACGCAATCGTTTTCGCCGAGTCCAGCGTCGTCGCGCCGCCGATGACGATTGTGTGGTCTGCCTCATGAGGGGAGGAATTATCTCCCGTTCGCACCTTCATGCCAACAGCCCACTCACCAACAGCCACTAGATATTCAGTAAGTGTCTGCCACACTCCCTTGATGATGGGGTGGATGAGCAATGGAACGGCTGCCGAAACGATCTCCAGTTCTTCGACCAGACCCACTTGTCGCGCCAGCAAGTTGACGAGGCACTCCGCAATTAGCTGGCCAGACACAGAGTTCGCCCAATCTTGCGTGATTACGATGCGGACGCATTGATGCATTGCATTCGGTTGCTCCGCCAGGCCATCCGTGCCCAGCAGGTGCCTACTGCCGATCTCGGGGTCGATACTCATCGCATGTCCTCCACACGAACCTCTCCATCCGAAGGACAAATTCGCTTCTTTGCCGAATCAGGATCGAGACGGTGCCAATAGCCGTTCTGCCATTCGTGCACGCCGACGCCATGCAAAAAACCACGTGTCTTGCGACCGTAAGAAGGGAACACCAGCGAGAGAATACGATGGCTGCTCACCATCTCGTCGTCATAGGAGGAATGCTCGACCCATTTCCCAGGATGACTGTGCACTTGGGCGAGCGGTTTCCATCCCTCGGGCACCCGATGAACAACCTCCGCCAAAGCCTCCGCGCTGACGTGATAATTTCCCCAGCGCATTTGTTGTCGAGGCGACACCACGTAACAAACTGTCCCGTTACCGTTCGCATCTTTTGTCCCATACCACATCACGCCGCTTTCGCGTCCACCGGCTATCCGCAGCAGACGGTGAGTTGCTTTCAGCGCTTCCAAGGGAAGGAACAGTCGTACCGTTCCAGGCTCATACGGCAACGGTGGTGGATTGCGCTTGAATTCGTCTTCCATGCTCATAGTTTTGCGAAGCGCCCTCCATAAAAAGAGGCCATAGCCTTCTGAATGGCCGCCACTGTGGTGTAAAAGGTGTTTTGCCCGCTCCAAATAAGGTTTGGCTCCACAGGATGCGCCGTATCGTAAAACTCTTGTGTCGCCGAGCAGCAGATCAGTTGCAGGGTCTTACCGTTCGCAGCCGCATAGTTCGGATGCATATGGCATTCGGGGCTGGTGAGGATAGGCAGATGATGCTGGTCGACAGGATGCGCGTACGCCAACGTGTCGGGGTTCACGAACTGGGCGCTGGGCGGCCACTTCCGGTAAGCGGCAAAGCCAAGACGCAGCACATAATTTTCGATGACCCCGTTGAGCGTGTCCTGTATGGGAACAATGAGTGAACTCTTATTCAGTCTTCGCCAGCCCAACTCCTCTATCGCCGTTTTGCCCAGGAAAGCGAGGACGCGAGGGATGTCCTCATCGAGTGAGGCGATCCCCCGCGCGATGTCGAGAACAGGCGTCGGCGGAACAATCTGTGCCATCAGGCACCGCCGGTCTCAGATGCGATCCCGAAGTGGAAGTTTTCGATGACCTTTCGGTCCCGTGCCTGCTCAAGCGTGAGCTGTAGGTGCCCCATCAGTGACTTCGGCTGAGCGCCGGCCGTCTGAAAAACGTCCTTCGGCTTCCGTTCGAGCTTCAGCTCCTTGTAGGACTTGTCCCACACCTGCTGAAGCGTCGCATGGATCTTTTCTTTAAAGGTGGCTTTTTCCAACTCGTTCACGTGAATCACGTGGACATCGACTTCGTCACGCTGCGATGCCTCCTCGATTTCGTGAATAGCTTCCTTCACTTCACGCTCGGCCTTAGCCTCATCCTCGCGAGCGTGCTCCAAGTGAACCTCGGCCTCTTCCAAATGTTCGACTGCTTCGTCCAGTGAACGGGAATTAGTGCGATTTTCTTCGATTGCCATGTTCCACTTCCTTTCTGAACAAAATTAATGACATGCCACGAACCGGAATGGGCTCCAATGCGTTGCTGTTTACCGGCATTCGGGTAAGGCGAGCAGATTGTCCGTCCATATACGATCGGAATAGGTCTGAACGTATTGGGTACCGTTCGCGTGCTCGCGGCCACCCACTCGGGCATTGTTTCCGCGCGCATCGGCCACCGATGCCACGCCGTTCTGGTTTTTGATCCAGTCGTACATCTCCAGCCGGGTTGACCGGCCCGTCTCGTTAGTTTGTTCGTTGGTCCAGCCGAGCTCCGAGATGGCGTGGTGGGGATCCTCGTGGTACCCATTCGACTTCTTGATGCAGGTGATCCGGATTGACATGCTGGCGCTCCTTCCCGGTCGGGGGACGACGGTTTGGTTATTTGTTCTGGTTTTTCAGGAAGTCGCTCAGCGAGGCCGCCCCGGTCCTATCTAGCAGCGTGTCCAGGCGCATATCCGAACGGACTCCGGGCGCGAAGTTCGGCCCGTACTCGTCGCGGAGCGTGCCAACAAGGGTGTCGCCACGCTTCCTGCGAATCTCGCCGTCGGCATCCCGGCAGCGAGCATCCAGTCCTGTCTCACAGTGGTTGCTCATGCACGCTCCTTGGTCATGGACTCTGAACCGCTGTGCTCAGGCCTGACTAAGATCACTCTATGACGGGGAGCGGGTTTTCAACGACGGCGGCGTTGTGGCGGAAACTTCCGAAAGTTTCCTTCAGACTTTTTCTTCTTCGGGGACAGCTGGGTGCGAATCTGGGTAGCAAGGTCTGTGATGGTCCGGTCACCGATTTCCACTAATTTCTCGCAAGCGCATTCCCCGATGGTAACGGTGGTCTCGAAGTTATAGTTTCCCTGATAATCATTTTTGATGATCTCGACGCCGCCAAGGGCCGGCTTCAGCTCATTGCGCAGGATCGAGATCCCCTTGAAACCTTGCTCACGGTTCGCTCCCAAGTCAGTCTTATGCACCGGTTGCTTCTTGAGGTGGCTGAGGACCAAATGCAGGAGCACGCGCAGGGAGCTGTCGGTTAGCGTAACCGATTGGGTACCGAGCCGGACGACGGTGCGTCGCTTCGATCGATCGCCCGGAATCGCGAGCAAAACCTTCTCCTTGAAGTTGTCTCGGGCCACAACGGGATGGTTTTCACAGAGATCGTGGGTTTCACGATGGCTCTCAGCAAGCGCCTTCCGTATGGCCTGGGAAACGGCCTTGCTGTCGATCGGCTTTTGAATCACATCCGTTGCACCATCTCTCATAAGCTCAAGCGCCTCGTCGCGTTCGCGAGCGAATCCACTGATCACGAGCACCGGAAGCCAAAAACGCAAGCCGTTATGCTCGGAGTACATCTGGCGGATTTTGCGCAGGAGCGCTTTGCCATATTCGACGTGCCCCTTGATTGCGTCTGGCTCACTCTTGATCTCGAGATCAAGAAGCACCAGACAGAAGGAGCTGGCCTCGAGTTCGCGTTTCGCGTCTTCCACGTTGGTCACGGGAACGCTGTAGCAGTCCAATGAATTGAGAATCTGCTGAAGATCGAGTGCGGTCTCCGCATCATCCTCAACGATCAACGCACAGTGACCCCTATTCATCGCCCTGCCTCGCGGTGTTTTGGAAGCAGAATGTGAACGCTGGTCCCCCGTCCCTTCGCGCTCTCGATGCTGAGCCGTCCGCCATGCTCGGACTCTACGATCTTGACGGCAAGTGGCAGGCCGAATCCGGTGCCGTTCGCCTTGCTGGTCGAAAACAGAGTAAGCGCATCGCGCAGGTTTTCCTCCGACATGCCGCATCCGGAGTCGCGGATGGTCATGCGGACAAGACGCTCCTCGATGCTGGCAGTAATTTCGATCGGCGTCGCGACGGCATCCTCAGGATAGGCATCCGCTGCATTCACTAGGATGTTCGTCAGCGCCTGAACGAGACGGGATCGCGACACCTCGACGACGGCTGACGATGGAACTCGAATCTCGATGGTGGGCCGACGCGACCCATCCCCGTCGCTCTCGAGCGCGACGCCAGCCGCTTCCTGAACGATCTCTTTGAGACTCTCAGACTGGAAGGCAAGGGTGGGCTGCGCCGTATAGGCGCGCATTCCATCGAGGATCGTCCGGAGTCGGCGGACACGCCTGCCAATCCCATCGGCTTCGTCTATCAGTGTTGCGGGAAGATCCTGCTCCGCCAACAACTTTGTCCGGAGGCGTTCTGCCGATGCCGCCAGCGGCGACAGCAGCCGAATCACCTCGTGATAGAGCTCGCGCGCATAGGTATTCGCCATCTGCTCGGCTGCGCGCTTGACAGCCTCTCTGCCGACCGTGCCGAAGCGCGACTCGATGGTATCGAGGGTGGCGTTTATGCGCTCCTCGTGCTGCTTTCCCAAAGAACTCGCGTTGCGGGAATCTCGGCGGCGCAGCGCGGCATGTTCCGCTGCCTGCCGCACCCTCTGGTTGTCATCCCGTGCGAGTCTGGCCAGCAGGTCTTCGAAGACAGCGTGCGGCGCATGGGCGGCAGCATTCGCGACGGCCCTGCGCACCTCCCACTTGCTGTGGTCCGCAAGGGACGACAGTCTGGCGACGATCAGCTCCACCTTGGGATCGCCGATGATTGAACCGCGTATCTGGGTCTCCGCTCGCGCGACTGCCCCGAGCACAACGGACCAGTCCGGCGATTCGAGAGCAACTAACAATCCTGGGTCCTCAGTGGCCATAGCGTTCTTTTCTCAACAGAAATGCTTCGCGGCCCCCTTCGAGGATATTCTCGATTTGCACTCTGCATTCATCCACACTGCCGACCTGCTTGAGAACGGAGTGCTGTCCGTCTGAGGAGAAGACGAAGACGCGCTCCGCCTCGCCCAGAACCGGGATGTTCGGATTGTGGGTCACAAAGATGACTTGGCGGGCGCCTTTGATCGCCTTTAGTGCTCGTACGATGGTCTGGAACACGAAAGCGTTATCGAGGTTGTCTTCCGGCTGATCGATCAGGAGCGGGCGTTCACTCTGGGTCAGCAGGATGGGGAGGATGGTGGTGCACCTCTGGCCGGTGGAGAGATGCGTGGACTCTTTGAAAGTCGCTCCATCGAGGAGTTCGATGGAAGGCCGGTCCTCTAACGCGACCGTCTCAACGTCGTAGTGGGCTCCTCCGCTGCGTAGCGCATAGAGAATCTTCCTCGAGCGATCTTCGTCGAAGCTCGACCGTCTGACAAACAGGGGCAAATCGTCCTTGGCAACTATGGCGGCCAATTCCTCGGGCAGAAAGATGGGGCACAACCGCTCGGCGACGGCGCCTTGTTTGACGCCGGCGCCTTTGAGGGCATCGGTGACCAGCTGCTGATACTCTTCGAGGTCCGCTGACTGCTCGACCGCGACACGAATGCTAGGAAATTCGCTGGATAAGCGCTCTGCTATCTTCTTGCGGAGCGCGAAGCGTTGATCGCGCAGTTCGGAGGCGCGCTTCAGCAGTTCCCTGCGGGCCGTCAGCAGCTCTGTCCGCTGCTTCTCCTTTCCTTGTTGTTCTTTCGCGGCAGATTCGGCATTGGTGAGCGAGGCCTGGAGAGCCTGCCTTTCGGCGGCGCGTTCTCCCTGCTCTGCCGAGGCGGCAACGATGGTGCGGTACTCTGCCTCCTGGAGTGCATGCCGCTCGGCGAGCGCAGCCGCGTTAATCTGGATGCGATCCTGAAGGGTCTGAGCCTTCTTCCCAACCGATTCGAGACCCTTCGCGAGTTCCTCGATGAACGACTCCAGTTCGGCTCGCAGCGCGCTCATGAGCTCTCCGTTCGCACCCTCAAGAATCTGAGAGTCGAGCTGGGCTTCGACACCGGTGCGAAACGACACCTGGCTGGCCGCCATCTCCCGCAGCAGCCTCTCGAGGGCCAGCCTGATGAGTTCGGGAACCTTCTCCTCGCGCGCTCGCTGACCTTTGGCGGTATGGGCGCTGTTGATCCGGGCGGCATCAGGCCCGGCCAGCTCAGCGAGGCCCTTAAGTTTCTCCAGCAATACAGGCAGTTCCGATGCTTTGACGCGGGCGTCGTCCACCTCTTGGTCCACATGACGCAAATCCGCGGTCGACTGCCCCAACTCGCGCTGGAGTTGCTCCAATTCACGCTCAATTGCCTTCGTCTCCTGCTCCTGAAACCGGTCGAGGAGTTCCAACTGCGCCTTCGGACTAGATGCAATCTCTTCGATTTCGTTTTGACTGAAGACGTCGGCCGAGAATATCTGATCGCGATCGAGAGAGATGGCGACGGGGGTGCCCACTTCATTCAGGACCTGAACGGCTTCCTGAGCGCCGCGGGTGGCTGTGTATCGCATATCTGTCTTAGTACGGATCTCGATCTCGAGTCGGCCGCCTCCCAGGTTGGATTTCACCAGAGCGTCGATTCCACGGTGCCGCTGCGCATTCGCCTTTGGATCTGGCATGAGTCCCAGGCCGAAACGAAGAAATTCGAGGGCCGTCGTCTTGCCAGCCCCCCGTCCTCCGATCAGACAGTTCAAGCCGTCCGCAAATTCGAGGTGTGCACCGGCTAAAAACCCGCCAGTCACGGCGAGACGAAGGACTACGTGATGGGGAACAATTTTCATATAAGAATCCATCGGCGAAGAAAGTGTACGCCTGGAAAGCGAGGCCCCCTTCTTAGCAAAGAATTATGATAAACCCGCTTTGCGTTCAACCATCCGACCAGCCGGCCCAATCGACGCTTCCCAGGCAATACGCGCTACTCGGAAACTGGATCTAACTGTCCCTTCGCTGCTAATCAGATCGGGAGATGCGAATGCTGGGACAGGCCGAGGCCGCTTGGCTCGGACTTGCTCGCTGGCCGCCCAGACGGTCTCGTTCAACAATGAAGTCGGGAAATAGCGAAGGTCGAGGTGCTGTAGCCATTGAAGCACCTCGACAACACCCTTGCTTTCACCGCCTTGTCACAGGTTCCTGGTTCTCGGCGACTTGTTCGACGAGTCAGCTGAGCCCTCTGCCGGACCCCGATTCTGGTCTCGGACGCTTATTGCCGATCCGCAGGTCAGACGACCCGCGCTTTCCTCCTTCCTTCTCATTCCCTGCATTCAAACGGAGTTCTTCCTATGCAAACCCCAACGCTCTCCTTGGCCGCACGGTCCCCCGACCTCGAAGACCTGATCGAAAGAGCCCGAGCCTACATTCACGCCGCCAAAGCCCCCGCCACCCTGCGCGCCTACCGGACCGACTTCGAGGACTTCACTCGATTCTGCGAAGAGCACAACCTGCCGCATCTGCCGGCGACTCCCACAACCGTCGCCCTCTACATCGCCGACCGCGCGGGATCGCTCCGCTCGGCGACCATCACTCGCCGGCTCACCTCGATCACCAAGGCTCACCAGGCGGCAGGATTTGAAGCCTCGCCTTCGTCGAGCCATCACTTTGTCGTGAGCGAGACCCTCAAGGGCATTCGCCGCTCGATCGGCACCGCCCAGCAAGGTAAAGCCCCGCTCCTGACCAGCGACATTCGCCGGATCGTTACCTCGTGCCCCGAGACGCTCTCAGGCCTCCGCGACAGGGCCTTGGTTCTTGTCGGCTTCGCTGGCGCCTTCCGCCGCTCGGAGCTGGCCGCGATCGACTTTGCCCACCTCTCATTCACGAAGGACGGTCTGGTTATCGATCTCCGCCGCTCGAAGACCGATCAGGAGGCCGCCGGACGCAAGGTCGGCATTCCCTTTGGGAAGGAGGAGGAGACTTGCCCGGTCCGCACACTGCGCCATTGGCTCGCCAAATCGGGCATCCCCTCCGGTGCCGTCTTTCGCGGGATCAACCGCCATGGCAAGCTCTCCCGCCGCGGGCTCCACAAGGACTGCGTCGGCTGGATCTTGAAGCGCGCCGCTCACCGCGCCGGTTTGAAGCCAGAGCCTTTGGGTGGACATAGCCTGCGTGCCGGATGCGTCACCCAGGCGGCGATGAACGGCGTCAGCGAGCGCGACATCATGCGCCAGACCGGCCACAAGTCGGCCGAGATGCTCGCCCGCTACATCCGGATAGGGGAGATCTTCACCCGCAACGCGGCTGCCGGGCTGGGCATCTGACCCCTGAGAACTGGCAACTAGCCCCTGAGAAAAAGGGCTTCTCAGAGCTTTCCGGTGGCTGACGCAGACGATCCAGTTTTCGCCTAGCTCAATCGCACCATTGCACCGAAGCCAATCTGGAGAACATCGTGAGACTCCGCCGGAATCAACTTTGCCCGATCCACCGCTCCCACTTCTGCTGCGGAAGAGAGCAAAACCCAAGAGAAAAGCGCCAGCGCCAGATGGGCGTTCGGCGCATTGAAGATCCGCATCACCTCAGGGGATACCGAGAACTCCGCTCCAACGGAGAAATGCGGAAACTGCTCGACCGGAAGATTGCCACCCAGCGTGGCAAGTGCGCCCTCTATAACGAGCCATTCGCTGATTATGGCGACATTGCGCCCGACCACATCCAACCCAGGGGCATGGGAGGAGCATGGAGAGACGACCACCCGGAAAACATTCAGGCGGTCCACTGGTGGTGCAACGGGGAAAAGGGATCGAGCCGAGTGTGAACTTCGGCCGGTGCGCTATTTCCTTCTATCTTTCGTTTTTTTAACCAGATGCGAACAGTGATCTTGCCATGACTTCTGAATTATCACACGCGTATAACAGTATGTGTTATATTTACTATGTGACCGGAGACGAACTCAAGAACGCCCGCAAGGCGTCCGCCTGGACGCAAGCCCAAGCCGCCGCGCGGCTCGGCGTGACCCAGGCCTATTTGTCGATGGTCGAGCGGGGTGAGCGGGTTGTCTCCTCAGAACTTGCCTCAAAAGCGGTGGAAGTCTTTGAAGTTCCGGCCACGGCGCTCCCGCTCACGGAATACCAGACGCGTGCCCGCGACGCCGGTTTCTTCCAGTCGATGCTGGGCAGCCTAGGCTATCCGGGCTTTGCCTATCTGCGCGGTTCGGCCCGATTGAATCCGGTAGAACTGCTGATGGATGCGCTGGACTCGGACGATCTGGACTCGCGGGTTACGGAGGCGCTGGCGTGGCTGCCTCTGGCCTACCCGCATCTGAACTGGGATTGGCTGACCGCGAATGCGAAGTTGCGGGATCGACAGAACCGGCTGGGATTTGTGGTCGAGCTGGCGCGGCAGGCCGCAGAGAGAGAAGGACACTCCCAGTTGGAAGAGGAACTGGCCGTCCGTGTCGCCAAGTTGGAGCCCTCCCGCCTGGTGAAAGAAGATACTCTATGCAGAGAATCGATGACACGCGCCGAGCGGGCTTGGCTGCGCGAGCATCGGCCGAAATCGGCAGAACACTGGAATCTGCTGACCGACCTAACCGTGGAGCAACTCAGTCATGTCGCCCTCTAACCGGCCGCCGGAACCGTGGAACTCCTTCTTCAGGGGGTTGGATGAGGCAGTCGATTCGACCGTGCGCCTCGACTGTATTGGCGGTTTTGTTGTCACACTGTTCTACGGACTGGAGCGGCCCACGGCGTATGTCGATGTCATCGAGCTTGCGCCACCGAACGCCGCAAAGACCATGATGGAACTTGGCATTCGCGGCGGGCCGCTGCATCAGAGGTACCACATCTACCTTGACCGCGTGGCCGTTGCCGTCATCCCGGAGAGTTACGAAGACCGCCTTGCCGAGATGTTCCCCGGCGCTTACCGCAACCTCCATCTGATGGCTCTCGATCCTTACGACCTGGCTCTATCGAAACTCGAAAGAAATAGCCAGAAAGATCGCGACGATGTGCGTTTTCTGGCGCGCAGCGTTCCCTTCGACCTCGACATCCTTCAGGAGCGGTACGCTACGGAATTGCGCTGGCAACTCGGCGTTCCCAAGAGAGAAGATCTGACCATGCAGTTGTGGCTTGATGCGATCCGCGAGGACCGCGGCATAGCTCCACCGAAGTCCGCCAGCGCCTCACCCGGAGAGTGACTTAGCGGAACAAACATCTCCCGGCTGCTGATCTTCGACGTGCGCACGTAGACCTTCACGATCATGTAGCCGCCTGTGTACTCGTACTCGGCGCGCTGACGCTCGAAGATCCGCTTGGCCGTGTGTCGCTGCTTCACCGGTTTAGCCTTGTCGCCAGCCAGTATCGCGTCGATGACGCCCTGCCACGGCCCCAGTTTCGGCCGCTTGATCGGCTACTGCCGCTGATAGCCTGGCGGCAAAGCGTACTCAAGCATCTTGCCAACCGTCTTCCGGGCCAGCCCAAACTCCCGGGCCACCGCACGCCGACTCTTGCCCTCGACAAGAACCGCCCGCCGCACTCGCGCACATAGTTCCACCGTGTACATACCTCCGGTGTCCCACGGGAAACACGACTCCTCAATGGCGGCGAACCTCGTTCGTCACCCCTCGCAGTTCATCTTGTCCGTAAAACCAGAATCTGGCGGTGGTCGACTTTTACTCCGCCACGTCACGCCGCTAACGCGGCGTCACATGATCTATTTTTGCTTTGGCGCGTACATCACGAGCGTGAACTCGCAGGTTGATTTTTACCCGGAGGTGTTCGGCAAATTCATGAGTAAGACCCGAACCATTCAAGCGATGAATCAGAACGGTTT
>Ga0224555_1002209_pt1 | contig 23668 bp, 11 predicted proteins | sample 714S23034metaG_FD_180687 | JGI IMG/M metagenome (GOLD analysis project Ga0224555, IMG submission 180687) | Peat soil microbial communities from Stordalen Mire, Sweden - 717 S2 30-34 | ecosystem: Environmental > Terrestrial > Soil > Wetlands > Peat | place: Sweden: Norrbotten County, Stordalen...
GCCTGAAGCAAATCCGATCATTTGCCGGGCTGCAGGGTGTCACATCAGACAAAATCCAGTCCCAAAACCGCCACTGAACCCCATGCCAGCCATTCGATTTTTCAAACTCGCTTGTTTTAGGACTAGACGTAATCGTCGGAATCAGGCCCGTGCCGCCGCCAAACGAATTTGCCGATCCATGGCCGAAGAAATAGAAATTTCGAGAATTCAAATCTCCGAGATAACCCAGCAGCTGGGTTCTTGTGGTAGAGTCCCCCATGTAAAAGGCTGAGCTGGCGTAATTATTGCCTGGAGACAGTTGGTAAGGACCCAACCCTTGAAAGCCGAGTGTGCCGATCACGCCATTGTCTGTGCCGTCTGGTCCTCCTAAGACCATATAACCGACTTTCATCGTTTTGGTCGAGTTGTTGTCGACTGCGCTAAAGGCAACGACGAAAGTTCCGAGACCAGAATAAGACGTCTCCTTTCCCCATCTCCTGGGAGGCAGCGTTGTTGAATTCGCCAAAGGATTCACTCCACCGGTTTGTGGTGATTTGAAAAGCGCAATATCAGGGGCAGTCGGCGTGATCGTGAACTGGCCTGTGAAGGTGTCGTCACTATAAGTGGTTCCGTTTCCATCGGTCAAGTCCCAGATGAACGAAATCACACCATCTGAGGTGGGGCCAGTGAAGGAACCAATGTAGTTCGTGTTGGAATCATACATATCCAACTGATAGTTTGCAGGGTAAATGGCTGATTCAGCGTAAATCCACATCCATTGGCCAAAAACCGAGGTGAAGTAATTCGGGTACGAGACCAAGTTGCTCACGGTAATCGTGATCGTTGTTCCCTGCACTGGATCATCTGTGTTGAAGTCAATTTCAGGTGTGAGAATGTAGGTTCCGTTCTGCATTGCTGTCGTATCCCACTGGAGACTACTGCTTACCCCGTTGGTCTGAGGTATGGCTCCGGCTATTGGAAGACCATTGATCGAGAAGGCGAAGCCTGAAACCTGATCCCCGCTGCTCACCGAGTATTCGATTGGGATATTGACGGTCCCGCTTATGGTGATTCCGTTGGTGATTCCGTACAAGTGCACGTCATTGGCGACGACGCGATAAAATCCCATGTTGTTCCCTAACGCGCCGTTTGTGTGAACGTAGGTTGTCTGGTTCGTGGATACGGCCGCTGCGAGCGACAGGACCAATGTTTGCCACGGCGAACCCGGACTGAGAGCGGGCCGATGTTGGACGATATAAGTTTCGCTTGGTGAGCTTAGCCAGGACAGGATGACGTTAGTTGCCTGCCGAGTTGTCGTGAGACCTTCAACTGCGAAGGATTGTAGTGCTGACAGAAGCAAAACTGCGCAAAATAGGATTGTTCTTCGCTTGATAGTTGTCATAGTTCCAATGCCTTCCCACACGAACCTCGATGAACCGAAGCTGCCGTTAAGATTATTTCATGGAGTGTCTACCACAATGCAAGCATTACTTATTCACATGCGGCCCCAAATGATGCTCCCTTTTCCATCCAGGTGTTGTGCTGGTCCGCAAAGTCGTCAAGCGATTTTTGAACAATTGTCGTTCGTGTGTCGGCGTCTGGTTACATCCCGGTGTCTGAGGATGCACGAGGGAAAGCGCGTGCGTGCTGAAGCCAGGGAATCTCTCCGACAACAGGGTGTATGGTCGCGGTGTGGGCGAACGAATCACAAACTGCAAATTGGAGTCATGTATTTTGACGACAAGACATTTTGGCCAAAACACTTTCTGCTGGTGTCGTCCGCAGGAAGCGCCGGGTCCCGATCTCAGACGGACCCAACCCCAACAGACGCTTGCTGCGAGTAAAAGCCGCTGCGCCGAGATCCTATGGCGTTCCCGCCGGGTGCGGGAGCATGTGCTTGCCAGGACCCGGCGGGCGGCCGATGATTTGAGCCATGAAACGCGAACGAACCGGGAATGTGACGGCGATCCTCTGCCTCTCGGCGGGCCTTCTTTTAAGCGCAACCCGTCCGCTGACGGCGGCCAATCCCACCCTGCCACTGCTGAACGATCCGATCGATGTCAGCGGCGATTTTCGGGATTTTTCGGACACGTATTATCTGGCCGACAAGATTGCGGACTTCGATCCGGCGGCGCATTCGGGGAAGATTGTTTACCAGCGCGCGCAGTATTTCACGCGTCAGGCGTTCGACAACATGCTGGCGGTGATCCGGCCGGTCGCGCCGAACGAATTTCCCGAGAATGAATACGAGGCGAACCCGTCCCTGCCGTTCTCGATCGAGTTTGTGTCGCCGAGGACCTTGCGGATTCGCGCCACGAGCGGGCCGCAATTTGCGACGCCAGCCGAGGAGTTGATGCTGGCCGGGCCGGTGCCGAAGGATGAGTCGTGGCAATACACCAAGGTTGAAGGCGGTCACCGGTACCGCAGCGCGTTCGGCTCGGTGACACTTTTGGAAAACCCGTTTCACATCGAGATCCGGGACGCGGGGGGGCGGTTGCTGACCAAGACCGACCACAACGCCGACAACAGCACGAGCTTCACTCCGATCCTGCCGTTTTCATTCGTGCGGCGCGCGGCGGATTATTCCCGCAGCATGGACGCGGTGTTCACGCTGTCGCCGGGGGAGAAGATATTCGGGTGCGGCGAGTCGTTCACGGGCCTGGACAAGCGCGGTCAGCGGATCGTGCTGTGGGCGGACGACGCGAACGGCGTCCAGAACCAGGGCCTGTACAAGCCGGTTCCGTTCTTCATGAGCAGCCGCGGCTACGGGATGTTCCTGCACACGACAACGCCCATCACCTGTGATTTCGGCAATTACTTCAGCGGTGTCAACTCGTTGATGATGGGCGACGACGAGGCGGACCTCTTCGTCTTTCTCGGTTCGCCGAAGGAGATTCTCGACGAATACACGAAACTCACCGGGAAATCGCCGATGCCACCGCTCTGGTCATTCGGCCTGTGGATGAGCCGCTGCACGTACAACGCGGAGAAGCAGGTGCGCGACGTGGCCTCCCGGCTGCGCGAAAACCGCATTCCTTGTGACGTGATCCACCTGGATACCGGCTGGTTTGAGACGGACTGGCGATGCAACTATGAGTTTTCCACCAGTCGTTTCCAGGACCCGGAGAAGATGATCGCGGATTTAAAGCGGGATGGCTTTCACATCTCGCTGTGGCAGCTTCCGTATTTTGTGCCGAAGAACACGCTGTTCAACGAGTTGGTGGAAAAGCACCTCGTGGTGCGCGATGCCAAGGGCAACCTGCCTTACGAAGACGCCGTCCTCGACTTTTCGAATCCGGCCACCGTCGAGTGGTATCAGGCCAAGCTCGCGCATCTGCTGAAGATGGGGGTGGGTGCGATCAAGGTGGATTTTGGCGAAGCGGCGCCGAACAACGGGCTGTTCGCCTCCGGCAGGACGGGATTCTACGAGCACAACCTGTATCCGTTGCGTTACAACAAGGCGGTGGCCGACATCACGCTGAAGGTCACCGGCGAACACATCATCTGGGCGCGGAGCGCGTGGGCGGGGAGCCAGCGTTATCCGATCCACTGGGGCGGCGACGCGGAGAACACCGACGACGGCATGGCGGCGGAATTGCGCGGCGGCCTGTCGTTCGGCCTGTCGGGTTTTTCGTTTTGGAGCCACGACGTGGGCGGTTTTGTGGCGAAGGCTCCGGAGGATCTGTATCGACGCTGGCTGGCGTTCGGAGTGCTGACCTCGCACACGCGGTGCCATGGGACGGCTCCCAAGGAACCCTGGAATTACAGTGCGGCTTTCATGGACGATTTCCGCCGGATCGATGAACTCAAGTATGAACTCATGCCTTACGTTTATGCGCAGGCGAAGGATTGTTCGGAGCGGGGGCTGCCGATGCTGCGGGCCCTGTTTGTGGAGTACCCGGAAGATCCGGGCTCGTGGCTGATCGACGACGAGTATCTCTTCGGCTCGAGCATCCTGGCGGCGCCGCTGCTGCACGAGAATGCCACCGGCCGCGAGGTTTATCTCCCGCCGGGCAACTGGATCGATTATCAGACCGGGGAGGCCTGGTCCGGCGGCTGGCATCACATCGAAGCGGGCAAGATCCCCATCGTGATGCTGGTGCGCGACGGCACCGTGATTCCGCGGATCAAACTGGCGCAATCCACCCTGCAGATGGACTGGTCGAAGCTGGAGCTGGCGGTGTTTGCGAGGGAACAGCCGACCGCCCGCGGATGGGTGTGCCTGCCTTCCGACAATCAGTTGCACGAGTTGTCATTGGGCAGGCAAGGCGGCACCTTCAAACTGGCCGGGAATCCGCTCGCCGGCAAAGTCGAATTCAAGATCCATCCGGCTTTCGAGCGGTGAGTAGCCCCTGATTTTATGATGATAACACAAAGCCGCATGCTGTGGGCCGCAGCGTTATCGCTCGCCGTGGGTGCGGTGGCGGCGGCGGGCGATCCGTCCCTGCCGCATCTCAGGAAGCAAGGGACGGCGACGCAGCTCGTGTTGGATGGCAAGCCGATGTTGATGCTGGCGGGGGAGCTTCACAACTCGAGCACTTCGGATGCGGGTTACATGAAACCGATCTGGCCGCGGATGGCGGCGATGGGGCTCAACACGGTGATAGCCCCGGTTTCCTGGGAGTTGATCGAGCCGGCGGAGGGGCGTTTCGACTTTGCCCTGGTGGACGGCATGATCGACGGGGCCCGGCGAAACGACCTGCGCCTGGTGCTGATCTGGTTCGGCAGTTGGAAGAACGGAGCCTCGACGTATGAGCCGTCCTGGGTGAAGAAGGATATCGAGCGTTTCCCCCGGGTGAAGGACGCGCAGGGGAGGACGCAGGAAATCCTGTCCACGTTCGGAGGCGCGAGCCGTGACGCGGATGCGCTGGCGTTTGCGGCGTTGATGCGCCATTTGCGAGACGTGGACGGCCGGAGGCACACGGTCGTAATGGTGCAGGTGGAGAACGAAGTGGGCGTGCTGAACGCGCCGCGGGATTTTTCTCCGGCGGCAAGCGCGGCGTTCGACGGTCCGGTGCCGCGGGCGCTCATGGATTATCTGGAGGCGCACCGGGATGCGCTCGTTCCGGAGTTGCGCGAGCTGTGGGAAACCAACGGGTTCAAGCCCTCCGGCACGTGGGAGGAGGTTTTCGGCAAGGGCACGTCTAACGAGGCTGACTGGAAGGCGTATTCGCATTACCCGGAAGAAATCTTCATGGCATGGAATTATGCGCAATACGTGGGGCGGGTGGCTGCGGCGGGCAAGGCGGAGTATCCGTTGCCGATGTATGCCAATGCCTGGTTGAAGCAGCCGGACTACGGCTCGCCGGGCAGGTATCCGAGCGGCGGCCCATTGCCGCAGGTGCTGGATATCTGGCGGGCGGGCGCGCCCGCCATCGATCTCATCGCGCCGGACATTTACATGCCGGAGTTCGAGTGGATCTGCGGGCAATACCATCGCGGCGGGAATCCATTGTTCATTCCGGAGACCCGCGGCGGCGCGGTGGGCGCGGCCAGGGTGTTCTGGAGCATGGGACGGCATGATGCGATGGGTTTTTCACCTTTTGGGATCGACAGCGTGAGTCCGGCGGAGGCTGGGCCAATGGCACAGAGCTATTCGATCCTATCGCAATTGGCGCCGTTGATCCTGCAAAACCAGGGTGGTGACAAAATGGCAGGCTTGCTGGTGACAACAAACCAGCCGACGCAGCGCGTGACCCTGGGCGATTACCTCATCGAGGCCCGTCTCGGCGGCGCGAGACGAGGCCTGCTGGCGCCGGAAGTCGCCGGAGGAATTGTGATTGCCACGGGCCCCGGCGAATTCATCGTGGCCGGCAAGAGCCTTGACGTTTTCTTCAAACCGAAAGTGCCGGGCGACCTGCCGTGGGCGGCCATAGATTTTGTGGATGAGGGCACGTTTCAAGGCGGCCACTGGGTTCCTGGCCGTCGGCTTAACGGCGACGAAGTTCACACCAGCACATTTGACGGGACCGGGTTGAGACTGTACGGTCCGCAGCCGAGCATTCAGCGTGTGAAACTGTACCGATACCCATGAGACGTGTTTCATCAGGAATTGCCGCGGCCTGGGTGTGCTTTCTGGCAACCGGATTGGCGGTCATGGCGGGGGCTCAGCCGGCGAATGACAAGCCGCCCGTCCCGGCGCCCTATGCCTGGCACAACGTGGTGATCCGCGGCGGCGGATTTGTGACGGGGATTATTTACCATCCCCACCAGAAGGATCTGATCTATGCCCGCACGGATGTTGGCGGCGCCTACCGATGGGATGCCGCCGCCGAGGCGTGGATTCCGATCACCGACTGGGTTGGGGCTGGGGACGTGAATCTGACCGGTATCGAAAGTCTCGCTGTGGATCCCTCCGATTCGAACCGTCTTTATCTGGCGGCGGGAACCTACAGCCGCGGCAACGCGGCGATCCTCCGTTCGGACGATCAGGGCAGGACATTCAAGCGGACGGATGTGCCGTTCAAGATGGGGGGCAATGAAAGCGGACGATTCAACGGTGAACGGCTCGCCGTGGATCCGAATCAAGGCGATATCCTTTTCTTTGGATCACGGCGTGACGGGTTGTGGAAGAGCGCCGATCGGGGAGAGACGTGGCAGCCGGTGAAAGGTTTTCCAGCGGTTGGTTCGGGCCAGCAACCCGAGGCGGCTTCCGGCGCGGCGTCGGGTCGTCCCCGGTTCGGCTTTGGCCAGCAGCCGGTGGGCATTGTGTGCGTTCTGTTCGACCCGTCCGGCGGTCGGCCCGGTGGCGTCACGGCCGTCCTCTATGCGGCGGTGTCCACGACCGAAACCAACCTGTACCGGAGCAGCGACGCGGGTGCGAGCTGGCAGCCCGTCCCGGGCCAGCCGGTTGGATTTCGCCCCAACCATCTCGTCCGCGCGTCCAATGGATTGCTCTATCTGACCTACGGCAACGAGCCAGGGCCAAACACCATGAGCGACGGAGCGGTTTGGAAATACGACCCGCGAGCGGCGACCTGGACGGACATTACGCCTGTGAAGCCCGCAACGTCCGGTCAATCGTTTGGATATGGTGCGGTGGCCGTGGATCTGCAGCACCCCTCCACCGTCATGGTCACCACGTTCGCCCACTGGAGGCCGCACGATCAGATTTTCCGCAGCACGAACGCCGGCGCGAGCTGGGTTCCATTGTGGGGCGACAACACCCAATGGGATTCCTCCGGCGCGCCCTACACCCGGTCGCGCACGCCTCACTGGATGGGCAGCCTCGTCATCAACCCATTCAATCCGGATCAGGTGCTGTTCACCACGGGTTTTGGCATCTGGGGTTGTGTCAATGTGACGGAAGCCGACACGGGCAGGGCGACGCGGTGGAAGTTTATGGATGCCGGGCTTGAAGAGACCGTGCCGCTCGCGCTCATCAGTCCCCCCGCCGGTGCGCACCTGCTGAGCGGGCTCGGCGACATCGACGGATTCCGTCATGACGATCTGACGGTATCGCCCCAAGCGACATTTGCGGGTCCCACCTACGGCAACACCGAGGATCTGGCCTTCGCGGCCGACAAACCAGACGTGATTGTCCGCACTGGTACGAGCCGAGGGCGGCGGGGGAACCCATCTCGCGGGGCCTACTCTCTGGATGGCGGGGGCACGTGGCAGGCCTTCGCCACCGAGCCGGCCCCTGGCGGCGGGGCGGGCAGCATCACGCTGTCGGCCGACGGCGGCTCGATCGTGTGGACGCCTCGATCCAGCGCGCCGCACTACTCCGTGGACAGGGGGACGAATTGGATTCCATGTCCGGGGTTGTCCTCCGGCCTTCGCGTTGTCGCCGACTCCGTCAATCCCGCGCGTTTCTACGCCTATGACCCGCGCGCGGGAAAGTTCTTCGCCAGCGCCAATGTTGCCGCGGGGTTCACTCAGACAGGCGCGACGTTCGCGTCCGCGGAAGGCTTTGGCGGGGGCTTCGGCGGTGGCGGCGGGGAGGGGGCGATGCTGTCTGCGACACCGGGGCACGAAGGCGATCTGTGGCTGAGTTTCAGGACGAAGGGGCTCCTCCATTCCACCAACGGCGGCATGAACTTCGCGCAGGTGGTGGGGGTTCAGGCGGCGCAGTCGCTGGGCTTCGGGAAGCCCGCGCTTGGAAAGTCTTATCCGGCTCTTTTTCTCGCGGGCAGCGTGCATGGAGTCACGGCGTTGTTCCGTTCAGTCGATGCCGGGGAGACGTGGGTCCGCATCAATGACGACTCACATCAATTCGGCTGGATCAACCACGTTACGGGCGATCCGCGCGTTTACGGACGTGTTTACTTTGCCACGGGGGGGCGCGGCATTATTTATGGTGATCCGGAATGAGTATTTATGCAGCGGTTCATTGCATGCGGCATGTCCGCATTCGTCATGGTCCTGTTTTCACTCCAGGCCAGCGTGGCCGGCCATTACACCAATTTCGTCGTGTCGGTTTACTGCCGCGCGTATGAAGTCCGGCAGATGAGCGACCTGGCGTGGCTGACGAACGCCTGGAACCCGGTCGGAAGCCAGCTCAAGGTGGACAAGGTTTACCTGGAAACCCACCGCGACGGTGTCATTCCGGACAAGGAGATGATTCTCAAGGCCAAACATTTTTTTGAAAGCCGGGGCATTCGCGTGGCGGGGGGGATCGCCACGGTCGCCAACGAACGCAATCGCTATCAATCCTTCTGTTACAGCACGCCGGCCGACCGGCGGAAACTCAAGGAGATGGTGACTTATACAGCGGGGCTGTTCGATGAGATCATCCTGGACGACTTCTTTTTCAGCAACTGCAAGTGCGAGCGCTGCATCGAAGCCAGGGGCAAAAAGAGCTGGACGCAATTCAGGCTGGAACAAATGGATGAGGTTGCCCGCGACCTGGTGGTCAAACCCGCCAAAGCCGTCAATCCGAGGGTCAAGGTCGTCCTGAAGTTTCCGAACTGGTACGAGCATTATCAGGGACTCGGCTACAACCTGGCATCGGGGGTGAAGCACTTTGACGGGATCTACACAGGCACCGAAACGCGCGAACCCTTCAACACGCCGCAACACCTCCAGCAATACCAGGGTTACCTGGTTTTTCGATACCTTGAGAACGCCGATCCGGGCCGCAACGGCGGGGGGTGGGTGGACACGGGCGGGATGCGTTACGCCGATCGCTACGCGGAACAACTCTGGCTGACGCTCTTTGCGAAGGCCCCGGAAATCACACTCTTCGACCTCCGCCAGCTCCAGCGGCCGATGCAACCTTCGGATCGCGCCGCGTGGCAGGACCAGCACCCCAGTTTCGACTTTGACAGGATGATGGCATCCATTGACGGTGGCCGAGGGTCATCGCAGGCCGCCGCCACGATTTCACGCGCGGCCGGATTTGTGTTCGACCAGGTGGATCCGTTTCTTGGCAAGCTCGGAAAACCTGTCGGGGTGGAAAGCTACAAGCCGCTCAACTCCGTGGGTGAAGATTACGTGCATGATTACCTCGGCACGGCGGGGTTTCCCCTGGAGTTGACGCCGGAATTCCCGAATGATGCAGACACGGTCTTTCTGGCCGAGTCGGCGAGTGCCGATCCCGATATCGTGGGCAGGATCAAGAAGCAATTGGTGCGCGGAAAAAACGTGGTCATTACGTCCGGCCTGTTGCGTGTGCTCCAGGGAAAAGGCATCGAGAGTATCGCTGAAATCCGCCATACGGACAGGACCATCGCGATCAAGGACTTCACCATCGGCTACGGTGGCGTCATTCGCGGACAGTCGGAAATCCTCATTCCCGAGATCGATTACATCACCAACGACGCGTGGCCGCTGGCGTCCGGACTGGCCGCCGGCATACCCTATCCGTTGCTGCTCCAGGCCAGGTATGCGAATGGCTGGCTGTACGTGCTCACCCTTCCGGAGAACTTCGGGGATATCTACAATCTGCCCGCGGAGGTCCTGACCCAGCTCAGGCGCGCCGTGACCCGAAACCTTTTCGTCCGCCTGGAAGGGCCCGCACAGGTGAGCCTTTTTGCCTACAACAACAACGCGTTCATCGTGGAATCATTCCTGCCGTCTGAAACTGGCGCGAAGGTTTCCGTCTCCGGTGACTTCAGCAGGCTTCGGAATCTGGTGACGGGAGCAGTGACCACTGGCGAGGCAGAGACGCAGGGCCTGAGCCGGTTCGACAACGGTGAGCGGAGGGTGTGTTTTAACGTGTCTCTTCTGCCGCACAGTTACAGCGTATTTACCGCCGAGAAATGAAGTCCCCCCCAATGAAAAGCGTTCGCCTCAATACCCTCGTCTTCACCACCAGCATTCTCCTGATCGCGGCCACAAGCGGTCTGCCGGCGACCCGGGCTGAAGGGAGCGCCGCCGAGCCGGGGCGGCGCGAGCGGTTGCTCATGGATTTCGGCTGGCGGTTTGCCTTTGGCAATCCGTCCGATGTCCGAAAGGATTTCAACACCGGAACGGGTTATTTCTCTTATCTTGCCAAAACAGGTTATGGCGACGGCGCGGCTGGTGCGGACTTCGACGACCGTGGCTGGCGGGTGCTGGATCTTCCGCACGACTGGGCCGTGGAAGTGCCCTTCGACGGCCATGGCAGCCACAGTCACGGCTACAAGGCCGTGGGGAGGAATTTTCCCGACACCTCGGTCGGCTGGTATCGCAAGTCGTTCTTCATTCCCGCCTCGGATCTCGGCCGCCGGATCAGCGTCGAGTTCGACGGGGTTTTTCGTGATTCGATGGTTTGGGTCAACGGCCATTTTCTGGGCAGGGAGGAGAGCGGCTATACCGGCTTTGCCTGGAACCTTTCGGAATTCCTGAACTATGGCGGCAACAACGTCATCGCCGTGCGCGCGGATGCGACGATGGAGGAAGGTTGGTTTTACGAGGGCGCGGGGATCTATCGCCATGTCTGGCTCGTCAAAACCGACCCGCTGCACGTCGAGCGGAACGGTGCGTTTGTCACTTCCCGGGTCGGTACCGGCCCGGCCGCTATCACCGCCCGGGTTGCCGTCGTGAATGAAGGGACCCATGCCGCCTCGTTCGAGATCGACCAGGCCGTTGTGGACGCGGACGGCAAAACGGTGGCGTCGGGAATCGTCAAACCGGGCGGGCTCGAGGCGTGGGCCAGAGGGGAGTATTCCTGCGAGATGACGGTTCACGGCCCGAAGCTATGGTCCATAGAATCACCCTCTCTTTACCGGCTGATCACCACAATCCGGTCTGGGGACGCCGATGTGGATTGTTATGAAACGCCGTTTGGAATCCGATCGATCCGGTTTGATCCGGACGAGGGATTTTTCCTGAACGGGAAGCGTGTCGAGTTAAAGGGGATGAACAACCATCAGGATCATGCGGGTGTTGGCACGGCCATTCCCGACGCATTGCAGCAGTTTCGCGTCGAGCGGCTGAAGGCGATCGGTTGCAATGCGTATCGCTGCGCGCACAATCCGCCCACTCCTGAGCTGCTGGATGCCTGCGACCGGCTGGGGATGGTGGTGATCGACGAAAACCGCGCGATGGGAACCTCGCAGGACCAGCTCGACCACCTCAAGCGGATGATCGAGCGCGATCGGAACCATCCCAGCGTCATCCTGTGGTCCCTCGGCAACGAAGAAAGGGGCATTGAAGGCAACGAGAAGGGCGAGCGCATCACGGAAACGATGCAGGCGTTCGCCAATCATCTCGATCCCTCGCGGCTCTGCACGGTCGCCAGCAGCGGCGGATGGGATTCGGGGAGTTCGCGGCCGATAGAGGTGATGGGCTACAATTACATCATCCATGGCAACATCGACGATCACCACAAGAAATTTCCCCGACAACCGGGCTTGGGGACCGAGGAAACCACGACTCAGGGAACGCGGGGCACCTACTTCGATGACCGGGCTAAAGCGCACCTGGCACCGCTCGAAAAGGGAGACTCCGGCGGCAATTGCGAGGCGGGATGGAAGTACTATGCGGCCCGTCCGTTCCTGGCCGGGTTGTTCTATTGGACCGGCTTCGATTATCGCGGTGAATCCACCCCGTTCGGGTATCCGGCGATCAGTTCCCAATTCGGCATTCTCGACACCTGCGGGTTTCCGAAGGACAGCTTTTATTATCTGCGAGCCGCGTGGGTGGGCCAGCCGCTGGTCCACATTTTCCCACATTGGAACTGGCCGGGCAGGGAGGGGCAGGAAATCGACGTGCGCTGCTTCAGCAACTGCGAAGAGGTCGAACTCTTTCTCAACAACCGGAGTCTGGGCCGTAAAACCATGGAGAAGAACTCGCACCTGGAATGGATGGTGAAGTATGAACCGGGCACTCTGCTCGCGCGGGGTTATGCCAAAGGGAACGAAGTCGTCACGGACCGGGTCGAGACAACCGGCGACCCGGCGGCGATCCAGCTTGCGCCGGACCGATCGGGGATCAACGCCGACGGGGAGGATGTCGCGGTCATCACCGTTCAGGTGGCCGACGGACAGGGACGCCGGGTGCCGACGGCGGACAACGAGGTGACCTTTGAGATTCAGGGTCCGGGAAAAATTATCGGGGTGGGCAATGGGGATCCTTCCTGCCACGAGCCGGACAGGCTGATCGAACGGGTCACGGCGGTGCCCATCGGGAATTGGCGCCGTCACGAGCTGGACAGTCCGACAAACCTGGCGGCGGTGGCGGTTGATTTTGACGACTCCGGATGGCGGCCTGTATTCGGCGATCGGCGCGGTGGAGATCGGCGCGATGACAACTCGTATTCGGGAACGAACGTGTTTCGCGGCGTGTTTGAACTCCCGCAGGGCGCCCCCGCGACCGCCGCGTCGCTCCTGTTGCGCAGCCTGGGCGACGAGCAAACGATTTACCTCAACGGCCGGCCGATTGCGCGGGAGGTTCGTCGATCCCGCGAAGGCTTTGAGGTCGAGCTGGGGGCGGACCTTTTGCGACCCGGCACGAATGGGGTGGCGGTGGTGGCCGGACCGATGCGCGGCAGCGGGGAACGAAACGAACGGGAACGCAGCAACCCGGGTTTGATTCGGTTCACCACACCGTCCGGCGCCTGGAAGCGCAGCCTGTTCAATGGCCTTGCCCAGCTCATCGTGCAATCCACGGGAAAACCCGGTGAAATCACGGTGACGGCCGGCTCGCCGGGATTGTCTCCGGCGCTGGGAAAGATCCAGGCTGAGCCTGCACCCTTGCGTCCGGCGGTGGCCTCACGATAAGATGCGCTTGCAGTGCAGGAACGGGTTTTCGATTTGCCGTCTCGAACAAAGCTGCCCTGCGTTATTTGGGGGCGTGAAGGCGTCCGTGCGTATTGATATGGAAAATGGATTCAAGATTACCTCCCGATCCCGTTTCTTGCCCTGGAGCCTGGCGTGCGTCCTCGCGCTCGCAACCATGGGCTGTCTGGCCGGCCAATACACCAACTTCGATGTCGCCATCTACATCCCCGTCGGCGTCGTGCGGACTTTCGAGAACCCGGAGATCCTCAGCAACGAATGGAATCGAATCCGCACGCAGTTGAAAGTGGACAAGGTCTATATCGAGGCTCAGCGAAACCGGCAACTGGCGGGAGACGACCTGCTGGAGCGGGTCAAAAAGTTTTTCCTCGACCAAGGCGTGCGCGTGGCCGGGGGGATGGCCCTGTCCGATGAAGGCGGTGGCGGCCAGTTCCGTTCCTTCTGCTACACCGACCCGAAGGATCGCGAGTTCATCCAGCGCGCGGTTCAACTGGCGGCGCGGCATTTCGATGAAATCATCCAGGACGATTTCTTTTTCATCACCACCAAGAACGACTCGGACATCGCGGCCAAGGGGACGAGGAGTTGGACTAAATTCCGGCTTGGCCTGGAGGATGAGGCCGCCGAAGACCTGCTCATCAAGCCTGCCAGGGCGGTGAATCCCAGGGTCAAAATGGTGATCAAATTTCCGAACTGGTACGAGCATTTCCAGGGGCTTGGTTACGATCTGGACAAGGAGCCCAGGCTGTTTGATGGGATTTACACCGGCACTGAAACCCGCGATCCGGAAAGCACGGACCAGAACCTGCAGCAATACGAAAGTTATCTCATCTTCCGTTATTTCGAAAATATCAAACCCGGGGGCAACGGCGGCGGGTGGGTGGACACCTTCAGTTTGCGGTATGTGGATCGTTACGCCGAGCAGCTCTGGGACACGATGTTCGCCAAGGCGCCGGAAATCATGCTGTTCAACTGGGCGGCGATCCTCCAGCCCGCCCGCCCCGGGAATCGGACGAACTGGCAGAGCCTGCATACCAGCTTTGACTACGAACAGATGGAGAGATCGTATCTGTCCAACGCCCCCGCCGGATCGCCCGGTCCCACGATGGCCCGCGTCGCCGGTTACTCGCTCGAGCAGGTGGATGCGGTCGTCGGCAAGCTCGGCCGGCCCATCGGCATCGCCGGCTACAAACCGTATCAATCCACCGGCGAGGATTTTCTCCACAACTATTTCGGCATGATCGGCATTCCGGTCGATCTCCATCCCACGTTTCCCGCCGACGCCAGGCTGGTGCTGTTGACGGAGTCGGCGGCATTCGATCCTGACATTGTTGCGAAGATCAAGAGACAGTTGACCGCCGGCAAATCGGTTGTCATCACGTCCGGACTGCTTCATGCCCTGCAAGGGAAGGGGATTGAGGACATTGTTGAGTGGCAGTACACGGATCGCAAGATTCTGGCGCACCAGTATTCCACCGGGTTCGGGGCCGGCAACGCGGCCGACGCGGGCGGCGATGAAAACGCGGACATTCTGTTCCCGGACATCCGATTCCTGACGAATGATTCGTGGGCGCTAGTGCGGGCGATGGCGAACGGCAAAGGGTATCCGCTCCTGTTGATGGACCGGTACTCGAAAGGCATTCTTTACCTGTGGACCATTCCCGAGAATTTCAACGATCTCTACCGCCTGCCCCCGTCGGTGACCCGCGGCATCAGGAATTTCGTGATGGCCGGCTTCCCGACCCGTGTGGACGGCCCCAGCCAGGTCGCACTGTTTGCCTACGACAACAACACATTTGTTGTGGAGTCGTTTCTGCCGACGGCGGCCGATGTGACCGTGTCGGTCGCGGGCGAAGCGGTCAGGCTGCGCAATCTGGTTTCTGGCGAGATCAGTTCGGGACAATCGGAACGGCGGGGGTACGGCCGGGGACGGGGCGGCCCTTCCGAGGAGCTGACCTCGTTCAAAGTTCATCTCCTTCCGCACAGTTACAGCGCCTTCAGGGCCGAGAAATAACTTTCTCAACCATCATCCGGCTCCGAAACCGGCGCGGATCCATGGACGCAATTGTTCGCCGGGCCTCGAGTCTGCGGTTGGATCGAGGGGCGCATCTTGACACTGCCCGCGATTGCTAACAGGCCGGCGCGCGGCGTTTACGCCGCTCCATCGTTCGGAAGCCCACAGGTCCATCGTTTCGTCTCTGCCCGCTCGGACGCTGAAGCGGGCTGAAGATCGCGCGGCCGGAGGCGGTGTGCGGATGCGCTGGATTGAGCATTTTTGCTTCCGTGCATTGACTTGCATTGGACGCGCGGATACCATTTCAGTTCATTGAAGCCGAGAAAGTTCAGGACGAAATGCTTGAGACGATTGAGAAGCTGCTGATCCTCCAGGATCGGGACAAACAGATTCACCGCGTTCAAACCGGGCTGGCGCACATCGAACCGGAGCGCAACGGATTGAAGACCAAGACCGCCGAGACACAAGCGGAACTGGAACAGGCCCGGCATCGGGTCAAGGAGATCGAGTCGCGCCGCAAGGACCTCGAACTCGAAGTGGAAGCCAAGAAGCAGTTGATCGAGCGGTACTCCAATCAGCAGCTCCAGACGCGAAAGAACGAGGAATATCGCGCGCTCGCCCATGAAATCGATTTGTGCAAGGAAGCCATTTTCAAGATCGAAAACCAGGAAATCGAATTCATGGAGCAGGCTGAAGCCACGCAGAAGGACGTGGCTGCGCTGACCAAAGCGCTCAACGAGGGCAAATCGCTGGCGGACAACCAGATCGCCCAACTGGGGACGCGGGAAGAGGCCCTGCAGAAGGAACTCGCCGAGCTGGAGGCCAACCGTCAGGAACTCTCGACTGCGGTCGAAGATGCCGCGCGGGATCGCTACGAGCGTCTGGCGCGCAGCAAGGGTGACAACGCGGTGGTGGGCGTGCAGCACGGCGTGTGCGGCGGGTGCCACATGCGCTTGCCGCCCCAGGTCCTTGTGACCTGCCAGGCCCAGCAGGAACTGGTCACATGTATCAATTGCGGACGCATTCTTTACTACACCCGCGACATGGACCTGGCCGCCGTGGATTGAGCGGCGTCCCCGCTCCCGTTGCCGGATCGAGATTCATGAGCCGGCTTGCCACTCCGCAGGAATTCGGGTAAACTGGGCACGGTTTTGGAAGGGCGGAGGATCGCTCCGCGCTCGTTGAGAGGGCGGGGAGGAAAGTCCGAACACCAGAGGGCGCGATGCCGCGTAACTTGCAGCCGCGAACGCCTGCCCTGCCGCAACACGGTGGAGGCGGGTGAGTTTGCGGGCTCTTTGAGATACACGCGGGAGAAGACGCCGCGAGGCGTCCCGACGGAAAGTGCCACAGAAAACAAACCGCCGCTCTGAGATCTCAAATTTCAAATTTGAAATTTCGGAGCGGCAAGGGTGAAAAGGCGGGGTAAGAGCCCACCGCTCCAAGCGCAAGCGCGGAGGCACGGAAAACCCCATCGGGTGCAAGGCCAAATAGGGGACTCTGGAGCTGCCCGCTCCATGTTTCGCAACGCGAAACGAGTTCCGGGTACTGGCTGCTGAGACAAATGATCCTCTCCCCCGGAAAGTTTCGGGGAAGACAAAATTCGGCTTACAGCCCTTCCAAAACCGCTCTTCCAATGTTCCGGGCTGAGGGCTGCAAGTCGCACGCGGATTGCCTTCGCCGTCCGAACGATCCGTCATCCATTCGCAAGTCACGGCTTCTCCGCTGTCGCGGGCCTTTCCGCTGCCTGCTTGACGCCCAACGCCGTCTCGAGATTTTTCCTCGCTTCGACATAGTCGGGCTGCAGTCTCAGGGCTTCCTTGAATTCCGGGATGCCTTCATCGAGGTTCCCCGTTTTGCAAAGGGCGATCCCCAGATTGAAATGGGCCCTCGCGAAATCGGGTTTCAATTGCAACGCCCGCCGGTACTGGCGGACGGCTTCATCGAGTTGTCCCTTTTGTCCGAACGCAACCCCCAGGTTGTTGTACGCATCGGCCGAATCCGGATTGAGCCTGATCGCCTGTTGGAATTCAGCGATGGCATCATCGACACGCCCCGAGCGCGCGCAGGCGAGGCCAAGATTATAATGGGCGTCGGTGTAATCGGGCCTCAGCCTTGTCGCCTCCCGGTAATGGCGAATGGCCTCGTCGAGGTTTCCAAGCTGGTTGAGGGTCGTGCCCCAGGCATCCTCCGCCTGGGCGTAATCGGGGTTGATTCGCAACGCTTCGCGGAACTGGCTGATGGCCTCCTCAAACCGCCTCTGTTCGTCCAGAACAAGGCCCAGGTTCTTGTGCGCTTCCGCATAGCCGGGCTTTGCAAGGATGGCTTCCCGGAACTCCCGGGCCGCTTCGTCCAACCGCCCCTGCCTGTCCAGAGCTGTTCCCAGGTTGCTGTAGGCCACGTAATTTTTCTCCGTGACCTTGATGGCGTGCCGGAACAGGTGTTCGCTGTCTCTCCAATAAGCGATTTGCCGGCGGGTCAGGACGATGCTCGGAAGTATTGCCGCCGCAAACAGGGCGGCCAGGACCATCCGTCCGCCAGGCCGGCGGCGGGTCGCTTCGTCCAACCCCCAGACGACGATCAAAAAAATGCCCAGGGAAGGGATGTAGGAGTAACGATCGGCCATGGATTGTTCGCCCGCCTGCACCAGCCCGATGACCGGCACGAGCGTGCCGAGAAACCACAGCCATCCCACCGGCAGCCAGGGATATCGGCGCCGCGAGGCGACGGCGAACAGCGAAATGAAAAGCAGAAGCGAAAAGGCCAGGGCCACGACCGCGACGGACCTGTGGGCGGCGTAGGGATAAAAGACCGCAAGATCCGCAGGCGCGAACAATTTGCCGAGATAACGGCAGTACGAAACCGCCGCGTTTTCGACACGACCTTGCCAGGGCAAGCCCGTCATCAGGGCACCCGAGCGGCTTTGCGCGGCAAGCGTGATACCGCTGACAGTGATGGTGGCGAGGAGGAACGGGATTTTCTCCAGAACAAGGCATCGAAGGTTTTCGCTTTGGAACCGATTCAAGGGCCAGTAATCCAGGAGCACCAGGACAAAGGGCAGCGTCACCACCATCGACTTGCTCATCAGACCCAGGAGAAAGAACGACAGGGCCAAGCCGTAGAAGACTTTGTACTGCGGATTTTGGATCTTGGGCTTCCCGGCATATCGCGCATACATCCACAGCGCGAGCAGTGCGAAGAACGTGCTCAGGACGTCTTTGCGTTCGGCGATCCACGCCACCGATTCCACGCGCAACGGATGCAGCGCAAACAGAGCCGCGACCGCGACGCTCCGCCAGTCGGCTCCGGTCAATTGCCTGAGAACCAGAAAGGCCAGCAGTGCGTTCAGCGTGTGAAGCACGACGCTCGTCAGGTGGTGGCCCCAGGGTTCCAGGCCGAACACCTGGCAGTCCAGCATGTGCGACAGCCACGTCAGCGGATGCCAGTTGCCCAGATCGGAACTCTGAAATGCCCATTCCACGTTGCTCCAGGTCAACCCCTGTCGCACCCGGGCGTTGGCCGTGACGTAGTCCGGGTCGTCGTAGCCGACGAAGTCGCCGTGCACGGCGGGAAAGAACGTCCATAACACGAGCGCGCACAACGCGGTTGCGAGAAGGGAAGCACGGGATCGGAGCAAACCGGCGAGCCTCCCGGGCATCACTGAACCGGGGCCGGCGGCGGATTCGGGGGATCCCGCCACCGGCGGCTTTGCGCCGGACTCACTTCTTCGCGCCGTTTTCATTTCGAGCACCCGGAGAGGCGGCGCCCGGCGGTTTCTTCTCAACAACAGCGACCGGGCTCGCGTTGCCAAATCGGTTGATCAGGGTGAGGGCAATGACGTCGGGTTGCTCGTTTCCAAAGGACTTGACGCGAGTCGTGCTGGGGAGGATTTCCGAGGTCCACGTTCCGTTGGAGCGGGTCTGGAGGAGCCACCACCTGGATTGAGCGTCCTGCGAGAGCTTGCCCATCCACAGTTGCAGGTTCCCGCGGGTGAAGCCGCTCAGGTACAGGGCGGGTTTGGCGGGCGCGCCGGCGTGGAGCCAGGACAAGGCCGGAACCAGTGCAGGTTGGACATTGATTTCCTGCTCGAGCGTTGTCGAGAGGGACTCATTCCGGAACAAGCTGCTTGCGTTGTAACAGACGTAACCGGTTATTCCCGGTTGGTTGCGGGCGCGCCGGATCTGGTCGGGGATTTCATCCGGCCTCCATTGGTTCGCCCTCGTGGCGTTGAGGCCCGGCCAGAGATCGCGGCCCTTCGTGTTCTGCTGCGACCACCATTTCAAGAGCGCGCCGAAACTCTGCTCCTTCGACTCGATCGGCCAATAGAGTTGCGGCGTAAAATAGTCGAGCCACCCGTTGGCGAGCCACTTGCGCGAATCGGCGTACACGTTCCCCCAGGCATCCATGCCCTTGATCTGCGGCGGATATCCGGGACGCCAGATCCCGCGCGGACTGATCCCGAACTTCACCCAGGGCTTTACGGCCTTGATCGAGTCATAGACGCGTTCGACGAAGGCATTCACGTTTTCGCGCCGCCAGTCCTCGCGGCTCATCCGGGCGCCGGAGGCGCTCGCAAGATACTTTCTCCAGCTTGCCTCATCCGGAAAATCCGAGTCCGCCCCCGAATCCCGCCGGTCCGGATAAAAGTAATCGTCGAAGTGGACGCCATCGATGTCGTATCGCTTCACGACGTCCATCACCACGCTCAAGGTGTAATCGCGCACGCCCGGTTCGCCCGGGTCAAGCCAGAGGTAGTTGCCGTATTTTCTGACGAGGTCAGGATGCGTCTTGCTGACGTGATTGGGTGCGATCTGGGATTTGCTGGTGAAATGCAACGCGCGATAGGGGTTGAACCAGGCGTGCAACTCGAGGCCGCGCCGGTGCGCTTCCTCGACGGCGAAGGCGAGCGGGTCGTAAAAGGGTTGAGGCGCCTTTCCCATGGTGCCCGTCAGATACTCCGACCACGGTTCGATGGGCGAGGCGTAAAGCGCATCGCACGCCGGTCGCACCTGGAGCAGAACCGCATTCAACTTCAACTGCGCGGTGTGGTCCAGGATCTCAATCAATTCCCTCTTCTGCTGCGCCGTCGTCAGTCCGGGCTTCGACGGCCAATCGATGTTCCCCACGGTGGCGACCCACACGCCGCGAAATTCCCGCAGCGTTCCCGGAGGAACGAGTGCGGACGGTTGATAGCCGACGGCGCCGACGACAAACGCCGGCGCAAAAAAGGCTGCCGCCAGGCGGAGGACCTTCATCAAACTCATAAAATTTTGCTGCACGCCCGGGAGTTCGCCAACACCGTCTCAGGATACGCATGGGGCCCCGGGTAGAAAGCGCGAAAACATTTCTTCAAAAACTTATTGAACCGGGACCGGAATTGGGATATAAAAAGCAATAGTTGGGTTGTTGGTTGGGATTTTAAAAACGCAGAAATCGGCACAATTCAAATCTCGGTTCCTCACCATTAGTTGTGCTCCGACGGAAAGTGTAGCCCTGTATATTGTGGTTTTTCCACTTTACTAATCGGGCTAAGTTTGATTTGTTAAAGAAAATGTATCTCAAGAACTTAACAGTTTTAGGCTTTAAGTCCTTCGCAGACAAGACTTCGCTCAACTTTCAGCCCGGGATGACGTCGATTGTTGGCCCCAACGGTTGTGGTAAGTCCAACGTATCCGACGCTATTAGATGGGTACTGGGGGAGCAATCGGCAAAGGCGTTGCGTGGCGGCGAGATGGCGGACGTCATCTTCAACGGGACGGATGGGCGGAAGCCGTTGGGCATGGCGGAGGTGTCGCTGACGCTGGGGGGTGTGGATGACGAGAACCTGCGAGCGGCCGGCGCGGACGTTCTTTTCAACGAGGTTTCCATCACACGCCGGATTTTCCGGGATGGCGCCAGCGAGTATTTCATCAACAAGGTCCCATGCCGATTGAAGGACATTCAAATGCTGTTCATGGGCACGGGTGTGGGCCGCACCAGTTACAGCATCATGGCCCAGGGTCACATCACTCAGATTCTTTCCAGCAAGCCCGAGGACCGCCGCCTGATTTTCGAGGAGGCGGCCGGCATCACCAAATTCAAAAGCCAGAAACGGGAATCGCTCCGCAAGCTCGAATACACCGAGCAGAACCTGGTTCGCGTCGCCGATCTCATCAGGGAAGTGAAGCGGCAGATCGGCTCGCTTCAGCGCCAGGCCGGCAAGGCCCGCCGCTACAAGCAGCTCTCCCAGGAGCTTCAACACCTCGAAACCCAGTTCGCGCGCCACCAGTTCGACGTGCTGCAGACCGAGATCACCGGCAAGCAGGCCGACGCGGAACGTTTGCGAGCCGAGATCGAGACCGGGTCCGCCGAGGTACTGCGTTGCGAAGACGAGATCAGCCAGTTGCGGGGACGACTGTCGGACCTGGAGCAGCAAATGGCGGCGATGCAGCAGCGCGGGCTGGAGTTGAAGGGCGAAATGGACCGGCACGAAAGCCGGATCCAGTTCAACGAGGAGCGTCTCCGCGAGTTGGCGGCTCAGAATTCCAAGGCCCTGACGGACATCACGCAGGCCGAGGAGCGCCGCCATGCCGCGGCCGGGGAACTCGTCTCCGTCGCCGCCCGCCTGGCGTCGTCCGAGGCGGCGCTCGCCACGCACCGGCAGGCGTTGCAGGCCCGACAGCAGGCGCTGGAACAGGTCGGGCAGGATTTGCAGGCCCGACAGGAGTCCCTGCGCAAGGCCCAATCCGAAGCCTTCGCGGCCGCGCAGGAGCTGACCCGCGTCCGGAACGAACTGACCGCGCTCGACCTGCAGAAGCAGGGGGACAGCATCCGTCTGGAGAAGCTCTCGGCGGAAAAAATTCAGCTCGAAGAAGAGCGCAACCGCCTGGAAACCCGCCTTCACGAATTTGCGGCCAACGTCCAAGCCGACAAACTCAGCGCGCAGACCAAACTCGGTTCGGTCGAGGACCGGCAGCGGCGCCTGGCCGAAATCCAGGAGGAATTGAACCGCGCTTCGCAGGAGCAGGACCAGCGCCTGCAGCAACAGGCGGAAAAACGCTCGCGCCTCAGCGTGATCGAGCAGTTGGAAGGGTCGCACGAGGGATTCGGCGCCGGCGCGCTCGCCGCGCTCCAGCGATCCCGTGCCGTCATCGGCTCCCTCGCGGACCGCATCCGCGTCGCCGACGATTTTGTCATCGCAATCGAAAACGCGCTGGGGCGTCACCTGCAACTGGTCCTGACGGAGCAGCCGGAATCGGCCCAGCAGATTCTGTCCGAGCTCACCGCGAGCAAGGCCGGTCGGGCCAGCGTGGCCGCTCTGTCCGTCGAGGTGCCGGAAGGGCAACTGGCCTTTGCAGGCGACATGGCTCCGGCGGACGGTGCCCAAGCCGCGCGAGGCAGGTTGGACAAAGGGGACGTCGTTCCCGCGCTGAGCGTTGTCCGCGCGGATCCGTCCGTGGAAAAACTGGTCAGGAGCCTGCTCGGCCGCACCTTCATTGCGCGGGATCTGCCGTCCGCCACGTCCCAGTTGCAGAATGGCCACGCCGGCTGTGATTTTGTGACCCTGTCGGGCGATCTGCTCAGCCGCCACGGCGTGTACACCGGAGGCTATTTGAATGGAAGCGGCGACTGCCGGGCGCCTTCGTCGATCCTCGGTCGCAAGAACCAGATCTCCGAGCTCCAGGGTGAGGTGGGGGTTCTCCTGGAACAGGTGGCGGAGTTCAGCCGCCGAAAGGGAGCGTTGCTGGGCGAGCAGACGGAACTGCAGGCCGGCTTGCAGCAGGCCCAGGTGGAGTTGCGACAGCAGGAAGTCGCCATCGCCACCCGCGAAGGGGAATTTGCCGCGCTGGAAGCTTCGCGGCGGCTGTTGCACCAGAAAATTGACACGGTGGTCTATGAAATCCAGAGCCTCGCCGCGCAGGAAAAGGAAGGCTCGGAGAAGCGGGCCGCCTTGTCTGCCCAGGCCGCCGGACTGGAGGCGTGCGAACGCTCCGGCCGGGAACAGGTCTCAACGCTGACGGCCGGGCTCGAGCAGTTGCGACAGCAACGGGACGCGGCCAACGCGCAATTGACGGAGAGCAGGGTGGCGCTCGCCTCGGAGGAGCAGGTGTTCGCGTCGTTCCGCCAGCAACACACGGCCCTGGAACAGCGGATTCGCGAGCTGACCCAGGTGGTCGAACAGCGCCGGGCGGAGTGCGCAACATTCGTCGGACGCAAGGAGCAGGCCGAGAGCGAAATCGCCGAATCCCGCACCGGCATCGACCGGCTCCGGCACGATCGGGAGCAGGTGGGCGCCCAAACCGCCGAATTGCTCGCGCAAAAGCAATCGCAGGAATCGGACATCGCCGGCCGGGAAGAGAAACTCCGCGAGCATCGGCGCCAATTGACGGAGCTGCAGCAGCAGCGGGGGGCGTTGGAGGTGGAACTGGCGCAAAAGAACATGTCCGTCCAAAACCTGCGCGAGCGCGTCCAGCAGAAGTATCACGTCCGGCTCGACGACGTGCGCAGCGAATGCATCACGATCACATTCGCCGAG
>Ga0224555_1002210_pt1 | contig 23663 bp, 19 predicted proteins | sample 714S23034metaG_FD_180687 | JGI IMG/M metagenome (GOLD analysis project Ga0224555, IMG submission 180687) | Peat soil microbial communities from Stordalen Mire, Sweden - 717 S2 30-34 | ecosystem: Environmental > Terrestrial > Soil > Wetlands > Peat | place: Sweden: Norrbotten County, Stordalen...
CTCCTCCGCACGCCCACAAGCTCACCAGTACGGCCATGCAACCAATATCACGCTGCCGCGAGCATCTTCGACACAATCTCGCCGCCCCAAAACCACTCTTCGGCAGCTTCACGAATAATGCAGGCTAAGGGTCGCCAAGATCCATTCTTAGATTCAGATGGATAGATCAAGGGGAAGGTAGACCCTTCCAGGCGTCACAATGAGATAACCCGCGACCGTGCGGAATCGTGACAACCAATCGGATTTCGAAACGGGCTGTGAATCTGGTAAAGAGCCTTTCGAGTGTCCCCTACTCGGAATAGGAGCCAGTCCGCCTGAGGTTGCTCATGTCTTTGGCTCGAAGGCGGTACGGAGTCAGACTCTGAGCATGATCAAACTAGGTGTTTCTCCTGTTCCGTTCGCCGAGTTGCCTGTCGAGGCTCGCGCGCTGTTCTTCATCTTTGCCCTGGGCGCTGCTGCCCGCTATGTCGGGCATCCACCCAGCCAGTCAGAACTGACCCCGGTGCTCGAAGTCATCTGGAACCGGAATCGGCTTTGTCGCAACGATCTTTCCGACCCTTTCCGCATGACGGCCTTGCTCAAGATGGAACTCTCATCCGTGTGCTTTGCTGGGGGTGCTCAATGACCGAGACAACTGCACCGGAAGTTTGCCTTTCCTCTGTCGACGGGGCGCCTCCTGGCGCTCTTCGAGGCCGCACAGCGTTGGATCTATGAACAGGGCCTGATCCTGGCGGAGATTGAACACATCCTGGGCCGGGCCAGCAGGCTTCTCGACCTGTACCAGGGTCGCCTTATGGCAGAGATGCTTCCTCCATCCCTCAGGACTCCCTACGAACTGATGGCCTGGACGCGTCCAGTGAGGGCGAAGGATGACGTGACCGGGCTGGAGCAATATGCCCATTGGTTCGCCCGCTGGCTGGTCGTCTGTCTGCCAGGAAACAAAGATCTGCAGGACGCAGTATGTTATGCGATCTTGATTCGGGCTCAAACGCGAGCCCAAAGGTTCGTATACTAATGGCAACATGTCTGAGACTCGTGATATGCGCCGGCGGACCGACCTCGACCTCTTTGTCCTGGCTCTGATCGACGGCGGGGTCTCGACCCCTTACGAATTGCAGAAAGCAGTTGGTTTATCTCAGGGCGCCACGATCCCCGCGCTCCAGCGTCTGCTGGAAGCGCGGTTCGTACGCCAGGGAAAGCCCGGCGCACGCGGCCGGACCGACTACAAAGTGAGCGCGGTCGGCAAGAGGCTCCTGCGAGACGGCTGGCTGCCTTTGATCGGGGCCGGCCCCAGCGGCGACCTCGATTCAGATCTTCGTGTGGCGCTCCTGGCTATATGGGGCAGTGGCGACCGCCGGCTGGCTGCCGACTTCCTCCGCCAGTCCGCGGACAAGAAGACCGAGTCGATTGCTGCCGCCGAACTGACTGCCGGTTCCGTTGCGGCCGTTCCTTTGGCCCGGTGGTACACCGATCTCCGATCCGAAACCGCGAAGGCTCTGCTGACCGCCGAATCCGAAGCAATCCGCGCCATGGCGGACGCCCTGCCTAGGAAACTCACCGGTAAGCCCAGGCGCAGCACCCGCCCCCCGAAGCCCCAGAGAGGCTCCTGAGGGTGTTCCAGAAGGCTGGCATTCCAACAGGCATACCTACTGCAGCTGGCTGGCGATGGCTGGCGCGACGATCAAAGAAATCCAGGAAGCCGCGGGCCATAAGACCATCACAATGGCGGCCCGATATTCTCACCTTTCACCGGCTCACAAGCTATCCGTGGTGGAACGCATCGTCAGAACAGGCACCAAACAGGCACCTGCCAAGACTGCACAAAAGTAGGAAACCAACATGCACCAGAACATGCACCAGCGGCTTCCGTCATCCAGCAATTCTCAGCATATTTCCAATAAGTCTTTTGTTTTGATGGTGCCGGGAGGGGGGGTCGAACCCCCACGAGGTTGCCCTCGGCGGATTTTGAGTCCGCTGCGTCTGCCAGTAACTTACTCTATATCAGCAAGATAATCATATCACGCTGGAAACTGTGTAAGAAAATGTGTAAATTTCGGCCTGTTTTCTGCAAGACTCGGCTTCAGCCGGATCGATCCATCCTGGCTGATCTTTGCATTGAACTTGAGGGGGGGTAGATGGTGGCCGAGGTCGGAGTCGAACCGACATGAGGTTGCCCTCGGCAGATTTTGAGTCTGCTGTGGCTGCCAATTTCACCACTCGGCCATAATGAAGATTGTATCGCAGCGGGTCGCTGAGCATCGCCTTTATTCAATGCTCAATCCTTGCGATAGCTCTACGCCCAGAGACTCAGGCTTGCTCTTTTCGCCTAACTCCTGCTGCGAGAGGGCTGTCGCCTTGGTCACATCCCGGCTCAGTTCTTGCCCGAGTGTCTTCGCGTCGTTCGTGTACATCTTCACATCGAACTGAGCACGAGAGACGGAGACGTAAGCCATGCGGCTATTCAGCAGCGCACCGCGTGCCTGCGTGGAGTCAACATGGATCAATACACGGTCGGCTGTCTGCCCCTGGCTGCTGTGACTTGTCACAGCATACCCGTAGTCGAGATGCGGATGCTGCTTGGCGTTGAACTCGACCTCGCGGCCTGAGTCCATCTTCAGCTTGAGATTGCCGTTCTTATCAATCTCCTCCACCGTGCCCAGCTCACGATTCGCCAGCTTCTCCGCATGGTACGGAGCCGTGAGTTGCACACGGTCACCCTGAGCGAACCTGCGCTCAGCATCGCGGTAGACCGTCACTCCCTGCAAGCGCCGGGGATCGTAGCTCAGCTCTTTGCCATCGTAACGCTTTACCGTGACCGCGTTTGTCTCTCGATCTGTAGCCGTGACGCGAGCATACTCTCCGGCCTGGATTCCCAGCCGCTTGCTTCCCTTCGAGTAGCGGATTACATCATCCGGCGTGTAACTCCGCGCGCATTGCCGGTCCGCGCCCGTCAGCTCTTGCCTTGCATTCAGCACGCGCACCGTGTGCTCCTCCTCTTTGACCTGGCCCGAGCCCTGCATCGCGCGATGGATTTGATTGTTGATCTCGCGGCGCGATTCATTGTCGGGAGAGACGACCAGCGTGTTCTCCGGCTGGCGCACATACTCGCGGGCTATCTCCGCGATGCGCTCCGAGCGGTCGCCGATCTCATGCACCCGGCCCTGGCCGTTGAGATTCGAGATAGCCTCCCGCACGTCGCCGCGCGCAAGCTGCTCCACGACCTCTTTCAACGCAGGGTCTTTCTGACGGATGATCTCATCAAGCCGCGCCGTGCGCAGTCCCGCTTCCTGCAATTGTGCGTAAGGCCTGCCCGCCTCCACCGCCTCATGCTGCCGCACGTCGCCGACGAACAGGACACGATCATTCTCCTTTAGCCGCTCGACGAACGTGTGCATCTGCCGCGTGCTGGCCATGCTCGATTCATCGACCACATAGAGCCGCCTCTGCCCGTCGTCCGCGCGGTCGCCGCGCGTCAGATGACGTTGCAAGGTTTCGGTCCCCATGCCCGCCTCGGCGAGCTTCTGCGCGGCCCGCGATGTGGGCGCAAGTCCTTCGACCTCGTAGCCCGCACTCACGGCGGCTTCACGGACGACGGCTAAAGAAGTTGTCTTCCCGCCTCCGGCCACGCCCTCAAGGGCCATCATCCGGTCGCGGCTGGTCAGCACCTCTTCGACCGCGTTCCGCTGGCTCAAGCTCAGATGCGGATGCCGCTCCATCGTCTGCTGCCGTGTCTGACCGTCGGCCAGCACTTCGCGGTTGCCCTGGCCCATCTTCATCCGCTCGATGATCTCGCGCTCGTAACCCTGCATTTGGCCGGTTGTGAACGCGCGGCCCGCCAAGCCTGCCTTCCGCCCTACCTCAATCAGTTCCTGCGAAGCGACCCGCCGCTCGAACTCGGCCCGAACCTCCGGCAAGCGCGTCTCGCCCATGCCGTGCTTCAACGCATCCCGCAGCAAAGCCCGCTCCTCGAAGACCGCCGTACGTTCCGTGCCACGCTCGCGGGCATGGGTCACCGAACTCCGGGCCACACGCTGCGTCCGCTCCGGCTCAAGCTCGACGCCCGGACGCACTTGCGCTTCTTCGATCACATGTTGCGGTTGATGCCCGTGCTCGGCGGCCAGTGCTCGATGCTGCGCCTGCACCTCTGCCGGATTCAAGTCCAGCTTCGCGCCGCGCGTCTTGTGCGCCGCGATCTGCGCCGCCTCCGCTCCCGTCCGGCCCTCCGCCCCCATTTGCTCGGTGATCTGCTGACGCCGCGGACTCGACGCTTCAAGGTACTCGCGCGTGTAGCCTTTGATCTCCGGCTGTCCGTGTTCGCCACGCTGGACCTGATAACCAAGCTGTTGCAACCGCGCGGCCAGCTCTGAACGGTATACCGCCGTCGCGTACTGCTGCGTCTTGTACAGCTCCTGCGGCTGCAACGCCCGCGTGTTGCCGTCCGCCGTCTCGGCGATATTGAAGATCACCGTGTGCGTGTGCAACTGCGGCGCGGAGTAGCCGTCCACCGGGCGGCTGCTGTCATGCTCGAACCTGGCCGCCACCCATGCGCCCGTCGTCTCTGCCGGTGTGTTGCCGCCGATCCGCGCCTGCGCGTACTTCTCCATCTCATTGAGCGCAACCTTCACGCTCTCCCGGTGCGCCTCTTTCACCCGGTCGTCGCCGCCGACCAGCGCCGTCAGAGAGACTGACTTCGGCGCGCTGAACGTCGCATCCCAGCCCGCCCGGTGCTCCATCGAACGCACCGTGTCGCCGCGTTCGCTCACATACTCCCGCGCCGTCTGATGCCGGACCAGCTGCTCGCCCGTCTCCGGGTGCTGGCCCTCGGAGAGGCGCGCGAACTGGTCTTCGCGCACCTCCCCATGAAGCCCGTAACGCTCCGCCAGCTTGCCCTGCCACTCGCCGCGCACACGTTCGCCCTCGGTGTAGTAGTTCTCCTTGGCATTGGCGAACTCTTCCTTGTGGTACGCCTGCGCCTGACCCGCGCTGATCGGCTTCGACATCGTGACCATCAGTGTTTTCCTACTGCTGGACGATGCCCCAAGCTCATCAGGTCCTCGAAGTGCAGCGGGACCTGGATATGCCCATGATGCTGAAGATGAACCGGATAAAAGGCTATCAGGCAGCCGCGCGTCTGCTCCTCAGTGAGGTAGACAGCGTACAAGGTTCGATAGCCTTCCTTAGCGATCTCCTGCACCTCCTTCAACAGCCCCTCGAACATCCACTGCTGCATGTCCGACGCTCCGAGGGCTAGCCTCAAGCTTTGGATGAACATCTTCATTTTTACTAACAGTGCCGTCCCTGCTGCCGGTGGATACGCTACGGAAAACCCCTCCGAACTCACGATGTCATCGAAGTCCGTTAAGGCTTCAGGCTCTTTCGATGGAACTCTCTTTGTCTTTATCATTCTCTGTCCTTTTCCTTAGCTGCTTTACTCGAAGAAGTGCGCCTGCCCCTGGCTTGGGGAAGGCGGCTTAAGTTCCATCGGCTGCTCCGATGGACCGGGCAGCACGACCGGTGGCGGCATGTCCGCAGGTCCATCAGCCCTCGGCTTTCGCGCGACGAACTTCTCATGCTGCAAGGGGAACTGCAAGTAAGGAACGCGCAGCTCGACGACGTAATTGCCATGTTTGAGGTAGCCGTCCAACGGATCGAGCCCGAGGACCTGCGACGCCATGACCAGCGGCTCGCGCGAGATGTCCCGCTGCTGGCTCTCCGAGTTGCGCGCCTGCGGGGACTGGCCATGCGTGCGCGTCTCCCGGCAGCGCTCGATCTCGACCTCCCCGATGGCCTTCGAGATCCACTCCGCCGCATTCGGCTCGCTCGTCTTCAGGTAGATCTTCGTCGCAGGCTGCGAGAGCAGCGCCTCGGAGATGGTTCCGTACAGCGTTTCGATCTGCGCTTTGCCCTGGAACCCAAGGATCATCGGACAGTTCGATTTGCGGCTCTCCGTGATCGCTGTCGTGAGCTGCGGCAACCGCTGCAAGCTCCCCAGCTCGTCCAGTACGAACCACGTTTTTTGCTGGGCAGCCGATCCCTCGTCCATCATGCGCAACACGAGCAGGTCCAGCCATAGGCTGATCAGCGGGCGAAGCCGCTCCCGCACTGTCGGCTTCGACGTGATAAAAATCCATCCCTTGCGCTGCTTCGCCCACGCCGCCGTACTCCACCGCCGTGTCGTCTCCGGCTCCTTCGGCAACAGCTTGAACGCATCCGCAACCATGTTCAACGACCCCAGAACACCCGACCGCTGCGGCCCGCCGTGTGGGTCGATCATCGCCGCCATCTCCGTCCCTTTCACCCTGCGGTCGATCTCCTCCGGGTTTGACAGCCACCCCGTAAGCTGCTCCGGCGTCGGCTTCAGATTCAACAAGTGGGCGAAGATTCTCCTCGGCGCATCCACGAAAAAGCGGTTCTCCCGGCCCTGCTCCGGGAACAGGCTCGCTGCCAACGTAAGCGCCTCCGCCTGGTGCGGAACCTCGTCGCCCGGTGTCCAGAACGGGCACCGCGCATCCAACGGATTCAGGATGATGTCGCCCCGCTGCGGCTCGTAAAACTGCGGCAGGTACTCCATCGCCGGGTCGTATACGATCGCCGTCTCGCCCCGCTCCTCGATCTGACACAATGCCTGCCGAACGATCGCGCTCTTGCCTTGGCCGGTATCGCCCATGACCAGCACGTGCATCGACTCCCGCTCGCGCGGGATGCGTACGCAGCGGCTCATCCGGTTGCGGAACGTCCCGTCCGCCCAGCTCTGGTTTTCGTTGATGAACCCAAGACCGTCCGCAGGCTCGCGCCTCAACCACCGCCGCCGCCCCAGCTTCCCGTTGAACTCCGCCGTCGTCACCAGCTCCGGCCCGCGCAACCGGCGCCCATGCTGGAACTCAAGCTCGCGCTTCCGGTCCTTCGGCACCGCGAAGAACAGCAGCGTGGGCAGGAAGCACAGCGACCCATAGACCGGATACTTCACGTAGTCCCACACCGTTCGATCTTGGTAGACCTCGTGCCCCAGCGTCTCCCGCATCCATGCGTTTGAGAACTTCCTGTGCTCGATCTCCACCCCTACCGCTCCGGCTTGCGCGCCCTCCTCCGTCACCCGGTAACCCGTCTCTCCATTGGCCATCTTGCCGGACTCGATCTCGTTCCCGATGACAACGTGGTTTTCGCCCTTCTTATCGACACAGGTCAGAAGCTGGTAGTAACTCTCGTCCCACAGCCACCCGAACGTTGAAGCCCGCACGTAGTTTCCCAGGTACTCCCGCTCCGCGAACGACCACTGTTGCGTGTACTGGTAGACCATGCCGCCGGCGAAGATTGACAGCCACACGAAGACCGCTGCCCACGTCCACACCGGCTGCCGACTCGGCCAGCCCGTGTACTCTTTCCGTCCCCATTCACTCACCGTTCCATCTCCTCTGCCGTTCCTGCTCCCGATGGAACTGTCAGCCGGGACTCGCCCAGCCTCTCCAGCGCCCGCCGCATCTTGTCCTTGTCGGCCCGCCCGATCAGAGCCTGCATCTGCTCCGGCGTCACCGGCTCGCCCTTGCCGATGGAGAACAGGAGATTGATCAGGATCGTGCGCAGGGCCAGCAGCTCCCCCAGCAACACCTGGTCCGCCGCCTCCGCTCCGGCCTCCGGCGAGGATGCCAGCAGCACATCCCGCACCCACTCCGAGAGCGTCAACCCGCTCGCGCGGGCGCGCGCCTCCAGCGCCGCGAACTCCGGCTCGCTGACCTTCGTGCCCACAGATTTTGTGCGGAGAGGCGGCTTCAGAGAGCACCGCCTGAGCTGGGGAAGAGGGCGAGGCCGCACCCTGCCTGTGCGTCGCTGGGAAGACAGCAGGGGGGCCGGAGGCGGGCTAAAGGGTTGAGACTCAGTGGGTTCCCCTACAGCAACTTGCACTCGCATCCAGCATAACCCGTTTAATGGAGTTTTGCTATTAGTCGCTTGTTTTCAGAAGGTTCCCGCACAGTAACCAAAGGTTACTGCGCAGCACCCATTCTGGGGTGGCGTGTCACCCCTCCAGCCGATGCCGTAGGCAGCGTTTCTCTTTGGGACGCTGGCTCATGTGTTGCGCGGGTGCCAGAGAGCCGATACCCGCTCGGGCCGCTCGCTACTTCTGCCCTTTGGCATCCCCGGATTGCAGCAGCGTAGCCAAGGCAGCCGGAATCAAGGCCGCGCTGCGCATCCCGCTTTGCGGTCAAGAGCTTTGACTCCGGTCTCATGGCTCGGGCCGATGATCCCAGCCATCCGGGGAATGTCATAGAAGTTCCAACTTTCTCAGAGGTCGGGGTTGCCTGCTTCATCATCGGCTCCCGGACATCTGTCGGCAGGAGCTTACTTGCCCTGTGGTTCTGGGGCTCTACGAAAAACGAGGCGAACCACCCGCATACATACCCGTATCGAGCTGTGCGCCTATAATTCAGTTGCTCTCCCAAGAGTAAAATGCAAGGACTCAAGCGCAATCTGCGGTCGAAGGGGCCAGCCGGTGCCTAGCGTAAAGGAGTGCTAATGGTCTATCGAATTCCTCAAGGTTGAGGGGCGCACTCCCCACTATCGGCAACTTATAACGCTTCGCGACTACATGAGAAAGTTGATAAGGCGATGAGCAACTATCAACCCCACTGGGATCTGAGTACAACACCCGATCCCGAGTTTCGCAGCGAGCACGGCCGGCGCAACCGGGCCAAAGCGCCGGCGGCTACCAACGTCAAGCTGGGTCCGGGCGGGCGTTGCGGCAAGTTACTCAACGCAACCGAGCGCCGCAAACCGTGCCCTAATTGTCTCTTCAAGCATAAGAGAGTGAGCGTGGTCGCAGCTCTCCTGCTCCTTCTACTGTTAGCAGTTCCGGCTCGTGCTCAGGTGGCGCCTGGAGAGGTCTGGAAACAAGTCCCGCAAACGGACATCTATGTACTGATGAATGCGTTTGGGGGCACTGCTGGCACCGGAGGATTACCTAAAGGTTCTGGCTTCCATACCTATATGATCACGGATATGCCCGAAAGTGACATCGTGGGAGCCCCTCAATCGATGATGACCGAGATCGAGGGAATATGCGGAACGAGAGTTTTTCACATCGCGGGATTCATGCTTTACAGCGGCAAACACGGTAGCCGTGGCCTACCGCTCGGAGATTTTCCTCAAGAACAGTTCGAAAGAAAAGTTACGCCAGACTCTCCTTTTGAGAGAGCTTTCAACATGCTATGTGAGGTGAGCAAATGAATGACCGTCCCGCTCTATTCGGCTCCAAGGGGAGCCGCAATTAGCCGGAGCGCTGAAAGCCTTGACGGAGGCCGTCGTCGCCAGCACTGCAATGGATGCGGCGGCCCGACAGGAAACGATAGAACTTCTGAGCGCCCTTGGCTCGGAAGCTACCGTCCAAAAGGCTCAGCGTCGCGCGGGGGCGGCTCGCCCTCTACTTGGAAGGCTTCGAGAACTGCTTAGTGTCGCCGCTGATCTGTCGTCAGTGGCACAAGCCGCAGTACCAATTATCGCCGCCGCGTTCGGCGCACAGTAGTTTCAGCGAAAAGAAGCCCTTTGGGAACTTACCCTTTTTGAGACAGGGGAGAGAGAATTTCAGACCTCTGGTGTTGCCTTCGGTTGAAGCATGAACGGTTACCTAGTCTTTCTTCTCCCACAACCCCCACGGTGCCACTTTGCTCTCACGTTTGCGGGCGTAAGAGATAGTTGTGCGGTCAGTTGGTAGGTCAGATGGCGGGTCGAAATCATTATAGGTTTCAACTTCCACCACTGAAGAGGGGAACATCAGCGTCTGTTCAACGTCCGTTTCAATTTTCATTGCAGAAAGCGCGCCTATATCGAGCGCATCGTACCCGGTTCCGTCAGTTATTTTTTGCCAGATTGAACTAAGCTCATCTTCCGTGTAAGACATCATCTTCTCTCTCTGGTCAAGGCCCAGCCCGCTCGCGCCCTGGCGGTCGGTCGAAACACGGTAATAGGCAACGAAATCAGCCCACGGCAGTGCCTTAGTGTCTCGTTGGATTACAATTCAGACGCGTCAGCCTGTCCGCTTGCTTTTCCGCCACGGTCGCCAGAAAGACGCGGCTGACGGCTTTAGGCCATTGGAGAAGAAATCATGGCATTCAAGAAATTGGGAGTGGCATCCCTGACGGCGCTTCTAGCAGTTGCCGCGTTTATCGTATTTAGCCCCAAACACGAATCCTCAGAACATAACGCCTCGATGGCGTCTTCGTCTGCGCCGCCATCAAAGGATACATCTCCCAGCCTCAATTCAATACCAAAAGGCAATTTCGTGGCCGAGCAGTACGGCGCTGTCATCTGCCCTGACTCCAAAACGTTCGACGCTTTTGATGCTGCATCGATACGGGCACTATCCACCAATTCTTCTCCTGATCCGGCGGCGATCTGGCGTGATGCAGCAGAGCCAAACGGATGCAACTACATTCGCTCCGGAACATCGCTGATATCGGAAGGAGAAACCAACGACTCGGGTGTCGGTAGGCCACTGGCAATCGTTACGGCGACGATGCCTGATGGCACTACAATAAGAGGAGTCACTTTCTCCAGCATGCTTTACTCAATACCAAAAGGCAATTTCGTGGCCGGACAGTTCGGCGCTGTCATCTGCCCTGACTCCAAAGATGTCGAAAACTATCAAAATGCGGCGAAGACGTGGGCCTCCAGCAATGAACCAAACATATCGGCGGAAGAATTCAGAGCCGCTGCGAAAAGTTCGATGGAAGGATTAGCAAGGTCGGCTGGATGCAATTACGTTCTGCCCGGCACCTCACTGGTATCGGAAGGAGAAGTAGAAGGAGGACATGGGTATGGAGCAAACTTGAACTTAATCGTAATGGCGAAAATGCCTGACGGCAGTACAATAAAGGGAATCACGATCCCAGCTATGGTTACTCTGAACCAGCAGCAGTCAACGAGCACTCCCCCTCACCACGATAACTCGGCGCAGCAAGCGAATCCAGGGTTCCATACATATGCGAACAGCCGGTACGGCTTCCGGGTCGATTACCCGGAATCATTCATGCCACAACAGCCGCCGGAAAATGGAGATGGGTTAAGCTTCAAGTCAGAAGATGGAAAGGCTACGCTGGTTGTTTCAGGAGGGAATAACGATGGATTCACACTAAAGGAAGAATTTGATACTGCAATCAAAAATGTTCAAGGTAAATTGGGCTACAACAAGATCGGAGGGAGTTGGTTCGTTGTGACTTGGACAGATGGTAACAACGTGGGTTACACGAAGGAGTTTGTAGGACCAGGCTCTCAAAACTCCTTCACAATCACTTTTCCTGTTGAGCAGAGGCCTCAATATGACAGCGTCGTTACCACGGTTGAGAAGTCATTCAAGCCGGGTGAAGTTGACAATTCGCACTAGCAGGGTGCAGAGCCGGAGGATTCGGCTGTGAAAAAGCTGGAGTTCTCATGTACCGAGACTCTGAATGTGTGGGGCGGCATTGATCTGATGCCACAACTCTTGCGTGCAATGAAAATAAAAGATCCTGATTTTTATGCACGGATGCAGGCATTTTATTTAGCGCTAAATCACGACGGCATTCTAACTGAACGGTACAGCTCTTCCATCTTATTAGACCTGTTCTTCGGGACAGAGTTTTTGGGGCTGAATCCGTGCACGGTCGTCGACGAGATCAAGTCACTTGAGAAGCTGAAAATCAGTCGGACCAGAGCAGCAACACAATTCAAGAAAGATCCTCTTCGTGGTCTTTGGCACAAGCACTACATGAATGGAGACGTTGCCTCGTTGGCTCAAAACGTAGAGCACGCACTCAAAGACTATAGAATCCCGTTCTTCGATGAAAAGATCAGGGAGGCTCAAATCGCTGGCGAAAAGAGATTCGTCACAAAAGAAGATGTGCCGATAATTGTTAAAGATGTTCTTACAAACAATCTTGCAAGGAGAGGAAACGAAGGAAAAATAAGCGGAGAATGGATAGTGTATGCCCAACATGAAAACCAGAATTTCTATCTATGTCTTGCCAAACACAAGGACAATGACCGCGACAAGAACATACGAGAAAAAATTGAGCGCATCTGCGTGCGGGAGTTTCCTTTCTTGAACAATGTTTTGCAGGAGCCACAGCCAAAAGGCAATAGTTAGGTAAATGGGGATGGGGAGAGCCCTTTGGGGGATCTCACTGTTCCAATTCCGGCAAGACTGATCTTGAGGTACATGTGCAGCCTTCCTCAGTTCCGGGCCATGTCCACTTACCATTTACAAACAGCCCCTTACTGATCTCATATCGCCTTCCATTCGCTAAGCGGTGAGCAGAATTCTGCTGAACGTCTGTGGCAGATGGGCGTCTTGGGTCTTTCATGCAGGGGGCATTCGGATACATCCATATTGCGTGAGTGATTCCGAGGGACGCTTGGCGCTCTCTGTTGATTACAGCCCCAGCTTTATTGGCTAGAGACCGTCCGATTTCAGCGGCCTTCGATCTGGTCATTCCTTCGATGTGCAGGTTCATCATCTCTGTGCAGAACGAATAGAAGTCCCGGCGTCCCACGATAAAACGCAAAGCAAGCTCGTAAATCTGCCTGACGTGTTTCTTTTCCGCCTCGTCAAGCAACTCGATATTTCTTCGCAGGTCTGCTTGGACACTCTTCGTCACCACTGACGGATCAAACTTGATGGTGGGCATAGCTTCCATGGCAAAGCGCACAGACGGAGAATAGTCTTTCTTAACTTCTGTAGGCTTGGCAGATGGCTGCAATAAGCGTCGAAACCAAGACATCTTGTGCTCCCGTGAAGCGATCCATACTCACGAATAAGTCTCAAAGTATGGGCGTAAAGCACGTCAAATTACGGCTTTGGTAGATTTTGTTTGTCGATCAGTCTGCTCGTTCGCGATGGCTCATTGCGGTTGTCGGCTGTGAATCTTGCCCCGAAAGTTAGCAGCCTGTCTCAAGAGATCTTCGATTTCTGCGGTGGTTCGTCCTTCAGCTTCTATATCGCCGATCTTGAGCCGGACTTTCCGTCCGTATCGCGCCTGAACCCAGGCACCGCATACAACTGCTGCGGCGGGAATGACGGCCGGAGAAATGGTCTTAATTACGAATTCTGCGAGAGGAAAACCGAGAGCATCGACTGAGTCGAATGCCATGGCCCGCTGGGAAAATGTGACTCCCGCAGTGCGAAGTGACTGGGAGAATTCCCGTAGCTCTTCTTGGAACTTTGGGTCATTTACGCTCGCATCATCGTGTGCGCGTTGCAAGTCGATCTCTATGCGTTCGTGGTCCATTTGGCTCACTTTCCTCCTGATCGTTGCCCATCCGCTTCATGTTACTGCTCACGGGGATGACGGCTGGAGAAAAGTGTGCAGGCGGCGTCCCCATTGGTTGTAATGGCACCCATTACAACGTAATATTAGGGTATGGCTACTGCTACCGCAAGGAAATCGAGGGTCTATACGATCAGCCTGCCGCCCGAACTTGCACAAAGGGCAGAGGCGCTGGCTCAGAGGGACAGCCGCACTATGAGCGAGCTATTCCGCGAAGCCTTTCGCGCGTACTCCGCACAGCAGGCGCGTAGGACGCTGGATGAAGTGGGCGAATATGCGGAAGGCCGCAACCCGAAGGGCTACACCGAGACTGATGTGCCCCGGCTCATTAAAGAAGTGCGTGCTAAAAAGCCGCGCCGTCGCCGGGTACGGTCTAACGGGTGATCGTCGTCATCGACACAAACGTCTGGATTTCCGCGCTTCAGTTTGCGAAACGTCGCGGCACGCCGACTCTGACGCTCGAAAAAGCGATGAGCGAAGACGTGATTGCAACCTGCGATGAGATTGACGCGGAGATCGTGCGTGTCCTGACGGAAAAGTTCTCCTGGGAACAACGCCGGGCAACGTCGGCGCTGCAAGCGATTCTGGCGCGTGGCATCCGAGTAAAGATTCGAGGCACGGTAACGGTATGCCGTGATCCCCACGACGATATGTTTTTGGAGTGCGCCGCCCTTGCGAAAGCGGATTTGCTGGTTGGAGGCGACAAAGATTTATTGACTCTCGGCACGTACAAGGGAACGCGCATTGTCACGCCCTCGGAGTATCTGAGAGTCGGATAAAGGAATCCAGCCACTGCTCAGAGCTAAGGATGGCTATAGATCGCCATTGCGATATTCATCGTAACGACTGCGGGGATGCCGCTGACGGCGGCATCCCCGGCGCTTTTGGTCGTCTCCTTCTCTTCCTCAAACGTGCTTCCGAGAATCAGGTCCACGGCTCTCTGCGCGTTGGCGGCGGCATGAACGATGAGCCGGTTGTCTTCTTCCAGCTTGGCAATCCAATTCTGGATGTAGGCGGTCGTGTTGCGGTCGGTGCGTTCGTTGGCGATGCCAGCGACAGCGCAAAGAAAGGCCGCGCCCATCTCCGCAACCAATTCTTCCTTGCTGTAAAGCTCGTCTCCGAAGTGGTCGCCAAAGGTGCGGTTGAGGCGGCTTTTGTGGCCGGTGCTGTGTACCAGCTCGTGAAACAGAGTGCTGTAATAGTGCGGCGCATCTACAAAGCGGCTCCGCGCTGGCATGTGCACGGAATCGGTAGAGGGCCGGTAAAACGCGTGGTACTCGGTGGAGCTGTTGAGATGGAGCGCTGGGCGGTTCCTCCATCCGCTGACTATGCTCTCGCAGAGTTCGTCTTCGTCAATCTCCGGCGCGTTCATGGGCTGCTCGATTTCAGGAAGCGTGAGGCCGTCGCACTGCTCCACGTTGAAAACCGTGTAGTGGCAAAGAACAAACGGGACGCGGCCATCCTCGCTAGTGTCTTCTTCGTCTTTCTCGGCGTGTTCGGGAAGCTGCTTATAAAAGATAATCTGCGTACCCTTTTCGCCTTTACGGACAATCCCCTTTAGCTCCTGCGCCTGCTTGAAGGTAAGCCAGAATGGAGAGTTGTAGGGACTGGACCAAAGTAGAAGTACGTTGATGCCGCGATAGGGTTTGCCGGTGCGGAAGTTGCGCGGGAACGGGCCGCCGGTAAAGTACGGAGTCTTCCACGGCTTCTCCCACGGAATCACGCCAGCCTTGAGGCTGGAAATAATGCGGTCGGTGACGGTCTGGTAGATGCTCGGCCTGCTGTCTGCGTTGCGATAGTTGCGGTGTGCCATGACGTTTCGCTCTCCTGTGCTGCCCGCGTGGGCAGAAATCTGAAGGAGGGCGTTTCGCCTTTGGCTCTCAACCAAATTTCTTTTGTTGAGTGCCCCCGCTTCATGTCTTGTGCGGCGGGCAGAGGCGAGGCGGGTTCGGTCAAGACCGGGCGTACTGTGCCCGTTCATCGCAGCGCCAGCGGAGAGTCTTGACGGGTTCCGACCGACTCTGCCATAAAGCCGCATGAAGCGGGGGCACTTGATAAAAGAAGAAATTTCGTTCTACTTCCGCATTGCTTTGGTATTTAGGGACGGGCGTTGCTGGGCAGGACACAGCCTCCGCTGGGATGGTCGCGGAAGACGGCGGCGACGGCTGGAGCGAGGGGAGAAACTCCTTCCCGAAAAGCATGGAAACGACTGGACTACGCCAACAAAGGCGTTCCGCCCGATACCGTGGAGAAGGCTCCGCAAAATACCTATCCGGGGATATGGCGCTCCGTATCGAGAAAGCTTTTGGAATGAAGATGGACACGCTGATGCGTATGCAGTCGTCTTACGACATTGCCCAAACGCGCAAGCGCGAGAAACAAATCAGTGTGCCGCGCATTTCCTTGTTGGCTGCCACGCATTAGCGTGAGGCAACATGCCGGGAACCTCAGCAGCGCCGCTGGAGTGCAGGATTATTTGAGAGGAAGGGGCATAGTGCTGCATACGTTCGTATGCAAGGCCTTACGGTACTGGCCCGGTGCCGGGCCGACGCGGGCCGGTTCCGGCCCCAAAGCATGCCAGGATGGTTCCATCCTGGCTTCCTGAATAGCGGTGTGGTTCGGGCGGAGGGATTCAACCCTCACGGCCTTGCGGCCTCCGGATTGGCCGTCATATAGCAAGCAGTGCTGATCTAGGCTTCCTCAGCCAAGCGGACGGTCTCCACTCTAGCAGGGCCTTTCTTGGAAACTGTCTTTTTCTTGGGACGTGGCCTCATGATGTTGATAGCAGCGGCATCGAGCTGTGTCTTCAAATGCGCCGCATAATACTTCTCAATCATCTCCACGCTTGTCCGGCAGTTCTTGGCAATCTGATAGATGTCTGCACCTTCAAGCAGGCGCAGACAAATGTAAGTGTGGCGCAGGCTATACGCCGTTCGCGGCCTACCGTCTCGGTCGGTGCGAAGCTTTTCCTCCTCAAGAATTGCGTTGAATAAATCGCGGGGCCATTTCGGAAACAGGAGATCGGTAGGTCCTGGCTCGTGCCACTCCCCCTTGGCCATTGAAGCGGTACGGCTGCCTGCTCTTCCCGGCCCTCCATCTGGACGGAGACGCTTTTGCAGCCGCTCGAACGGGTGCACGGCACCGGCTGTGCTCTTGCAATAGCCAACGCCGCGCTTGCCACGGACTTCGATCACAAGGATCGTTTGACCGCTGCCCTCGTCTTCGATCACCGCGACATCGCGGAACTGAAGACGCATCGCCTCGTCGGGGCGGAGTCCGGTATTGGCGGAGAACAGAACATAATCGTGAAGTTGTTCCGCCTCCCAACGAAAACGGGGCTGCTTGGGATCATGTGCGCGTTTTCGCGTGGCCTCGTAAAGCTGCTTGTACTCTTCCGGTGAGAACCATGCTCGATGAGAAATCTTGGCCGACGCCCGATATGGCGCTGACAAGTCCGGTAAATGGTCGATCCATCCGTGCCGCAGAGCCGTTTTGAAAATCTGGCGCAACGTCACGATCTCCTGGTGCGTGGTGTTATGCGCTGGCGGTTTGCCGCGCATAGCGTTGCTTTCTTCAAGCCGATGGATGCGATATTCATTGACCTTGCCAGCCGTGATCTCAGGAAGGACCATGCTGCCGAAGAACGGGACGAGATGACCGTTGGTACGCGCGTGCTGTCCGCGCGCGTAGGTTGCACTCCGCTGTCCCTGCGTCATGATGTCGAACTCGCGCAGGTACAACTTCGCCGCCTCGCGGAACAGTTTGCCGCTTTTCAACTGACCGTCGCGGAGCTTGCCGCGCAACTGCAAGTACCAGTCCTCTGCGAACTCCTTTGCCTTCGAGAGACTGTCTTCTTTGGTAGTTGTGCGCCGATTCTTTCCGGCTAGATAGCTTGCGCATTGCCAGCTAGAACTGTTCGGACGCCTGTAGACGTGAACTTTGCCACCGAGGATGGTGTGATGTTCGGACATGCAGAAGCACTTCCTGACTCCTCCCAAGATTGTGAAAGTGTGGAAGAGTTGTGTAAGGATAGCGCTTGGCTTGAATTTCAGTCAACTATATTTATTATCTTTCACTTAAGTAACAACTAGAGTGTGTCTTAGACGATTTTGAGTCCGCTGCGTCTGCCAGTTCCGCCATCCCGGCGCATTTCGATTCTATCAGCGCTCAAGCGCGCACCCATAAACTGCACAGATGATGAAACCGGGGAATCTTTCGGCACGCGGACACTAGGTTGTCAGATTATCCTGGCGGGGCACAATCCGCCGGCTCTATTGCACCTTGCCTTGTGGCCTGAGCCGGCCCAATTCGTTCGCACACGCAATTGCGTTCAGGGCTGCGAGCTTTAGATTGTCAGCCGCCATCCATAGCCAGAATCGGCCGGACCGGGCGCCGCTCGCCGAGGCCGCGCCGATCCGCACCAGGATGTCCGGCTGGCCGGCTGCACTGAGATTGCTGGGCGGGTCCGACTCTGCGCCGGCGACATCGACGTGCTCGCCATACACCGCCGCTTCCATCTGTTCCGTCGACGCCGTCGCTTGCAACTCAACCAGTGCCGACGCCACGTACCCGTGGAACACCGGCGCCTGTACCATCTGCAAGGTCAACTCCGGCGCCGTCCCAGCCGACAGCGTCGCGTAGTGGTCTGCAATGCGCTCGCTGGTCGCGGCCAGCTTCACCTTGGCTGCGTTGCCGAGCGCGGGCAGCAGATTGAAGGCAACCTGGGCATCGTATTGTGCTCGCGGCAAGCTCTGGAACGAAAGCAGGCTTACCGTCTGCTGATGCAGCTCGTCCATGGCCGCCTTCCCGTGCTCGGATGCGGGTTCGAACACGGTCGCAGACACTGCGCGCACGGGCCGTATCGCATGCAGCCGGTATGCAACCAGCAGCAGCATCAGCGCAGCGGGATGGGCCGCGACCACAGCAGGAGTGGTGAGGTCGGGCTCCTGCGCCCGGGAATGCGCCTCGCCCGCCGGGCGCGCCGCCGCCGGCACGCCCATCCACGGGCCGCGCACCACCACGCCGGGCTCTGTCTCCAGCGCATAGGTCATGTCGATGATGCTTGCGCCTGCCAGTCGTGCGGTCTTCCAGTATTTCCGGGTCGTCTCCGGATCGCCGGCAAAGAAAGCAAAATCAATTCCAGCGAACGAATCCGCGTCGATCTTCTGGATGAAGCTGACTTCGTCGCCGGCCGTGGTCACTTGTCCGGCCGCATCTTCCGCGTCCAGAAGCGCCACATCGCAGTCAGCCAACTGCGACTCGGACAGAGCGTCGCTCAGTTCCTTGCCCGCCAGCGAAGATGCTCCGACGATGGCGATCCGAATTGGTCTGCCCGCAATCACAAACTCTCTCGCTTCCGGTGCCTCGGACTTCCCGGCCGAGCCCGCGACCCCAATTGGCGCGCTGCATCCTTTAAAACCGCAATTACGCCAGCGGCAGTTCCGGCGCCTGGGAGCGGCGCCGCCTTCGGCCCCATGAGTACGCCAACCGGGCGAGCACTCCGGAGACCAGGTATCCCAGCGCAATCACCATCAACATATACTCGGACTTCCACGCGATCAACGCGCCCACCAGCGCAATCCCGGCAAACAACTGGAACGGATGGCGGCTGCCCGACGAGAGCTCCTTGGCGCTCCAGAAGCGCCAATTGCTCACCATCAGGAAACCAGTGAAGAGGATGAGCGCCAACCACACCAGCGCGGTCCACGGATTGTAAATCGGTGAGCCTCTGAAGCAATGCACAACGGCTGCAACTACGCCCGCTCCGGCCGGTATCGGCATCCCTACGAAGAACTTCTTGCCTGGCTTGCCGGGATTGCGCGGTTGCGGGTTGACGCTGATATTGAAGCGCGCCAGACGGCTTGCGCCGCAGATCAGAAACAGGAAGCAGACAAACACCCCCGCGTGGACCACGTTCTCGCGCAGGTCCGGGTGGGCCGCGAGCGGCAGCATGCAGAACCCCCAGATGTATGCCAGCAGGCTGGGGGCGACCCCGAAGGTGATCACATCGGCCAGCGAGTCGAGCTCCTTGCCAAAGTCGCTGGTCGTATGGGTCACGCGGGCAATAAATCCGTCCACCCCGTCCAGCAGCGCTGCCAGACCAATCGCCAGTGCCGCGCGATCGAAGTATCCCGGTTCGGACGGCGATCCCTGAACACTCTGCGTGATCGCATAATAGCCGGCCGCAATATTGCCTGCGGTAAACAGCGACGGCAGCAGATACATGCCGCGGCTCGGATGCCGCTTGATCCTTATCTCTTCCCCACGATCGTCGCGCAGCTCCAACTGTTCAGGGGCCATCAGGACACCACTGCCGCAGCGACGTTCACCGCATCGCCGACCGGCTGAGGCAACACTGCGAGTATGGTCGACCCGCCGCGCACCCGGGTTCCATTCTTCACCTGCGGCACTGCGTCCCCCGGCATCAGGACATCCACCCGTGATCCGAACTTGATCAGACCCACCCGCTGGCCTCGTTCCACGTAGTCGCCAACCTTGACCGAACACACAATCCGCCGGGCCAGCAGGCCCGCGATCTGTTTATAACTCACCTCGTAGCCGCCGGCATCGATCACCACCAGCGTTTGCTCGTTCATCACCGCCGACTCAGGCTTCATCGCGTTCAGGAAGCGGCCCTCGCGGTGCTCCACTGCCTTCACCGTACCCGCAACCGGCGCGCGATTCACATGCACATCGAAAACATTCAAGAAGACGCTGAGCCGCAGCCGGCTCCCGCTTGCCGTCTCAATCCAGTCCGCTTCCGTTACAACCCCATCGCCCGGCGAGACAATCTCCCCCGGCCCCGTAGGTACCTCGCGCTCGGGATCACGGAAGAACCACAGAAAAAACAAGGCCAACACAATCGGCAACGCTGTCAGCGCCGAGGAATTCGTAAGCTGCCATAGAACCGCGGCAACTATGCCCAGCCCCAACGCATAGAAGTACCCATCTCGCACCATATCCTTCTCATTATAAAGCTCGCGTTCGCCACCCGCACGCATGCCGCCTTGCATCTTTCCACGCGACACGGTTAGCCTGACCTCGCACCCCATACTGCTATGGAACCTCGCCCCCAGCGCCTCCCCACCCGTCTGGCCCGCACAACCGGAGTTTGGCTGCTGGGCTTCACTCGCCCTTCCTCGCCCAGGCCGGAGTCGCCTTCCACTGGAATGGAACCGCAGCCCACTAATGCGTTATCGTGGAGAAAAGCTCCCGGAATCGCGCAAACTTTTTGCATCGGGATCGCGATTTTTTTGAATCGTCATTCTGGGCCGCAGGCTCAGAATCTCTGTATCTTGCGTCTCTACCCCGGCCGCGCATGAATCGAGCCTTCCCAAGCCGCCCCTGCCGCGCTCTCGCCTGCGCCTCGCTCCTGCTCGCGCTGGCCCTTCCCCTTGCCGCCCAGCTCACGCCGCAGAATGACCCCGCCAACCTCGCCGGCGAGCGCGTCTCCGCGCCCGACCTCGCTGACACGCTGCCCCTCAACCACGGCGCCCCTGCGCTTGAGCAGCTCCTGCGCAAACTCCGCACCCGCGCCTCCTTCATGCTCATCGTCGCCCACCCCGACGACGAGGACAACGGCGCGCTCACCTACCTCTCCCGCGGCCAGGGAGCGCGCGTCGCCACCCTCACCCTCAACCGCGGCGAAGGCGGCCAGAACCTCATGTCCGCCGACTTCGACGACGCCCTCGGCCTCATCCGCACTCAGGAACTCCTCGCCGCCGACCGCACCATGGACGTCGATCAGTTCTTCGGCACCGAGGTCGACTTCGGCTTCTCCAAGACCAAGGAAGAGGCCTTCGCCAAGTGGACCCACGACCGCGTCCTCTACGACGCCGTCCGCGTCATCCGCCTCTACCGCCCGCTCGTCATCGCCAGCGTCTTCATCGGCGAACCCTCCGACGGCCACGGCCAGCACCAGGTCGCCGGCGAGATCGCCCAGGAGGCCTTCAACGCCGCCGGTGATCCCAGCGTCTTCCCCGACCAGATCGCCGCCGGCCTCCAGCCCTGGCAGCCGCTCAAGGTCTACGCCCGCTCCCCCTTCGGCCGCATCGACGCCCAGGGCATGTTCGACTACGCCACCAGCCAGTACGTCCCCGCCCGCTTCGATAATTATGTAACCGGAAAAGTTACCGACACCGTACCCAAAGCCAACGTCACCGTCCCCGAAGGCGACACCGACCCGCTCCTCCGCGGCGAATCCTACGCGCAGCTCGGCCGCGAAGGCCGCAGTTTGCACCGCAGCCAGGTGGGCGGAGGCGGTCCGGGCGGAGGCGCTGGCGGCCCAGCAGGGCGCGGCGGCGGCGGCCGCTCCGACGTCAGCTACCACCGCTACGGCTCTAAACTCAACCAGCCCGACGGCGACGACTCCGGCCTGGAATCCGGCTTCTTCGACGGCATCGACACCTCCCTCCCCGGCATCGCCACCCTCGCGCCCGACGCAAAAGGTGCTTTTCCCTTAGTACTCAAAATCAACCTCGGCGGGATTGAAAGGGGCATTGCTGAGGCCCAGCGCCTCTTCGATCCCGCCAAGCCTGAACTGACCGCCCCGGCTCTCAGCTCAGCGCTAATCGCGGCAGATATGCTGATCGGCAACGTCGAATCGCTAGGTCCGTCGGTACTGCCCGCCGATCAAAAATACAATCTCCTCCACGAACTTCACATTAAGCGCGTCCAACTCAACAACGCCCTCGTCCTCGCCCATGGGCTTACGCTAGAAGCGACCCTTGCCGACGGCATTCTTCTCACCACGCAGACATCTGTTCGAGTCGATCTGAAGACCTCCTTCGGTGGCAACGACACCGATAGCGTACACATTGATCGCGTGGAACTCGTCGCACCCGACGGAAGCAGGGCAACCAAACCGCCTGAGACCGGCGATGTTTACAAACACATGGCAAATAGATCGGTTCTGACGCTCAATATCCCAGGGGGCCTTCCCGCTACGCGGCCGTACTTCTCACGCCCCAACATCGAACAACCCTTTTATGACACCGCCGATCCAAACCTCCGCAATGCACCCGCAACGCCCGCCCCGCTAACTGCATCGGTCACCCTAAACGACAACGGCACGCCCTTCACAATCACCGCCGCAGTCGCCACTAAGCCGGTTCAACTTCCGAGCGGAGAATCCATACGGCAACCAGCCGTCGTTGTTCCGCGACTTTCGATTGCTATCTCCCCGCAGGTTCGAATCGTCGCTACCGATGCGGCCGACTCAACACCATTCAACTTCAACGTGGACGTTCGCACAAACGTGCCAGGAGTCAGTCCTCGTCTTGAATTGGACATGCCGACGACCTGGACGATCAAGACTGCCGAAGATGACTTCACACTCGCCAAAGCCAATGACACCCATGCAGTACCCGTATCAGTCATTGCTCCTAGCCTGCAACTAGGCAAGGAACCCGACGGTGAATCTGTAATCAAGGCTTTTGCGCTCGAACCGAAACTTGAGGACAAAAAAGGAACCGATCTTGGCTACCGCCCCGTCGGCTATCCCGGCCTCACCTACACCAACTACTACACGCCTGCCACCCTCCAGGTGGTACCCGTCGACGTACACACCCCGCCGGACCTCAACATCGCCTACATCCCCGGCACCGGCGACGACGTTCCCGCCGCTCTCGACCAACTCGGCGTCCACCCGCACCTCATCACCGCCGCCAACCTAACGCCTGAAGCCCTCAAGCCCTACGACGCCGTCGTCCTCGGCGTCCGCGCCTACGAGCACCGCGAACTCGCCGCCGCCAACCCAGCCCTCAACGCCTACGCCGCAGCCGGCGGCATCGTCATCGCCCAGTACAACACCGGCCGCCTGCCCGAAGGCACCGGCCCGTACCCGCTCTCGCTCGGCGGCAGCGAAAAAGTCGTCGAAGAAGACGCCCCCGTCCACATCCTCACACCCGACAACCCGCTCCTCACCTGGCCGAACAAGATCACCGCCGCCGACTTCGACCACTGGGTGGAAGAGCGCGGTCACGGCTTCATGGCCACCTGGGACCCGCACTACGCCGCGCTGCTCGAAACCCACGACCTCGGCCAGCAGCCCCAGCTCGGCGGTCTGCTCGTCGCTCGTACCGGCCGCGGCGCATGGATCTACCTTGGCCTGGCCCTCTACCGCCAACTCCCCGAAGGCGTCCCCGGCCCCTACCGCCTCCTCGCCAACCTCATCAGCGCCGCCAGAAATCCCGGTATGCAAAAATAGCAGGCCGCCCAATCCATGGGTCGTCATTCTGGCGCAGCCAGAATCTCCGTAGATGATTATCAAGCTTGCTCAGGCGAAGATAAAGCGATAGTCTAGACGCATGAAAAATCGAAGAGGCAAGATGATGACGGTGCAGGAGTTTCGTCGGTTGTTTGGCGCGGAGC
>Ga0224555_1002211_pt1 | contig 23658 bp, 14 predicted proteins | sample 714S23034metaG_FD_180687 | JGI IMG/M metagenome (GOLD analysis project Ga0224555, IMG submission 180687) | Peat soil microbial communities from Stordalen Mire, Sweden - 717 S2 30-34 | ecosystem: Environmental > Terrestrial > Soil > Wetlands > Peat | place: Sweden: Norrbotten County, Stordalen...
ACGGAAATGGTCAGCAGCGATTTCGTAGCAGCCGTATCTCCGCGCCCTTTGCCCAATCCGTCGTAAGATCGCGCACCCGGCTGCGCCGCCCGCTTTGCCGGAAATCAGCTACTTGCACCACGGGCTGCTAGCCATGGATTACTCCAAACCTTATTCGGGCAGCCTCGACGCTGCCAATTTCCTGCGCTCAGTCGGCGCGGAAGCAGCGACGACGTGCGGGTTCGAATTCCACAGTGTCGCTGTACAACCATATTTTCGAGAGAGCATATTCGGAAACTGGCCGCAGGGCAAATCCTTCTGGCGACTCGAAAAAGGAAATCGTAACGATCTAAACTGCAACTGGGCCAAATGGATAGTCGTTTCAAGATGTTGCCGGTTGGACAGTGCCAAGCAGGTTTTTTACCGGCAGGATCGCTCTCTGCGCTCGTTTGGCTACCTCCCGGTACACATCTCGAGAGGCTCGATGTTCTTTGAGGGGCACGAGGTTGAGCCGACGGATTTCGTCGTCTACAAGTTGCCGTGGGTCAGGGCCGCGGGAGCATCATCTGCTGCGGGGAAGCGCTAGCGTGGGTCCGGCGGAATATGAAATAAACCTGCCTCTCGTACACGCCGCGTTTGTTGAACATATAACCATCCGAGAAATGAGCGAGTTCGTATCCGTTCGTGTTCATAGGCGGAGAAATCTCGTCGAGCACTTTTTGCGGATACGTCGTCCCGAAGCAGAAAACCACGTATTCAGGTGACACGCGCGCCATTTCGTAGAAATCGACATGGTTAGCGGTAAACGGCAAACCGTGATGGAAGTACGCGGTGGGAACGTTTGCCAGGATGTTGTGGTCGAAGTAGGCTTGCACTCCTACCATGCCGTACAGGTATCCAAAGATCGGTCCCCGGTCGGCTTTCACTGATTTCAGGTACCGCGTGGCGTCATCGGCTCCGCTATATGGGTAGAGATACTCGTGCCGAATAACGACGCCTGCGTCGAACATTTCGTGGGCGGACAAACACACCAACAGCACGACCATCCCTTGGGTCGCCAATCGCTGCCGGGGAGTGAGCAGCTTCCACTCAGCAGACGTCGGCCAGGCAATCCAAAACCCTGTGATCGCAGCCACGAAGACGGTCCCAATGTGATGGGCAAATCCGTGAACGCCCACATAAAGCGCGACGAGCAGTGCAATCGGCAACAAGAAGGTTAGAAGTCTGCGGCGCATTAGGCACCACGCGCCAGCCAGCAATATGAAAACGCCCGAGACAAGGGGCTGATCAAAGAAAGATCCTGTTAGCACGACAAGCAGCTTCCATGAGGCCGAGGGTTCGTCCGTGTCCGACAACTTCGGCATCTGCGCGGAATGCATCTTGGCGACTACGTCTTCCACGTCCGGCGACGGCTTCAAGATCAGGAAGAGAAAAATAAAGGTGATCGCCATTGCAGCGACGCAGAATACGTAGCGTCCTCGCACTCGATCTCCAAGGGCTGACCAGCCTTTGATCGCATCGATTAAGTATGCTAGGCCGATACAGCCGGCGATAATGGTTCCGTGAAAACTCAAATTCGCGAGCAATATCAGCACCACGGTCATGCGCTCGGGATGCTGGATATCCTTAAACAGCATGGCAGCGGCGAACGCCAGCAGCGGCAGCAGCGTGTAGGGGCGTGCGATCACCGCGTACTGGTAAACCATGAAGTAGGTGAAGGCCAGCGGCCAACGGATGTAGCGTGGGAACGGGGCCTTGAAAATCAGGAGCGCGGCTCCGGCGGTCGCGCCGGCCAGGCCGATGTAGCCGATGGTGCCATATCCGGCGTGGAAGACGTGCTGCGCTACCCAGAGGATGGTGTGCCACAGGCCGGGAGAGCCTTCGTAGCGCAGTTCGTGAAACCAGATGCTGCGCAGATCGAGATCACGGGCGATGAGCCAGGCCTGCGCTTCGTCGGCCCACTTTTCGTGGTAGCGGATGGTGAAGTTGGTAACACACATCCAGATGAGGAGGACCACTGCGTCGCCGATCCTGCACCAATTTTGCGCAGGATTCGCGCCCGCAACATTCATGGCAGCCGGTTCAGCGCGGGGAGCGGCGGCATCTTCCCGTGTGTCCCGAGGGTTGGGCGCGCCCGACTGGGCGAGCAAGTTGTCTACCATGATGGTGGCGTCACCTGGACATGGGGTTGAATGCCTTTCAGCTTAGAAAGCGCGTCCCGCAGGGGCTAAAGCCCGCATTTCTAAAGCGTCCTAATCGGCACGAGTAAACTCGTGCCCTTCCCAAAACCGTCCGAATCGAAGTTTATTCCACAGCCCCGTAAAGCCGTGCCCTACCCAAAGCCATTCTTGCCCTACCCAAAACCGATTGATGAAATACGCTCTACTTCTTTATGGGACTGCCCAGAATTGGACGCGAGCTGAGAGCCGAGACTTTGCCGTTCGGGTTGTGCGCGGTCTCGTGACAGGCCAGCACGCAAGTATTGGTGGCGCGGTTATAGGTGATGGGTGCGGCTCCATTCTGGCCGACTACGTTGACATCGAAATTCACCAGGCGCTGGCCACTGATATTCGGATTGACGCCTCCCATGCCGTGGGCGGTGTGACAGGTGGAGCAGGTGAAGCCGGCGTTGATGTGGGCAGCGTGCTGGGTGAAGCTGGCGTTGGTCATGATGTTGCTGAGGCTGTGGCATTTGCCGCAGAGGGCGTAAGGGCCGTTTACGCTGAGATCGGGGTTGCGAAATAGATTGGTGATCAGTTGGCCGGGCGCTATCGCCTGGTTGAATTCGTAGCGGCGTTCGAGAATGTGGGTCCACTTGGAGCCGTGGGGACCGTTAGGGCCGGTGCCTCCGAACTCGCGATTGTCGTCGCTGTTGTGGCAGTCGGTGCAGAAAATCTGTGTTCCCATGACGCGCCCTTGGGTCATGCCATCGAGCTGCAACATGTTACTCAGGAGGCTCGGCTGCGGCAGGGAACTATTGCTGACGTGGGTAACCGGATGGCTCGAGGCAGAGGTGATGCTGAATTGGGGAATGAGGTTCAGCGGATCGCCGTTGGAAGCCGCCCGCTGCGGAAGGTATCCGTAGATCGGCCGAACCGACTTTCCGGCGCTCGTTCCGTGACAACGGAAACAGTTTTCATATTGATTGATGGCGGGGGCAACGACGGTGATTCCGTCGGTGGCGCTGATTCCGGTAACGTCCTTCTGAGAAATGCGGATCAGAGGAGGCGGGGGAAAGGTTCCCACTTGGGCTGACGAATGGCCGTTGTGGCAATCGACGCAGGTAGAATGGCGATTGTTGTTTAGCAGCGTGCTCTCGGCGGCGTCATGCGGATTGGTCGTGGTGGGGAAGGGATGGCCGATCTTGGGAGTAGAGTACTCGGCGAAGACGCTGGGCGGCGCGGGCGTGATATTCGAGCCTCCGTTGTGGCAGGCGATGCAATCCTGCTCGTTGGGTCCGCGAAGCAGGCGAGCCGGTCCCTGGGCATTGTGCGGGGTGTGGCAGGAAATGCAAGCATCCTGCGCCACCGTGATGTAACTCCCTACATTCGCCTGCGGAGAAATCTTGTTCTGCATCAAGGCATGGGCGCTGGCGGCCCAATTCACAATCGGGTTCAGCTTGCCGGCCATTTGCCGGGTCGGGTCGTGGCAGGCGAGGCACATCTGGCCGCTCGAACTGTCACGGACCAGAAAATTCTGCGAGACCAAATCCTTGGCCTGCACATGAGCGTTATGACAGGACGTGCACTCGATATTGCCATTGACTAGGTGGACGGCTCCGGTCGGGTCTCCGGTTTTGCCTTTCGAGGCGAGCGACGCGACCAGATCGATGTTGTCTTTCAGGGGCAGGGTCAGGGAGAACGGATGCGACGGCTGCAGATTGCTGCCAAATATATCGTAGTCGTACATCGCTCCCTGCATGGTGACCTTGCCATAGACGACCGTGGTTCCCGGCGCCACCGTTCCGTCGTGGCAGGAGAGGCAGAGATTGCTGTCGGCACCCATCAGCGGCTGCGTGCCGCGGTTTTTTTCCGTAGTGCTGGTGTACAGACTGTAACTTTGAGTGGTGAGCTTCTGGTTCCACAGGGGCAGCCGGCCTCCGAGACTGGAGTGAGGCTCGTGGCAATACATGCAGAAATCGGGGCGCGCGCCGGTGATGGGAGACTTGCTCCCCGGGCCGAGATCGTGCACTCCGATTACGTCGCCGGAAAACTGCTGGGCCAGGAGTGTTCCTCCGGTCAGGGCGATCGTCGCCATCAGCATCAGGCACACGGATAGGAGCTTGGTCCTCACTACATTCCTTCCTTGGGTTTCTTCAACCCGAAATAATGAAGGACCTGAACTCGGCGGTTATAGGAGTCGACGATGAAAATCCGGTCGTCGCGGTCGATGAACATTCCCGCCGGCAACTGGAACTCGCCTGCCTGCGTGCCTCGGCTGCCGAAGTAATACAACAGCTCGCCCTGGCGATTGAATACCTGCACCACTCCCCACAAGCCGTCCACGACATAGAGATCGCCCTCGGAGTCGACGCCGATTCCTTTGGGGCGGAACATGTCTCCGCTGCTGTCGCCGAGCTTTCCGATGGCATAGCGGAAGGATCCATCGCGGCCGAGCACCTGGACGCGGAAGTTCATCGCGTCCACCACGATCAGGTTCTGGCCGTCGAGCCGCAGCTCGGTCGGGAAATTGAATTCGAGATCGCCTTGGCCGCGCTTCCCTATGGTCTGCAGGATGCTGCCCTGCATGTCCATCATGAACACCTGGTTGCGCAAGGTGTCGGTCACGTAGATTCGCTGAGCGGTGGAGTCTACGGCGATTCCCGTGGGACGCTTGAAATAACCTTCGCCGCCTTTGATGCTGCCGATCACGCGCTCATACTTGCCGCCGGAGTTGAACACGAAGATCTTGCCCGTCTCCGAATCGGTGACGTAGATGTTGTCCTGGGAATCGACGGCGACGCACTGGGGGCCGAGCATGGCGTCTTTACTCTTGTCGCGGCGCTCGATGAACTTGTACTTCTGTTGCGCGAAATCGAAAATGTGAACGCCGCCGGCGCCCGGATCGGTGACGATGATGCGACCGTGGGAGTCGACGGCAATGCTGTAGGGCCGAACGAGATTCTTGAACTCGGGTTCACCGGCTACGATGTCAACCAGGCGGTTCCAGAAGCCGCGTTTCGGCTTCACTTCGCGTTCGGAGCCAAAGCTGCGTTCGTACGTCAGCTTGCGGCCGCCTTCGAGTTCTAAGACTGGAGGAAGAGGCTCTTCAGGTGTCGGAGCCTTCTTTGAGGTCCAGCCAGGAAGTGCGAGGAGCAACAGAACCAGCAGCAGAAGAACGATCGAACTCAAACTGCGCGCGCTCCGCATCCCGATCCTCAATCCTATGCTCGCTTCCTGTGATCACGACGGGTTAGAAGAAGTTGAACCATCTGCTTACACCAATATAAAACGATGATACATTCTCCGGGAGGATCCCGGAGGCGCTGAAGCCCTGCACCAGATTGCTGTATCCGCCGTTCAGGTACATTTTACGGAATTGATAGTTAAAGGTCGCGTTGATCATCTTCGTGTTGTTCGAGGATAAGACACCTGCCAGGTTGCTGTTCGTGATGGACTTGGAGTAGCTCGCTCCGAAGGTCAGGCGGCGCATGGGGTTGCTGCTCAGTCCAAACGAATAACTCTTGCCGCCAAAAAGAATAAGATCATCGCCTGGCACGATGGGTTGCGGTACGGGGTTTTGGATCAGCCCGGCTCCGGCTTCGATGGCGCTCCCGTTTGCCTTCGAGTAGTTGGCATTGGCGGTGAGCCAGTGCGAATAGTTAATGCCAGTGCTGAAAGACTCGCTGCTGCTCGACGATCCGGCAATCTCGGTCAGGAGGGTTTTGTTGACGCCGCCGCTCCCGCTCCATCCGAACTTTCCAAAGCGGCGCCTCAAGCTCGCGCCGTAGCCGTAAGAAGAAGTGGTGTAGGTGATGAGCTGCGACTGCACGTTCTGCGAATAGCCGCCACTGACTCCCATCGCCCATCCGTCGTAGCGGCGGTTGTAATTGACGGTGGTATTCAGCCCGAGCGAATTCCCGTTCGAGGTGCTGGACGTGTTGTCGCTGAGGGTGACGGCGGTGTTAAAGTTACCGCCCAACAGGAAGCGCCAATAGGTCATGCCACCGCCGTAAGAACTGGAGCCGTAATTCTCTCCCAGGTAATATTGTTCGCGATGGTCGGCGAAGGCCAGCGCTTGCATGTTCGCCAGCACTGAATAGCTGGCATTAGCCGTTAGATCCAGGGCGTGCGTTCCCTGTCCCAGATCCAGTTGCGGGACAATACCTCCAGGACCCGCGATCGCCTCGGACAAGCTGCCCGAGAGATTGCTGGAATAGTCGGTGCTCACCGAAAAGTTAAACTTCTGAGTCGGTTGAAAGAGCGCCGCTGCGGTGTAGGTATCAACGGTACCGTTGTTGCTGCCCCCGGCAAAGTCGGAATCGTAGTGGGAGTTGGTGAAGCTGCTGGAAAAAGTCCCGCGAAGAGGAAGAGGGTGTGTCGCGGTAAATCCGAAGTCGCGGTTGGTCGAACTGGTCTCCTCCGATGACGAATTCTGAAGCACCTGTGGAACCTCCGAGTGCCCAGCGCCAATCCCGAAGAAGGCGCCCAAGCTGAAACCCTTCAGCATGTATCCCGAGCGGAGGTCGAACGAGTGATTGTCCGTCGTACCGTTGTCATTCGAGCCGTAGATCGAATACTGGCTGCTTCCCATCTGGAAGTTGGCGGAAAGAGTGGGTAGGCCGGGCACCAATTCGCCCCAGTTGACCCCGAAGGTTTGGCTATCGCCATGCGTGGTGTAGTTGGCTACGCCGGGGATGGCGTAGTTGCCTTCGCTGTTGTAGGCCTTGGCGTAGTTGATGGATCCGGGAAAATGGCTGCCGCCGAAAATGTTGCTGGCAAAATTGACGCCGCTGGCATTGGAAATTGATTGGTATGTCGAGTTGTCCCGTGCCTGGTTCATGTAGGGCGAGACCGTGAAGGAGACGAAGTTGGGATTGTAGTAAAAACCGGAAAGCGTGCCCGAGCCGCCGAAGCCCAGGCTATGATCGGAGGAGATCGAGTTTCCATAATCCCCGTTGTAACCGGCGGACAGGACGCCGTTCAGATTCGAGCTAAGGTCGCCGAGTGTCAGCTGCCCCGCAGCCGGCAGCACCAGCAGGAGGAGTCCCGCGAGTACAAAACCCGTATTTCGAAGAATAGCCGCCACCTGGCACCAACCCCTTACGGTCTCGACAGCAGTTCTACTCCTGCATTCGTCCCTAGCTTGCCCACAGCGGCGCGACTGCGAGAGGGCGCCAGCCATCTCTTTCCCCATGGAAGTGCACGTTCCAGGCCAAAATGGGAATCCCGCTAAACGCTTGCTCAGCAAGGAGATGATGGAATTTGCGCGGGCATCATTAAGGAGGGATATGGGCCATATAACCCAGCTAAAACTGGGGTAACAAGGCATTTGGCGCATAGGGGCCAAGGTTTCAGAGTTTCAAGGTTTCAAGGAGAACGAGCGTCAATTCGCCGCTAACTTTGAAACCTTGAAACCTTGAAACTCTGAAACCTTGGTTTCACAGTTCTTCCACTTTCGAGGCCTTGCGCAGGCGCTTGTCCAGGGCTGCGCGTACTTCCTCAATCTTTTTCTTTTGCAGTTCCTTCTGCAGCGAGTCTTTCACGTCAGCGAATTTCGTTTTTCCCGCCAGGATGTGCGCATTCAGCCGGACGATGGTATAGGCCTGATCCATCTGAATGATTCCGGTTATCTCGTCCGGCTTTATGGCCAGCAGCGCCTGCACCACCTGGGGCGCCAGCTTCGACCGGTCCACGTTTTTGTGGTCTCCCATCATCACCCGGTAATCGTCTTCGGAGATCTTCTCCGCCAGCATTCCAAATTGTTCGTAGGTCTTGGTCGCCTGAGCCTGCTTCAGGGCGTCGTCGGCGCGCTTGCGCAGTTCTTTCAAATTGGCCGCTGTGGGCTTATCCGGAGGCAGGATGGAGATGGTCTGGAAGGCGAAGGCTTCGGGATACTGGAATCGGGCCGGGTTCTTGTCATAGTAGGCCTTGACCTCGGCGAGAGTGACGGTGGATTTGTTATCCACTTCGGCCTTTTCCATGGCGTCAATCAGCAGGGAACGCCGGATTTTCTCGTGCAGCGCCTTCTCGGAACCCTGAAACTCCTGATTCAGAAATTGCCGGTACTCAGTCGGGCTGGTGAATTGACCGCGGAAGTCCGCTTCCGCCTTTTGCAGTTTTGCCGGCGGTATCGTCATCTGGCGGCGCAGCGCTTCCTGGTACAGCAGTTCCTCGAAGACGATCATTTTCAGCGCGCCCTGACGGATCTGGGGCGCCAGCTCAGGAGGCACCTGGCCGTTGTGCTGGGCGGCGTACGGAAACATTGAATACATCTCGCGTGCGAGGTCGCGATCGGTGAGCACCGTGCCGTTCACCCGGGCCACGGGCCTGTTTGTAGCCGGGAGGGCCGCGTTGGACGGTTGCGGTTTCGCCACGGCCGTCGGCGCGTGGGAGACCGCCATTTGCTGCGCGGGTGCCGTTGTGGGCCAGAGCGCCGTCAGAACCAGAGTGCAGATTGCTAATTGGTGTTTCATAAAGCCATCCTAACTTGGAAATTCGCTAAAACCAGGTCAAAAAAAGAGGGGAGAGTTTTTCTCTCCCCTCGTGGTAACAGCTAACAGACTAGTAAGTCGTTGCGATCTGTCCCTGACCGTTCGACTCGTTGGCCTCTCCACCGTGGCATTGACGGCAGAATTGCGCGGTCTGGTTCGACTTGGCAGTGCCGCTGCCTGGATTGTACGGGCCGATGGCGAAGAACATCGTCGCATAGTAGCCCGGGGTCTGACCGCTATTCTTGGCGGTGACGGAGACCACGTTCATGATGTGCTGGTTGTGGCAGCTCGTGCACATAACCGTAGGGTTATTGTTGTAGGCGGCAAGCGACACGAAGAAGCCGTAGTTCTGTACGAACTTGGCGGAGTTGGTGCCGGTCATCGAGATCTTACCGTTAGCACTGGTGCAATCCCAATTCCACGGGGCGCCGCAAGAAACGATAGCGTTCAAGCCCACCGGGTGATTGGCCAGGTAGTTGCCAGCGCCGTCGCCGTCGTTGCCAAGCAGGGTCGGAATCGTGTTATAGGTTCCATAGGAGGAGGGCAGCGTCTCATAGACCGCGTCCCTCATCATGGCGCCTTGAGCCCAGTTGCCGTCATGGCAGCTAAGGCAGGTCAGCAAGCCTTTAACATCGGGCTTGGTGTCGGCGATGAAATCGGCCGCGCTCGGCAGAACTTCGACCGTGCCACCGGCGGTGGTGATGGTCTGTCCATACAGAAGGCCTACATCCTGGCCCCACAAAATCGCCTGGCCGGCTCCGGTATCTTTGGACTTATTGGCGCCGTTGCCCCATGCGCCGCTGTGTGGTGCGTGACAGGCCGCGCAGCCGCGACCGTAATTGAGGTGAGCGCCGAGGATGTCCTGCGTCACCACGACATTGATCTGGGCTGCTGCGAAGGATGCTAGGGCCAGAACCATTAGCAGAACTAACAAGCTCTTTTTCATAAATTCTCCTAGAATGAAGTGTTGCAACACGTCACTTTCTACCACTTTGTTACTTTGCCTCTAGAGGGTTGACTGCTGCGGAGGTTCTCGCGAACCGTCAACATATTGCTTGTGCACGAGAGTCGCCGTAGCGCCTGGAGCCTGTCGATTCGCTGCATGCATTGTGTAAGTAATTGTAGTAAAAAGACTTGCAAGCCGTGCCTCGCAAGGAGCAGACTTTGGAAATGGTATAAGCCACGCTTGGCTGGGCTTTCTACCACAGCGAATTTGGGTGAAAAGACCCAACATAACCGGTATGGCGTTCTTCAACGGTCTCCAGCTATGGTGGGTTTTTACCAGTTTCCCGGTATAGCGTTTTTCAACAATCCCAAATCGCAATTCCACGTAGAGCTCTCCGAGAGACATTCGACTCCTCCCGCCGACATGCCGTCAGTGACGGCCTTCTTAGTTGACTGTGATAAAGATCACTTCAGGCAGCCCGGCTGACGCGCCCAAAGATGTAGATCGCGCCGCCAACCAGCAAAGCAGAAAGCAGCCAGGGGAGAATGATGGAAGACGGCAGTAATCCGGGGAAGAAGCGAATGATGCCCACCCACAGCAGAAGCCCGAAGATGCCGCCGACGATGGTCAGGATGCGCTGCGGACTCCAAGCGAGTGGGCAACATAGGGCCCATAGGGCGAGGGCAAAGGGAAAGGATGCTACCAGGTCCACGAGGTAGTGTTCGCCGCCGGCCAGCGTGGCCAGCGCGGTTAAGACCAGGTAAGCGAGCGCCAGCCAGCGCCAGCGCGATGTACGCCACAGGTCACAACAGATCCAGAACACCAGCAGAGCCCACGCAACATGCAGGGACGGCATGGCATTGCGTGGGAAAGATCGGTCAAGCGCGACCGGGCGCAGGTCGGCAGCCGCAACCGTAGCGCAACTTGCGGGGACATCGCCGAGGAAGCATTCCGAGCCGAGGAGGTAAACAGGCCCGCAGGCAGGAAGCAGGCGGTACGCCTGGACGCCAACGATTCCAGCCAGCACCATCACGGCGAGAACACGGGCGGGTTGGCCGCGGCGTCCGAGAGAGAGGGCATAGGTGGATGCGATCGCCAATATCAGGCTTTCGTAAACGATGCTTACTATCGGATAAAGGCCGAACCGCTCTACCCATCGGTTGCACCAGAGGCTCGGGTTGAAACCGAAACTCAAGTCGGCATAAAGGGTGTACAGGTCGAAGGTATACCAGGAACCCGCCGATTGCCGGCCAAAGATCCAGACGCGGAAGAAGACATAAACCACGCACAGGACTGCAGGCGCCAACGTCCAGAGCGGAACGTTACCCGATGGAGCCTTCCGCCGCAACTGGAACCAACGAAAACCAATGATGGACGCGCCGGCAAGACCAAGCAGCGTTGGTCTAATCATGAGCGGGTTCATCAGTGGCTGGGCGGCGCCTCGGCGGGCTTTTGCGCAGGTGCGTCAGCCGGCTTTTGCGGCGCTGCCGTGTCTGGCTTAGGCGCTGGCGTGGCGTTGGATGTTACTCCGCGCGCATCCGCCGCTGCCTTCAATTCCGTTTCGCGCTTGGCCTTTTCAGTCGCCGCCTCATCGTCGGTGACATAGCGGAACATCTGCATACGGCCCGGATATTGTTCGGTGGTGAAGACGCGATTTTGTTTGTCAATAGCGATACCCACTAGCGCTTTGAACTGGCCGAGACCATTTCCGTGGACGTCGCCAATATAGGTTAGCAATTCCCCGTCGCGGTTGAACACCTGCACTCGGTCCTGGTACTCATCCGCTACCCAGATGTGGCCATCGCTATCCACCGCGATGCCCTTGGGCCGGGCAAAGTATCCCGGACCATCGCCGTGCTTGCCGAATTCGCTGATGTAAGTGCCCTCAGCATCGAAGATTTCGACGCGGTTATTCATGGTGTCGGTGACATAAACGTTGCCGTCTTTGTCGAGCGCGACATTCGAGGCTCCGCCGAACTCGCCCGGCGCCGTGGAAGTGTGCTTCTTGCCTGGGGTTCCAATGTGGCGCAGCAGTTTGAGGCTATCGGCGTCATACACCAGGACCAGGTCTTGCTGCTCATCGACGACATAGAGAAGGCGGTTTTCGTTGTCAACTGCCAGTCCCACCGGATCCACCAATCCCTCAGCGATCTGGCCCTCGACTTGATGCTTGGGGTTGAACACAAGAACCCGACGCAGCTTGCCATCGGAGACGAAAAGGCGGTCGCTGTCGTCGATAGCCACGCCATTAATCAAAACAAAATGCGCGTCGACGCCGTTTTTAATGAGCGTCGCGTCGTGGGTTTCGGTGTTGAAGATGAAGACCGCGCCGACTTTTTGGTCGGCCACATACACCAACCCTTTGGAGTCGATGGCGATCCCGTAAGGCCTAATCAACTGCCAGGGAAAAGTCTTGAGCTTATCGACGTTATCCACCTGCTTGGCGCCAGCCACACGATCCATCCAACTCTGCTTCTTCTTGGTGGTTGGGGGGGGAGTGAAGTCGATCTTCATGCCCGCGTAGTAGTTCAGCCAGCGGACGCGGGCGATGTTGGGCGGGTTGGGCCAAACCAGCTTGGAAATATCGAGCGGTTCTCCCTTGGGCGCGGCCGCGGGAGTGGAGTCGTCCTTCTTCTTTTTTTTATCTTTGTCACTGCCGTACATGGAAACCGTCGAAGCCAGTCCCAGAGCCAGCAGGATCACGAGCGCCGCCAGCGCTCTAAGGTTGCAATTCGATTTGGAAAAAGACGCGAACATTTTCTCTAATCTCCTGATGTTGTGTCCCGCATGTTAATTCTGTTCTTGTGGCAGGTGTCGCAGAATGCCATGTTGTTCTGTTGATCTTTCACGAGCAGCCCTGATTGTGCCGAAGAGTGCGGCTGATGGCAGCTCAGGCAAGCCAAGTGAGTCTTGACTTTGTTGATATTTGCCGGATCCATCACGTCTCCGACGGGGTGACCTTCAACCGGATGGCCCAGCCCATACTTCAGCGCCAGAATTGGCACCTGGTTCTTTTTGTAGTAGTCCTCCGGCAGCTTCACCTTGCCGTCGAAGATGGTTAGCACATGTTCTGCTTCCAACTTCTGCGGCACGGCGTCTGGTCCGTGGCACTCCAGGCAAAGTCCGTTTCCGTTTACCCGCAGCAGATGATCGTTGTCTCCGCCGTGCGGCGTGTGGCAAGTGGCGCAGCCCTGACCGAATGCGGGCTGGTGGTGCACGGCTTTCTTCGCGAGATCGGCAATGTCACTGTGGCAGCCCAGGCAGATGTCCACCGCATTTGTCTTGGGAAGGCCTGGCTGCCGGCTGGCATGGGGGTTATGGCAGTCGGTGCAATCGCCGGCTGCTCCCGGATGCTGTACCTTCGCCTTCTCGATCAGTTTGGCTTTGTCGTCGTGGCAAGTCACGCAAAGCGACTTGACATCGGCCTGCGTTAACACCACTTTCCCGTTCTTTGCTGGAGCATGGCAAGTGTCGCACTGTTTATCCGCAAAAGGAGGATGCAAAAACTTGTTCATCAGCTTGGGAGCGGCTGACTCGTGGGGGTCGTGACAGGTAAGGCAATCCGCTTTGTCGAAGGGTTGGTTCTGGTGCGCCTTTTGCAGTTCCGCAGTCTTCGGATCGTGGCAGTCCAGGCAGAGGGCGGGCGCCGCTTTGGTCAAATGGAAATCGAACTCGGCCTTTCCAATCTCTCCGGTCTTATGCGTGATGTGGCAAGTGTCGCAGCCCATGTCGAGCGCGGCGTGGCGGCTGCCGTTCTTCCCTGGATCCTTCGTGCCAATGTCGTGGCAGGTGAGGCAGAGATTGTCTTTCTTATCGCCCGAGGTGGCTTTCAACAACTGATTCTTGTTGTCGGAAGTATGCGGATCGTGGCAGGTCAGGCAGTCGCGAACCGCTGGCGGGTGCACGTGGCCCCGGATCTTGGTGGCATCCTTATCGTCATGACAGCTCAGACAGACTTTGTACGGAACAGCGGTGTTGAGTGTCACGTGGGTGACATCTTTGTTGGCCCGGACTTGATGGCAGCTCAGACAGCCCATCGCAATGGCGGAATGGACGAACTTGCCTTTCGACTTGTCTTCATGGCACTCGATGCACTTGGCGCTGTCAGTCTTCGGATCGAGCGGAACGGGGTGAACGGCGGCGGTGGCGCGCGAAATCAACAGCGCAGCCAGCGCAAACAAAATCAGAACAACAGCAAGGGGTCGATCGCCATGATTTGCGACCTTCTTATGGAACCAGATGCGATGGGGGAGCACTTTCAGACGACCTCCGAAGGGAGCATGTGCACGAAAATAGCCGTATCACAAGAACCCGGTTGCGAATCACAACCGACCGCGTAACTGACTGAACAAAAGCGCGTTGGGAAAACATCTTCCATCTGGTTCGGGACCCACTCGCCATAATTTTGAACCTCAAATGAGCCTTCTGCCACAGCACCATCGGTGAAATGCCCCATGGGGGACGCAGCGTCCCTTTCCGCAGAATACTAGCTGTCGCCGGAACGCTCAGATAGCCAACCCCTGTCATATCAGGGCCTATTGGAATTCTGGAAGGGAACGCCTGGTAGGCGCGTAATCACTGGGGTATGTGATGTTTGTCACTTTAGGGCAACCTTGTTCCGGAAACGCCACGACGGGTTGATCGCAAGAGCAGGTGAGCACCGCCGCCAGCGTTCTGTGATGTGTGAAATCCCAGTGGAACTGGACGGGAGTGCGCGATTTAGCCCAAACCGGCGGTTGTGATCGTTGCCATCGTGTCTGCTAAGTACCTCTAAATCTGTTGGTTACACGCCGTGACACGTCTGGCGTGGAACTTGCACTTCAAGCTTGGGAACAGGGAGAGGATATGGCCGTAGATTTGCGCGCACTTGGCCACAAGACGTGGCGCACCATCGCTTCCATCCAGACCGGCGTGGTTCTCTTAATTCTGGTCGTAATACTCGCGGCAGTCGGAACTGTCGTGCTGCAGCGGCCGGCGACCGATCCCGACGAAATGCAGACCGCCTACTCCCCACACGCGCTCCGGATTTTGGACGCCGTCGGGTTGACCGATGTTTTTCACGCCTGGTGGTTCCTCGGACTGATGCTGCTGGTCAGCCTCTGCATCGTGGCCGCTTCCGTCGATCGTTTCCCGAACTCGTGGCGCTACTTTTCGCGTCCGTACAAATATCCCGACGCCAGCTTCCGCCGCGCCTCACATCCACAGAAATCGCTGGCCATCGCCGACGAAGAATCGGGGTTGGTGGCGGCTCAGCGGGCACTGCATTCGCTGGGATTCAAACCCGAGCGGGTGGTGCGCGAAGACCACTTCGGAATTTTCGCGGAACGGCATCGCATCTCTGAGCTCGCGGTGTACATCGTCCACGCCAGCCTCCTGCTCATTTTCTTCGGAACGATCGTGGATGGCATTTGGGGCTGGCGCGGCTATCTCAGTCTGAATGAGGGGCAAACTTCCAACGCGGTCGAAATACGTGAAGGCACCACGCGCACGCTCCCCTTTGCCATTCGCTGCGATGCTGCCGGTCAGGAAAACTACCAGGACGGCACTCCTAAGAAGTGGTGGTCGAAGCTGGCCGTGGTGGAAGACGGGCGGGATGTAAAGAAGAAAGAAATTGTCGTGAACGATCCGCTTCTCTACAGCGGTGTCCGCTTCTATCAGTCGAGCTACGGACCGAATGGCAAGGTCGACAGGTTCAGCCTGGTCGCGACCCCGAGCAACGGTTCTGGCGAGAAGCAGGAAATCGGCCTGGCGCTGAACGACACCGTTTCACTCGACGCCGATACCACGGTGCGCTTCGCCGAATTCTTTCCCGACTTCGCCGTTCGTGACGGGCAGGTGTACAAGAAGTCGAACGATTTGGAAAATCCCGCAGCCCACCTGGTGGTGAGTTCGAAGAAGGCCGGGAAGGAGTTCGACGTGTGGCTCCCACCGCTGGACGAAGTCGCCGACAACTCGAAGGCGCCCTACCAGTTCCAGGCCACCGATCTGAAGATGGGCCACTTCACCGGATTGCAGGTTTCGCACGAGCCGGGACAATGGGGAGTCTGGTCCGGCGTAGTGCTGATCGGTATTGGACTGGCATTCGTGTTCTACGTGGTCCACATGCGATTTTGGGTGGTACCGGTTTGCGACACGAAGACGGGCAAGTACTCGCTGTGGATCGGGGGAACTGCGAATCGCAACCGCGACGCGTTTGAGCAGCGCTTCAACCATCTGGTGGAGTTGGTGGAAAAAGAACTGAAGACCGTTCCCAAAACCTCTCTGAGCGAGCAGGTCGTTACCGTTGTTGGGAACTGAACCCAGGGGAAACTGAACCGACTTATTGGAGGATGGTAATGGCACGAGCAAAAGTAGAACAGCAGCAACCGACCACGGGCATGACCCTGATCGTATTGGTCGGATTGGCAGTCGCATTCCTGCTGTTCATGGCATTTCTGAACGTGATCAAGAGTGGCAATCTTCTGAGCGAGACCAACCTGCTCTTTGCCACCCTGGTTTTCTACTCCGGCGCCGGCGCACTGTATCTGGGATTTGGAGTCACCGGCACCCAGTCGTACTTGAAGTTTGCATCGCTCGCCACCTGGCTAGGATTGCTCGCGAATACCGCAGCCATTGCCCATCGCTGGTATGAATCTGGACATGCGCCGTTTTCCAGCGTTTACGAAATGCTGCTCAGCTTCGTGTGGACTCTGGCCGTACTCACGCTGGTGGCCGAAAAAAAATATGGCGTGAAGGTCATTGGCACGGTCACCATGCCGGTGGCGATTGTGGGCGTGGTGCTGATGCAATTGCTTCGCACCGAAGTTCATCCTCTGGTGCCCGCGCTGCAATCGACCTGGCTGCACGTGCACGTCACGCTGGCCATGCTGGCTTACGCCGCCTGCGCCCTGAGCTTCGCTCTGGCGATGATGTTCCTGATCCAGGACAACCTGAAGACCGAGACCGTTCTCGCCGTGACCAGCGCCAGCACCCTGGCCATTTATGCGAGCGTCGTTTTAACCCGCTTCGAGAAGTGGGGCGGGCTCAGCTTGGTGGCGTGGAATCCGGAATCGAAATCAGAAGTCTTCCTTTCCAGGGGCGTGCGTTTGTTTGTCACCGTTCCGGACCTGGGCTGGCTGGTATCGCTGACGCTTTTGGTGGTGGCCTCGCCGCTGGTTTTCTACGGGCTGGCGCGCTGGAAGAACAACGATAGCTTCCTGACCCTCGCCAATCGCGCCGTATTCCTCAGCATTCTCCTCCAGGTGATGACGCTGGTTATGTTCATTGTGCGTGCCTGTGACGGCCGCTATCCGTTACTCGACGCAGATGGACTCTTCCCGACAACCCTCGCCGCCAGTCCCTTCATACTGTCGGGCTTAGTGGGCGGCGTTTTTATCTCACTTCTTTATCTGCTGCTGCTGTGGCGGCGCCCGGATCTCGAGCGTTCGCTGCCTAGCGCCGACGTTCTCGACCGCATCACCTACAAAACCATCTGTCTTGCCTTCCCCCTGCTCACTCTGATGATCGCCTCCGGAGCCTACTGGGCGAACCAGACCTGGGGCTCGTATTGGAGCTGGGACCCTAAAGAGACCTGGGCCGCGATTACCTGGTTGGTATACGCCGGTTATCTGCACATGCGCATCACTCGCGGCTGGCGTGGCCGGCGCGCCGCTTACTTCGCCATCCTCGGCTTTGCCGTAGTGATGTTCACTTTCTTCGGAGTGACTTACCTGCTGCCAGGACTTCATGCCTATGCCTGATCGCACTCAGTCCGCGGCGAAGGGACCGGAGCCGTCGGCCGGGACCGTCTCCACCACCACTGCGCCCCGCCACTCTCCCAATTGGTCGGATGGCAGCGAGCGCAGCAAGTCCGCGGGTTCGTCGCAAGTGCAAGTGAAGGAGTTCGAATTGAGTTCTGTACGCGTCAATTGGCAGCTCAAAGCAATCTTGCCGGTAGTGTTTGTCCTGCTGGTGGGGCTGCTGCTCTTCATTCTAGCGACCGTATCTTTTCGGGACCCGGAACGCCACGCGGTGCTGATGGTCGCGGGAGCCGGAGCGGTCGCCATATGTGGAGTGTCGATCGGCGCGCTCGCCTATTTCATTCAACGGCCCATGGTCGAACTGCAGGAAAAAATCGCGCTGGTGAGTGAAGGCGACCTGAACGTCGCGGTCAGCTTCTCCAGGCGCAACGACGAGATCGGAGACCTCGGCCGCAACTTCAATCACATGATGCAGCAGTTGCGGGAGAGCCGCGAGGAAATTGAGCGCCTGCATCGCACCCAAATGTCGCGCGCCGAGCATCTGGCGACGCTCGGCGAATTGGCCGCTGGCTTGGCCCACGAGATTCGCAACCCGCTGGCCGGAATCGCCGGCGTTATCGAAATCATCGGTCGCGATCTGCCTGCGACCAGTCCGGCGCGGGCCGTAGTGAAAGACGTTCGCCAGGAAATCGTCCAGATCAACCGCATATTGACCGATCTTCTCGAAACCGCTCGGCCTCACCCGCCGCAGGTTTGTCTGAGTAATCTCAACACCACCGTGGAACACGCCGTGATGCTGGCGCGCCAGCAGGTGCTCTCAAGACCCATCAAAATCGAACTGCAGAAGGCGCCCGATCTGCCTGAAGTCGAGCACGACAGCGATCAGATTCACCAGGTGCTGCTGAATCTGCTCCTCAACGCGGTGCAGGCCATGGAGGCGGGGGGCACGGTACGTGTTGAGATCGGTTCGCGAGATGATTGCGCCAGTGTGCTGGTCAGCGACACCGGGCGTGGTATCCCTCCTCAGCTCCTATCCAGCATTTTCCGCCCTTTCTTCACCACCAAGGGTAATGGCACCGGTCTTGGTCTCTCTCTGGCCCGCCGTATCGTGGAAGAGCATCATGGCAGCATCGAAGTCAGCAGCGTGGTTGGAAAGGGAAGTAAGTTTGAGGTAGTCCTGCCATTTCAAGTGCCCACCGCTCAGCCCGCAGCTTCCTAGCCGGGCATGTCTGTGGGAGACGTGCTGCCTGGCCAAGATCAAAGCCTACTGCTTTTTCAGGGACCAGGTGCCCAGTAAGCGCACGTGGACATCGGCATTTTCCCTGCCGGCCTCGGCCGTTCCGAGCAGTTCCCCATCTCTGGGCATTACGCCAAGCAGGTGTACCGCGAGATGGTCAACACCGGCGGACTTGGGATCGGAGAACGATAGCTCAGAACCTTGTACGTGAAGATCCGAAAGCTCGATTGACTCGTCGCGAAAATCTTTTGAGTGATACCTGATTTCTAGTTGGCCCCGCACGCCTTGTGTGCTTTCGATGCGTAACACCATGTCCACCGGGCCACTCGGATAGAACAAAATAGTTCCCCGCCAAGTGCCGTCCAATTCTGCGTCCGACAAGGGAAGGCCCGCGGGTAACGGCTCGACCGCCGGCGGATTTGGTAGGGGCAGGTTCGGGTAACCGCCCTGATTAGCGATCTCCTGCCACACTTTCCACGCTTCCCGCTGAATAGTCTCGGCGTCGATCGCACTTAGCTCCGCCAGAGTTACGTTTTTGTCTGGTTCAGGTTTTTCCGTATTCAGGTCTACTGGCGTACCGGTGATTCTTGAAGGCAAACCCAGAGGGTTCTGATGAAAAATTGTGGCGTAGAGAACGCAAGCCGCCAAATAACTCCCCGCCGGCGAAGGATGCGACCCGCGGCCTTCGTAGAAAAGCCCGAACGAAGGCTGTTCACGGCGAAGGGCATCCCAGGCCATTCCAACGGGCGCTAACAAAGAGCGGGTCTCTTTCGCAGCGCTCACATAGGCGTAGTTCAGTGCGGGCTGATCTTCAGGAACATTCTTACCGGCCCAGGTGAGGAAGAAAACCGGCGTCGCCTTCTTCTTCCGGATCTCTGCGGCCCACTTGTCCGCGTAGGGCCGAAAAACAGCATCGCTGTTGGCGTGGTCCGTTCCCTTGACCCAATAATCCATCCCCATGGTGCTCTGATCCTGCAGCACGACGAAATCCCATCTCTCTTCATCGAGTAACGTTAGCGCGGTCCCTTTTTCCCAGTGATCCTTGAGACGCCAACCTCCGGGCGCGACCATACGCGTTTCTATCTTGCCCTGATGACCGGCTTCCGCAAGCTGGGCAAAGATTTCCGGCAGATCGTTGAAGTAGGTGTAGCTGTTGCCGATGAACAAAACGCGGGTCTTGCCTGATTGTCGAGCCTGTGCCTTTGTGGGCAAAAGAAAGCAGAGAACGATCAGAAGCGATATGGCTGCGCCCTTCAAGCCGAGCCTCCAGGGGTATGTGGTCCCAAACGAATTGTCATGTACAAATCAACCGATATCATCCGGTGTGGACATTGTGAGCTCTCTATAATGCTGTGCTGTTACAAGCCTGTTACGCTGTGTGTATACAAGCAAAATATGCTGTACAAACCAAGCCTATTGCGCTATGTCTCTTGACACCTCAAAGTAAGTTGGGGTAATCAAGGAAATGGGCCGTCCCGCATGGGCTACTACATAGGTATCTTCTGCGGAACCGCTTCCCGTTGAGACACGTTCACTCGATTCCGTCCACTCCCTTTCGCCCCGTAGAGCGCCTGGTCCGCAGCGGCTACCAATTCTTCAGGAGAACTATGCCATTCCAACGTTGCAGTGGCGACGCCCACGCTGACCGTCAGAAACGGGGCGACCGGCGATGCAGGATGCGGCAGCTTGAGACCAGCGATTGCCAGCAGCACCAACTCCGCAACTTGCGCGGCCCCGGCGTCGCCTGTTTCCGGAAGAATCATGGCGAACTCCTCACCGCCATAGCGCGCTGCCACGTCAATCTGACGCTTGGCAAGCAGTTTTAGTTCCGATCCCACCAACTTAAGGTACTCATCGCCTCGCTGGTGCCCCTGGGAATCGTTAAGAGCCTTAAAGTGATCAATATCGAGCAACAGGAGCGAGACTGCAGAACCCGTTCTCTTCAGGCGATTGCATTCCAAATTAAGTGTTTCGTCAAACACCCTTCTGTTCGCCAGCCCGGTCAGCGAATCGACGGACGATAGCCGTAACAAATCCTCATTGACCCGCCGCAGATCTACGGTTTTCTCTTCCACAATCCGCTGGAGGTCCTGCTCCCGTCGTTGCGCTGCCAGCATACGCAATCGAAGGACACCCAAAACCACCGACACAGGGATCAACCCGCACGCGCCGACAAACCACCACGTCCAGTACCACGGAGTCAGGATTTCAAATGGAAACTCAGCCCTATGACCACTCCACACTCCATCGCTGTCTTGGGCTTCTAGCTGCAGCCGATATGCTCCGGGCGCCAGTTCTGCGAACTGTAGTTCTCTTTGAGCCGTCTCGGTCCAGGTTGAATTCGCGCCCTCCAACCGGTAGCGGAAAACAATCCCGTTTTGATGGGGAGCATTCGGCGCCGCGTATCTTGCGATGAGAGCATTTGAATGAATTCCAAGGGATGGGTTGCGCTGCCCGGAAACATCCGTCCGCCCCATGACAAGCTTCGTGAAAACGATCTCGGGCGCGGCTTCGGGCGCGCGCGGACGCGGCTTGAAACGAGAGAGTCCACCGCTGGTTCCGATCCAAACTGTGCCATCGGCCTCCTCGGCGAAAGCGTTCAGGTTGCAGTCGTCCCACGCTAAACCGTCCCTGGCATCGTAGTGGTTCCAGCGGAAACCATCCCACGTGTCCACGCCCCGCTCTGTCCCCACCCAGAGCCGCCCCGATGCATCGAATTGCAGAAAATACGCGAGCCCGTCGCTGCCGCGTCTCTGGACACCTTTCTCGATAGCGATACCGACAGGCTGCGGATGGATACGGTCGATACCGCCCCCGTAGCGATAACCGATCCACATAGTGCCGTCCGCACCGGCGCCCAATGAAAGCACTTCCTGATTGCTTAGGCCATCGGCGCGCGTCCAATTTTTCCAGCGCCCGGCTGAGTAACCGAAAAGCCCGCCGGCGCCTCCGGCCCAGATCGTGCCATCTGTTCCCTCAGCAATCGCCCAAATGCGTGTGGACGGCAATTCGGTGATTCGCGAAAACTTCTGGTACGGCGCTCTGGCCACAAATAGGCCCGCTTCTGTGGCGACCCAGAGCCTTTGTTCGCGATCGAAGCGCAAGGTGTACGCTGCCTTGCCCGAAAGACCTTGCTCCTGACCAAACCACTGCACACTACCGGTTCGTGCATGAATGCGGGCAATACCGCGCGTTTCAGTACCGATCCATAGATCCCCGCCGGGAGCCATCTGAAGACTATGCACCGGGAAACCAACCAGGCCCGCAACTTTGTTCCACAGGATGCCGGATTGCCGGCGTGCGCCGCGAAACAACCCGCCTTCGGTGGCGACCCAGAGCGACCCGTCGGCCCGCGGCAAGATCTCGTACACGATATCGCTTGCCAGCCCGCTTGCCGGCGAGTAACTCTCCCATTCCCGGTACCCCCGCCACTGGGCGAGTCCCCGGCCCGCCAACCCAATCCATAGAGAGTGCTGCCGGTCCTCGAAGGCGGCATAGACTACTCCACGAAGTCCAACGGATCGGTCGATCTTCTGCCAGCCTTTCTGGTCCTGGATCAGCAACCCATCGGGCGACGGAATTAGAATCCGCCCGTCGGCATCGGTTGCGACAAGTCCCATCTCGCTGCCTGGAATGGGCGCATCCGGCCTTCGAAATCTGGTTTGGCCTACGGGTAACACGAACACGCCCGCATTCTGCGCTCGCACCCAAAGATTACCGTCCCGGTCTTTCTGTATCCTTAGCCAGATGCGATCCGGAAGTCCGCTCTCTCGCCCGAAGACTGTTGCCCTATCCCGGTCTACGCGGCACAGTTCCCCTCCGCATCCGTACCACAGGATGTCGCCATCCACTGAAACGCCATACGCACCCGGCCCGGATGTTCCGGGCGCTTGAGGAAATCTCCGCACTGCAAACCCATCATGCCCGGGTTCGGAATAGAGCTCCACAAGACCGGAGTCCGTGCCAATAAACGTGTTCCCTTTCCCGTCCGATTGGATGCCTTGTGCCCAACTGACCGTCTTGAAAACGACGGGAAGCTTTTTGAAATGGTTGCCCGACAGTTGGTAGAGTCCGAAGCCCCCTCCAACCAACAGAGATCCGTCAGGGGCGTCGCCAAACGCTGCACCCGAAGTGGACGGAATCCCCTGCTCCGGTCCAAAAGCCTCGAAGCGTTCCCCGTCGTAGCGGAAGATACCGTTTTCCGTGCTCACCCAAATGAAACCCACGCGGTCTTGGTAGATTTGCCGGACCGCGAGGTTATTGAGGCCTTCTGTGACCCCGAAGTTGCGGAAATTGTATTCCTGAGCGCACAAGACCTCGGATGTCAGCACGAGGAGAGCGAAGACGCGCGCTAGCGTGAGGCTTCTTCTTTGGCGGTAAACAAACCCGTTACTTTTCGCAAACGACACTATAAAGCCAAGCTTGAAACCTTCTGCCTATTCCAATTTGCAATCGGAGATTCAGCTCAAAATGAGCCTTGGATTCCAGATACCAGGAATCAAGACGACCGAACATACATTTCATCGCACACCCGGTTTGGTGCTCGTTGGTTTCAGACACAATCACCAGCAGACGCTCCGTTTAATGGTAGCGGCGCTTTTCTGAAGGATACAATCTTCATCGTCGCACCTTTTGGCTGGACTAGTGTGTTGATTAGTTTGCTGACAGGTACTTTAGTGCTCATTTGTAGACTGAACTGGATTGTCTCTTGGCGCTCGGCATCTCGTTGCAGCTTCGCAGTCGGCGGAAGAAGTATCTTCCGCGTCGCAGTCTCACCTGTTGTTCATGCTTCCAATCCTCTGCAATAGCCCGCGAGTATGTGGAACCATTTCAAGTACTCTTGTACGCTAACGAAGGGGGCTGCCTTGTGAAGCCCGTTTAGCGAACCAATGTCGTGTCCGCCGTCTCCGTGCCGCTTCCTGTTATTCTCCGTTCATCCATCCAAATTGAACACCTCAATCTATCGAACAGGTACGTTGCTCGGACGTACATGGACGCCCCCGCTTTGCCAAGCCTTCAATCGATGATGAGTGAGCGGTGAGATGCTGCCGTACATTCGGCCTGTTCGATGCAGCCTTCTCAGGCTGCGGGCCCTGATGGAATA
>Ga0224555_1002212_pt1 | contig 23651 bp, 15 predicted proteins | sample 714S23034metaG_FD_180687 | JGI IMG/M metagenome (GOLD analysis project Ga0224555, IMG submission 180687) | Peat soil microbial communities from Stordalen Mire, Sweden - 717 S2 30-34 | ecosystem: Environmental > Terrestrial > Soil > Wetlands > Peat | place: Sweden: Norrbotten County, Stordalen...
AGCGTTGCAATCGCATGCTCATAAATCGCGCGGTTCGTCGCGATTCCCGTCGCCACCTCCTGCGCATTCTCGAGCGTGACCTCAGCCTCCGCGACCGACTCGTCATTGTCGATGCCGGTCTCATACAGCGCCTTCGTCAGATCCAGCGACTTCCTGTCCGCCTCGACGGTCTTGTTGTACAGGTCCTGCAGCGCATCCTGCCCACGCAGCTCGAAATAATACTCCGCAAGGTCGGCCTGCTCGGTCAGTCGCTCATTCTCGAGAACCGCCGCGCTCACCTGCGTCGCGTACTGGTACTCGCGCACCGTGTTACGAACCTTGCCCCACAGGTCCGGCTCCCACGACACGTCAAACGGCAGCGACACCTCCGTCGTCGTACTCCCGCTCTTCGTCGTCGTTCCAGTGCCTGTTCCGCTGGTCGCAGAGTTCACATTGCTCAACGTGCTGGGCGTTCGCTGCCGCGTGAAGGAAGGGTCGGTCGTCAGCGTCGGATAGAATTGCGACTTCGCCTCACGCACCTGCGCGCGGGCGGCCATGAAGTTCTGGAAGTACTCCGCGATGTTCTGGTTGTTGATGTTCACTTGTTCTTCAAGGGCATTCAGTTCGGGCTCGTTGAAGACCTCCCACCACTTGCCCTTGAGCGCCGCATCCTGAGGTTTTGCCGGTTGCCAGGTTCCTGAAGGCGCGTTGGTATATGCCGCTGGCGACGACTCCTTGAACTCTGGCGGAGCCGGCGCAGTCGGCACCACATACTTTGGCCCGACGCGGCAACCGCCCAGCAGCACCGCTGCAATCGAAGCCGCGCATGCGAGGCTCTTCGCGGCGGTGAAGCACCTCGCCCCGGTGAAGCTCGCCGTGCATGCAAACGTTTGGTCGGATGTCTTCGCTCTCATCATTCCTGCTTTCATTGGGCCGTTGCCGGAGTCGCGGTGAACAGCCGCGCGCGCTTGTCTCCCTGAACCTTAAGACGCAAATTATCCATGAACAGGTAAATCACCGGCGTCGTGTACAGCGTTAACACCTGGCTCACAAGCAGTCCGCCGATGATCGAGATGCCCAGCGGCCGGCGCAGCTCCGACCCCATGCCCGTTCCTACCGCTAGAGGGATCGCACCAAACATGGCTGCCATCGTCGTCATCATGATCGGCCGGAAGCGGAGCATGCACGCTTCAAAGATCGAGTCCCGCGTATTCTTGCCCTCGTTGCGCTCCGCATTCAGAGCGAAGTCGACCATCATAATCGCATTCTTTTTAACGATACCAATCAGCAGAATAATCCCGATGATCGACATCACATTCAGGTCCGTGTTTGTAATCTTCAACGCCAGCATCGCTCCCAGGCTCGCCGCCGGCAGCGTCGAGAGAATGGTAATGGGATGGACCAGGCTCTCATACAGCATGCCCAGAACGAGATACACCGCAAGCACCGCTGTCCCGACCAGATACCACTCGTTGCTCAGCGACTGCTTATAGGCCTGCAATGTTCCCGCATACTCTCCGTGCACTGACGATGGAACGCCCAGGTTCTGCTGAATCTGGGAGATCTCCTTGGTTGCCTGGCTCAGCGAGACGCCCGGCGCCAGGTTGAAGCTCACCGTCACCGACGGAAACAGCCCCGTATGATTGACGGCGAGTGGGCTGGTTGACGGAGCATACGTCATCAGGGAATCGAGCGGTATCGCGCCACCGCCGCTGTTTGGGATCATGTAGGTGTCCTTGAGCCCCTCGGGCGATGCCCAATACTTCGGCGCTACCTCCATGACGACGTAGTACTGATTCAATTCGGTATAGATCGTCGACACTTCGGACTGGCCGAATGCGGAATAGAGCGTGCTGTCCATCATCTGCGGCGTGACGCCCAGTCGCGCCGCCGTCGGGCGATCGTAGGTTAGCAGCGCCTGCAAGCCAGCGTTCTGCTGATCGGTGTTCGCGTCCTGAAATCCCGGCGCCTTGCGCAGCGCGGACAGCAGCGCTGGCCCATACTGCTGCAACTGGGCTGTCGTCTCCGCCTGCAGCGTGTACTGATACATCGCGCTCGAACTCCGTCCGCCGATGCGTATGTCCTGCACCGCCTGCAGGTACGTGGCAGCGCCCGGCACCTGCGCCAGCTTCGGCCGCAGGCGGGTGATGATCTGGGCCGCGCTTTCCTTACGCTCATTCAGCGGTTTCAGCGCGATAAACGCAAAGCCGGCGTTGGTCGATCCGTTGCCGCCGGTGAACGCCATCGCCTCACTCACCCCCGGATCGTGCGCGATGATCAAGTCTGCCGCGTGGACCGCCTTGTTCATCGCATAGAACGATGTGTCCTGCGGCCCCTGCATGCCGCCCATCAGCACGCCCGTGTCCTGTTGCGGAAAGAAGCCCGTGGGCGCTATATAGATCATGTAGACGTTGAGCACCAGCGTTGCCAGGAACACCAGCAACATCAGCGCCGGGTGGTCGAGCACCCACGTCAGCGTCCTTCGGTAGCCGTTCAGCACGGTATTGAAGCCCCGCTCGCTCCACTTGTACATCCGGCCGTGTTGGATGTCCGCCTCCGAGCGCATCACCCGCGAACACATCATCGGCGTAGTGGTTAGCGAGATCACCATCGACATCAGGATCGCCGTCGAGAGGGTGATGGCGAACTCGCGGAAGAGCCGCCCGATAATTCCGCCCATCAGCAGCAAAGGAATGAAGACTGCAATCAGCGAAATACTGATCGAGAAGACAGTGAAGCCGATCTCCTGCGCGCCTTTCAGAGATGCCTGGATCGGTGTCAGTCCCGCTTCCACATGTCGCGAGATGTTCTCCATCACCACAATCGCGTCGTCGACGACGAATCCGCTTGCGATCGCTAGTGCCATCAGCGACAAATTATCCAGCGAAAATCCGCATAGATACATCACCGTGCACGTTCCAATCAGCGATACCGGAACCGCCACTGCTGGCACAAGCGTTGCAGGAATATTGCGCAGGAAGAGGAATACCACCAGGATCACGAGCATGACCGAGATGATGAGCGTCATCTCAATATCGTGGACAGACGCTCGAATCGTCAGCGTTCGGTCAAGGATGGTAAAGAGGTGTTCGCCGGCAGGAATCGATGCCTGCAGTGAGGGGATCGCCGCCTTGATGGCATCCACGGTAGAGATGATATTGGCGCCCGGCTGTCGGTAGATGATCAGGTCAACCGAAGGTTTGCCATTGAGATAGCCGGCCTGCCGCAGCGACTGCTGCGAGTCGAGCACATCGGCAACATCCTCAAGCCGCACCGCCCCGCCATTGTGATAGCCCACGACCAGCGGTTTGTATGCCGCCGCTTTGGATATCTGATCGTTGGCGAGGATATCCGCGGTCGTGGTGCCGTTCGAGAGCTGTCCCTTGGCCGAGTCCGAGTTCTGGCCGGAGATGACCGCCTGCACAGCCGACAGGCTGATGCCGTAGCTGTTGAGCTGGTTTGGATTGAGCTCGACGCGAACTGCGGGCAGTGACGACCCGACCGCCCGCACATAACCCACTCCAGAGATCTGCGAGATGCGCTGCTCAAGCACCGTCGACGCTTCATCGTACAGAGTCGGAACGTCATAAATGTCCGACTGCAGCCCGATGACCATGATGGGCGAGTCGGCGGGATTCACCAATCGGTACGTCGGGTTCGCCGGCAGATTTGCAGGAAGATACGAGCGCGCCGCATTGATGCCTGCCTGTACATCGCGTGCGGCTCCGTTGATATCGCGATTCAGGTCGAACTGCAGCGTAATGCTGGTGCTGCTCAGTGAACTCGCAGACGTCATCTCGGTGACGCCTGCAATATGCCCGAACTGGCGCTCCAGCGGTGTCGCCACCGACGACGCCATGATGTCTGGGCTGGCGCCCGGCAGCGAAGCCGCAACGCTGATCGTAGGAAAGTCCACCTGCGGCAGCGGAGACACCGGCAGCACCACGAACGCGATAATGCCCGCAATCGCTACTGCGATCGTCAGCAGCGTCGTCGCTACAGGACGCTCGATGAATATGCGCGATGGGTTCATGCCTGTGCTGCCCCATCCTGCTCACCAAGTTCAGACTGAGCCACCGTGGTCTTGCGGCGCGAGAACCGCCTTCCGAGGTTGTCGAAGAAGATATAGATCACCGGCGTCGTGTACAGCGTCAGCACCTGGCTGACCAGCAGGCCGCCGACCATCGCAATGCCCAGCGGCTTGCGCAGCTCCGATCCAATGCCCGTTCCAAACGCCAGCGGAATGCCGCTGAGCAGCGCGGCCATCGTCGTCATCAAAATCGGACGGAAGCGCAGCAGCGAAGCCTGATAGATCGCTTCGGTCGCCTCCAATCCATGCTGGCGCTCGCCTTCCAGCGCGAAGTCCACCATCATAATGCCGTTCTTCTTAACGATACCGATCAGCAGGATGATGCCAATAATCGCGACAATATCCAAATCCAGATGGAACAATAGCAGCGCCAGCAACGCACCGACACCAGCCGAGGGCAGCGTTGAGAGAATCGTGATCGGATGCACAAAGCTCTCATACAGCACGCCCAGCACGATATACACCGTCACCAGCGCAGCCAGAATCAGCAGACCCTCATTGGAAAGCGAACCCTCGAAGGCTGCCGCCGTGCCCTGGTAGTTTGAGATCACGCTGGGTGGCAGATTGTCATCCGCGATGACCTTATTAATCGCAGTGAGCGCTTGTCCCAGCGAGTAGCCGGTATTGAGGTTGAACGAGATCGTAACGGCAGGAAACTGACCCATGTGATTGATCGAGAGCGATTCACTCGACGGCACAAAGTGCGTGAACGTACTCAACGGAACCGGTGTCGCAAGAGAGGGGTTGCTGCTGGAGCTGCCCGACCCCCCACCGCCGCCGCTCGAAGAACTCGAGCGCGAGGTGCCGCTGAGCGATGTTGTCGCGCTCGACGAGGTGCCGGTAGATGTACTCGTGCTTGAGAGTACAGTCGAGTTGGTTCCCGCCGTCGAAGCTGTCGAAAGCGCGGAGCTGGAGTTCACGCTGGAGATCGCAGGTGTCGAACTGGTGTTGCCCGAGGACCGCGCCGAGGTCGAAGCAGTCGCCGGCGAAACACCATTTGTCGTGGACGGCGTCAGCAGGGAGCTACTCGAGCGCTTCGAGCCCGCCCCCGCCCCCGACGATGAGCCGCCCGTACTCGATGCCGTTGCCGCGACGGTCCCCGACGTCGTCGTCTGCACGTAGATGTCGTTCAGCTTCTTCGGGTTTGACTGAAACTTCGGATCAGCTTCCAGGATCACGTGATACTGGTTCAGCTGCGTGTACATCGTGTTGATCTCTCGCTGGCCGAACGCATCATAAAGCGCGTTGTCGATGGTCGTTGGTGTGACGCCGAATCGCGACGCAGTCGGGCGATCGATCACCACCTCCTCCGCCTCGCCACCCAGTTGCTGATCTGTGACAACATCGGCCAGCTGTGGCAGCTTCTTCAGCTTTGCGACCAGAGCGCTCGTCACGGAATTCAATTCGGTCTGGTTAGGATCTTCCACCGTGTACTGATACTCGGTGCGGCTCACGACATCGTCGACGGTCAGATCCTGCACCGGCTGCATGTACAGCTTGATGCCCTCGACCTTCTCCAGCTTCGGTGCCAGGCGGTCGATGACCTCGGTCGCGGATATCTTACGGACCTCGAGCGGCTTTAGATCGATCTCAACGCGCCCGCTGTTGAGCGTCGTATTCGTGCCATCCGCTCCAATAAACGACGAGATGCCTTGCACCGCAGGATCGGCCAGCAGCACCTTCGCAATCGCCTGCTGCTTCTCTTCCATCGACTCAAACGAGATCGAAGCCGGTGCCTGCGTGATGCCCTGGATGATGCCGGTGTCCTGCGTCGGGAAGAAGCCCTTCGGAATGATCATGTACAGCACGACCGTCAGTACCAGCGTCGCCACTGCAACCAGCAGCGTGATGGTCTGGAAGCGCAGCACCCACCGCAGCGTTCGTCCATAAAACGCGATGATGTCATCGAAGACCTCTTCCGACCTTCGGTAGAACCACCCCTGTTCCTCTGGCGGCATATGCTTCAGCAACCGCGCGGACATCATCGGCGTCAGGGTCAACGACACAAAGGCTGAGAACATAATCGTCACAGCCAGCGTCACCGCAAACTGACGGAAGAGACGCCCCGCAATATCGCCCATGAACAGCAGCGGAATCAGCACGGCGATCAGCGATACGGTCAACGAGAGAATCGTGAACCCGATCTGCTCAGCGCCCACCAGCGCTGCCTCCATTGGAGCCATGCCATCTTCTATATAGCGAGAGATATTCTCGATCATGACGATCGCGTCGTCCACGACGAAGCCCGTCGAGATCGTCAGCGCCATCATCGTGAGGTTGTTCAGGCTGTAGCCTGCCAGGTACATCACGCCGAAGGTGCCCACCAGCGACAGCGGTACCGCAATGCTCGGAATAACGGTGGCGGACAAGCTGCGCAGGAACAGGAAGATCACCATCACGACCAGCGCGATGACCAGCATCAGTTCGAACTCAACGTCCTTCACCGACGCCCGAATGTCAGTCGTGCGGTCAGTAATGATTGACACATGCACCGACTGTGGCAACGTCGACTCCAGCTGCGGCAGCAGATGCTCAATGCTGTCCACCACCTGGATCGTGTTCGCGCCCGGTTGTCGCTGAATATTGAGAATCACCGCCGGCGTCGTGTTGTTCCACGCGGCCAGCTTATTATTCTCAACCCCATCCACAATGTGCGCGACCTGCGGAAGCATCACTGGCGCACCATTGCGATATGCCACCACCACCGACTTGTAGTCGTCGCTGCTCATCAGCTGGTCGTTGGAGTTGATCGTGTAGTCCTGCGATGGCCCGTCGAAGTTGCCCTTCGCCGAGTTGAGGCTGTTCGCCGTCAGCGCATTGCGCAGGTCTTCAAGGTTGATCCCGTAGGACGCAAGCGCCGTCGGATTCGCCTGGATGCGCACCGCCGGCTTCTGCCCACCAGAGATGCTCACCAAACCTACGCCCGTGATCTGCGAGATCTTCGGCGCGAGCCGTGTATCCGCTAAGTCCTCCACCTGCGACAACGCCATCGTAGATGAGTTGAGTGCCAGCGTCAGCACCGGTGCATCCGCAGGATTCGACTTGCTGTATACCGGCGGCGTTGGCAGGTTCGCAGGCAGATAGCTCTGCGCCGCGTTGATCGCCGCCTGCACCTCCTGCTCAGCCACATCGATGTTCAGGCTTAGCTGGAACTGCATCACGATGACCGACGATCCGCCCGAGCTGATCGACGTCATCTGGCTCAGCCCCGCAACCTCGCCGAACTGCCGCTCCAGCGGCGCCGTCACCGCCGACGCCATTACATCAGGGCTTGCGCCCGGGTACATTGTCAGCACCTGGATGGTCGGATAGTCCACCTCTGGCAAAGCCGACACCGGTAACTGGAAGTACGCAACGCCTCCCGCCAGGAATATTGCTGCCATCAGCAGTGCCGTCGCAACCGGACGGAGAATAAATGGGCGGGAAGGACTCATGGGGTTGTGTTACCGCCCGAGGTTGAACCTGTGCTGCCCTTGCTTCCACTCGCTCCCTGTGCGCCCTGCTTGCCCTGGTGCACCTGCACCGGCACGCCATTGTCAAGCCGGTCGAAGCCGCTTGTGGCGAGGGTTACGCCGGTGTTTATGCCGGTGACTGCGGTCATTGTGTCATTGTTTGTGACCGTCGTAACCGGCTGCACGCCCACCGTATTGTTCGAGTTCACGATGTAGACAAACGCAGCGGTACCGTTATGCTGCACAGCCGCATTGGGAACCAGAGTGGTATTGGTCAACGTACGAACCAGCAGCCGCGCATTCACGAACTGATTCGGAAACAGCACGGCGTCTTTGTTTGGAAAGCTCGCACGGAACTTCACCGTTCCCGTCGTTGTGTCGATCTCGTTATCCAGCGACGTGAGCTTGCCCGCCTCAATCTGCTTCACGTCGGCGCGATCGAAGGCGTCCACCTCGAGCGCCTTTTTGCCCTTTAGCTGCGCCTGTACCTGCGGCAGATCATCCTCTGAGACGTTGAAGACAACGGTGATCGGCTGCAGTTGCGTAATCACCACCAGCGTCGAGCTGCTGCCCGAAAACACGGTGTTGCCCCTATCGACTAGCCGCAGCCCCACGCGGCCATTAATCGGCGAGACAATGTGGCAGTAAGCCAGCTGAACCTTGTCGTAATCGACCGTCCCCTGGTCCGATTTGACCGTGCCCTCGTACTGAATGACGGCCTTCTCCTGGTCGTCGAGCACCTGCTTCGCGATGGCGTTCCGCGCATACGCCGCCTGGTAGCGCGCGAGGTCCATCTTGGCCTGATCCAGCACGCCCTGATCGTGTACCAGCGATCCTTCCGCCTGCGTCAATGTCGCCTGAGACGGTCGCGCATCGATGTCCACCAGCGGATCGCCCTTACGCACGATCTGCCCCTCGCTATAGTGGACTGACGTCACGATGCCGGTGATCTGGCTATACAGCGTCACCGTCGCCAGCGGCGTCACTGTTCCCAGAGCATCGACATAGATATTGATGTTGCCGGTCGTCGACTGGCCCACCGTGATGGCTGCCGGTCCATTCTGGCCGCGGCCTGCTCCGCCGGCTGCAGCGCTGGCGCTCGGCGACTTCGGCCGGGTGAAGTAATACACCAGGAAGACGGCCACCAGCGCCACCACGATCAAAATGATCCAGAGAGCGGCGTGCGACTTCCGTACCACCACGATCTCCGGCGACGCGTTGCGCTCTTCAAACGCCGAGCCGACATTCCCGTTGTGCGCTTCAAACGACTGGCCCAGATCCTCACCGTACGATTGCGTGTCTCGGCTATCTTCCTGGGCCATTCTTTATCCTCTTCAATGCGTGTGTGGAGATTGGGTTGCGCAAGTAAACGTCGCGAGAAAGCTTTACTTCTATGGATGGTTCAACGTCAAAAAAAGTTTCGCTTGCCCCGCTGGGCTAGGGTTAAGGGCGGATGGCTCCGCAGTAATTTCTGAAAGCCACCAACTCTTGATACTAAATGTTGTGGCACTGCCGCTTCGACCATCGGCAGATAATTGATTATCTGTTAGCGTTGGCTCCGGTGCCAACGCGCAGCCGACGTGCTTTGCGGGTTGCTGCGACCAGAGCTCGGAGGATGAGGAGATTGGACATGGACGCAATGAACACAATAGATGAACTCAAGACCCTGCACTGCGACCTCGAAGGCGCTGTTGCGACCGTAACCCTCGACCGCCCAGAGGTGCTCAACGCCCTCGACAGCACCATGCTCGACGAGTTGGAGCGCGTCTTCGCCATGCTTGCCGCCAATCCCGTCGTCCGCGTCATCCTGCTCACCGGCTCCGGCGAGCGCGCCTTCGCCGCAGGTGCCGACATCCGCGCCCTCGCCGGGACCGACGCCGTCTCCGGCCTCGCCGCCTCCGAGCGCGGCCAGCAGGTCTTTGCCCAGATTGAGCGCTGCGGCAAGCCCGTCATCGCCTGCATCAACGGTGTCGCTCTCGGCGGCGGCTGCGAGCTCGCACTCGCCTGTACCCTGCGCCTCGCCAGCGACAAGGCCCGCCTCGGCCTTGTCGAAGTCAAACTCGGCCTTATCCCCGGCTACGGCGGAACGCAGCGCCTCACCCGCCTCGTCGGTCGCGGTGCCGCCCTGCGCATGATGCTCACCGCCCAGATCGTCGACGCGTCCGAGGCCCTGCGCATCGGCCTCGTCAACGACGTCGTCCCAGCCGCGGAACTCCTTCCCAGTGCCCGCGCCCTGGCCGAAACCATCGTCGCCGTGGCGCCGCTTGCCGTCGCCGGCGTGCTGGAGGCCGTAGAGCGCGGTGACGGGAAGTCTCTCGATGCAGGTCTGCGCACTGAGGCCGAGATCTTCGGCCGTCTCTGCGCCACCGCCGACAAGCACGAGGGCATCACAGCCTTCCTGTCCAAGCGCGCGGCTGTCTGGCAGGGCCGCTAGACACTGCGCTCAAGCCTACGGCGCTCTCGGTGCTACGGCGCTCACTAGGCTGCTGCGCTTAGGGCTGCGTCGCCCCTGTGGGCGGTAGATGTGGTGTGAATCTGCGGAACAAGAACTCCTGCATCACATGCGCAAATCCTTCGCCCACGATGCTCAGCGCTCCACTCTCAAAGGTCAATGCCGCTCCATTCCGGTCGCTTGGCGCATAGTACGTATTGGCCAGCGCACCCGCGCTCAGGCTCCCCAGGATCGACGAGTAGTTCGGCTCCCAGCGCCCGTTGTCTCCCTTGCAGATCACCGCCGTCGACAGCGCATACTTCGTCCGCTGCCATACCGTTCCTGTACCCTTGTAGAAGTACCTCGGGTCCTGGTGAAACAGCGACGGGTACACCGCCTTGCGCAGCAGTGTAGACGAGGTCCCGAGCGCCAGCGCCGCTCCAAACCGCTTCCCATATCCCTGCGGCCCCGGCCCGTACCCCGGAAATGTATTGGCCGCCTGCTCGACTCCCGCCGCCGCTCCCGCAAAGAGAAAGGTCGTCGGATCCAGTATCTCGTGCCATCCCAGATTGAACTTCTGACTGGCCGCCAGCGGCACAGGATTCTTCTCGTACGTCACAAAGTAGTTCGGCACCACGCCGATCACGCGCTGCTTCTCCTCCGCATGCACCTCTTCGATGGCGATCTCCTGCTTCGTCAGCGACGATACATTTACCTCGGTATTGGCGGTCGCAACCCGCAGAATGATTGGCGGCGCCTCGTAGCTCCCGCCCGGCTGCAACGTGCCACTCACCTCTCCGGTCGCAAGCCCGCTGGACGTAATCGTCAGCCGGAACGCTCCCGCAACGACCCCTGCAAACAGAAAGTGTCCCTGGCTATCGGTGACAGCCGTGCGAACTCCCTTCAGCCCATCGCTTGCCAGCGTCACCCGTGCACCGGCCACCAGCGCGCCATCGCTATCGGTCACCGTCCCGCTGATACTCCCCGTCGCCTGCCCGTTCACCGCCTGAACGCCCGGCAGACTCTGCGCTGCCGCATTCGTCTCCTGCGGAGGAGCGCCCTGTTGAGCGCATGCAGCTGACGTCATGCAGCAAACCAGAACCCACAGTACTGCCATTCCGGGCCTTCGCCCATCCGGTTCGCGACCCACCTTCACCCCTGTCGTGCGGTCATGGCCCATCCTTTGAGCATAGCGTTTCAACGCCCGCCCTGCGCGTGACATTTCTGTCAGGTCGCGCGTTACGGCTTCGGCGCTCCATAGGACTTAACGCCTGAGCTGATCTTCTTCAACACAAACTCCTGCAGCAGGTTCCCAAAAGCATCCGATGCAACCGCGAGAGATCCGTTCCCAATCGTCAGTCCCAGCACACCGGCTTGCGCCTGCGCCCCGACCGCCGCCGCTGGCTGGGTCGATGTCTGCTGCGCCCACCCCGAACCATACAGGCAGACGGGCAGGCCGCAGAGCAGGGCGAAGACGGTTCTCATCCTGCGAGGATAGCGGTTCGGCTTCTGCGATGGGGAGGGCCCGGCTTCCTCAGCCCTTGCCACATCAACAGGCTTGAAGCGAATAGGCTGGAAGGGCATGGCCGCGCTGTTCCATCTTGCGCCGCTGCGCCCAACCGTAGGCAAATGGATGTTCGTTCCCGCGGAAACAGCGAACACAACCAGCCGTACAACTTATCCAGCGACGAAGGGTTCCTACCTACCAGAACGCTACTTCAACCGCAAGATTGAAACGAGCGAACACGGGAAACCGCAGTATCCGAGCATCTCTTGGAACCGCAGCTACCGTTAGAGAGAGGTTCCAAATGCGTGGAATTAAAAGTCTCCTGAGCGCAGGAGCATTGATTACGGCACTGGCTTTTGTGCCGACGGCCAAGGCGCAAATTGGCGTTGGCGTTAACATCGGCGGTCCGCAAGTTGGCGTTGATATCGGTGTGCCGCCAGTCTGTGACTACGGGTACTACGACTACGCACCCTATTCCTGTGCGCCCTACGGGTTTTACGGACCGGGCTATTTCTACAACGGCATCTTCCTGGGTGTAGGCCCATGGGGTAACTGGGGCTACGGCCACGGCTGGGGCGGTCATCGCTTCGGCGGTCCTGGTGGCGGACGCTATCATGGCGGCGGTGGCTATGGTCGTGGCGGCGGCGGCTATGGCCGTGGCGGCGGTGGCTATGGTCGTGGCGGCGGTGGCTATGGTCGCGGCGGCGGCGGCGGCTATGGCCGTGGCGGCGGTGGCGGCGGAGCTCGTGGCGGCGGCGGCGGTCATGCCGGCGGTGGTCATGGCGGCGGCGGCGGTCATGCCGGCGGCGGCGGTCACGGTGGTGGTGGCGGCGGTCATCGCTAAATCAGGCAGTACGAACTCAACCAGCGGCGGAGCATTCCAGCTCCGCCGCTTCGTTTTTTAAGTCGGCCATCCCGAAACTGAGCCATTACTAAAAGCCATCCGCCCTGGAATTCAAACCACTCCAGGAGCGGAATCCGCGTTGTCACCGCATCACGCAACGCACATTCCAACGATTTTTCCTGCCATTCTTGATATCCTGTTGAGGTGCTGAATTTGCGAACCGTCTCCGCTGCCGGCCTTCTCCCCGCGATCCTGCTTTTGTTCACTGGCTGCCACAGCCACTCCACTCCCGCATCCAGGGAGGTCCGCTCCGCGCAGAGTGCTGAGCTCGAAACCCAGCGCGAGCGCCTCGAGATGATTCCTCCCCCCTCCAAGAACCGTTACATGGCCATCCACAGCTTTGACACGTGGGAGAACCCCGTACTCACTGTGCAGCCGAGTATGCTGGAGCTCCACGTCACCCTCGCCGACGCCAACACCACACCCATCGGTTTCGGCGGCATGCTCCGCCCCATCGGGGCCCGCCGCCAGGAGCTCAACATCAGCACGGACACCCTCGGCGAAGCCATCAGTGCCGTCCCGCAGACCGCCTGGCCCTATGGCCGCGTCGTTGCTATCGAAGAGGCCCACAACACCCCGTCCTCCGCTGAGCTCGCCGTCCGCCGCAACGTGGAGATCACCATCAGCAAGCTCAATGACCTCGGCATCGTCGTCTACGACCTCAGCGACGGCAAGTTGCAGTAAGGCTGAAGACGACAAGTATCAGCCGGGAGCATCCTCGCTCACAGTGTGACGCACGAAACCTGGCTGAACGCGCACATCGCAACACGAAACAGGGTTGAGCGCGCCCCAAATTGAGCTGGGATCTGCGCGCGCTAACGATACAATCGATGGATGATCAAGGGACTTACAACCGTGGCGCAGGTCGCCTCGGAGCAAGCTTTCACGCAGCTCGGTGACCTGTTCCGAGCGCTGGGCTTCGAGCAGGGCAAAGGTTGGATCGACGCGGGCGGCAGGGGTGCAGCATTCCTCGCTCCTGTCGGCAATCTGGAGTTTGTCACGGGCCGCATGCCGGCCGTGCCGTCGTTGCTGGTTGAGGTTACGCAGCTGGATTCCATCCATGCTGGGGTGAAGGCGTGGATCGTCGCTCACCAGCGCAGCGAAGATGTTGCCGCAAAGCTCTCCGAGCCCGTGCTCACGCACTGGAACTCGCGGCTGTTTACTGTCGAGCTCGCTCCGGCATTACGCGTCGGCTTCTGGGAGTCAGAGAACCCGCTGCACAATCGCCCGATCGCCGTTGAAGGCGACCTTTCGGCTGCAGGCAAGCGGTTCGCGATCGTCGTGGCGCGCTGGAATGCGGTCATCACCGATCGGCTGCTGCAGGGTGCTCTGGATGCGTTGCATCGCAGTGGTTGCGCGAAGAGCGACATCGAGATCGTTCGTGTTCCTGGAGCATGGGAGATTCCCTCGGCGGCGCGCACGCTTGCAGAGAGCAAGCGCTTCGCTGGGATCATCACGCTGGGCGTTCTGTTGCGCGGCGAGACGGCCCATTACGAGGCCATCTACAACGAGGTTGCGCGCGGTATCGGGCAGTCGCAGCAGGAGACCGGCGTGCCCCATGCGTTTGGCGTGCTCACCTGCGAGACGCTCGAGCAGGCGCTCGATCGCGCCGGGCTCAAGGCCGGCAATAAGGGCTTCGAGGCGGCGATTGCAGCCATTGAGATGGCTTCCATTCAGCAGAAGCTGACATCGCAGCCGCAACATGAGCTGGCTGAGGCAAACTCCTGATGGGCACGCGCCGTAAGTCACGCGAACTCGCAATGCAGATGCTCTTTCAGGGCGACCTTGGGAAGCAGAAGCCCGAAGACGTTGAACGACTCTTCTGGGACTCGCGCGAGGATGTCGACGATGAGACGCGGGGATTCGCCGACGACCTGCATCGCCTTGCCACGCAGCGCGAGGAAGAGGTCGATGGGCTCATCCAGAAGCACGCGCAGAACTGGCGCATAGAACGTATGCCCGTGGTTGACCGCAACCTGCTGCGTACTGCCGTGGCGGAGATGCTCGGCTACCCCACGACGCCCGCTGCCGTGGTCATCAACGAGACGCTCGAGATCGCGCGCCGTTACGCAGCGCCCGAGAGCATCCACTTCCTCAACGGCGTGCTGGACGCGATTGGCCGCGAATTGCTGGAATCACGGCTGAAGCTGTAGGAGGGGGGTACCCCCCCTCCCCCCCCTGGTTTTGCAAAGTCTCTGAACTCAACACTTGCGAAAATGAGTGTCTGTAAAGTATTCCATTCAGAGACTTTACGAACAAAGTATTCAAACGGAAGGACTTGTGGTCCGTCTTCCGGGGGATGCTTGTCGCTTGAATCAGGGGCTATCTCTATTATTGCTACAGGGGCTATCTCTATTATAGCTAGTCGAGCAGGAGACTATGCCAAACATTTTCGTGAGCGATCTCTCATGTTATGTGTGATTTACGGAGTGTTGCGGAGCGCAGGGGCCTTGACAGGAAATTGAACGCAATAGAAACAGAAAGGCCCTCGGCTGCCGAGGGCCTTTCTGTTATTCCGTTGTGGGTTGATGTTAGTCGGTGGACCTCTTCGGATACTGGGCGAGCAGGTTCACTGGCGCGTAGCCCACGCCCGTATAGAGCGGAAGTTGCGGGGAGAGGATGCCGCCGGTGGCCTCCGTCGCTGTGGGTGCTCCACTGGTGGGGTAGGTCATTGAGATCAGATGGACATCATTGTCGGCGGATGTGGCATCGCTGGCCGCGGTCCCCACGTAGAAGGTGAAGTTGTCGGTGCTGAAGACGCCTGCCACCGGGGCCGCTGCTGTGGTTGCTCCATTGCCGAGCGTGAGGAACTGGAGCGTTCCGCTGCCTGTAGCGGGTGGGAAATAGAGTGGCAGCACACCGCCGCCGGTTGTGGCTCCAGCGGGGAGCGTATAGGTGACAAACGCCGCAGCCGAGTTGCTGGATGGGATGACGCCCGTAATGGCTGAGGCGTTGATTCCAGTTAGAGGCTGGGAGGTGAACGAGCTTTTGAAGTATCCGGGCGCAGGCTGCGGTGCTGGAGGGATTGGGCAGCCGTAGTTGACCAAAGCCGCGGGGTTGGCTGGCGACAGCGGCAGGGTGACATCGATGTCGCTCAGCGTCGAGATTCCGCCTGATATGGCGTGTGCCCCGAGGATGTGCTTGCCGTCGGTGGTCGCTGCAATTTGATCGGTGACGGCTGCACTCTCGTCGACCAGCGGGATGAACTGATTGGCGACCGTCGGTGGATTTCCCGCCGCTGCGATGGTGCTCGAGGGGCAATAGCTGCGGCCGTCGGTGAAGGAGGGGCCAGCAAAGTAAGCTCCAACGCTGGGCACGGTAACGGCCACATCGGAGTAGATTTCATTGGTTGCGGCAGTTTGCCAGTCGGTGAAGGGCGAGTGGGTCAAGACGGTGCCCGTCGTCGTGGTGATGTAGACCGCCTGGGTGTCGGGCGACCACGCAGCACTCGTTCCGACGCCGCCGTAGCTGGTGGTAACCGAGGTGCTGACGGTTGCGACCAGCGAGATGGTCTGCCGGATTGGGTCGGTGACAACCACGGTGCTTCCGTCCGGAGATACCGAGAGGACGGTGCCCGGGATGGTCTGCGCTGTGCTCCCCACGGTGTTGCTGGCGGTGGTGATGGACATCAAACCCTGGGGGCTGCCGAGGTAGATCACCGTCCCGGCCTGATTCATGACCATGGAGTTGGGGACGTAGGGCAGCTTGATCAACGCGCTTGGCTGGTTGGTCGTGAAGTCCCTGAAAGCGACGTACTGCGACGAGGTGCTCCCCATGTAGAGGACCGTGCTGCTGGTTCCTACGGCGGTGATCGTGATGGGGTTGGAGGTGATGGCCTTGCCGTTTCCGTAGAGCCCGATCTGGCTGAAGGGCGCTGGATTGCATGTGGCCGGCTGGCAGACAGCGGTGATGTCCGCGGAGCCAGGAAAGAGCGGCGTTACCGAGCCCACCAATGCCGGAATCGTCTGCGGTGTGGTTGAGTTGAACTCAAGAGAGAGACCGGTGATCGGATTGCCATTGGTGTCAGTGACGGTGGCAGTAAGCGGCTGGAGGGTATTGATCGCAACGTCGATGCTGTTGGTGCCGGTTGGCTGTCCTGGAATTGCGAGCGCAATCGAGGCCGGCGGGCAGGTGGAGAAGAAGCCAGCGTTGGTGGCTGTCGAAGAGTTGGAGATGGTTGCCGTGATGATGGTTGAGCCCGGCATCTCGGCCGTCGCTGCACCGTTTTCATCGATGGATACGACGCCCGCCGTCTGCGCGGCAAAGGTCAGATGGCCCACCTGGCAGGTGATGTTATCTGCACCATCGCCAATGGTGCCTCCGTTCATATAGACGCGCGCCACGAGTTGGCCGATCGAATTCTGCGAGAGGCAACTCAAACCGTCGACGACGCCGGCCGGAGTTGCGACCGGTATTCCGACGGTGTCGTTGGGGCAGCAGTCGGTGCCGGGATCGGTCGAGGTGGAACAGTTGGGTGTCTTGGTGCCCAGCACGACCCCGGTTGCCACGGGATGCACATACACGGGAATTGCATTGCTGACTGCGCCGTTAGCCGTAGCTGTGACGTAGGCGAGATAGCTGGTGGGCGTCGTGACTGGGGCGGTGCAGGTGGTGTAGTTGGCAACGCCTCCGCTAGAGTTCCGGTTCCACGTTCCACCGCAGACCTGACCGTTGGACGGGTTGATGTCGGCGAAGATGGCACCACCCGACAGGTTCTCGCCGAAGCTGCTGGTGCTCGCATAGACGTAGGATTTGACGGAGACCGAATTTCCCTTGCAATCAATCGCCGAGGCGGAGAGCCCCTGGCCGATCTGGCCGTAGTTCAGGCTCTCGCCTGTCGTAGCCAAGCTGGGTGACAGCGTGATGGTGGCTACCTGACCGACAATCGGCCCGGAGTCGCCGGCGTTGCAGTACACGACAGGGGTGGTCTTAAGGCCACAGCCGGTCACCGACAGGCCAAAGGGAAGCGCAAAGAAAAGAAGAATCACCAGACCAACGAACCTACGCACTCAAACCTCCCCGTTCAACCGGAACTAAAGCTGAACGGTAAACCCGCCAACTACTAAAACTCCGAGATTCCAGTTTAGGGGTTGGACGGTCGGTGAGCAAATGGGTTAAGCCGGATCGGAGCAAATAGTTCGCAGAGCATGGACAGGCGGCCAGTAATCGTGGGGATGGGTGGCCCGCCTGCTTCATCTCAGTTTATGAGAGACCTAGTTACCTGGCGGCATATTCTCGGCAAACCACCTCACCACCCGCTGGGCGCGATCACGGATGTGCTCTGGATCATGGAAGCCGTGGCCTTCGTTGGCATAGACGACAAGTTGGGTCTTGACGCCCTCGGCGCGCAGTGCGTGCCAGAACTCGAAGCTCTGGGGTGCGGGGCACTCGCCGTCGCGGTCGCCGACGATGACCAGGGTGGGGGTGGTGACGTTCCTGATGAAGTTGATGGCCGAGGATTTGGCGTAGATCGCGGGGTCGTCGTAGACGCTGGCGCCGAAGAAGGGAGTCATCCACTGGTCGATGGAGTTTTCGCCGTAGTAGCTGAGCCAGTCGCTGATGCCGGCACCGGCGACGGCGGCGCGGAAGCGATGCGTCTGGGTGACGGCGAACATGGTCATGAAGCCGCCGTAGCTCCAACCGGTGAGACCTTCGCGATTCTTGTCGATGGAGACCTGGGCCTCCACGGCATCCATGCCCTTGAGGATGTCGCGGAGGTCGCCGTAGCCGAAGTCCTTGACGTTGGCCTGGACAAACGTTTCGCCCTGGCCATAGCTGCCGCGGGGGTTGGGCTGGAACTCGAAGTAACCCTGCTCGGCCCACATGGCGCTGCTCCAGCGCGCGCCGACGGAGGCGGATGGGCCGCCGTGGACGCTCACGATGAGCGGATACTTCCTGGCGGGGTCGTAGTTGGCGGGGTAGGTGAGCCAACCCTGAACGTGGAAGCCCTCGTTGTCCCACTCGATGGAGACGGTCTTTGCGGGGGGCTGGGCGTCGGCGTTGAGGTGGGTGAGTTGGTGAATCTCGTTGTTTGCATCAAGGAAGACCTCGGGCGGCGTCTTGAAGCCGCTCTCTGCGAAGGCGAGCTCGTTCCGGTTGGAGATGGAGACCGCGTCCTTGATGACGCCGCCGGAGATGGAGACCTCGCCGAGGTCCTTGCTGGCGATCTGCGTCTTGTTGTGGGCGTCCCAGTCGACGATCAGGGTGTGGCCGCTGCGGTCTTCGACGAAGCCGACCTCGGTGTTGGAGAGCCAGGCTTCGAAGCAGGGTGTGCCGTCGATGCTGGGGGTGATGTCGGTGGGGTCGCCGCCGGCCGCGTCGATGACGTAGACGTCGCCGCCGGTGGAGCCCTGGTCGGACATCAGGCCGCCGATGAAGGCGATGCGCTTGCCGTCGGGGGAGAAGCGGGGGACGGCGATCTGCAGGCCGTGGAGCGGGCCGGAGACGGTGGTGGGATCGAGGACGATCGCAGGCGCCTGCGCTGCGATGGCCTGGATGTAGAGCCTGGCGATCCACCAGGTGTTTTCGCCCGGAGGATTGGCGCCGATGAAGGCGATCTCGTGCGAGTTTGGAGCCCAGTTGAACTCGTAGACGTGGAGGCTGGCGGGGGTGAGCCAGCCGCCTTTGCCGGTAGTGGCATCGACGGAATAGACGCGCTGGATCTCGACGCCGTCTTCGCCGATGACGCCGGACCAGGGCTTCATGGCGTCGAGTGCTCCGGCGGAGCGGGTGGCGTTCTCGACGAAGAGAAAGGCGATGGATTTGCCGTCGGGCGACCACGCGGGCTGCTCCAGCTTGCCGGTGACGTGGCTGAGCTGCCTGGCCTTGCCAGTGGCTTTCGACCAGAGGAAGATCTGCTCCGGAGAGGACTTGTCGGTCTTGCCGGTGCAGGTGGAGAGGAAGGCCAGGGTCTGGCCGTCGGGCGACCAGATGGGTGATGAGCTGGAGCAGTTGCTCGCGCCCTTGATGGAGATGATTTTTCCCTTGGCGGGGTTGGGGTTCGCGACGTCGGTGAGGTGCGGCGTCGAGCCCTCGAGACCACGCAGCGTCCAGGCCACTGTTGTTCCGTCAGGCGAGAGGGCGACGCCGTTGGGCTGGGCAACGCGCGTGAACTGCTGGTTTGGATTGGCGGTGTCGGGAGCGGGGGTGAGCTGGGCGGGAGTTTGTGCAGTGAGGGCTGCGGAGAGCAGCAGGGAACAGGCGGCGGCGAACAGCGGCAGGCGGGCTCGGCGGGCGTAAACAATCATGTTCGCCAGCCTATCACTGGGCGGATGGTTTGCTGGCAGGTGGATGCGGCGGGCGGTGCAGCGGGGGCGCTATATCGAGCCCGTTCGCGTGAATAACGGGAGATTTCTTGACGCTTGGCCCGCTCCTTGATACAGTAAGAAGGTTCCGCGAGTATCCGGAATGTGCCGTCACCAAGAGGCTCAGAGGCAGGCTTTGGCCTGCGCTACACTGGATACAAGAGATTCACCGCAGGATTCGCCCGGATAGTAGAGGGTGAGTCAGTAAGTCTGCGGATTGGCTTTTAGCCTATCTAATCGCGCCTGCGACACCCTCCTCCCCGCTGCACCATGAGCGGGACCCCATGGGGATGGGCTATGCGGGCCGGAACAGCGAAACGGAGTTGGGCAGTTGGGCAGGCTTGAAAGAGCAAGCACAACACACCTCGGCCACCGTCGACTGTTATTCGTCTTGAGTGGTTTGCAGTTGTTTGTGGTAAGCGCAGTCAGTCGTACGGCCGCGTGCAGGATTCAGAACTTCGCCGGGGCATGTCCGCATGTCTCGCCTTCCGTGCGTCTGCAAGTTGCACACGGAAGCAGAGCGACAGGAGCTGCCTTGCACCGAGCCCGAACAAGGAAATTCGGGATACCGAAGGAGTTGTAAAGTGCCTACGTTTCATCAGCTCGTAAAGCAGGGTCGCACGCCGACCCGCTACAAGACCGCCTCTCCTGCGCTGCAGGGTTCGCCCCAGCGTCGCGGCGTCTGCACCCGCGTCTACACCCAGACCCCCAAGAAGCCGAACTCGGCGCTGCGCAAGGTTGCGCGTGTTCGCCTGACCAACGGCATCGAGGTCACCACCTATATCCCAGGCATCGGCCACAACCTGCAGGAGCACTCGATTGTGCTGATCCGCGGCGGCCGCGTGAAGGACCTTCCGGGTGTTCGTTACCACGTGGTTCGTGGAACGCTCGACTCGGTCGGCGTTGCGAATCGCAAGCAGAGCCGCTCGAAGTATGGCGCGAAGCGTCCGAAGGCTGCTGCCTCCAAGTAAAGATTGGTTGTCATTCCAGCGGGTGAAACAGATTCGCTGGAATGACAGCAAGAAAAGCAAGAGCAACAACAGCAAGCCCAGCTCGTGAGAAGTTCACCGCGCTGGGGGAAGAAGAGAAAGAAGAAGAGATGCCGAGAAAAGGATTTATTCCCAAGCGTGAAGTTCCAGCCGATCCGATCTATGGATCGACGCTGGTTACGAAGTTCGTCAACAGCATGATGTGGGGCGGCAAGAAGTCGACTGCCCAGGGCATCTTCTATGAGGCCATGACCAACCTTGAAGCCAAGGGTGGAGACGAGGCTCTCAAGCTGTTCAAGAAGGCCGTCGAGAACGTCAAGCCGATGCTCGAAGTGAAGAGCCGTCGCGTTGGCGGTGCGAATTACCAGGTGCCGATCGAGGTCAACCCCGAGCGCCGCACTTCGCTGGCGATCCGCTGGCTCGTGACCTATGGCCGCGCGCGCGGCGAAAAGGGAATGGTTGAGAAGCTGACCGCTGAGCTGCTCGATGCTGCCAACGGCCGTGGCGCCGCGATGAAGAAGAAGGAAGACGTTCATCGCATGGCCGAGGCCAACAAGGCATTCGCCCACTACCGCTGGTAGTCGCAGCCGAAATCTCCGAAGCAGGGACTGCACATTCGTCCCGGCTCAAACGAAGTTTGATTTACCGCGAGCGCAAGTTCGCAGAAAAGATACCGAATCGTGGCACGCACAGTACCTCTCGCAAAATGCCGGAACATTGGCATCATGGCTCACATCGACGCCGGCAAGACGACGACGACCGAGCGCATCCTGTTCTATACGGGCATCACGCACCGTATCGGCGAGGTGCACGAGGGCACGGCCACCATGGATTGGATGGAGCAGGAGCAGGAGCGTGGAATCACCATCACCTCTGCTGCGACCACCTGCACGTGGAACGGCATTCGCATCAACATTATCGATACCCCCGGTCACGTGGACTTCACCGCTGAGGTGGAGCGTTCGCTGCGTGTGCTCGATGGCGCGGTCGCGTGCTTCGATTCCGTTCAGGGTGTGCAGCCACAGTCCGAGACGGTGTGGCGTCAGGCCAACAAGTACAAGGTTCCGCGTATTTGCTTCATCAACAAGATGGACAAGGCCGGCGCGAACTTTGAGTACGCGACTTCGACCATCGTTCAGCGCCTCGGCGCGCGTGCGGTTCCGATTCAGATTCCTATCGGCGAAGAGGCGAAGTTTGCTGGCGTCGTCGACCTCGTGGAGATGAAGGCGATCCTGTGGCACGACGAGACCATGGGCGCGAAGTACGATGTGGAAGAGGTTCCTGCTGCGCTGAGGGAGAATGCTGAAAAGCTGCGCACCGAGCTGATCGAGGCGGTTGCGGACTCCGATGAAAAAGTGATGCATAAGTACCTCGAGGGCGAGGAGATCTCGATCGAGGAGCTGAAGCGTGCGATTCGCAAGGCGACGATCGCGATGAACGTCTTCCCGGTGCTCTGCGGTTCGTCCTTCAAGAACAAGGGTGTGCAGACGCTGCTCGATGCGGTTGTCGATTACCTGCCGAGCCCGCTGGATGTTCCGCCGATCGCAGGCACGGAGCCAGGCGAGCCGGAGGTCAAGCTCTTTCGCCACGCGGACGATAGCGAGCCGCTGGCCGCGCTCGGCTTCAAGATCATGACCGACCCGTTTGTCGGTCAGCTCATCTTTATTCGTATCTACTCGGGCGTGCTCAAGACCGGCGACTCGGTTCTGAACCCCCGCACGGGCAGGACCGAGCGCATCGGCCGCTTGTTGAAGATGCACGCCAACAAGCGTGAAGAGATTACGGAGATCATGGCGGGCGACATCTGCGCCGCCGTTGGTCTCAAGAACCTCAACACCGGCGACACGATCTGCAGCGACAAGGCCCCAATTTTATTGGAGTCGATCGACTTCCCGGCTCCTGTTATCGAAGTCGCCGTCGAGCCGAAGACCAAGGTCGACCAGGAAAAGATGGGCATGGCGCTGGCCAAGCTCGCTCAGGAAGATCCTACCTTCAAGGTCCGCACCGACATCACCAACGGCCAGACCATCATCTCGGGCATGGGCGAGTTGCATCTCGAGATCATCGTCGACCGCATGATGCGTGAGTACAAGGTCGAAGCGAACGTCGGCAAGCCCCAGGTAAACTACCGCGAGACGATCCGTGCGAAGGCCGAGGCGGAAGGCAAGTATATTCGCCAGACCGGCGGCTCGGGTAACTATGGCCACGCGAAGATTCGCATTGAGCCGAACGAGCCGGGCAAGGGCTACGAGTTCTCGAACGACACCAAGGGTGGCACGATTCCCAAGGAGTACATCAAGCCAATCGACCAGGGCATTCAGGAAGCGCTGCTGGGCGGCATCCTTGCCGGCTATGAAATGGTCGACGTCAAGGTCTCGCTGTACGACGGAAGCTATCACGATGTCGACTCGAACGAAATGGCCTTCAAGATCGCCGGTTCGATGGCGTTCAAAGAGGCAGCGCGCAAGGCGAAGCCAGTGCTGCTCGAGCCCGTGATGGCGGTTGAAGTTACGGTTCCTGAGGAGTACATGGGCACGATCATTGGCGACTTGAATAGCCGCCGTGGCCGTATCGAGGGCATGGAGATGGTTGGCGGCGTGCAGGCAATCAAGGCGACGGTGCCGCTGTCGACGATGTTCGGCTATGCGACCGCGATGCGCGGATCGACGCAAGGCCGGGCCAACTTCTCGATGGAGTTCAAGCAGTATGAGGAAGCGCCGCGCTCGGTCTCGGAAGAGATCATCGCGAAGGTGCAGGGCAAGGACAGCAAGTAACTACCAGCCGCGCGCTGGAGCCAGCGAAGTTAGCTGGCGCGCGCAAAAACAGAGCAAGGCGCCAATTTCGGGCCTTTGAATTTTGGCAATAACGGAGAGCAGTCATGGGCAAGGAAAAATTTGATCGGTCAAAGCCGCACGTAAACATCGGAACGATCGGGCACATCGATCACGGCAAGACGACGCTGACGGCGGCGATCACGAAGGTGCTGTCGAAGCAT
>Ga0224555_1002213_pt1 | contig 23650 bp, 18 predicted proteins | sample 714S23034metaG_FD_180687 | JGI IMG/M metagenome (GOLD analysis project Ga0224555, IMG submission 180687) | Peat soil microbial communities from Stordalen Mire, Sweden - 717 S2 30-34 | ecosystem: Environmental > Terrestrial > Soil > Wetlands > Peat | place: Sweden: Norrbotten County, Stordalen...
CAAATCCTCTTGCCGCTCACGATCCTTGCGCGTTCCCATTGCCATGACTTGATTCTACAAATAACTCCTGTGGAAACCTCTCAATTCTTTCGTGCAGGTATCGGGACTTTCACCACAGGCTGCTAGGTCTTTGACCGTGTGATTTCGTACGCGTGATAGAGTGTCGCGGCCTCCCACCATAGGCGCAAAAACAGAGACGCGCTGCCCAAAGGGCACCCAGGTGGGGTACCCATTCTGTTCTGATCGACATTTCCAAATCATGCAGTCACGGTGCTAGCCCCTGTGCGGTTCCCTGTTTTCTATCTGCTATTCCCTGTTCGCTGCAGAACGATCTTAATGGCCGGAGTCGCCCACTTTGTACATGTACTTGATAGCGGATTTGTAGACGAGGGTCTTGTGGCGGCCGCGGACCTTGAGGGAATTGCGGTCGTACCACTCGATGCAGCCCTCGACGAGTTCGCCGTCTTCGAGGACAATGACCATCGGGGTTTGCGACTGGATCTGTTTCTGCAGGTAGAAGAGTTCGGCCTGGCGGTAGGGCGCCTCCTCGACCGGGGCGCTCGCGGCGAAGCGGAAGGGAAGGGGAGCGGGTGAGCTTTTCCCTGCGCGGAGTTGCGGGGCGCGGACCAGGGGCCGGCCGGGCTGCGGGCCGGTTTGGTTGCTGACTTTGGGAAGAACGGCTCGAATGCTCATGGGAAACAACCCTCCGCGGGGAAAAAAAGAACCTGAAAAGCTGCCGGCGGCGTTTTGTGGGCCAGGAGGGATTGGCGAAACGTCCGCTTCATCCCTGCTGCTGTGCGCCGCGGCTTGAAACCCTTGGTAAAGAGCCAAAAACTCCTGTCCAAACTCCTGTCCCGCGCCCAGGAAATGCGAATGCAGGACTGCGATGGCGGGGAAGGCCCATCGAGTACCGGCACCCGGGCTGAGAGGGATTGCTTGCGATGAGATGCCCGGAACCTGAAGTGAGTTGCTCCCTTATTTCTATCAGAAGGCGCGGAGGCGGGACAGGGTTTAATTGCGGTCGAGGCTGACGGCCATGGCGTCGAGGGAGAGGGAGCGGAGGAGATTGCGGCGCATGCCCTGTTCAACCTGGACGAGGGCGCGGGCCGCGGAGTCGATCCAGTCGATGGTAAGGCCTTGGGCGAGGCGGTCAAGTTCGACGGCGAGGTCGAGGTTGCGGATGAGGCGGGGCGCGCCGGCGAGGATGAGGAGCAGGTCTTCGATGAGGCTCCCCAGGGCGCGGAGGAGGTTGATGGTCTTTTCCTGGCCGTCAGCGCCGGCGCGGTAGGATTCGGTGGCGTGGAAGAGCAGGGAGTAGTCGGGCTCCCACCCCGCGGACGAAGACCTATCCGCGGGGACCCCGGGCTCCCACCCCGCGGACGAAGACCTATCCGCGGGGACCCCGGGCTCGCGGAGGGCGGTGCGGAGCAGGATGAGGGCATCCTGGCGGCTGGCGAGGTAGACGTCGAGGTCGAGGTCGAGGGCGCGGCCGACTGCTCCTTCGGCGAGACGGGCGGCGAGGGCGCGATCCTGGGGTTTGAGCCCCGGACGGCGCTGGGCGAGCAGGGCTTCGAGGTCAGAGGCGGGGATGGCTGCGAGGCGGTGCAGAACGGCGCGGGAGCGGATGGTGGGCAGCAGTTCCTGGGGGTTTTCGGTAAGCAGGATGAGGGAGGTGTGCTCGGGGGGCTCTTCGAGGACTTTAAGGAGGGAGTTGGCCGCCTCGCGCATGAAGGCGGAGGCGGTGAAGATGGTGAACGTGCGTTTGGACTCGACCGGCGGCCGGTAGTAGGCGACGTGGATGACCTGGCGGACCTGGCCGATCTTGATGAGCAGTTGCGGCGGGTCGGGGGGGACGATGAGGACGTCGGGGTGGGTCTGGATGAGGATGCGGGTCTCGCGCTTGTCGGTCTCGCGGAGGTCGTCGCGGGCGGCGACGGCTTCGGCTACACGCTCTTCGAGGTTGGCGGCGCCGGCGATGCGGGTGCAGTTGGAGCAAGCGCCGCAAAAGTCGGGAAGGCCGTCGGATTCGGCGGGGTGGAGGCAGTTGACGGCTTTGGCGAGCATGAGGGCGAGGGTGTACTTGCCGGCGCCGCGGGGTCCGGCGAGGATGAGCGAGTGGGGGAAACGCCCGGCGCGGATGCTCTCGCGGAGATGGGTGACGGTTTGCGCGTTGCCGAGAAAGTCCTGAAAGCCCACGGTTTGAGCGTAGAGCAATCCGGGCGCGCTGTCGAGATTGGGGGCGCGGGCCATTCCTGGACAGGGTTGGGCCTGGATAAGGTTGGGGCGTTGCGGATCATCGGGGAGACTGCGGCCAGGCAGGTGGTGTGGGCATAACTGCCGCTGGACCGGGATCGGCGCCAGAAGAAGATCGGCGCCAGAAGAAGATCGGCGCCAGACTATGCTGCTACTTGTCTCGCCCTTCTCGGTGACACGGGCCGCGCGAGCAGCAGGAGTGCAGGCTCGATTACGGCTGAGGCGCACACCCGGCGATGTTCTTCCAGGTCGCTCTTAGCGCGCTCCATATCCACATTCTTACGGGCCGCAAACTTCCTGCTGATCCGATAATACAGAGAGGAACGAGCTTCGATATACTCGGTGTTCCTGATCTCAAAGGCTCGTTTTAGATTCCTACAGATTAAGCAAACCATTCCTCACCCCTCTGGCTTTCCGCCGCACCTGCGGCAGTTGGGATGCGGTCACGGCTCAAAAACAGCCTGCAATCCCGACCGAAGCGCCGCGCCGGCCAGCGGGAGAATGCTCCAGCGTGAAATCTTCGATAAAAGTCAGTCTATTCACCCATGCTTCGAGCGGCTTGAATGGTGAAGACTTTGCTTTATCGGCCTGGCGCACTGGCCGGGACGAATGAGGACTCCTGCGTTGACTGGCAGGACGATTGTCAGCGTTGCAGTTGCATTTGATTAGAAGGTTCATCGCATCTCCAGCCGTTCGGTTGCTTGCCTGAAAAATGCTCGTCGAGAACGCGGCATTGAAAGCTCGGGGCGAGAGAAGTCTAACTTGGCTGCTATATCCAGAATACTCTCAAAATGAGTCGCGTGCCACCGGCACGCGGCAGGAGAGCTATTCGCAGCGGCAATACCGCCTAACTTCAGTTGTTAGTGAGCCTTGGATCGATCTGCCGGGGAAGTGCTTTTCCCGATTTGCGTTGTTTGTGGAGGCCAGTCTGTGGAAAACAAACGATTTGAGCAACATTACGTAAGGGATATACATTTAAGTAACACATCCGATTTACTTATGAGTAAACGCCTGCCCAAATGCGGCAATCGGTCAAAGGCCTAGTGCAGAGAATCTGCAAGCGGGAAGGCATAACTCACCCAGGATCAAGCTTTACGCCGAATCTTCAGGCGCATCAAGCACTTATTCCAGAATCTGCTTTTCAGCACCGATTTGCCCGCATGCCGTCACACCTGAGCGGTATTCAAAAATGCCAAAAGAGGCAAGGCGGAGGTTGGGCAGGGCATGGTCGCGGTCACCCGATGGCGGGCCTTTTCGACAGCATCTGGAGGCGGTCCTGGATCCGGCCCAGAATTGCATTTCCGCCACTCGCCGGATGGAGTCCGATTTGGGGACTACCCGGAAGCCGGCACATTGCCCGTCCGGTCGTCCAGGCTTGAGGCGGTTTGGTTGTGGGCGAGCAGGCGGGAGGCAACGGCTTCAATGATTTTTTCGTGGACCTGGTCGATGGTCAGGTCGCCTTCGATGAGGGTGATGCGGTCTGGTTCGCGGAGGGCGATCTCGCGGTATTTTTCCCAGGCGCGGCGGTAGAAGGCGTCCTGCTCCTGTTCGAAGCGGCCTTCGTCGGCGCCGTTTTGTTCCGCGGCGCGCTCATTGCGGCTGCGGGCGCGGGCGAGATTTCTCCCCAGCGAGGCTTCGAGCGGGGGCAAGAGCAGGAGGGTGAGGTCGGGCTGGAGATTGGCGCAGAGCAGGCGGTGGAGTTCGAGGACGGGAGCGGAGCCGAGCTGACGGCCGCCGCCCTGGTAGGCCTCGGTGGAGTCGGTGAAGCGGTCGCAGAGGACGATTTTGCCCTGATCGAGGGCGGGCTGGATGAGTTCGGCGATGGCCTGAGCGCGGTCAGCAAACATGAGGGCCAATTCGGCCAGGGGCGAAAGGCCGGCGGAGCGGGAGTCGAGGACCAGGGCGCGGATGCGGTCGCCGGTAGGGGTTCCGCCGGGTTGGCGGGTGAGGATGGGTTCCTCAGCCGGAAAGCGTTTCTTGAGCCAGCCGGCCAAACGCTTGATTTGCGTGGTTTTGCCGGAACCGTCCAAACCTTCGAGGGTGATAAAGAGTCCGCGCGGCATGGGCTGAGTCTACCACCCAAACAAAGTTGAAGACGATGCCGCTTGCGGTGTGTTACAAGAGGTTAAATCTCGAATGCAACCGGAGGCAGGCGACTGCGCTCCACCGGAGTTGAAAGAGCGTGGACACAAGAACTCTCCAAAAGCTGACTATCTGCGGCTTCCTCGCGGTCGCCATGCTGACAACGCGGCAACTCAACGCACAGAACCTGACGCTGGAGGGCCAAACCGGCGGGTTTCTGACGCCTACGGCTTACGTGGTTTATTCCGCGAAGGGGCAAACCTTCTCCCACCCGGCGGTGGGGTACCACTTTATCGACGCCGCGAAGGTGATCGGCGACATTCAGACCTTCAGCATCACCGAAGGGTTCGCCAGCCGGGGCGAGGTGGGTTATACGCGCAGCGTTCACACGCTGGGCGACAGCACCGATCCCACGCAGGGGGCGTTCAGCAACCTGTGGAATTTTGACGGGATGAACGTCTTTCACGGCAAGGTGGTGGGAATCAAGGATGGGCAATTCGGCCCGTGGACGCCGGGGATTGCGGTTGGCGGCGTGGTTCGCACCGGCGACAAATTTGTCTCGGGCGCATTGGTCCAGCAAATTGCAGCGCTGCAAGGGGCCGTTGTGCCTGCGAAATCGTACACCAATGGGGACGTGTACATAGCCTTTACCAAGACCTGGGCCAAGCCGCCGGTGCCGTTCCTGCTGAACCTGGGCTGGAAATCCACCAATGCCACGATCTTCGGCATCGGCGGGCAGAGCACGCGGTTTGGCGGACGGTTCTTCGGCGGTCTGGGCATTCCGCTGCCCGTCTCGCACGGAATCGTGGCCGTGCCCTCGGCGGGATTCACCCAGGAACCGCACACGTCAGTCAACCTGGGCGCAATCATTCCGACCGTCGGGCCGTACAACGGAGTCCATCTGCCAACGACCCTGGACTACGCCGTGCGCGTGACGCAGAGGGAACATCCGCACTTTGCCTTCGATATCGGCATCGGCCAGGTGGCAGGGATGATCGGCACCGCTGTGCTCCCAACCGGGTTGCCCCCGCCCTATCCTCCCACTTTCGCCCTTCCGGTGAATCTTGAGGCGCGGCACGTGGTGGGCATGGGGATCAGCATTCGCCCCTGATGGGGCAATCCGGGGCGGGTTGAAGCAGCGAAATCCACCTGTGCAGTTTTGACCAGCACGGACAGAGGGCTCGGGGTAGTCTGGCTTCGATGTACCCAAGCCCTCGCTCCGCACAGGTAAATCGATTCCCTCAGCGGAGCAGGCACGAAAGAACGAGGAGGTTCTTCTCATGCGACTGTTTCGCTCTTCGCGTTGGCTTCTGCTGGCGCTGCTTTTCTCTCTGATTCCCGTATCATCGCGCGCGCAAATCGGCATCAGCGTAGGATTCGCTCCGCCCGAGTTGCCGGTGTATGAACAGCCCATCTGCCCCGAGCCCAACCTGTTGTGGACGCCCGGCTACTGGGCCTATGCACAAGACGATGGGGACTACTACTGGGTTCCCGGCGCGTGGGTGCCGGCTCCCTACGGCGGCGCGCTATGGACACCCCCCTACTGGGGCTGGAACAACGGCCGGTATGGGTTTCATGACGGCTATTGGGGCGAGCACGTTGGCTACTATGGCGGTGTGGACTACGGCTTCGGCTACGGGGGGATCGGTTTCGCGGGCGGCGAATGGCGCGGCGGCTCCTTTGCCTATAACACCGCGGTGATGCGTGTGAACGAAAACGTCATCCACACCACTTACATTGACCGGACGATTGTAGAGAATAACACCATCGTCAACAACAACCACGTTGCCTATAATGGCGGTCCGGGCGGGATCCGGCACGAGGCCACGCCTGCCGAACAGGCGGTGGCTAGGGAGCCGCATACGGCATCGACCAGGTACCAGACGCAACACGCGACTACGGCCAGGGCCGAGAAGACCTCGTTTGCCAAGGCCAATGGCGGGCATCCGAAGATGCTGGTTGCCGCCAAGCCGCTGCCCGTGCAAAGGGTCGCTCCGCCGGCTGGGGTGAAGGCGGTGCCACTGGTTGCCGCACCGAAGGCTGAGCCGAAGACAGAGGCCAAGCCGAAGGCTGAACCGAGGACAGAGGCCAAGCCGAAGGCTGAACCGAGGACAGAGGCCAAGCCGAAGGCTGAACCGAGGACAGAGGCCAAGCCGAAGGCTGAACCGAGGACAGAGGCCAAGCCGAAGGCTGAGCCGAAGACAGAGGCCAAGCCGAAGGCTGAACCGAGGACAGAGGCCAAGCCGAAGGCTGAACCGAGGACAGGGGCCAAGCCGAAGGCTGAACCGAGGACAGAGGCCAAGCCGAAGGCTGAACCGAGGACAGAGGCCAAGCCGAAGGCTGAACCGAGGACAGAGGCCAAGCCGAAGGCTGAACCGAGGACAGAGGCCAAGCCGAAGGCTGAGGCTAGGCCAAAGGCCGAACCGAAGGCTGAAGCTAAGCCAAAGGCCGAACCGAAGGCTGAAGCCAAGCCAAAGGCCGAACCGAAGGCTGAAGCCAAGCCAAAGGCCGAACCGAAGGCTGAAGCCAAGCCAAAGGCCGAACCGAAGGCTGAAGCCAAGCCGAAGGCCGAACCGAAAGCTGAAGCCAAGCCGAAGGCTGAACCGAAGCCTGAGGCCAAGGCTGCTGCACCGAAGGCTGCGCCCAAGGCTGCCGCACCGAAGGCTGAGCCCAAGGCTGCTGCACCGAAGGCCGCGCCTGCGCCCAAGGCCGCGCCGAAGGAAGAGTCCAAGCCAAAGGGCATGTAACGCAGCAGCGTCGTTCTTACCGACAGAGGCCCACGGTCAGCCGTGGGCCTCTGCTGCGACGACTGCCTGGATGGTGTGCGCAGGCCATGGCGGGAGTGGGTGGGGTTGCGTTTGCTCGCAGGGTCCAGAGTTTTCCGGGCTCATACAACTTATGCTGGCGGAAGGGATTCCAACTATCGTAGACGGACGTGGAATCGCGTCTGTACTCCTGGACTCGAAGATAAGAGGAGATCATTTTATGCGATTGTTTCGCAGTGTGCGTTTGCTCCTGCTTGCTCTGCTGGTATCGGTTACAGGCGCGTCTTTGCACGCGCAATTCGGCGTCAGCCTCAGTATCAATGTTGGTTTCGCTCCTCCGGCTCTGCCCGTATATGTGCAGCCGATGTGCCCGCAGCCCAACCTGATGTGGACGCCGGGCTACTGGGCGTATTCATCCGACGACGGTGGCTACTACTGGGTGCCGGGCGCGTGGGTGCCGGCGCCGTATGAAGGCGCGCTGTGGACGCCCCCCTACTGGGGCTGGAACAACGGCCAGTATGGGTTCCATGACGGCTATTGGGGCACCCACGTGGGCTATTACGGGGGCGTGAATTACGGGTTTGGATTCGGGGGCGTGGGCTTTGCGGGCGGCGAGTGGAGGGGCGGATCGTTTGCCTATAACACCGCGGTGACGCAGGTGAATGTGAATATCATCCACGTGACCTACGTGAACACGACCATTGTGCAAGCCGGGATCGTGGCCAATCCCAATCACGTGGCGTACAACGGCGGTCCGGGCGGAGTTCAGCACGCGGCCACGCCCACCGAGCAGGCAGCCGCAAGCGAGCCGCATGTGGCTCCGACCAAGTTCCAGACGCAGCACGCGGCGACTGCCAAGGCGGACAAGACTTCGTTTGCCAAGGCCAATGGCGGGAAGCCGAAGACGCTGGTTGCCGCCAAGCCGCTGGCCGAGGAAAAGCACGCTGCGCCAGCTCCGGTGAAGACAGAGGCCAAGGCTCCTGCGACTGCTGCGCCCAAGGCTGCACCGGCGGCTGCGCCAAAGGCTGCGCCGGCGGCTGCACCGAAGGCTGCACCGGCGGCTGCGCCCAAGGCTGCACCGGCGGTCGCGCCCAAGGCTGCGCCGGTGGTCGCGCCGAAGGCTGAGGAAAAGGCTGCGCCCAAGGTTGCACCGGCGGTCGCGCCGAAGGCTGAGGAAAAGGCTGCGCCCAAGGCTGCACCGGCGGTTGCGCCCAAGGCTGCATCGGCGGTTGCGCCCAAGGCTGCACCGGCGGCTGCGCCCAAGGCTGTACCGGCGGCCGCACCGAAGGCTGCACCGGCGGCTGCGCCGAAGGCTGCACCGGCGGCTGCAGCCAAGCCTGCAGCCAAACCTGCGCCAAAGCCGGCGCCCAAACCAGCGCCAAAGCCCGAAGACAATCCGAAGTAAGACCGCTCACGCGGAACTTTCCCTCCATCGACAAAGGCCCACGGTCAACCGTGGGCCTTTTCGCGCTCATTGCCTGTCGAGCTGGCCGGCCTAACGAGGATTTCCGGGGCACCGACGCTCAGGGTGCGCCGGGGCGACGGGGGATAAAGTTTTGCAACACTTCCTGCAACTTCTGTTAGCGGGATGGGTTTCGATTATCGTAGACTGGACGCGCTGCTGCGTTCCTGGACTCGATCACACCAAAGATCAGGAGGATTTTTCACATGCGACTGTTCCGCTCCGCACGCTGGCTGATGCTGGCGTTGCTCGTCTGCCTCATCCCCGCGTCTTCGTACGCAGGAGTCTTCATCAGCGTAGGTTTTGCACCGCCGGTGCTGCCGGTTTATGTGCAGCCGATTTGCCCGGAGCCCGGCCTGATGTGGACGCCCGGCTACTGGGCTTATGGCCCGGACGGCTACTTCTGGGTTCCCGGCGCATGGGTTCCGGCGCCTTACGTTGGCGCGCTGTGGACGCCCGGCTACTGGGGCTGGTCCGGCGGGATGTATGCGTTTCATGAAGGCTACTGGGGCCGGCACATCGGCTACTACGGCGGCGTGAACTACGGGTTCGGGTACGGGGGCATCGGTTTTGCCGGCGGAATGTGGCGCGGCGGCGTGTTTGCCTATAACACAGCGGTGATGCACGTGGGCGTGGGCTTTCACTCGGTGTACGTGGACCATGCGGCCGTGGAACACGGGTATGTTGCCAGGGATAGTCATGTTGCGTTCAGCGGCGGGCCGGGCGGGATTCACCACGATCCCGGCGCCGAGGAGCGGGTAGCCGAGCACGAGCAGCACCAGGGTCCGAGCGCGGTTCAACAGCACCATGCAGAGGCTGCGAGGGCCGACAAGACGTCGTATGCCAAGAACAACGGCGGGCACCCGGCGAACGGGGGAGTAAGCAGGCCGTTGGGGGCGGAGTCGCACGGGGCGGCTGCGGGGCATCCCGCGACTGCGTCGCACGCGACTACTGCGCCGCACACGACTATGCCGGCGCATACGACTGAGTCGCACACGGCTACTCCGGCGCGCACAACTACTGCGCCGCACACGACGGCGGCGCCGGCGCGCACGATGACAGCGCCGCATACGACGACAGCGCCGGCACGCACGACTTCGGCGCCCAAGGCCGCTGCGGCACCCAAGGCGGCTGCGGCGCCCAAGGCGGCTGCGGCGCCTGCGCCGAAGTCCAGCCCTCAGGGGCACAAGAAGTAAGGCCCACAGGCGAGGAATCCGCTCTCCACCATCAAGGCCCACGGTCAAACGTGGGCCTTGTTGCGTTCGGGGTGGTTCGATCCTGCGTGGTTTCGTTGGGATTATTCAGGCTGGTAGAGGCGGAGGCCGGCGATCTGCACTTCGAGGCCGCCGTATTCGGGGTGGTCGTTTTCGCGGATGCGGTAGGCGAGGTCGATGAGGCTGCCTTCGGCGAGGGCGAGATCTGCGGCGTGGGCGGCAAGATCCCAGCCGACGGCGCGGATGGCGCTGCTGGAGCCGGGAAGGACCGGTTCTTTTGGCGGCGACGAGGCTGGGGATTGGGCTGGGGATTGGGCTGGGTCTTGAGCGGCGGAGGACGGAAGCGGAGGCGGGGCGGGTTCCTGGGCGAGTTCGAGGCGGATGTGGCGTTCTTTCATGATGCGGGGCGGGGCGAGGAGGCGCGCCCGCCGGGCTACGAAGAGAGGCTCGGGGTTGCCGTGGCCGAAGGGCTCGAGCTTGCGCAGCCAGCCGGCAAGGACCGGGGTGATGTGATCGAGGGGCAGCTGGGCATGAATGCGGAGGAGGTGCTCGGGCTCGCGGGCGGCCAGATGCTCTTCGGCGTATAGGCGCAGGCGGCGCTTGAGTTCGGGCAGGGCTTGGGCGGGCAGGGCAAAGCCGATGGCGAAGGCGTGGCCGCCGAAGCGGGTGAAGAGATCGGCGCAGGATTCGATGGCGTTGAGGAGCTGGAAGCCGTCGACGGAACGGCCGGAGCCGTGGGCCACGCCGTCCTCGACGCTGACGACGATGGCCGGCTTGGCGGTGCGCTCGACGACGCGGGAGGCGAGGATGCCGATGACGCCGCGATGCCAGCCCTGGCCATCGATGAGGAGGAGACGATCGGCGGCCAGTTCGGGGTCGGTAGCCAGGCGGGTCTCAATGGCGGTGAGCGCAGCGGCTTCGGTCGAGCGGCGCTCGCGGTTGAGGCGTTCGAGCTTGGCGGCAAGTTCGGCGGCGCGGGCGGGCGAGCGGGTGGAGAAAAGCTCGATGACGTCGGAGGCCACGTCCATGCGGCCGGCGGCATTGATGCGCGGGGCGAGGCGGAAGGCGACATCGTAGCCGGTGAGCGCCCTGGCTGCCGGATCGAGGGCCGCGGCGGCGAAGAGGGCGCGCAGGCCGAGGCCGACAGGGCGGCGCAATTCGCGGAGGCCGAGGGTGGCGATGGTGCGGTTTTCGCCGCAGAGGGGAACGGCGTCGGCGATGGTGGCGATGGCGGCCATCTTGAGGAAGCTGGGGAGGGTTTTCTCGCGGGTGCGGGTGGGGTCGCGGCGCTCAAGGACGGCCTGGGCCAGTTTCAGCGCGATGGCCGCGCCGCAGAGAGATTTTTCAGGGTAGGAGCAGCCGGGCTGGTTGGGATTGAGGATGGCGAGGGCGTGGGGCACGGCGTCGCCCGCTTCAAGCAGGTGGTGGTCGGTGATGATGAGGTCGAGGCCGAGGTTGCGGGCGGTATCGGCCTCGGCGAAGGCCCTCATGCCGGTATCCACGGTGATGACGAGGCGGACGCCTTCGGCATAGGCAGCCTCGAGGACGCTCGATTGCAGGCCGTAGCCCTCGCGGAGGCGGTGCGGGACGTGGAAGCGGGCGGTGCCGCCGAGCATCTCGATGGCGGTTTTGAGCAGGACGACGGCGGTGGCGCCGTCCACGTCGTAGTCGCCGTAGAGGAGAACCGGCTCATGGGCAGCGATGGCTCGCTCCAGCCGGTCAGCGGCTACATGCATGCCCAGCATGAGGAAGGGATCGTGGAGGTGGGCCGGTTCGGGGTTAAGGAAGGCGAAGGCTTGAGCGGGCTGGGTGATGCCGCGGGCGACGAGCAACTCGGCCAGCACCTGGGGTAGGCGGGCTGATTTGGCGAGAGCCGCGGAGGCGTCGGGGTGCGGCTCAGCCAGGGTCCAGCGCTGACGGGGAAGATTGCGGGGCGGGCTTTGCGCCGGGTCCTGCCGCGGTAAAGGGCCGTTGTTCGCGGCGCCGGCGGAACTGACGACGCTCACCGGGGTTACTCGTCCTCGTCGTGATCGTGGTCGTCGATGACGATGTCCTGGAAGGCCTCGATGTCTTCAAGCAGCGTCTGGAAGCGCTCATACCACTCGGTGGTGGTTTCGTGCAGGAAAACGAGGCCCTGGTAGACGAAGCCGAGTTGAATGTAGCCGAGGTTGCCGGCGTACTTGCGCAGCCATTGGGCTTCGACCAGTTCGGTGGCCTCTTCATCAGGGAAGTTCATCTCGCCGGCTTCTTCGATGAGGGCGTCGAGTTCATCGCGTTCCAGCGTCTTCTCGCTGAAGGTGACAAAGGGAGCGCCGACGTGCTTGGCCATCTCCACAAAGTCTTTCCAGGAGTCGGGGTTTCCCTGTCCCTCCCAAACGATGGAAGAAATGTCCTCAGTGACGTAACCGGGGACGCGGTGGAGGCCATGGCCCTCGATAAAGGCCACCATATCGTCTTTCAGCGAGAGAAGGTTGTCAATGCTCATAGTCAAGCTCTCATTTTCGCAGATGCGGGCGGGTGGGGGCGAAGTGCGATTGTGGAAAGTTGGATTGAGGGAACAGGGAACAGGGAACAGGGAACAGGGATCAGGGATCAGGCGTCAGAGGCCTTGCCGGGACAGCCTGGGTTTAGTCTGGAAACATCAGTATCGGAAAAAACAACATCGGGATCTCAGGAGGAACACCGCTTGCCCGCGTTTGAGCGCCATGTTTTTGTCTGTCACAACACTCGTCCCGCGGATGCGCCGCGCCCATCCTGCACTGCCGATGGAAAGAGCGATCTGCACGCCCAGTTGCAGCAACTGGCCAGGGCGGCAGGACTGGGGACGACGGTGCGGATCAACAAATCCGGGTGCCTGGACCAGTGCGAGCATGGGCCGATGGTGGTGGTTTACCCGGAGGCGGTTTGGTACGGCAAGGTGCAGCCGGAGGATGCGGCGGCGATCGTGGAAGAGCACCTGGTGGGCGGGCGGCCGGTGGAGCGGCTGCGAGTGGCCGAGGATTGCCTGAATACCAAGAGCTGCCCGCATCGGGGGTGAGGGGCCGCAGGGACTTGTTGAGCAAGTCCGGGGATGGGGTGGAAGAGAGGATTTTAACCCCCTGCTGGGTGATCCCGAAATGGCAGCCGATTGGTTTGGCTAAAATGCCGCATTATCGAACTCGACGTGCAGCAACTGGACCATAAATGGTTAATGGTTTTGGGAACGCATTTGGTGGAGCAAGGTACAACCGTCCGGCCAAAAGCGTGGGAAGATGATGGTGATACCAGGAGGACATCATGGGAGTCCGCATGCGTTTGGGGGATCTGCTGGTCCGGGCGAAGCTGGTGACCGAGAAGGATGTGGCAAAGGCAGTCGATCGTCAAGGCGATCATGGCGGGCGTTTAGGCGAAAATCTGGTGGCCATCGGAGCCATCGACGAGCGGGTGCTGGATGCTTTTATCCACCGCATTCCGGCCGAGCCCGCGAGTATCGCGGCAACGGGGGTTGACGAGGCCGATCTGCTGAGCCTGTTGATGAAGCTGATCTACACCGGGCGCCTGGAAACCAACCGTCAGTTCATCGATGCCATCAAGCTGCCTTACCTTATCGTGCTGGACCTGGTCCAAATGGCCGTGGACCGTCAACTTCTGCGTACCCTCGGATCGCATGACTCCGACAGCCTGATTGACATGCGCTACGTGCTGACCGAGGAGGGGAGACGCTGGACGGTGGACGCCTTGCAGCGATTGCGCTATGTGGGGCCGGCGCCGGTAACCATCGACGAATTCACAATCCAGGTGAATCTGCAGAAACTGACCAACGAGATCGTCCCCTTCGAGCGGATCCGCGAGGCCCTCGGCGGCCTCGTGTTCGACGACAGCATCGTCGAACAATGCGGACCGGCGTTGAACTCGGGCCGGGCGATGCTGCTGTATGGTCCGCCCGGCAATGGCAAATCCTCGGTGGCGCATTGCCTCGGAGGCGTGTTCAGCGACGTGATCTACGTGCCTTACGCGGTGACTGTGGAGGGCCAGATCATCCGCGTTCACGACCCCGGCATTCATACCGCGCTGAGTTCTACCACCTTGAGCGACGAAAGCAAGGTATCGTTTCTGCGGTACGAGGAATATGACGCGCGCTGGGTTCCCTGCCGGCGGCCCTTCGTCCTGGCCGGCGGCGAGCTGACGCTGGAGATGCTGGACCTGAGATATGACACGACGGGCCACTTCTACGAGGCGCCCCTGCATGTGAAGGCACTGGGCGGCTGCTTCGTGATCGACGACTTCGGCCGTCAGTTGGTAAGCCCAACCAGCCTGCTGAACCGCTGGATTGTGCCTTTGGAGAGCCGGGTCGACTACCTGAAACTGCATACGGGCAAGACTTTCAGCATACCCTTCGAGGAACTGGTCATCTTTTCCACCAACCTGGAGCCGGAAGACCTGATGGACACTGCATTCCTGCGCCGCCTTCCGTACAAGATCGAGATTGGGGCGCCCAGCCTTGAACTTTACAAGCGCATTTTCGAAAAGGAGTGCGAACGGCAGGGATTGACACTGAGCAACGAAGTATTCGACTGGATCGTGCACCAAATCACAGAGGAAAAGGGACTCGAACTCGCTGCCTATCATCCGAGGTTCATCGTCGATCAGGTCGTGGCGACCTGCCGGTTCATGAGGCGAGATCCGCATTTCGAGCCCCGGTTCATCGAGTATGCGGTGAACAATCTGCGGGTGCGGCGCAACTCCCCAGCCAAGGCTCCGGCTGCGTTCGCGGCCCGGGCTGGATGATGATCAGGCGGATTTGCCTTCAACGTGCAACGGAGCGCCTGATGCCGTGCAGAGGTGCTTGCAAGTGAGTTCTCAGACGCCTTTGTCTGAACTCCAGTCTTCCAGGTTGGTGCGCCCGGCGTTTGCGGCACGTCACTTCCGTACCCGCCCCGGTGGTTTTGCAGAGCATTTTTCTTGATTGCCGAACCCTGGGGTTCCGATGAGGAGAGTGCGGAGGGCCCCATGAAGCGCGCGCGCTTCCCTTACTCTGTTGCCGGCGCTGCTGGTGTCCGCTGCTGAGTGGGCTGTTCCGGCCGCGGACCAACGCAGCGGGGCAGCCCCGGTGGCGGCGAGTGGCGTCTTCTCCGTTACCTTCAACGTGAACATCGCTTCCACGGCGCCAGTCGGCGCCACGATTACCTGCAAGGCAAGGATTGCGCCCAACCTGGCGGCGTTCGAGAATTCGACTCGGGGCGCGGTTCCGGTGGAGCCGGCGCCGGGCGTCGGCACTGTGATTGGCTCCTCAGCGAACTGCACAGTGGAGATTGCGTTTTTGTGGATGGTGGCGAATACCCGGAACGGGGTTGCGCCGGGCCAGGAGATCGACGCGGTGAGCGGCGGCGGCGTGGCGGCGGTGCGCACCGGGCGAGGGATGGGCATCGCTTACCCGGCGACTGGCGGTGCGGCAAGGCTGCGCTTGAATGCGACGTTTTGAGGCCGGATGGCGAGCCGGTTTGCTCCCCAGGGCGGGATTTGCGCCTCATGGGGCTGCCAGCCGACGGTGCTTTGGGCTGCGGGTGTACAGCAGGCGGGCCGATGCGGTATCCTGAGGCTTATCCCATGATTTTTTCCCGCGATTACATTGGTTATCTGGCCCGCCGTACGGTCAAGCACCTCGTCAACGCCAAGATGATCACCGCCAGCGAGTTGAAGGTGGTCGAAGCGCGCGTCGCCGAGGGCCTGATCGAGGAGCTTTCCCTGGAAGACCGCATCAACGAGGAGGTGCGCGTGATTCTGGACGCGTATTCGGAGGAGATGCGGAAATCCGGCGCGCAGTATGCCGAGATGTTCAAGAAGGTGAAGACCGAGCTGGCGAAGAAGTACAAGGCGGTTCTATGAGGATCAGCCGCGACAAGCTGAACAAGCTGGCCCACACGGTGGCGGATACGCTGGCCGAGGTCGACGAGGTGGGGTTCCTGGAGGATCGCAACACGATCCGCCAGGAGGCGCGCAAGGCGTTGGAGATTCTGCTCACGGAAGAGGCGAAGATCGACACGGCGGCGCGGCTGAAGATCGCCAACCAGCGCAAGATCATCGTGGAAGGCTCGCAGGAGTGGGAGATTCTCTACCGGAAGTATTACAACGATGAGGTGCGGAAGCTGGGGATCTGAATTGGCGCGTGCCAAGTCCGCGGCGTCTTTGGCTTTGGGCTGGATTTTTGTTAAAGTAGGTCAGTGGCCGGAGACGGCTGATTCGTGTAAGTGTGTGGCGCTATCGTCTAGGGGTTAGGACGTGAGATTCTCAATCTTAAAACACGGGTTCAATTCCCGTTAGCGCTACCAACCATTTGACGCTAAAGCCCGTTAAATCAACGGGCTTTTCCTTTGCCCGAAAATCCTCATAGCGCGTGTTTGGTCACAATAGCGCGTTCCGTGGTACACAGTTTGGTACACAGTGCATTCAGCCCGTTCCCTCACCCGGCAGACTCCGGCGCTCGCCGATGGTCCGCCTCAGAACTGTTTTGACCGCAGAGCGGACACAGCGCAGGATGGGGAGCGGACGCACAGAAAGCCTCTGTGAGCGTTCGCAAGCCCTCTGCCCTACCGTGGGGAGCCGTTGCGGAGCGGTGGGGGTTCTGGGGTTTAGTGCGATATCGCACTAACTGTGTGCTGCGGGTCCTACTTTCCGGCCTGCCCCGGTCCCCCCCAGGCGCGCCACCCCGCCCGCGCGTTACATATCCGGCTCTAGAAGTTTTCGCTAAAAAGACTGTTGACGCTTTAGTCAATGAGCATCAACGAACACATCAGTAATCAGCCGGAGAAGAGTATTTAGTTTTACAGGCATAGAACGCGGGTTTGAGCAATGTGGTGCAGCCGCGAAAAGACATATTCATTACTGACCTGAAATGACAAAAAGCCTCAGCGACTTTGCTGGCTATCGCTGCGGCGATCTTGGAAGATAAGGCCGGAACTACCAGAGGGCGGGCCGCCGGACGCTGCCTACCGCAGGGTAGTGCCCTAATTTGGACTTGTCGGAACCTTGAAACCAGTTCGGATCCAGCGCACCACGTATGCCATCGGCCAGCCCAAAACAATCGGCACCAGCGCATAGAGTGCAGTGAATGTCCAGGTAATGCGATTGGCCGCAGGCCAAAGCTTGTTGGATTCCTGGATGCACCAGTCGGACTCCGTAAGACGCTCTCCCGTGGCGGGAACAATATACTTGTCCCAAGGGCCTGCCGGAGGCGCAACGGGCGTGGTTGGCGAAGCGGCGGGCCGGGACGGTGGCGCATCCCCTATCGTGTACTTTGGAGGAGGCGCAACGGGCGTGGTTGGCGAAGCGGCGGGCCCGCCAGACGCTTGCGGCGACCCATCTATCGGATTCCCGTCCCTATCCCATTTGGTTACACCGTCGTAAACAATGCAATCGAGCCGCCAGTGAACTACGGCTCGGTAGCCTTCCAGGTCTCCCACCTTGTGGCCCCAGAATGCTCCGACAACCAGCCAAAGGATCGACGCCGTAATTCCGATACGGTGCCACCCGCCGAGGCGCTTTACCCGCTTTACACTAGAAGACTGCGTCATATAACGTGCTCCCAATCCAAACTAAATGGTACGCCCTTGCACAAATGCAGTCGCCTTCCCGCCGTATGTTGGCGCGGTAATATTCAGATAGCCGGATAGCTGCTGGCCGATCACCAGCGGTGAACAGGCGGGAAGCCTTCCCTTCCCGCTTTCCAGCAAACTCAAATGGGAAGGTCACGGAAGAATGACATGGCAAGCCAAAATCCTGAAACAGATCAAGCAATCAAAGATCATTACGCCGATGGTGCGCTCCGCAATTTAGTCTCTGCCGGATGCAAGGAAAGAATGCTCATAAACGCACTTTCCATGCTACGGGATTACAGTCAACCATCTTGGGACTCATGGGAGGGTCTACTTGGACAAGCCTGGCCGGGTTTCCGTGGCGATTTGAAAAAGAAAGCCAAAGCCAGCATCCAAAAGATACGGGAATGTGCGGCTGAAATAAGAAGGCTTGAGAGCACGAAGCTATGGGAACTGATGGTTTATACGCGTTCCTCACATTCTCCGGGTTCTCAAGTTGCCCTTTTTTCGCACCTCTTAGGGGATTACGCGGATGCGTGGAGCCAAGTAATTGATAATACTGGCCCGAAAAAGCATCCCTTCTCGGCTGAGCCAAAGGCTATTCTCGTAGCTTATGTCAAGGAAAAGACCGGCGACTGGCACGATGAAGAGTTGTCGGCCCTGATTGCGGCGGTAACGAGCAAGCCGTGTGACGCCCATGCCCTCCTACAATGGCGCTCCGAAAACGAAGAATTAATTCGTCTTCAGGTAATGGAGTTTCGTCAGGAATCAAGTCAGACAAACCATCCCCAATCCGCCTAACCACATGACGCTAATCACTTGACACTAACGTCAGGCGAATTGCGCAAAATTGTCGTTTGACCAGATGGTCAGCGCCCGCGAACAAGCGCGATCATGCGTAGTAGAGGTGATTACACGCATGATTGAGCTAAGCAATGAAAACGCACTCAATGAACGGCGATCCGCTCGGTATCTCGGAGTGAGTGAAGGTGTACTGAGGCTTTGGAGGTCTCAGGGCAAAGGGCCGCGCCACTTCAAGGCCGGAGAAAAACTGGTTCGCTATCGTCGCGCCGATCTTGATTCATGGATAGAAGCCCGCCTGAGCGCTCCGGTAGCTCTCGAATCGCGGTGAGCACGGCGGGCGCGATGCAAGAGCTTGAGCGATTGGCTGAGTGTGGATGGAGGTTGCTTCCGTGTGCTCAACGCGGCAAGACGCCACTGCTCAAACGCTGGCCCACGTTGGCGTCATCCGATCTTGCAAATATCCGAGAGTGGGCCGCAAAGTATCGAGAATGCAACTGGGGGGTAGCAACGGGGCCGGACTCAGGCGTATTCGTGCTCGATGTGGACGGCGAAGCAGGCAGGGCTTCACTGGCCGCGCTAGAAGCGCAACATGGGCCGCTGCCCGTTACACTCGTTTCCCTTACCGGACGCGGTGACGGTGGGGAACACCGATGGTTCAATTACCCGGCGGGTTGCGAGATACGCGGCAACGCTGGCAAGCTGGGCGAAGGGTTGGACGTTCGCGCCACGGGCGGATATGTGATTGTTCCGCCGTCCATCCATGAAACCGGGCGAACTTATCAATGGGCAGACTTTAAGCAACCCACAGCCAATGTGCCAAGCTGGTTACTCGATCTGGTGAGCAGCGAGGCTCGAAGGGACCGCAATCCGCCCACTGCCCGAATCGACATTCTCGTTAAGGGCGAGCGCAACGATAGGCTGACGCGATACGCAGGCTGGTTACGGCGGAAGGGTGCAGAGCTGCCAGAGTTGGAAGAGAAGCTACTCGCCGACAATGCTCGCCGCTGCCAACCGCCATTGGAGGAAACAGAGGTTCGCAGAATCGCCGCGAGCATTGCGCGTTACCCAGTGGGCGGCCCTGACCCACTGGAAACCGCATGGGCGGCAGTTCTCAAGGAAACGCACCAGCGCGGATATGAGCAGTTCATTGCCATTGCTCGTAATCTACAATTCGCACGGCCAGGACTCTCAATCGCTCTTCCGCTGTTACGGATTGGCGAACTGATGGGGTGTGATTGGACTCAGGCCCGGCGCTGGCGAAAGCGGGCTGTGCGCGAAGGATGGTTGCGCTTAACGGAGCGCTACATCCGGCACAGGAGAGCGGCCTTGTATGTCTTCAATGAGATTTCCTTTTCAGGTGTCCCACTATTGGCCGAATGTACCACTATGCCAGAATGCCCCACTATCAAACCCACTATTGGTTTAGCGGGACAGCGAGAAAACGGAGCGTATAGTGGGACACTTGAGTCGCGGGAAGAATTCTCTTGCTATAATCTAGCACGTTAGGTATTATTGTTCGTATGAAGTGCCCCATCCACAAAATCGAGCTAATCTGCTACTGCCCCGCCTGCCGTGGAGAGGTCACGAGCAAGCGCAAGGCGGCAACGTCCCGCGTGAACGGCAAGCTGGGCGGACGGCCAAAGGGCAGCAAGAACAAACCGAAGTCGGAACCAAAGGGGAAGTGAGGCGCAACCATGCTCTACAAACGCGGCAAAGTCTACTGGTACAACTTTCGATGGTCCACCAAACAGGCAGACGGGACGGTGGAGAGCTTCCGTATCCGGCAGACTGCCAAGACACAGAACAGGAACGCGGCAAAGGACGTGGAAGAGGAACATCGCCGGGCGCTCAGGCTGGGCGAGATTCACCCGAATGATCCGTGGCCGAAGGCGGCAACGATTGGCCCGCCGATCTTCCGGGCCTTCGCCAGAGAATTCCTGCAATACGTCAAGACGAACACAAAGCCGGGAACGCACACCTTTTACAGCGTGTGCCTGGACAGGCTGCTGACCTTTGCCGCGATTGCAGACGCCCCGCTGGACGCGATTACAGGCGAGACAGTGAGCCGGTACGCACGGCATAGGCAAGAGGTGCCGGAGAATTCCGTTGTGACCGTGAATGGCGATCTGCGGACGTTGCGGCGGATTTTGCATCTGGCGGTGGAGTGGGGCAGATTGGACCGTGTTCCAACCATTCACGAATTGCCGCAGTCCAAAGGCCGTGACCGCGTGTTGAGCTTTGCGGAAGAGGCAAAGTATCTGGCGAAGGCTTCCGACAATCTGCGGGATGCTGCGATTCTGGCAGTCGATACCGGGTTGCGCCCCAACAGTGAATTATTCCCTCTGAAATGGGCCGATGTGGATTTAGCGGCTGGAGTGCTTCACGTTCGCCAAGGCAAGACGGACAGCGCACAGCGCAGCCTTCCGCTCACTCCACGGGCGGCAGAGGTTCTTGAGAGGCGCAAAAGAGCGGCAGAGGCAAAGGATTCGCCCTTTGTGTTTGCCGGTGCGGGAATTTCCGGGCACGTCACATCCTTGCAGCACCCGCACAAGGCCGCGATAGAGGCCGCTGGTCTGGAGACGTTCGAGTTCTATTGCTGGCGGCACACCTTCGGAACCCGCGCCGCACAGTCCGGCATGGACCGTTTCACACTGGCCCGCCTCATGGGGCATAGCTCGCCGTCCGTTGCCGCCCGGTATTACATCCACGTCACGGAGACGCACGTTGCCGCCGGATTCGGGAAGTTTGTGGAGTACCAGACGCGCAACGTGGCAGAGGGATTCGCTGCCGCCTTCCCGCAAGCAAGCGCAGCCGTCCAATAGGCCGTTTTTTGCAAACGTGGTACACATGGCGGTACACAGTATGGCAGAAATTGACTGTAAATGATTGAATCCACTTGCTAGGCTGCTAGATTCTCAATCTTAAAACCCGGGTTCAATTCCCGGTAGCGCTACCAGTATCATATCCAAGATCATCCAATAATATCCAGGATTCATAATTAAATGAGCAACATAAGAGAGAATTCTGTCCATCGAGATACATTCTAGTCCGTTGACATCCGGGGGGCAGTAGGGGGCAATCTTGCTGCTATGCGGACAATGGGGATCGCCAAGGATGTGATGACCGGCCACGGTTTCCGAGTTGCAGCGAGGACGATTCTCGATGAAAAGCTAGGGTTCCGTACCGACATCATCGAGCACCAACTAGCCCATGCTGTCCGCGACCCAAACGGACGCGCCTACAACCGAACGGAATTTCTGGCCGAACGCCATCTAATGATGCAAGACTGGGCGGATTATCTGGATAAGCTGAGGTCTGAGGCAGTATTGGGGGAAGTACAGGCGCAGAACCGGATGTAAAGGGATGACGTCTTCATCGTTTTCGAATCGCTCCACATCACCAACAAGGCGGCTGTATTCGGCTCTCATGACCTGCGAAGGCGGAACGCCTCCGGTAAATCCTTGGGTGAGTTCTTGATACCATAGCGAACTCAACGTTTCGCCTCATCTTCGCCTATAATGTCTCCATGTTCCCGACGCCCTCAGGCCGCAAGACCTTCGTCGTCACCTGCAAGCAGTGCCGCCGCGACGTTCCATCCGGCGTCCAAAGGCTGTGATATCCACATACTCGTCCTTTTGCAGGACATTGCTCAAGATGCCTTTTTCACGCAGAGAGATCTCTTTTCCATATACTGCGCAACGCGCCGAGCGTAATGGGCAAGGCGCCGGCGAAGAGGAAGACCATATCCCCCACCATGCGCAGCCATTCCAGCCTGTGGTAGGTGCCCCCCATCAGGAATGTCAGGCGGCGCGCGTGCCAATACCCGTTGGCGACGGAATCCAAGAGCTGAATTACTCCTCCGGGGAACAGATCCAGGATGATCATGAGCGCGAGGCCCACATTGACGCCCCAGAAGCCAAACCGGACGAACTTCTCCGTCTCCTTCCATGTGGCGTCGGATTGCATGGCCCTCAGGCAGAAGACCATCACGGCTAAGGCCAACATCCCAAAGACACCGAACATTGCGGCATGCGCGTGATTGGCGGTGAGCGACGTGCCCACCTCGAAGTAGGAGACGATCGGCAGGTTGATCAGGAAACCGAAGACCCCCGCGCCGACGAAGTTCCAAACACCCACGGCCATGAGGAAATAGATGGCCCACTTCTGGCTCCAGGCCATGTCCTGGCCGCATTCGGAGCATTTTGCCTTTCTCAGCTTGATGAAATCCCATGCGTCCAGCGTCAGAAGCGTGAGAGGCACAACTTCCAGAGCGGAGAAGCACGATGCCAGACCCATGTTGAGCGTTCCCTGGCCTGTGAAGTACCAATGGTGGCCTGTGCCGATGATCCCGCCACTGAGATACAGGATGGCATCCAGGTAGATCAGGCGCGTGGCGGCCCTGGTGCTGACCACGCCCATCTGGTGGAACATGATGGCCACCAGCACCGTCGCAAAGAGTTCAAAGAATCCCTCCACCCAAAGATGGATGATCCAGAAGCGCCAGTTGTCGATGACGGCAAAGTTGGTTTGTGGGCCATAGAAAAGGGCGGGCAGGTAAAAGACAGGGATGGCCACGGCGGTGTACAGAAAGAGCGAGGACAGCTCGCGCTTTTCAAGGTTTTTGAATGTGGGCCGGAGAGCCCGAAACATCAGAAACAGCCAGAAGACAAGGCCAACTGCCAGCAGAATCTGCCAGAACCGCCCGAGGTCCAGGTACTCGGAACCCTGGTGGCCGAACCAGAACCAGAGCTGCCCCAGCTTGTCGTTGATGCCGAGGGATTCGCCGGCCAGGCTGCCGGCGACTACCACCACCAGCGCCCCGAGGAGTGCGTAGACGCCAGTCCTCTGATGTTTGGGTTCTTCGCCGCCGACCCAGGTCGCCAGGAAAAGGCCACCGCCAACCCAGGACGTTGCAATCCAGAAAATTGCGAGTTGAAGGTGCCAGGTGCGCGCCAGAGTGTAGGGCAGCCAACGGGCGATGTCGAGTCCGTAAAAGGCTCCCGTCTCCACCCGATAGTGAGCGAGCAGGCCTCCCAGGGATGATTGTGCCAGAAACAGGAGGGCCACGACGGCGAAGAACCATCCCGTAGCCCACTGGCTGGGCGTGAGCTTCAAAGCAGCGGGAGCAGAGTGCAAAAAATGGGGGCCAGCGCCCTCGCCCTTCCAGCCCAGGTAGTCGAATTTCCCAACGACGAAGAGGATCAAACCCAGTCCTGACAGGAGGGTGATGAGGCTCAAGGCGCTCCACACATATGCCTCAGTGGAAGGAAGGTTTCCCGCCATGGGCTCGTAGGGCCAGTTGTTGGTGTATGAGTAATCCTTCCCAGGGCGATCCGCCGTTGCTGCCCAAGCCGCCCAGGCGAAGTATGTGGTCAGAGCCTTCAGTTCCCCAGGGTTGTGAATATAGTTGGCCGGCAGACCGGGAGCAGCGTCCTTCCTGGTGAAGTAGTCGCTCCATTCGCCAAGCTCTGTGCGGTAGGCAGCCACCTCGCCTGAAGA
>Ga0224555_1002218_pt1 | contig 23638 bp, 20 predicted proteins | sample 714S23034metaG_FD_180687 | JGI IMG/M metagenome (GOLD analysis project Ga0224555, IMG submission 180687) | Peat soil microbial communities from Stordalen Mire, Sweden - 717 S2 30-34 | ecosystem: Environmental > Terrestrial > Soil > Wetlands > Peat | place: Sweden: Norrbotten County, Stordalen...
GCAATCAACCAGAAGGCCGGTAAGCTTACCAAGAACCCCAACCTGGAAGCTGATGGCAGAGCTGAAAAGAATGCCGGAAAAGTTCAAAAGGCTGTCGGCAAGATTGAAAAGGCTGTCGGAGCATAAGCGAATCAACATCGAACTCTCCAGAGAGAGATCGGAGGTGTTTTCTTGCCCTTTGGGGTGCGCCCACAGACAGCTTGTGCACTGTGCCGATAGATATAGATCTCGACGGTCTACACCACAAACACGGCTACTTCCGCGACGAGCGTCGCTGCCGTGGTAAGGGCACGACGATCCAACCGAAGCGGGAACTGGGATGACGCTGCTCTGGAGAAGAGATGACCGGAAATAAGCACAATCATGAAGGAAACAGTGGCGACAGTGGTGAACCCGAACCCGGCCCCTACTGGAAGCGCATGCATCGTGATTGGCGCTTCTGGATAGGCGCGGTCCTCATGTTTGCGGCGATCTCTATCTACGTCCTAAGTGGCGATCTGGCATGGGTTCCACATGGCCACCGGCTTCCCTGAGTCGCAGGTCGATTATCAACAGCCTGTTCCGGGAGGCGGTTCCCGCGGTGGCCATTGAATTCAATCGAGAGCCCAACGTCAATTCCGAAAGCTAGGTGATGCAACATGAGCCCGATATCTTTGTACCCGTTGCGCTTCGAGCCGATTTATCAATATCGGCTGTGGGGCGGAAGGCGTTTGGCCGAGTTGCTCTCCGCGCCGCTGCCCAGTGACGGTCCAATTGGCGAAGCGTGGGTGCTCAGCGACCGTGACGATCATCAAAGCCGGGTTGCCAACGGGCCGTTGAAAGGGCGCACTCTCGGGGACGTGATCGGACAGTTCCGCGAACCGCTGATGGGCAAACTGTCCGCAGGCCTCCGCCGCTTCCCGCTGCTCCTCAAGTTTCTCGATGCACACCAGATGCTTTCTGTGCAGGTGCATCCGAGCGATGCGCACCCAGATCTGATTCCAGCGGGAGAGACTAGCAAAACCGAGGGATGGGTTGTCATTGAAGCGGGCAAGGAGAGCACCATTTATGCGGGACTGCAACCCGGAACGACTGCCAGCGAGTTGCGGCAAGCACTCTCTGGCAAGACAATCGCAGACTACCTTGTTCGCATCTCGCCGAAGCCGGGCGACGCAATATTCATACCCGCGGGAACGGTTCACACACTGGGTGGCGATGTTGTTGTGTTCGAGATTCAGCAGAACAGTGACGTAACATTCCGTCTCTACGACTGGGGCCATGTAGACGCGAAAACCGGCCAGCCGCGGCCGCTTCAGATCGATCAGGCACTGGCCAGCATTGATTTTGCGCAAAACACTGAAGGCCTCGTGTTGCCCCTTATAGAGATCACCACGCCTGTGGTGCGAGAAAGACTCTTCAATTGTGACCAATTCTCGCTGTGGCGTTTACACGGCCAATCGCCGTTTCTTGTCGGCATGGAAGATGTGCCCCGAGTGCTCGTCTGCATTGAGGGCCAGGGAGAACTCGAATACCTCGGAACTCCTTATGCCGTCAATAAAGGCGAAGTATGGCTCTTGCCCGCAGTGGCGGGCAGGTGCGCATTTCACCCAGACAGTGCAGTGACGGTGTTGGAAATCGCACTGCCCGGACAGTTCCGCCCCGGGCATCCGTCAAGTTACCTACGGACCGAATGCTCTTGCTGAATCTGCATGCGCTCAGAGGCCGACGAAGAATGAAAAGCCTGATTGTCTTCGATCTCGACGGAACGTTAGCCGCCAGCAAATCGGCTCTCGATGCCGAAATGGCGTCCCTCCTACATGACCTGCTCGGTGTGGTCAAGGTGGCAGTCATCTCAGGAGGCGCGTGGGCACAGTTTGAAAAGCAGGTGCTTTCCCAGCTTCCGCACGACGAACGACTGGCAAAACTATCTATTCTTCCTACCTGCGGAACGCAATTCTTTCAGTACACCGGGGAGTGGAAGAAGCTCTATTCCGAAGACTTCACGGCAGATGAAAAAGAGAAGATCGTCAGTTCCCTGAAAAAGGCGATCGCAACCGCCGGCTTTGAAGTTGAAAAGACCTGGGGAGAAGCAATCGAAGATAGGGGAAGCCAGATAACCTATTCCGCGCTAGGCCAGCAGGCACCGCTGGAAGAGAAGGAAAAATGGGATGTCGACCTCGCCAAACGGAAGAAGATCAAAGCAATTCTCGATACTCTGATTCCCGATTTCTCGGTCCGCATCGGCGGTGCGACATCGATCGACATTACCAAACCGGGCATTGACAAGGCATACGGAATCAGAAAGCTGCGCGATATTCTTGGAGTTTCATTGAAGGAGATGATTTACGTCGGGGACGCGCTGTTTGTCGGAGGGAACGACTACCCGGCGGAACAGGCAGGTGTTATTTCCATTCCGGTTCGAGGTCCCGATGAGACCAAGCGGGTCATCGAATCGATCATTGCTTGTTTGGATCCCGGTCAACAAATGCGAACCTTTGCGGTGCCAAGTGCGATTGTCTGAGGAGTACTGATGAGTGGATTCACGCTGCGCCGTCTGGGGATGGTGATGGAGCCGGAGCCAGGGAATCCCCACGAGGTCGAGGGCGTCCTGAATCCCGCAGCGGTCCGCGGACCTGACGGAGAACTCTACCTGTTTCCACGTCTGGTCGCGAAAGGAAATTACTCGCGCATTGGCATAGCACGAGTGTTATTCAACGGAGCCGGCGATCCGGACGGCGTCGAGAGGCTCGGCATCGCGCTGGAGCCAGAAGCCGATTATGAATTGCGGCCCGACGGAAGCGGTGGCTGTGAAGATCCACGCGTCACTTATGTCGAACCACTTCAGTACTTCATCATGTCCTACACCGCATTTTCGACGGAGGGGCCAAGAATCGCCCTGGCAATGTCGGAGGACCTCATTCACTGGAAGCGTCTCGGGCTCGCAACCTACGCCCATTGGCACGGCATCGAATTGGGCGACGTCGATGACAAGGATGCGAGCCTTTTCCCTGTTGCGATCCCTAACCCCTCCGGGCAACTGGAATTGGGCATGCTCCACCGTCCGCTCTTTCCCGGCACCCGTCCGGAGGAGACCGCTTGCCATAGCAAGTTCCGTGAGATCGATCTCGATCGGGAGAGCATTTGGATCTCCTACTGCCCGCCGGCCTTGAAAAGCCGTGGGCCGGATCGCCTGGGCCGGTTTACGTCTCATCACCGGCTGGCGACTCCGGTGTCGCCATGGGAGCGGCTCAAGATCGGAGCAGGAACTCCGCCCATCCTGACCAAGCACGGCTGGTTAATCATCTACCACGGAGTGAGCGAAACGTTGGCTGCCAGCGGCGATGGACATCACCTGTGCTACTCGGCTGGTGTGATGGTCCTCTCAAAGGAGCGTCCGCGCGTGATCCGTTATCGCTCGGCGAATCCAGTGTTGACGCCGACGCTTCCGCAGGAACGCGACGGGATCGTTGCCAATGTCGTGTTCCCCACCGGTATTGACCGGCGCGACGACCTGGGAGCCCCCGATCGCTTCGACGTCTATTACGGGATGGCCGACAACCGGATTGGTGCGGCGCGCCTAGACCTGCCCGATCGCCTGCCAGCAGGGACCGATGCCGACTCACCCGAAGCAAAGGTGTAAAACGCTGGATATTGAGAAATAAATGCACAGCAGGCAACGCTTGGGAAGCGTAGTAGGGGATGTGTAGGCAGACTGATCATCCATGCAAACTCCACATAATTGTTCGCTTAGCCGTTCTTGAGCGAAATTGAACAGTTTTCATATTGCTACTCACGGAGACTATCCGCGGGTGCGCCAATTAATGGCGGCATCGGCGATCTCCGTCTTTGGGGCTTCATCCGCGAAGGCGTCCTCTTCACCATCGCTAAGGGCAAGGCCATTAGGTGCAAGTCAACAAAGACGAAGCAAGCCGCACGCCTTCCGGGCGCAGTCAAGGAACCTGGAGGATCATCGTGACGCAAATTCAGCCTCCAATTAGTCCACGATCCGCGGCGGCGACCTCAATGGCTCATAACAACGAAACGTCTCTTCATTCGCAGGCGGTGAAAAGTGGGATCAACTGGATCTTTGCGATTACCCTTGCCATCTTTCATCTTGCCGCGCTGGCCGCTCTGTTCTGTTTTCGATGGTCAGCTCTTGTTGCGTTTCTAGTGGTGTGGGTTCTGGCGGAGAATGTCGGGATAGGGATGGGCTACCATCGCCTGCTGACTCACCGCGGATACTCCACTCCAAAGTGGTTGGAGTATTGCATTGCCACCTGCGGTACGCTTGCCCTTCAAGGCGGGCCCATCTATTGGGTCGCTGTTCATCGTATGCATCACAGATACACCGATAAGGAAGGAGATCCACACTCGCCCCGTGACGGGAAGTGGTGGTCCCATATGGGATGGATTATGAATGGCTCCCTTCGCAATCAAACCGCAGCCCTCAAGCAGTATGCCCCGGATCTCGCTCGCGAAAGCTACTATGTCTGGCTGAATAAGTATCACTGGATTCCGTTGACCGTCGTTGGCCTTACGCTGTTCGCGTTCGGAGGATGGCCATGGCTTCTGTGGGGCGCAGTTCTGCCCGCAACCATCGGATTTCATGTCACCTGGATGGTTAATTCCGTCACGCATCTGTGGGGTACAAGACGTTTTCCCACGAGTGACGACTCGCGAAACAATTTTTGGGTAGCTCTCCTTACCGGTGGAGAAGGATGGCACAACAACCATCATGCAAATCCGGTCTCAGCCCGTCACGGGTTGGCCTGGTATGAAATCGATATCAATTACTATGGCATTCGCCTCCTGAAAAGATTTGGCCTTGCGAGCCATATCAGGACTGCGAGCCTGAAACCCGCAGTGGAAGAGCGAGCGATGCCGGTATCGCGGGACGCTGTCGGAACTTCGATGGGCGAGGACTCCCGCAGGGCGATGTTTTGAACATATTGGTTGTGAATGATTTTAAGTGAGAATGATGCTCGCCCCTCGCTGAGCAATACCATAGGGGGGCCTTCATCGGATGATATCCGACTGATTGAACTTCACTGGCGGCTACGATGTTTATCAGGATTCATTCCGGTCAACTCGTTGAGCTGGCTTCAGCCTCTAAGCTGCCGCGCTGGCACTCTAGTCGCAAATATGAGACTCGCAGGGTCTCGGCAAGCACAGAATTCAAGGAATCTGATAGGTTGTTTACAAGCAGTTACGCTTTTCGGATTTCACGGACGTGATCTAAATCACAGTCGCCTAAGCCCGATGCAGGGGATGCTAACAATAGACTCTCGGGACTTGTACGCCATGAATTGGAGCAGAAAAGGTGCGTTGCTGATGTTGGCGGTTGTGGTCTTCTGGGCCGCAATGCCGGCGTCCGCCTGCCTGCTCGGTGTGGGGAATTCGAGTCAGCCCGATTGCTGTAGAGCCATGGCGCAGGGATGTGACTCGCCAGGGATGGGAGCAAGCAGTCCATGCTGCCAGATTCAAGGGAAGAACCCCGCTGTGACTCCGGTCCCTCCATACACCACTGAGCATGCGCAGAAACTGGCTTTGGTTCCACGGCAGGCTGGTATGGAGCTGCCAGTCGGTCATGGCCCCGCGTACGGGAATGTACACGCAGCGCCGCCGCAGTTCCCGCCGGGCGGCGCCTTCGCACTCAGAATCTAAAACTCCTTCCTTCGCAGGCTGATCCTGGGCCTTCGTGCGTTCTCGCGCGCCTATGCGAACTGCGAGCGCACCGTCAGGCTCGAGCACCCAATCTCCTTTGGAGGGAGTCATGAAATCTTTTGTTGCTGCAATTTGTGTTCTCGCAGCGATGGCGTCTGAAGGCGTTTCCCGCGCCCAGGCACCAGCGACCAGCGATGGCCTGACGAGCCTTGCGGTATTGATTGAAGGGCAACACGGCGAACACCCCGAGGCTGAGGCTTCCGGGCCAGCCCTGACGCTTGATGAAGCCGAGAGGATTGCCCTTGCCGCGAATCCCGAGATCGCGGTTGCAGCACGGCGGGTCGCCGTCGCTGAAGCGCACGTTTCGAGCACCGGCACACTCGACGATCCAATGGCGATGTACCGCGGATGGGGAGTTCCATTGCAACAGCCGTGGAATTATAACGACGCGCAAAACATGTTCAGCATCAGCCAGACTTTTCCTGGCCGGGGAAAGCTGGCACTGCAGACGAGTGTTGCTGAGTCAAGCGCGGATGAGGCGAAGGCCGATCTTGAGCAAGTACGCCTCGACGTTAGGGTGCGCGTGCACAAGGCTTTCGATGACCTGTTGCTCGCCGACGACGAGATGCAGATTCACCATCAACATCAGGCCATTGCGCGCCAGGCCATTGAAGAGGCGCGTATCAAGTACACCGCCGGAAAGGTGCCGCAACAGGACATTCTGAAGGCGCAGGTGGCGCTTACGCAGTTGGCCGAGCACATGATTCGGTTCGATGAGGATGCCGAATTGGCGCGGGCCCGACTGAACACGCTGCTAGGGCGCAATCCCGAATCGCCGCTCAGCGTGACTGGTGAGCATGCCGTGCTCGGCACGCTGCCCCAGGCTGAGAGTCTTGACGGTCTGGCGATGCGCTCGCGGCCCGATCTGCTCGCAGCCCAGCAAGCCGCCGAGCGCAGCCACAAAGAACAAGCGTTGGCAAAGAAGGCCTACGTGCCGGACTTTACGGTCTCTGCGGGCTACATGATCATGCCGTCCGGGCAAAACATGCGCAACGCCTACATGGTAGAGGGCTCGATGAATTTGCCGTGGCTGAATCACCGCAAGCACGATAAGGAGATTGCGGAGGCCACGGTGCAGACGACCGAGCAGGACGCCGAGCTGGCCGCTCTGCGCAATGCGGCGTCGGGGCAGGTCCAGGAAGCGCTTGTGGAGGCAGAGGCTGCGCAGAAGCTGGCGCACCTGTATCACGACCAACTCCGACCCCAGGCCGAGGCTACGCTCCAGTCGAGCGTGATCGCGTATGAGAACGACAAGACGGACCTTCTCGATCTGCTCGACGGCCAGATGACGGTCGTCAACATCGACCTTGCCTGGCTTCAGGCGGTTGCTGATTTCGACGCGCGTCTGGCGGACCTCGAACTCGCCACAGGCACTCCTATCAACCCGTCCGATTCCCCGGCAACGGAGGTGAAGCCATGAAGACACGCAGTTATCAGTTTGCATTGACAGCAGCAGTTGGCGGGTGTGTTTTGCTTGCGGGCGCTCTTGGGTATGTGCTCACCCGTCGCGACAACACGACACCGCAGCCAGCTTCGCAGGATCCGGTGGTGGCGCGAGGACCGGCCATGTCTACCCAGCCAACACCTCCCGCCGGAGCTTCGTCCAATGCCGATCCCGGCCTTGCGCCGTTGCAGTTATCGCCGCAACGAATGCAGGAAATCGGCGTCACTTCGGCGACCGCGGAAATGAAGGATGTGAGCGACGATCTGAGCGTTCCCGGAAATGTCGATATCGATGAAGAGCGGCTTTCGTATGTGCAGACTCGTTTTCCCGGCTGGATTCAGGATGTCCAAGCGAATGCGACCTACCAGTACGTGCGCAAGGGACAGCGGCTATTCACCATGTACAGCCCGGACATTGTCAGCAGCGAGCAGGAGTATCTGCTGGCTCGCCAGAATAAGGCCGCATTCTCGCAAGATGCGCGTGATATGGGAGCGCAGGAAGACGGCTGGATGGTGAAGGCCGCCGAAGAGCGGTTGCAGCAATTCGGCGTCCCGGCGCAAGCGATCGCCGATCTGGAGACGACTGGTAAGGCGCAGCGCAACATCGCCATCGAAGCGCCCGCATCTGGATACATTATTGAGCGCGATGCGTTGCCGAACGAGTATGTCCAGCCTGATACGAAGTTGTACACGATTGCCGATCTCTCCACGGTGTGGGTGTATGCCAATGTATTTCAGAACGACGTTGGCAAGCTGAAACCGGGCGACCCGGCGCAGGTGACAGTGGACGCCTACCCGGGACGCCACTTCAACGGCCGCATCGATCAGATTCTGCCGCAGGTGGACATGACTACGCGTACCGTGCGCGTGCGCCTTGTCTTCAGCAATCCCGGCGTGATTTTGAAGCCAGGGATGTACGTGAATGTTGCGATCTCAGTTCGGCTGGGGCGGCAGATGGTGATACCGGCCTCGGCGGTTCTGCAAACGGGCACGCGGGCCGTCGCGTTTGTCGACCACGGAAACGGCAGCCTTGAGCCGCGCACCGTTGAGATAGGGCCACAACTTGACGACTCAGTCGTCGTGCTCAGCGGGCTGAAGGCCGGCGAGAAAGTGGTGAGCTCGGCTAACTTCCTCGTGGACTCCGAGGCGCAGCTTCAGGCAGCGGCAGGAGCCTTTGCGCCTACGGCGCCGCAGCCGGCTGCGAGCTCGGCGCCTGCCGCACAAATACAAGTCGACCTCAGTACTGAGCCTTCTCCACCGCGTAAAGGGGCAAACACGGTGCGCGTGAAACTGACTGGCACTGACGGAAAGCCGGTGCCGGGCGCGCAGGTGACTGCAACTTTCTTCATGCCGGCGATGCCCGCGATGGGAATGGCGACAGAGCGCGACGCAGCCGCACTCTCCGATAAGGGCAACGGGCTTTATGAGGGTTCAGTTCAACTGCCGACGGGTGGTACTTGGCAGGTGACCGTAACCGTCCAGCGCGGCGGTCAAACGGTGGGCACAAAGCAACTGAGCATAAGCGCGACGGGAGGCATGGCTTGATTTCACGGATCATCGCGTGGTGCGCACGCAATCCCTTCCTGGTTTTCACGGGGGCCATTCTTCTGGTTGTCGCGGGTATCTGGTGCCTGCAGCGAGTGCCGCTGGACGCACTGCCCGACATCAGCGACGTGCAGGTGATTATTCATACGCAATGGGAGGGCGAGCCGCCGAATGTAATTGAAGACCAGGTGACCTACCCGATCGTGACTGCCTTGCTTGCGGCTCCGCGCGTGAAAAACGTGCGCGCCCAAACCATGTTCGGCGACTCCTATGTCTTCGTCGTTTTTCAGGACGACACTGACCTCTACTGGGCGCGATCTCGCGTAACGGAGTACCTGCAACAGATTGCCGGACGGCTGCCTGCGGATGTTCATCCGGCCATCGGCCCCGATGCGACCGGCGCGGGCTGGGTTTACGAGTATGCCGTCATCGATCGCAGTCACACCAAGAGCCTGGCTGATCTGCGCGCACTGCAGGACTGGTATCTGCGCTATCAGCTTGAAACCGTGCCCGGCGTGGCAGAGGTGGCCAGTATCGGCGGCTTTGTGCGCCAGTATCAAGTGAACCTCGACCCCAACAAGCTCTTTTCCTACGGCATCTCCGCCGCCACTGTGATCGACAAGGTAAGGCAGAGCACGAATGAGGTCGGCGGAGACGTGCTGGAGATGAGCGGAGCCGAGTATATGGTCCGCGGCCTCGGCTACTTTCATTCGCTCGCCGATCTTGAAAATGTTCCCGTTGCGGCCAAGAACGGCACCCCCGTGTTGGTGCGGGATCTGGGCACAGTGTCGTTTGGACCCGACGAGCGGCGCGGAGCGGCCGACTGGCAGGGGGAAGGCGAAACTGTAGGCGGCATTGTCGTCATGCGCTACGGCTTGAACGCTCTGAACGTAATCGACGGCGTAAAAGCAAAGTTCAAGGAGATAGCGCCCTCGCTGCCAGCCGGCGTTGAGATCGTAACTGGCTACGACCGCTCCTGGCTGATCAATCAGTCGATCCACACATTGAAGCGGGACCTCATTGCTGAGGCCATCATCGTCAGCTTCGTCAGCATTGTCTTTCTATTCCACTTCCGTTCCGCGCTCGTCCCCATCCTCACGCTCCCGATTGCCGTGTTGGCCGCGTTCATTCCCATGTACTATCTGCACGTCAGCTCCAACATCATGTCGCTCGGCGGGCTGGCTCTGGCCGTGGGCGTGCTCATTGACGCCGCGATTGTGATGGTGGAGAACGGATACCGACATCTGGCCGAGCGCAACGATGTCCCGGACGAAAAGGAGCGGCGTCGCATTCTCGTCGGCGCGGCGCAGCAGGTAGGGCCGGCGCTCTTCTATTCCCTCATCATTATTGTCGTGTCGTTTCTGCCGGTATTTCTGCTTGAGGCGCAGGAAGGCCGCATGTTCCGCCCGCTGGCCTGGACCAAGACTCTGTCGCTCATCTTTTCCTCGCTGCTCTCCATCACGTTCGTCCCGGCGCTTATGCCCTTCTGCCTGCGCGGCAAATTGCGGCGGGAGTCAAGGAACCCAGCCGCCCGCGTCACTCAGGCCATCTATCTTCCCGTGTTGCGCTGGAGCCTGAAGCATTGGAAGCTGGTCATCGCGCTGAATCTGGCCTTTCTCGGTGCGACCATTCCTCTTTACTTCCGCCTCGGAAGCCAGTTCATGCCCGCGCTGTATGAGGGCTCCGCTCTCTACATGCCTAGCGCACTGCCGGGCATTTCAATCACGCAGGCGGTCACGCTCATGCAGGAGCAGGACCGCATCATCCGCTCATTCCCTGAGGTCGCGACTGTGTTTGGAACCGTGGGCCGCTCCGACAGCGCCACAGACAACGCACCGCTCGATATGTACGACACAACCATCATGCTCAAGCCGCGCGACCAGTGGCGCGCCGGCATGACCTACGAAAAGCTGATCCACGATATGGACGAGAAGCTCCAGTTTCCGGGCCTCACAAATACTTGGACCATGCCGGTAGAGAATCGGCTCGACATGGAGTTGACCGGAATCAAGACCGCGGTTGGGATCAAGATTCAAGGCCCCGATCTGGCGCACATCGAGGATATCGGCACACGCATGCAGAAGATTCTTTCGACCATGCCGGAGACCAACTCGGTCTTTGCGGAGCGCGTTGCGCAGGGATTCTATCTGAATGTGGAGGTTAACCGGCCCGAGGCCGCGCGCTACGGCCTCACGGTGGCTGACGTGCAGCAGGTCATCACATCGGAGATCGGCGGAGCAGACATTGCGCAGAATGTAGAAGGCCGCAAGCGCTTTCCCATCTCGGTGCGTTATCAGCGCAGTTTCCGCGACCATCCTGAGGCCTTATCGCAGGCTCTGATCGCGACTCCTTCCGGCGAGCAGATTCCTATCGGCGAAGTGGCTCGTGTGTACTACTCGCGTGGCCCCGCCATGATCCGCGACGAAGACGGAGCGTTGACTGGCTATGTCTATCTCAATCTGAACACGCACAATTACGGCGGCTTTGTGAACGATGCGGAGAAGTTGATCAACCAGAAGCTGGCGCTGCCGGCGGGATATACCTGGCGCTGGGCCGGAGAATATGAATTCGAAATGCGCGCCAAACAGCGGCTCAAGATCATCCTTCCCATCGTCTTTTTCGTGATCTTCCTGCTGCTCTATCTCGTCTTCAAATCTGCCGCTGAAGCGGCCGTGCTCATCTTTCCTACTCTGTATGCAATGTCGGGGGGTCTGCTGCTGCAATGGGCTCTCGGCTATAACTTCAGTGTTGCCGTTTGGGTTGGCTATATCGCGCTCTTCGGCATTGCGGTGGAGACCGGCGTGGTGATGGTGGTGTATCTGGACGAAGCTTTCAAGCAGCGCCTCGCGCAGGATGCGCCCATGACGGAATCCGGGCTGTTGCAGGCCGTCATCGATGGCGCTGTCCAGCGGTTGCGGCCCAAGCTGATGACCGTGACGGCGGTCATCCTAAGCCTCGCGCCGATCCTATGGGAAACCGGCATCGGGTCAGACGTGATGAAGCCCATTGCCGCGCCCATCGTCGGCGGAATGATCACGTCGACGATCCATGTCCTGATTCTTGTGCCGGTGTTCTTCATGCTCATCAAGCGCAGGGCATTGCGCCAGGGCCAGCTCACGGCAGCTACGGATCCGGTAAACACGTAACGAGAAATCCCAGCGGAGGGGGCGCATTTTTCTTGGGGCCCGGGAAGCGGCTCAACTCGCACGAAATGTTCGGTTTTGTGCGACCTCGACCCCGCGAAAGGTTCGCACAGAGTTTCACGAAAAGCCCCAAATGGTCGCTTAAGGTTTCGCGAATCGTTGAGTGGTGCGCCCGGAAATTGCGCGAAATAGGGGTAAAGGTGCAATCGGAATTTCACGAATCGAGGGAAAAGGTCGCGAGCAATTTCACAGATAGCGTGTTTGCGCGCGCTCAGCCGGGGTTGTGCGTGCCTTATGGGGCCTTCGGTGCGCATCTTGAGCGCAATTCTGCACGCTGGCCCGCATTCGCCCTGCCGGTGCGTTCCCTCGCTCCCTTGGTCCCTCGGTCCCTGCTTTTCTGACCCCTGACACCTGACCCCTGAAACCTGTCTTTTCCACGCTGGCCCACGCTCGCCCCTGTCGGCATTCGCCGCGGCGAAGTCGCGCACCGAACCAAGCCACCCTTTTGCAAACAAAGTATGCGGCGAAGCGGTGCTCAAATCCACGCTCCTATCCGCTCAGGAGATAGCCGGACCCTTGCCGTTACAAATCCGCTCCTCAATGAATGCATTAGCCGTTATGCGCAACGCAAAGAGGGGAGAGTCCCAGGAGCATGGATATGTTCCCGGGTTCGCGGTCATTTCCAGGCGAGCAAATATACCTGTGCCGCGCCTGTGTGACTCATGATCGCAGGCTGCCCGTCTGCTGTCACGCTCACAAACCCATCGACCTGGCTCGCATCGACGTTTTCCATGCTCGCCACTTTCTCCCACGCGCCACCCGGCACCGACAAACGGTACATGCCCACCTTCTCCTGCGTTTGTTCAAAGTAGATCGACCGGCTGTCCAACGACCAAGCATAATATCCCCACGGAGCGTCGAACCGCCGCAGTTCCCGCCACTGCCTGGTGGCCGCCGTATAAAGCATCATCCGCGACGGCTCCCGCGCTATCGCCACCATGTACTTCCCATCCGGAGACCACTGCGCCACGTAATACTTCTCCGCTCCCGCCATTGGCGTCACTTTGCGTGTTGCCACGTCCAGCACGTACATCCGATCTGGCTCGCGGGAAGGATCGTACCGGTTGAAAGCGATCGACTGACCGTCGGGAAACCAGGTCGGCATAACCTCGTCATCCCCCCACTCGATGAGTTTTTCAGGTGTCCCGCCGTCCGCCGAAACCCGATAGAGCTTGTGCCAGTCCGAATACACGATCCACTTCGCATCCGGCGACCACTGCTCCATATACGCCTGTGCGTCGGTCAATTGCAAAGCGTCGCTTCCATCCACGCGGCTCTTCCACAAATGCCCGCTCGGATATTCCGTATACGCCATCCACTGCCGGTCCGGCGAAACCACAAACTCCAGCGCGGAAATCCCGTTCAGAAACGGCGTCAGAGTCTTGCTGCCTGGATCCAGCGCCAGCGTCGTACCCTGATCCAGCCGTCCCAGCACGAAGAGAGCCTTGCTGTCCGGGGCCGGTGTGGAATCCTGAATATCCACCTGGTTGCCGGTGATGCGCACAGCCTCGGGCTTCGTCCATGGCTCGAACCACGGTGGAGAAATGACTTCATATACGTTGCCGCGACCCTCGATATCAGAGTGAAAGGTGAAATGCCGCCCGTCCGGCGTCCACTGCCCGTTGCTTTCGTCGCTACCCTCCGGCCAGTTCTTCAGCGAGAGCGGACGCGGGTTGCTGCCGTCACTGCCCACCTGCCACAAACGGAAGCCCGCGGGCGATAAGAGCGTCACTGAAATCTCTTTCCCATTCGGGGAGATGGACAGCTCCCTTGGATCGTTCGGCGGGGTCCAAAGCGTCTGGACATTTCCGCCGTGTTCGTCCATCACATCGAGCGAGTGGCTGTCTGCGAAGAAGATCGATTTCCCATCCGGAGCCCATCGCGCCGCCTGGAAAGACAAATGATCGCCGAGCTTCCTCATCGGACCCCCAATCGTCGATCCCGCCCACAGCCATCCGCGCCCTGTTTCGTCGTTAACATCCGGAGTGAAGACAAGGGCCTTCGAACCATCGGCCGACACATCGACCAGAATCATCCCCTCTGACAAACCCGGCATGGGCGCAATGATGCCGCCACTTGCTGCCATCTCCGACGGAACGTTGCGGATCTGAAAATAAACTCGTGTTCCGTCCGTGAGCAACGGCGCCAGCTTCGGTTCGCTGGAAAATGTGATTTGCTTCGAATCGAGCAGTCCCGTTGCCCGCATGGGCGTTAACAGTATCGCCGCCGCCACTCCGGCCACGACTGCCGCTACGGCTGCTGCTCCCAGCCACCATGCGCGGCGTTTTGACGGCTCTCTCGTCACGGCGCCGGTATGGGGCATCGTCGAGCGAGGATCGGAAAATTCCCGCATCAACCGCCGTAGGTCCGTCTCCAGATCGGCCGCGCGCTGATACCGCAGTTCGGGATCCTTCTCCAAAGCCCGCGCCACAATATGCTCCGCCAATGGCGGTAGCTTGGGCCGAATATCGCCAAGATCGGCAACCGACTGCGAAGTAATTGCATGCAGAATGGCGATTTGGTTATTTCCCTTAAACGGCGGCCGCCCGGAGAGCGACTCGTAGTACAGCGCGCCCAGGCTCCACAAATCCGTTCGTGCATCCAGGCTGTAGCCCAGCGCCTGTTCCGGCGACATATAAAGTGGAGTCCCCAGCAACCCCTGCGTCTGTGCCAGAGACATGGTCGCGTCCCCGTCCGGCGGCGCCAGCATCTTTGCCAGCCCAAAGTCCAGAACCTTCGCGTCCCCCTTCGGTGTGATCATCACATTCGCGGGCTTCAAGTCGCGATGGATCACCCCGTGCTCATGCGCTTCCTTCAGCGCCTCCGCCACCTGCAGCGCAATCGCGGTGGCGTCCTTTACCGGCAGCGCGCCCTTCTTCAGCTTCGCCGCCAGCGACTGGCCCTCTACAAGCTCCATCACAATGTAATCCGCGCCGTCCTGCTCACCGACGTCGTACACCGCAGCGATCCGCGGATGGTTCAGCTTCGCCAGCGCTCTCGCTTCGCGATGGAAGTGCCGTCGCGCCTCTTCCCCCGTCAGCAGTCCCTGAGCCAGCATCTTGATCGCGACCGCGCGCTCCAGCTTTTCGTCGCGCGCGCGATAGACGACCCCCATGCCGCCCGCACCTAGCGGCTCGACAATCAAATACCGCCCGAGACGCGACCCCGCTGCCAACAATCCCGGCCGGCCCGCAGTGGTTCCTGCCAGGGTTTCAGCTTCTCGGTCCGATTTCGCGTGAGGAGACTTCGAAGGTAGCACGCTCATTCGGCCATTCTCCGCAAGCAGGGAATCCGCCTCGCGTCGCACCTCGGGCATCCCACGACGGGCCTGATCGAGAAAGGCGGAACGCCTATCGCGCGGTATATCGAGAGCCTGCCAAAAAGCTGCTTTGCAATGGGCTTTTGGCTTTCCATCCCCGCCTTCCGTCGCTCGTCGTGCTCCGAAGGGGAATGTGGTTCATGGTACCACGCAGCGAAAAAGGCGCGTTATGAAATCCAGCCTTCCGGTTCAACGCCGGATCGGCGATTCGCGAGACCTTCGAGGACGCTGAATGCATTGGCGATTTGACTACTCGTCAGGAACGAAGCAATCACTGACGAGTTTGCGGTATTCCGTCCAGAATTGCGCAGGAGCACCGGAAACGTTCGAAAAGACGACATTCTGTTACAAATCCACGCGTAAAGGAGCACCTCGGGGACGATGCCCAAGTTGATTCCAGATGTTCTGTTTAAGGCGGGGGGAAGGTTCGTTGTTTTCCCAAGTCTCAAAAGCGAGACCTGGGCCACCCATTTTCGCGTGGAATTTGCATCCTGACATATGGGCCACCCGCCCATTATGCGCCGTCTACCCACAACGACCAGCCCGCCCACTCCGTTTTTGATTTAGAATCAGACCCGCTCAACAGAAGAAGCGGAGAACAGAAATGAAGTCTAACCAAGTAGCCATTCTCGTAACCATGATCTGTGCCGCGATTCCAGCGTCCGCCCAAAGCCTTTGCGAACTCGTCCCTGCCGCAGTCGTGCAATCCACCCTCGGCATCTCGGTGACCCTAACCGCCGCACCCAACACCCAGGGTGGTAACGGCTGTGACTACAAAGGTGCCTCCACCGGCCCCATCACCCTCACCGCCGACACCATCTCAGACGCCGGCATGTACAAGGCCATCTTTGACCAGCGCTTGCATAGCCTAGGCCCCACCCAGCAGCTCGTCTCCGGCGTCGGCGATGCCGCCTACTACGACTTCAAACAGCGCCAGCAGATCCCCAAATACCCCGGCGTCAACTTCACCCAGCAATCCATCGTCTTCCGCGCCAAGGGCAAGATCGTCAATTTCATCCTCATGATCCCCGGAGACGGCGTCCCCAAGGCCTCGATGCTCGCCCTCGCAGCCTACGCGATCTCCAAACCTATCAATAGCTTAAAGGACCCCACTTAGAACTCGCCGACACCCCTAACGCCACCCCAACCCAAGCAGAATTCGGGAACCTCAGTCTCGGGCAGTCTCACCTCTTGAGCGGGAGGCGTGCGCACGAGCTGAAGGAGACGGATTGAAGGATCTCGGGGGAAGCGGGCCGGTAGGATGCGAGCCCTCTCAGGTGGATGAAGCGAGAGGCACAGCCAGACGCTTCGTAGTCAAGCAACAAGATGAGCCAGTCAGCAAGAAAGCGCACGGCTTCGAGTAGATCAGGGCTTTACTGCCAGGGCACTCGGTTGGCTATTCTGCATCTGCTTGCCACCTGCGATAGATCTACCGAGCTGGTGATCGGCCGATCCTGATAGACGCCTAATTCGTCGGCGAAGAGGGAACTACCACCGGCTTGACACTGCCGCAGTCCGAACTCACAAACTTCGCGGTAAACGTCTTATCGATCGTCATGTTCACTGGCGTCCCTCGAACAGTACCCGTCACCGTCGTGTCGCTTGTCCCGCTGAAGTGCCCCGCATCGGGCAATTGGAAGTCGATGTGTCCCTTGGAGGACAGACCCTGGCCGTTACATTCGGTGTCATAGGCGATGCCGTGAGCAGTCTGGACTTTGTTGGCGACGCTGCATTGCGTACCCGAGACCGCCTTGTTGGTCGCCGTCAAATAATCGCTAAGCGTCGTCCCGGCGGAGAAACAAGACTGCCCTGCAATAGGCGATCCATGGTTTACGCTTACATGCGTCTCCCAGAGGCCGGCTTTGATTGGAAGATCGGAAAGTTGCGCAAGCAGGGTCGAAGGCCCGAGCAGCAGAACGGCTGCAGCGCACAGACCTACGAGGTTCGGGTACTTCCTAAACTTCACGAAGACACACTACGTTCCATGGCTGGTCCAATTTCAGAAGAGTAACACGTCGCCGGAATTCTGTCCCGCACGACGCGGTCTGCTGGACAGCACCGGTTCGATAACCAAAACGACTGCAGGATCGTCGACGGGACCTGTGCGACGATCTCACCTTTGCCCCCTTCGAACTTCGGTCGATCCTGTCCGTTAGCAAGAACCCCATAGCCCGCACCGGGGTGCGAAATCTGAGGGGACGGCGGAGTCACAAATGAAGCAGTCGCCAGATAGGCACCGATGAGAGATTGGCCCAATCGGGGCTCCCCGGCGAGACGGGCAAAGTATGACGCACGCCTATCGAGCGGCTCCGTTCAAACGCTCCCGTGTTCTCCAAACGCCGAACTTCCGAGTCGGCAAACCGTCAGGTTCGATAACCCATAAGGAAGATTATGCACTTGACACAGATGTATTGACTCTGACTCGCTGTACGAGTTGTGACAGGGCCGCTAGTGCTCTTGACTTTGGGTTTAGGTATACCTAAACTGGGGGTTGACATTTGAGTTTAGTTATATCTAAGATCATGGAGCGACAGTGTGTCGCAAGATGTCCTCTCATTTCGTCCGGTTCCCGATGTCGGTCGATCAAGCGGTCGCGGTGTCGGTTTCTTGGAGGGGCATACAGAACTCAACGCATGGGCTGCATTTGAGGGGCTAGGAGTCAAGCAAAAACGCGACCTCAAGACATTCAGGGGAGAGTGGGTAATTGGAAAAGATAAGCCGAAGAGTAGATTCCATGGTTGGCCAGATGATGATGAATGCGACATGTGTTTCGTTTTCAAAGCTAAGGAGCGTAACAAGAATCATCGGTTCTATGGCTATCTTTGTAATCCTCTTCCGAAAACTAATTCTCCGTTCCGCTTATGCGTGCTTTGCATTCATGCCTTAAAGAATGAACGGGAATCGGATCGAAGCGAGTTGCTGCGAGTGCGAGTTTGGTACGAAAGTGCTACGGCTCAGGAAGCAGTCAAAGAGGTTTTCACTGATCAGCTAACCATCCCACATGTGGCGAGGGATTCGAAATGGAAAATGTAACCCATTGGACTCATCAAAGTACGGCAGATTTTGTATACAACATTTCTTCTGATTTCGTCGCTCAACTTGAGACGAAGATGGAAGAAGAGGACATTAGCCGCGGGGCCTTAGCGAATCGTCTGAGCAAGACCAGCGGGCGAGTATCTCAAGTTTTTAACAACCCCGGAAATCTGAGTTTGCGCGTGATCGTCGATTATGCGCGTGCATTGGGAATGAAAGTGAGTTTGGTCGCTTACGACGATGGAGACTCCAAAAACGAAAATGGTCCTATCAATCCGGATGTGTTCGTGAAGTGCTGGGAGAAATGCAACCAGCCTCAAGACCTTTTCGAAGTAGCGGCGGCCAATTCTCAAATTTTCTACGACGTCAATCTGGCATTGAATTGGGCACTAGAAGAAATGCCGTGCCTCCCTGCCGATCCGCATTACGTGTACGTTGGGGCCGGCCAACAAACAGTCTGGAACAGCATCCACACAACTTTCGAGGAAGCGACTGCGAAGACATTCCTTCCCGTCGGTGTGGGAGGACCCCAGGAGATAATTAACGGCATTCCATTCATTGCCAATCAGCTGTTTACCGTTAAGACAGGAGTCGTGTATGCCAAGCAAGAAGCAATCGGCACCTAATCCACGCCCGAACCTGCAAATCCACAAAGCGACCGATTTTAGGTCGCTCTATGTGAACTGGGTGCAAGGCACCTTTACGCCATTTGATGTTAGTTTGGCTATCGGGCAAATCCGTAGTACCGGACCAACCTCCTTTGATGTGGACCATCAAGCGAATATTTTGTTCAGCCCCTTGGAAGCGAAGATTGCCCTCGCGATGCTCGGGAACCTTATTCGCGTTTACGAGAACAGATTTGGAAAGGTGAAGATCCCAAAAGAAATGGAGGGGCAATTCGCGACCCCGGGCCCAACCATTTCAGCGGAGAAGAAAACGGAGGGCGACTAGCAGGTGCTAGGACGGGGATTTATACCCCCGAATTCCGGGCAGGAATGGAGTTCGATTCTCCCGCCCTCCGCTCACTATGTTGGTATTCTAACAGCGAGGGCTTGTCAAGCAGAAACGCAAATGGCGAAACCACTGACCAAAGTACCGCCAGTGCCTAAGGACGAATTCGACCGGCTTCTTGGTCGCCTGATGAGCACTCCGCCTCAGCCAGCTAAGACGATAAAGATGGAAGGGAAGACGGGGAAGATAGTACCCGCTACTCCCCCGCGATCAACTCCCGAAAAGGCATAGGATCGACGCCAAGCATCGCCCTGAGTGTGGGATTGAACCTGTCGTCGGCCTTCCGCGCGTTGAATCGTGTCTCGAATTCGCTCAGGTAGCGGTGCAAGTGCTTTATCAAAATCTTGTGGAAGCTCTCTATCACGCCACGCTTGAAGAGTGAGAACGCGGACTCAATTCCGTTGGTTGTAGTGTTGCCGTCCACATAGATTTCGGCGCTGTGATTGACCGTCCTGTGCTTCTCAACATCATGGCCTGAGAGCCGGAGCGCCTTTGGATACGCTGGCAATTCGTCCGTCATGATGTACTCCACGTCCGCGCTGACGTGCTCTTTGAGGTACTTCGCCAGCGTCTCTATCTTTGCGTTCGGCGCATGGATCATCTTGATACGACCGCCGCGCTGCTTGATTCCTACAACACAGTTCTTGTGATCTTTGCGACCTTGATACCGGCGACCGTGCTTCACGCCGCCCAGGTACGTCTCGTCCATCTCCACGATGCCGCTCAGATCGGCGGACCTTTCGTTCACCATCGCCTTGCGGATGCGGTGAGCCATGTACCATGCCGTGCGGTAGGAGCCAATGCCGAGATGCTGCTGTAGCTGCTTCGCAGACATGCCTTTCTTCGCGTCCACGATCAGCGCCAGCGCCATGAACCACTTTGTCAGGGGAAGATGGGAGTCATTGAAGATCGTGCCAGCGGTAGCCGAGAATTGCTGCTTGCACGTCTCTTCGAGGCACTGGTAGATGCGCGTGCGTCGATTCTTCCGGGCCTCGCCCGCTGTCTTGCCGCGCGTCACGGTTCCCGCCTTGCGGGTGATCTTGCTGATGCGGTCGCAGCCGCAGACCGGGCACCGGATGCCATCGGGCCAGCGCATCGACTCCATGTAGGCTAGGCAATCATCATCGGTTTTGAACTGCTGCACTACGTCTATCAGGTTCATGGTTTCTCCTGATGAACTCGCGTCAACTCGCCGGCTGTTTCATCGAGCTTCTTCAAAGTTGAAGCGAGTTCATTTTTCCTCTGATCCCTGCGTTCAGGAGCCGTCAGAGTTGAGGAACTCATTGACCGCAGCTTCTGCTCTTGCTGCTTAAGCAAGGCAATTCTGACCTCTAAATCGGCGATTTTCATGCTGCGAGTCGGATCCATGGACCAAATATAGCGCTTTATCTATTCTGTGTCAAGTGCATAATCTTCCCCATAAGTAAATACCCGCGTTGTACAACAGGTGACCTAAATGGGGACCGCAATGGACGGGCATGCGAGCATTCTGTCGTCTCAATACGCCAGGATCGATCAGTCTTCAGCCGAGCGCACAGGATCGGTAACGACACGTTCCTTCCGGCCACCAACCTCATCCTCACCCGAAAGACATCTCCGAGAACGCACCCGGCCCCAGAGCATTTCCCGAGTCAAGCCAGAAAATCTCTAAGTGCTTGATTCTCCGCATCTTCCATTTGCCGATAATTAACCCGTCTTAGCGCATACTCATTCCATGATGGGAAAGGCAGGGACCAAGGGACCAAGGAACGAGGGAACGAGGACGGGCGTCAACTCGCGGCTCTTTGTTAATCAAAGAGGCAACAATTCGCCCACATTTCGCCCGCGAACCCCCCGAAAACGGCCCCTAACTCTTTTAGATGGAGGACTTTGTGGTTCTAAACCGTTTGGAATCAACGGGTTACGGCGAATGATCGGGGGTACAAGTGACTGAAAACAAACCTCTTAGCCCCAAAAATGGGTGGGGGGGAGTATGGGGGATGTACCGAATAGTAAACACCCCCAAGCTCGAAAACCGACCTTTGATCACTGTCCTTTTATTCCCTTCGTTCCTCGGTCCCTTGGTCCGTGCCTTCTTTGTCTTTCTGTTCCCTTGGTCCCTTAGTCCCTTGGTCCCTGCCTCTATCAGCTCTCGAGTGTCACGAACTTCGCATTCTTTTGCGCCTTGAGCACCAGTTCCGCGGCAAGCAGCGCTTCGTCCTGGTTCTGCGCAGTGTGCGTGCGATTCACAATGTCGGCTACAAACTGCGGGCCGAACGGCAGAGGCATTGCGTTGCAGTCGATAAAGCGCGCCTGCTTGCTGTCCACTACAAACAGATTGTTTCCCTGATGACTGACCGCAATGTTGGTGTATTTGCGAATTTCCATGTAACCGTCGGTGCCCAGAATGAACAGGCGTGCGTCGCCCCAGGTTCCCACGCCATCGGGCGTGAACCAGTCGAGACGCACGTAACCGAAGCCGCGATTGCCGCGAAGGACCATGTCGCCAAAGTCCTGGAAGCGCGGATGCTTGGGATGGCGCACATTCGCGATTTGCGATTCGACAACCTCCGCCTCTGTCGACCCTGTGTAGAACAGGAATTGATCCACCTGATGCGAGCCGATGTCGCACAGAATTCCGCCGTACTGATCCGGGTTCCAGAACCAATCGGGCCGCGGATTTGCGCCGCCTGAATCACCGTTGCCGCCCTGAACGATCTGGTGCGGCGCAATGTTGATGGTCTGGATCACTTTGCCGATCGCGCCCTGACGCCCGAGAACGCCCGCGTAGACAGCCGCCTTCACTTCGAGCAGTTCGCTGTAAAGGATTGCGTAAATGCGCTTGGTTTCGGCGATGGTCTTGCGCACTTCCGCCAGTTGTTCGAGCGTCGTCAGCCCAGGCTTGTCAGACAGAACGTCTTTGCCGCGCTTCATGGCGCGTACGGCGATGCCCGCACGCTCACTGGCGACCTGCGACGTGAGAACTAACTGCACCGATGGATCGTCGAGAATCTCGTCCTGCGTGGCGACGATCTTCACATCGGGAAACCGCTTGCGGAACTTTGCGAGCTTATCCTTTTCGCCGCCCCACGCCGCCACCAGTTCTCCGCCTCCGCGCTGAACGGCGCCGATCATGCCATAGATATGGTCGTGACTCATGCCGCACACGGCAAACTTGATGTGATACTTGGGCGCCTCTTCGGTTTGCACGGGCGCAACAGCATCTTCAACGATTCGCGCCGATCCGCCTCCGAAAGCCATTGCGCTCTCCGGCAGTCCAGCCATCATTGCCGCTGATCCCAGCGATCCCACCAGTCCAGCTTGCTTCAAGAATTCGCGCCGTTGCGTCAAACTCGTTGTCATCTCTCCTCCACTCTTCAGCTTGCTTGCACGGCTCAAATGCGGATTGTGCCGGACTCGCATCCCGAAGCGTTCCACGTTTTGGACCTTCTGCCGCCGTCGCTGCACTTGCGCTCATTGATCATAGTCGCCTGGATGGCCGAGAGTGAATTGCTGATTGCAGTGGCGGCCCCGCGGGCTAACATAGCTGCTTTGATGTCGATTGGACGAATTCCGCGAGGAGAAAAATGAAACGATACGGAATGGTGATCGGCCTGAAGCCTGAAGCCGAACAAAAGTACAGAGAGTATCACGCCGCGGTCTGGCCCGGCGTGCTCAGCACGATCCGCCACTGCAATATCCGCAACTACTCCATCTATCTCCACAATCAAACGCTTTTCGGCTATTTCGAATACCATGGCGCCGACTTCGCCGCGGATATGGCGCGCATGGCGGCCGATAAGACGACGCAGGAGTGGTGGGCCATCATGAATCCGATGCAGGATCCGCTGCCCGATCGCAAAGAAGGCGAGTGGTGGACCATGATCGAAGAGGTCTTTCACGTGGACTGAGTCTTTGTCACGGCACGCCCGTCGATGCAAGCCGCGCGCGTTCATTTGCGACAATGGACTTTCATGCTCTCGCTCCAACAAGCCGGTAAGCGGTTCGGACCGCGGGTACTCTTTCTTGAGGCGAACTGGCTCATCCGCAACGATGAAAAAACCGCGCTGGTGGGCGCGAATGGCGCGGGTAAATCCACGCTGATGAAGGTCCTCTGCGGCCTGGAAACGCTGGACTACGGCACGCTCGAACAGACGCGCGGCATCAGCATCGGCTACCTTCCTCAGGAGGGATTGCAGCTCGCAGGCCGGACGGTCTTCGAGGAGTGCCTTACAGTTTTTGATGAGCTCCACGAGATGGAAAGCGAAATCGAGCAGCTAGGTGTGTGTCGGGCATAGATTGGTGACGGAGCCTACAGCGTGGGCAGCAGGTTCTGTTTTAAGTTCTAGCCATGGGCCAGAACTTCATTCCTGACACGGTCAACCAGACGCTTCTGTTTCCC
>Ga0224555_1002219_pt1 | contig 23634 bp, 16 predicted proteins | sample 714S23034metaG_FD_180687 | JGI IMG/M metagenome (GOLD analysis project Ga0224555, IMG submission 180687) | Peat soil microbial communities from Stordalen Mire, Sweden - 717 S2 30-34 | ecosystem: Environmental > Terrestrial > Soil > Wetlands > Peat | place: Sweden: Norrbotten County, Stordalen...
TTGACCATCACAACGAACATCCCAAGCCCTTCATCTGGACCGCCAAGGCCAGCGACATCCTCGAGAAGGTCAAACGCGCCCGCGCCGCGCAGAATAATCGGCAATCTGCATGACGCACTACACTAGACTGATGGAGATATGACGGGCATACGCTTAACCGGCCAAGGTAGCAGCGATCAACCCGTTGAACATCGAGATTTAAATACTCTCTCGGAAACAGGGGAGTTCGACAGGTTCAAGAGTTTTTTGGGAAGGCTTGTAGCCGTCCCTCACTCAGAAATCAAAGCTCAACTAGATGCCGAGAAAGCGGCGAAGCGAAAGGTTAAGAACCGTTCCGCTTCCCGCGCCTCTACCGTTTCTTCCAAAAAGCCGAGTTAGCATCCCGCCTCCGCCTCCTTCCCCGTCAATTCAGCATACGTCAATCGCTTTCCGACGATCTGTGATAAGGCAAGCATAAACCGATCTGAGTCCTGTAGAGGATTATCCTTGGTCGCACGGTTGTTGTAGCGGAACATCTGCTCAGTCACATAGCGGTCCATGTGGAACGGCTCAACGGCTATGTAGGTTCCTGTCAGGCCCCGCTTCAATAAGCTCCAAAAGTTGTCGATCCCCTGAGTGTGAACCTCCCCGCGCACGTATTCTTCCATGTGGTTCACGGTCTCATGAATGTAATCCCGCGCTGCTAGATTGTCATAGACGGTGGCGCCATCGGTATAGACAGTCGAGCCCTTCTCAATCTCATTGAGAATCGCTGCTTGCAAAGTCTCCCGCCTCACGTTCGGAACCACTCCAGCGCGCACCTTGCGGCTATCTCGGTCAAGCATTCACATCACCGCAGTTTTGGTGTTGAGACCGCCTGAGAGTCCTGTCTGCATCTTCAAGCGGCGCTCACGGTGCATCTTCTGAGGCCGCGGGCCGATGTAGGTCTCATCAACCTCTACAGGACCGCCTTCCGGCCCTCCCAGCTTCCCGAATGACCGGCTCTGCATCGCTTTACGAATCCTATGGAGCATGAACCAGGCGCTCTTCTGAGTCACGCCGATTGACCGCGCAACCTCATAGCTGCTGATCCCGTTCTTTGCATTGGCGAGCAACCACACGACAGGCAGCCACTTGTCGAGGCCAATGGGCGAGTCCTCAAACACCGTTCCCACCTTCAAAGAGAACTTGGCGCGATCATGCCGACCGTAGCACTTGTATAGGTTCGCAGCCTTCAAAAACGTGACCTTCTGGGAGCCACAAGTGGGGCAACGAACGATGCCATCAAGCCAGCGAACCTCAATCATGTGCTGACGGCAATTCTCAGGATCGCTGTAGAACTTCACAGCGTCTAAAAGTGTCTTCGGGATTGAGAAGTGTTCCATAGGTGCAACTATACACAAGTTAGTGCGGTCAGTCAAGTATATTTATGCCGTTGCGGCCGCCTTGTTGGAAATTATGGTTCTGAATTGTTCCAGAGTGCTTTGACCGCTACGATTTCGTCTACAGCCTGTCTCATTCTAGGGCGTGTTAACACTATCTGATGGCTTCGACGATCAGGGCAAAGGTGAGGAAGCCGAGGAAGAGCAGGTCCAACTTCTCGAAGCGCGAAAAGATGCGCCGGAAGCCCTTGAGCCGCCGGAATAGGCGCTCAATTTCATTGCGTTTGCGGTACATGGCCTTGTCGTATTGCCAGGGTTCGAGCCGGTTGCTCTTGGGTGGAACCACCGGGATAAAGCCGAAATCCAGCGCCAGTTGCCGGGTTTCGTTGTCTTCGTAGGCACGGTCCATGAACAGATGAAGGGGAGCCTGCAGCGGGCCGATGCCGCCCAGCAGTTCACGTCCTTCGGTCGCGTCGGAAGCCTGGCCTGGAGAGAGCGCGAAGGTTATGGCCGTTCGAGCATCCGCGGCAACCATATGAATCTTGGTGGTCCATCCGCCGCGGGATTTTCCGATGGCCTGGGGTCCGTTTTTTTTAACGCCCCGGTGCCGTCCGGATGCACCTTCACGATGGTGGAGTCCATCTTGACCGCCTCGATCTTGATGCGCACGATCTGCTCCCGCTGCAACCGTTCGAAGACCTGATCCAGCACGCCGCTCTTGGACCAGCGATTCATGCGGGTATAGATGGTATGCCAAGGGCCGAAACGCTTGGGCAAGCCACGCCATTTGCAGCCTTGTTCGGCCACATAAAGCACGGCTTTGAGAAACTGCAGGTTGGTCACCTTCACGTTGCCGCGTTGGCGAGGCAACGCGCTCTCAATCCGGCGAAACTGCTCTTCGGAGATCTCCACCTACTCACTATATCAGCAAAATGACTATTAGTGTTAACACGCCCTAGGGGTTCAGTCCACGTTTGATCCAGCCGAATAATCGGGTGGTATAGTTGCGAAGCAAGCCACGATATCATTCTTGTCGATGCACGGAACGGCCGAAACGATTGCGCGCTGCGACAATCAGGAATGGAATAGCAAACAGAACCAAGGCAGGCCAGACCTGTGGCAATCCTGCCTTATTCTCCAAATGTGCATTCTGAAGGAGCTGGCTGGACTACTAGAGCATTTCTAATTTAAGTATTTACATTTTGTGCGATAATATTCCTGCCAACAGAGAGGCGGCAGGATGCAATCGTATTCGCAGGATTTGCGTGAACGCGTGTTGTGGGCGCTGGATCGTGGCGAGAGGCCAACCTCGATTGCGCGTCGTCTGGAAGTGAGCCGTGTCTGGGTTTATCAGGTTCGCGATCGCGCGCAGAAGTCGGGCAGGCGGACCAGTTTCCAGATCGGCGGCCATCGCCGTTCCCGGGTGGCTGAGATGGAGTCAGTGCTTCGCTCCTGGATCGAGCGAGAGCCTGATCTGGCGTTGTCGGAACTGTCCGAGCGGTTGGCCAGGCAGGGTGTTTTGATCAAACCCGGCGCGCTGTGGCATCAGTTGAATAAATGGAATCTGACCTTCAAAAAAAACCCTGCACGCCAGCGAGCAAGAACGCGAGGACGTGCAGCGGGCGCGGCGAGCATGGGTTGAAGCATTGCCAGGGATGGATGTAGAAAAGCTGGCATTCATCGATGAAACATGGACATCGACCAGCATGACGCGGCGCTGCGGACGATCTGCAAAGGGTAAGCGCTGCATCGGCTCAGCACCGCATGGGCACTGGAAGACGACTACCTTTGTCGGTGCTCTGCGTCGCCGCAGATTGACCGCGCCGATGGTTACTGACGGAGCGATGGACGGGGAGATGTTTCTAGCCTATGTGCGTGGATTCCTGTGTCCAACGCTGCAGCCGGGAGACATCGTTGTCCTGGACAACCTGAGCAGCCACAAGGTATCGGGGGTTGCGGAAGCAATCCGGGCGACAGGCGCCACCCTGCTATACCTGCCGCCCTACTCTCCGGACTTCAATCCCATTGAGAAGTTCTTTTCCAAGCTGAAAGCGCTGCTACGCAAAGCCGCCAAACGATCCATCGATGCCCTGTGGAAGGAGATCGGCGACCTCTTCAATGCCGTTACACCAGACGAATGCTCGAACTTCTTCGCCTCATGCGGCTATGTAAACACTTAAATCGAAAACGCTCTAGAATCCCAAATCTTCAAATCTGGGAATACAACCACAAATGGGAGGGCTAGCGGATGGGGCACAGGGAGGGCCAGCGGGCCGCCAGAACTGTCCATGCATCGTGGCGGGCTTCGATTTATTGCAGATAGGGCCAACCATCGGATGTCCATGCCAGAACGTTGAGGCCGAGCGCTGGATATCCGCTGTTGTTGCCATCGTAGTAGTGATAGACCAGGATCGCTCCATCCGTATCGGTAAACACGCTTTCTCCACCTGGCCCATTGATATTTGCGTGGGCGCTCAACAGGATGGTTCCCCCGCCGGAAGTCAACGCGATGCCGCCGCGGTCTGTGTACGGTCCCGTGATGGAGGTGGCGCGGCCAACGATGATGCGGTACGTACTGGTATCTCCCTGGCAGCAGTTGTCGACCGATGCGAACAGGTAGTAGTAGCCGCCGTGCGGATAAATGTACGATCCCTCGATGCCGGTGCCCGTCGGATGATAAGCCAACTGTGTGCAAGCCGCGCCTGTGGGGATGCCGGTGCTGTTGTTGACCGGGACGATCTGGATGCCGCTGGACCACGAGCCAAAAGCCATCCATGCATTGCCCGAGGCATCCACAACCGAGGTGGGATCGATGGCGTTCGATCCCGAGCAGTTGGACGAGGTGTAGACCGCTGCGCCCGAATCGACGAAAGTGCCAGGCATGCCGCTGGGGCTGATGGCCAGGCCAATCGCCGAGTTGGTGCTGCCAAATGTGGAGGCCGCGTAATAGAGCCAATAGACGCCGTTGTGCGCCGAAACATCGGGCGCCCACAGATCGCCGCTTGAGCCGGAATAGGCGTTGGTCCAAGATGGCAGCGAAGACAACCCATCGCCATCGTCGCCGAAGTTGACGCGGTCGGTGGATGTGTGGGCGTGGAGGGTGGCGTGCGTAGAGAAGAGATAGTAAGAAGAGCGTACCTTCAAGATAGAAGGATCGTGGATGCCGATCACAGAAGAGTCCGGCGAAGTGTATGTCACATTGACAGAGGTCGAAGAGGAATAGGGCGAGTCGTTCGTCGAAGTCAGCTTCCATTCCTGACAGGTGCATCCCGAGCTTGTAGTGGCGCGCGCGTTCTGGTCGATAGTGGCCGACGAAGTCAGATTCGAATTTGCGTCTTCGAGATACAGCCCACTATTGACGTTCTTGATGAGATAGTTCCCATCGCTGAGCAGATAAAACTCCCAGAGATGGTCGTTGGTGCCGTTATCGGCCCACTGCAACACTTGTGCACCAGCGGACGTTGAGGCATTGCCGATGCCCATTAACTGATGGGTCAACATATCCTCAATGTTGTACTGGTTGTTATTCATGGGAATGAAGTGCCAATCGATATCCGCTGTCGTTGTGCTGGATGCCTCCTGCACCACATCGGTCCCCGCGGTCTGGCTCTGGCCGGAGATACCGAGCACCAGAGAACTCGCAACATTAGTTATCGAGTACGTATAACTATCGCTTACCGAGGTGAGCGTGCCCATGTCGGGCATGGTCGTCGTTCCTCCACCTCCGCCACCGGTCGCCGATCCGCCTCCGCCGCAACCGCTGAGAGCTAATCCCAGGATCAAGGCAAGACCCAGCAGAGCACGGCGCTGCGCTTGCGCCGCGCTTTCAACAATATGGTCAAGCCGATTTTTGCATGGCATTACCTGGAATCTCCCGTGGTTCCCAGCGCGGCATGGGGCCATCCGTTCTGCCAGGTGAGGGTTGAGATTTGCAGTGCCGGCTTGCCGGTGACGGCGTCGTACGCGTGGAAGACGATAATGTCGCCTTCAGGCCGCTGCAGGACCGACTCTCCGCCGGGGCCCAGCCACCTGCTGTTGGCCGCCAGTAGTTGCGTGCCGCCTCCTTCCGTCATGGCCTTCCCATCGGCATCCAGATAGGGCCCGGTGACCTTGAGCGAGCGCCCAACCATGGTGCGATAACTGCTCTTTGTGCCGCGGCAGCACAAATCGAAAGAAACAAATAGGTAGTAGTAGTCCCCATGGTGCACCACGAACGGCGCCTCAATGGCCTGCCAGTCCGCCGGCAAACCGGGCTTAGGGGGATCGGGATCGGCCGGCATGGCGCGCGCCGCCAGAGCATAGAGCACGGGATCGGCTGCGGACGGCTTTCCGGTAACAGCATCGATCCTGCGCATCTTGATGCCGCTCCAGAAGCTGCCGAAGCTCAGCCATGGCTGGGCCGCCTCGTCGAGAACGATGTCCGGATCGATGGCGTTGAAGTTATCGGCGCTAGTCGACTTCAGCACCAGGCCCTCGTCCTTCCAGTGATACTTCGGACTTTGCGGATCGAGCGTTTCATTGGTCGCCAAGGCTATGCCTGATGTATTCACGCCAAATGCAGAGTAAGCATAGTACAGGTGATACTTCCCCTCAAAGTACGATATGTCGGGCGCCCACAGCTCTTTCGTCGTGGGGCTCACCTCGTGGATCCAATCCGGAATACTCGGGAATACGAAGCCGCACCGCTTCCACTGCTGCAAGTCGTGAGAGCAGCGGATAGGCATCTGGCCCTCGGCCGCATTGGATGTCGTGGCGAAGACGTAGTAGGTGTCGCCCTCGTGAGCGATCGATGGATCGTGAGTGACAGGATAATCGCCGCTGAGCGGGAGCGCCTGAGGCGCTTGGCAATCGAGGTGCGGCGCGACAACAACAGGGGTCAACGCGGCGAGTAGCAATAGATGAAAACGCACAAGAGATCTCTTTCTTTAGTGGAGGGGACTAATGTCCCGAGATTGCCGGTCTGACGTGGTGAACCGGGAAAGCGCGGCGCCCGCTATTTGCCGGGAGCCGCGCCATGCCGGTTCGCTCTTCGCTTGACGCAGGCGCATCTGACGCGTGCGCATCCGAAGACCGGGTGTGTTAATAAGTGATCCTTAAATGGAACTGCACGTTTCTGGGCCCGTTTTGCACGCCGCCTATCTGGCCTGCGTTGACATTGCTGACGTTGAGGTTGGAATTCGGCCTGTCGAATATGTGACGGTTGAAGGCATCGAACATCTCCGCGCGGAAGTCCGCCTTGATCCTTTCGGTAATGGGAATCGCCTTGGAGATGCCAAAATCCTCGGTGAGATAGCCAGGACCGCGAATGTCGGACGAGTTGCGCGGCATGGTTCCAAAGCGCCACGGGTTGCCCTCTCCCGATGCCCCAGTGCCGTTGGGATCGCGATTCTGGAACAGGTTGGGATCGTAAAATGCGGCGCAGTTGAAGTAGCCGGTCGCGCAGGCTGTGGCGTTGCTGGTGGCATTGAAGGTCAGCGGGCTCTTGTATGCGGAGTTTTTCACCGGCTGGCCCGCCACGCGGTTGAACCGGACGCTGGAGTTCTTGCCGGGGATTCCGGTGGCGCCGAAGATGCTGATGGGCTGGCCGTTCAGGTAGTGCTGCACGCCGCTGACGCCCCAGTTGGAGATGGCCCAGTTCACCGGCCGTGGCGAACTGCCGAAGAAGTGCTTGCCCTGTCCGAACGGCAGCTCATAAATGTAGCTGACCACGAAGTTGTTCGGCACATCCTCGCTGCTGACGGTCTTCTCTCCCCTGAGGTTCTCCGGATTCTGCACCGCGCCGCCGTTCTGCAGTGTGCTCCAGTAAGGCTGGATCACATCGGCGTCGGTGAGCGTCTTGGAGAAAGTATACGAGGCCAGAATATTGAGGCCGTTGTGGAAGCGCTGCTCTAGCCTGGCTTCCAGCGCTTCGTAGGTAGATTGGCCGAGGTTTTGCAGGTAGCTATCCATGTTGATGTAGCCGATCTGCGGGAAGGGGCGGAGCGCCTGAGAGGTAGGCTCATCGATCGGCCATGTGCAGCCCGCGACTACCGTATTAGAGGTTGGTGCGCCGAAGCAACTGAAGTTGGCGTAGGGCAGTTTGGAGCCCGGTCCGGTTGTTGGCCCAGGATAAAACGCCCAGTAGTTGAGCCAGTCACCGAGAAACATGTCACTGTCCGGCATGTCGTTGAAGAAATCGAGCATGGCGTGCAAATGGGTGGAGTGCATGCCCAGATAGCCAAGGGTGGCAAAGAGATTGGGCTTGATCTGGTGCTGTAATTCCAGCGTCCAGGTTTCCACCATGGCCGGACGCCCGTTGCTCTTGGCAACATAGTCCGCGCTGAGGCCCGAGTTGCCGTCCAATTGGTTCGGGTTCAGGTTGAATGTGGAGGGCAAAACCGGAAGCCCGTATGGGATCTTGTTGCCCTGGTTGTTCGTGCATTGCGGCGGGGTAGATTGAGCGTCGAGCGGGCAACCGGAGAGTGGATCGGCAGTGTAGCTGTTGCCCTGCACCGTGAATCCCTGCACGGTTCCTTGTCCGTAATCGGCATAGACGAGCGGGCCGTAGTAGATGCCGCCGTTGCCGCGGATGACGTCCTTGTGAGCGAGAAAACCCGGCTCCCAGGCAAAGCCGACACGAGGTTCGAAGTCCTTGCGATAAACCGAACCCCAGGTTTCGTTTTTGCTTCCGTTGCGGCCTGAGCCCTGGCCGGCAAAGACCAGTGCGCCAGGAATACCGCTGGCTGCCGCATCGGCCAAGGTTGGATTCCAGATCGCCGTATCGCCATGCGCTTCATGACGGGGCGTCTCGTAACTCCAACGGAATCCGAGATTGATGGTCAGGTTCGGCCGCAGCTTCCAGTCGTCCTGTGCAAAAACTGCGCCATAGTGGGTGATCCAGCGTGGTTTATTGAGGTCGACAAGGTCGTTCATGTCGCCGGTTTCGCCGATCATGAAAGAGGCCAGGGAGTTTCCGTCTTGCCCCCAGTAGTTTTCATCCGAGGCGGTCTGGTTGTCCCAGCTCTGAATGCAACCGGCGTTGCCGCTGCATGTGCCGCCGATTGAGGCGACCCATGAATACTGATGATACTGCCATTCTGCGCCCACCTTGAGGCTGTGCGCGCCATGCTGCCACTGCAGCATGTCGTTGATGGCCAGCACATTGTCGGTATCCGTGCTGTGTTCCTGCTGCCCGATGCCGCCAAAGCTGTTGCCAATGAACTGGAAGACCGGGAAGTCGTTGCTGGCTACTCCGGAGTTGAGGCCCAACTGCGAATCCCAGTTAGTTCCCATCTTTGAAGCCTTCGACAGATTGATGTTGTTGGAGCGGTTTCCGCCGAAGGTCAGCGTGTTGACCATCTTCGGAGTGATCGTCCAGTCCCAGCCGGCGCGGAAGATCTTACCGAGCTGATTGACCGTCCCGCAGCAAGTTTGAATCGGCGGCGGCAGATTCGAGTTTCCACCCGAATCGGTATTTTCCCTGGAGCTCCAGAATCCCCAGACTTTGTTTTTGTTTCCGACGTTCTGGTCGATGCGGAGGCTGTACACCGTCTGGGCCTGAGTTCCCTCGGTGCCGGCGCCGCGATAAATGTAGTTGTAGGCGCTGCTGCCGGAGACTTCCTGCTGCGCCAGCGGCATCAGATACTTGTTCACGATGTTCTTGGCAACCGCGCTGGCGCGATTGATGGGAATCTTGTTGTTCGGGTTGCCGGAGGTTGTGAAAGTGCTCGTGTTGTAGGTTTGTCCGAACGCAACGTAACGGCATGGCGAACCGAGAAACGGAACATATTCGTAGTTCGGATCGAAAATTTCGCCGTAGTAGAGCGGAAAATTCTGACCGCAGTTGCCTTGCGAGCCTGGAATTGCCGCGCCCAAAGTGGACGAGAAGTCGAAGTACTGACCGCCAGAGCCCAACTCTGCCGGAGTCGGCAGCAAACTGGTAACAGCGCCGCCGTAGTTGTAACGCAACTGCTCCCAGTTGAAGAAGAAGAAGGTCTTGTCCTTTCCGTTATAGAAGCGGGGAACGCGAACCGGTCCGCCCAGGTTGATGCCGTAGTCGTTCTTGGTATCGTAGGGGCGCTTGAATTCGGCCTTCGCCGCGGCGGTACTCCCCTGCTCTGCGATGTCGCCGTTGTTAAACCAACTGTTGGCGTCTAACGCTGCATTCTTGAAGAAATCGAAGACCGCGCCGTGGTAGTCGTTGGCGCCGCTCCTGGTGTTGAAGTTGGTAATGCCGCCGGTGGTTCTGCCCAACTCCGCGGACAGGCCGGAGAGGCTGACGTGGAACTCATTCACCGCCTCAATCGACGGCGACATGATGCCGAAGCCTGCAGAGCCGTTCTGCTGCCGGAGCGTGGTGATGCCATCGATCAGGAAGTCGGTTGCTTGTTCCTGGCCGCCGTTGATCTTGAGCGCGTCGGTGGAACTCGCCTGGCCAAATCCAACGGTGTTCGGCTCGAGGTAAACGAGGGTTTCCGGTGAGCGCAGAGCACCGCCGACCGCCAGCGGAAGACCTTCCACCTGCTCGGGTTGAATCGAGCCGTCAATCTCGGAGCTGTCGGCCTCGAGTGTCTCGGTTCCGGCGGAAACACTGACGGTTTCGGAGGCCGAGCCGACAGCGAGCGTCAAATCCTGCGCGATGCGGGCTCCGATTGAAACCACGACCCCGTGTTGAACTGCCGTCTTGAATCCCGCCGCGGCCACCGTTATGTCATAGGTTCCCGGATGGACCGAAGGGAGAACGTAATAGCCGGTGGACGAGCTAACCGTCGAGTAGGTGGTTCCGGTTGCCACTTCGCGGATGCTTACCCTCGCCGCCGTAACCGCCCTGCCGGCTGGGTCGAGGACGGTTCCTGCGATGGCGCCCGTATCGAGCTGGGCAAAAGCAGCTGTCCCGCTGGCGAACAGCAGCGCGATGCACACGAGACCCATCGATATTGACCTGATTGCCGCGCGATATGCCTGTCTTTGCAATCTGAATTGATTCACCCTTTGCCTCCTGACCAATGATGGTTCACTTGCCGATCTGCAATCCTCAGTTATCTGCGGAGCCTGAGATCTTCTCCGCCATCCGCAAATCCTATGCGCTTCTCCAGTTTGCGGCTGAATGGAGTCCAGAAGAATGCCGCAGACTACCTGAAACCGGAGAACGCCTGTTCCGAATTGATACATTCCTAATTCGCACTCTCCGAAGCCGTACCCGGTAAACGTTTGCTCAGCCGATCCCGGGCCCACGGCCAAAGAGCGTGCCCCATCAGAACACCGCCCGCACTCCCCTGGTAATGCTATTAACTGTTCGCTGGGACGTTTGTTGGCAAAACATCTTTATTTTTCAAGCACATACTCGCAGCATTTGGCCCCAGCCGGAGACCCCGGAAAGGACGTTTGTTGTGGTGGTATATTGATGTACCAGAGGGAAGCTGAGCGCGACATGCCCACAGCCGATTCATCCTGCGAGCCGGAAGTACTCAGTGCAGAGCAGATCGGCCTGGTTCGCCAGCACCTCAAAGAGCTGATCGCGAGTCACGCCTTCGCGGGCAGCAAACGCACCCAGGATTTTCTCCACCTGATTGTGGAACACGCCCTGCAGGGCGAGGTCGATAGCCTTCGCGAACGCATGATCGGGGCGGAGATGTTCGGCCGCCCGGTTGGGTACGACACGGGAAACGATTCCGTAGTCCGCGTCAAGGCCACCGATCTGCGCAGAAAACTGGCCGAGTATTATCTGGAGACGCGCGAAAACTCGCCGGTTCGTATTGAACTCCCGCGCGGATCCTACGTGCCGAAGTTCATCTTCGAACCGCCGGAATTCGCGCATCGGCAGCCGCAGAAAACCGCGTCCCCGCCAACCCTCGAGCAACCTTCCGCTCCCGCCCACGCGCCCGACAATGAGAACTCCGCGGCGCAATCCGCCTCACGCCCTCTTCCCGCGCCGAGACAGCTCAGTTTGCCGCGTCTGCTTACCGGTTTCGGGCTTGTTCTGGCTATGTTGGCAGCGATCGGTTACTTCGGGTTCAAAAAGTGGTCTGGCAATTCAGCCGCTCAGACTGAGATCCGATCCATCGCCATCCTTCCGCTTACCAATCTCTCGGGAGATCCCCAACAAGAGTACTTCGCCGACGGCATGACCGAAGAGTTGATTAACGATCTCGGTCAGGTATCTACCCTGCGCGTCATCTCGCTCACCTCGGCCATGAGTTACAAAGGCACCAAGAAGAACCTGCCTGAGATTGCCCACGAATTATCTGTGCAGGGAGTGGTGGAGGGCGGTGTTCTCCGCGACGGCAACGAAGTGCGTATCAGCGTGCAGCTCATCGACGCCAGAAACGATCGGCCCATCTGGGCGCATACTTATACCCGCGATCTTACCAGCGTTCGCGCGTGGCAAGGCGAAGTAGCGCAGGCCATCGCCGACCAGATCAGCATCAACGTAACGCCCCAGGAGCAGGCGCGCCTCGCCCGCAACCGTCCGGTCGATCCGGAAGCGCAAGACCTTTACTTGCGCGGCATTCTTCAATTGGACGCGGACGACTGCAAGAGCGCCGCCGACTACTTCAACAAGGCGCTTGAAAAGAACCCGAACTATGCGCAGGCGCACGCCGCATTGGCCAACTGCTATGGCCGCATGGGCGAGTCGGGCCGGATGGCCTATCACGAAGCGTTTTCTCAACAGCGCGCCGAGGCAACCAAGGCCGTGGAGTTGGATGACTCGCTACCCGAAGCTCATGCGGAGCTTGCGAACGCCGCCATGACTCTGAACTGGGACTGGGCAACCGCGGCCGCCGAGTTCCACCGCGCCCTGGCGCTCAATCCCAACTCCGCGGCCATCCACGAGAAATACGCGTTCTATCTGGTGCGAACCGGGCAATTGCCCGAAGCCCTGGCCCAGGTAGAGCGGGGCGTCGACCTCGATCCTGTTTCCTGGCATTCCTTCCATGCCGATGGATTCATCAATTACTTCTCCCGCCAGTACGATCAGGCGCTTTCGCTCATCCTGCGCGTGCGCGGACTCGATATCAATCCCCCCGACTGGAGCTTTCTTTTGGGCGACGTCTACGCCGAAAAAGGAAGATACGCCGATGCCATCGCGGCATTCCTCAAGTCGGGGAACGGACCCGATTCACTCGGACATCTTGGCAATGCCTATGCGCGGGCAGGCAACGCGGCCGAAGCCCGCAAGACGATTGCGCAACTGGAAGAGCATGTCCGCGAAAACGGCGTGGGAAGATACGAAATCGCCCTCGTCTATGCCGGGTTAGGCAAAAAGCAGGAAGCATTCAAGTGGCTTGAAGAAGCCTACGATGCCCACGACGTAGGGCTTTTATATCTCAAGGTCGATCCCTGCCTTGACCCCCTGCGCTCCGACCCTCGCTTTGACGATCTGATGCGGCATGTTGGACTCGCAAAGTAATCGGCAACTTGCGCACAAACGCTTCCCCTTTGGGGCTTGTGCCTCGCCAAAACGCGAAGTGCGCGACCTAATCTTCCGAATGGTGGTCGAGAATCGCACCCGGGGCGCACCGCGAATCCATGTCGATTTGAAAATGCCTGGTTTTCGAGATTTCGGAACGAACAATGCTCCGATGGGTGCGGAAAGCTCCGAGGGATCCGGAGCCGGCGAAACGGTGGGCGGCTTTCTTGAACAATCATCGGGAAGCAATTGCGGCCATCGACTTCTTCTCAGTGCCGACGCTCACATTCGGCATGCTGTGTTGCTTCTTCGTGATCGCGCATGACCGAAGGCGCATCCTGCAGCAAAGTGAAGAGCCCGGAAATCGACACTCGACAGAATCCCCAAAAACCGCAATGTTCCACAACTCAACGAGCACACTCGCTGCTGAACGTAGACGATTCTGTAGCTGCGACTGCATCGAGCTCTAAACGAACACTCAATCGGGACGCATCATTGGGCACCAGAGCACCTGGGCCAATACCAAGGGGTCGGGTGCCATAGCCTGTAAGTGATTTATTTTAATGGTCGGGGAGAGAGGATTTGAACCTCCGACCCCCTGGTCCCGAAACAGCAACGGATGTGCTAACTTGTTGATCCGTTTAGGCCGGTAGTGCGTCTAGTTGGACCTAAATACATGGTTTTCGGCAGTAGTTGGACCCAAGTTTTCGATGGCGTGGTCGGGTCGTTTTGGTCCCAATGGTGTGTTTCACACTGGATGCCCGTCGTAAAGAAAAACGATGAGAGCGTTCCCGACTACTGGCAATTCGGAAGTTGGCAGGACCAAAGCCGACTTTCGAGGACCTATCTGGCTCGAATCGGGGCGGCATTTACGTGGAAAATTCAGCCCATCGGCTTAGTTGATTTTGACACCGCTCTTGTCGAGGGTTGTCAGGAACATGACCCCGTACCGTGTCAAATCGCCGGGTGCATCGATACGGAAGAGAGCCGAGCGACACGAAGCGACACGGAAATGCAGTGTTCATAGGGGTTTCACGCACACTCACTGTCTTTTGTGTGTGTCCGAGCGACACGCCCAGAGATGACCCGACACGGGCAGGGATGGCAGGGTTATGCCATAAACCGTGACACAATTCCCCAAGGGAACCGCATTCCCTGGCCCGTTTGACCCGCAGAGCAAGTGCGGCACAGGATGGGGCACGGACCCACAGAGACCGCCTTTGAGCGTTTGCGGGCCGGATCGGTGGCGTTGATGCAGCGGATGCGATGCTGCTGAAGAATACGCGCGATTCTGGTTTCCGACAGTCTGGCGGCGGGCCGCACGCCATCGCGATGATGCGCTGGCCTTGCTCAGCGTCCAGCAATGGCTTCTGGCCCGGCCGAGGCGCATCACAAAGGGCCCGTTCCAGGCCGCCCTCCTGATAACGCTTGCCAATACCCCCAGACCACCTTCGTCGAGATCCCCGCTCCGCCTCCGGCCTCCACCGTGGACCGGCCCTCATCCATCCGCCGAAGGACCAGCGCCCGAATCACTGTCCGCACTGGCTGGACTCCGCCACTCAGCGAGGCATCGATCCGTCGTCGCTCCTGTCGCGAAAGCCGCATCTGCAATCCGTTGTGCCAACCCATGCTTCCGCTTTAACCCTCAATCCTTCTTCACAAAAGTGACAGTTTTGGTTGCGACTCTGTGAAGTCACGGTACTAGAACGAAATGTCTCACTAAAAGAACCCCTTAGTGGGTTAGTGGGCCGCCGCACTCTCCGCAGAAGCGCTTGCCCGCATTCGCCTTTGTGCCGCAACGCGGACATGTTACTGTTCCCGGCGCAGCAACCATGCCGGCGTCACGGGCTGAGATCCAGTCGGGGCTGCCTTCGCTCCACACGAGCGTCTCAGGCGGCATGCCTTCCAGCATCTTCTTGAGCGCAGCCTCATCGTAGGGACCTTCAGACTTCCCGTCGCGGCTGAGATACCACACCGCGGCGGCTGCCTGCTGAGGCGCGGCTTCTGCTTTTGCTTCCGGCGCGGGCTTTTCTTCAGCAGGGACAGCGGGTGCCGGCGGGGACGTCAAGGAGCGTCTTAGCAACTGCTCGAATTCGGTGCGGTTCACTGTACAAACCGCGCCTTCCTGGCCCGATATGGCAAAGAAAAACAGTTGAAAGGCGCCGCGAATCCACAGATTCACGTCGAGCCTCAGGCGTCCGCCGGGCCGGCACTCGAAGACGCCGAGCGCGACTTTGCCCACGTCGTGCAGAACGCCGTCGCAGATCAGGTTGCCGGCGTCGGCAAGATCGTAGCGCTCGGATTTTTCGTCCTGAGATGCCAGTTCAATAAGTTGCGCATGTGTCAGGCGTTCAAGAGATTCAGACACATCCTTCGCAGTCAACGAGGCCGCGAATCCGGGCGCGAGCTTGTCGGCAAAATTGAGCGGCCAGCGGAAATCCTCTTTTTCCGCGCCCGACAGGCGTTGCAGAATCTCGGCCGGTGAAAAGAGCGTGGGGGGGGCCGAATGACTGAGCGTGGAGTAAAGCCTGACCGCGCGGATCTGGTCGAGAATGGCCAGGAAGACAAACACGGCGGGCGCGGGTAGCGTGCAGCCAATCATCTCCTCAGGCAGCGAATCGTCCGCGGCCAGAATCCGTGCGATCTCTGCCTCGATGCTGGCCGGCTCGCGGAAGGAGACGCGGCGCACAATTCCCGACCGCGCGATGGTCACAATCTGATCGGGAACGCTGGCCGACCAGGCAAGAGCGCCGCGGCTGATGGTTTCGTCGGCAACCGTGCGGTGCAGATAGGCCGCCCGCAATGGCGAGCGCAGCACGCCAATGGCGATGGCCAGGCGCTTGCGGTGCTCCTCCCGAAGCGCCGCGAAATCCGCCGCCACACGCGCACTGCGGTCGGGATCGGCCTTAGCCTCCGGCAACAGCGCCAGGGAGTTGGCGCGCGCGCCGATTTGATCGGCCAGCAAGCTCAGGTCGCTGTCCGCCATCAGGTAGTCTTCGCCGTCGAAAACGATCGTGCGCCGCCCCACGTCTGGGGCCGGCGCTGCTTCCGGAATGAGATTGTTCGGCGCGGTTGTCACTCTCTTCTCCTTGCCCTGGCCGGGATCTTCAGCGGGCCGCCCCGCCAATCCCGTTGTGGAAGCTCACCAGTTCCTGGGCCACCGCATCGCGGAACGACGCATTCGTGAAATTGTTGGCTGCCAGAATCTGGTTTGTCTGGCCGGGGTTCTTTTTGATCGCATCGGCGACCGCAACCAGATCGTTGTCTAATTGTGGCGGCGGCAGAGGATTACCGTTCGCGTCCATGGGATATCCCGCATCCCTCAGCTGGTCTGTGTAGGCGGAGTTGCCTGCCGCGTGCTCGACTTTTTGAGCCAGCTCGCTTTGGCGAATCAGAGCTTTGGCCATCGACTTCGGGTCACTGTAATTCTGCACCGCCAGCACCTGCTGGTTGCTGAAGTGAACAAACTCATCGGGGCTGAACTTGTCGGGATTCGACGGCAGTTCTCCGGTCACCTCCGCCACGTTCAATCCGTGCTGGTCAACCACCGCGGTGCCGGTGATGTTGCGGACCGACGTCACGTTTCCTGCGCAGTTTATGTTGTATTCCGTGCCCGTTCCCTTAAACTTGGTGTTCGCGCCGGTCACGCCCGCGCCGTAGGCATCCATTTGCCCCGCGCCGGCCCCGATGCCGTTGTAGGTGCTGTAGTGAATGTCCTCGGTGCCCCGGAAGAACCCGAGGCTGCGCATGTTGTTGTCCACGTTGTCGGTGAGTTGATTGCCGAAAAGCGACTGCAGGTTATGGTTGGCTTCCTCCACCGAAATCTGGTGATCGATGGCGTACTGCTCCAGGTCTGCCTGGTTGAAGCGCGTCACGTGGGTGCGGTCGTAATCGGTGAAGGCTTTGTAATTCGGGCCCCTCGCACTGGAGCCTGAATCGGCAATGATGGTCTGATCGATGCGCACTCCGGTGCGGCTCTGGAACTGCCGGATGGCCAACTGGGTAGCGTCGCCGACCTGGTCGTTGACTATGCAGCCGAGACGGGAGTTCAAAACGGCGACCTCGGTTGGGGTAAGGTGGCCCGCGGCCTGAAGATCGCCCAGCTTCGTCATGCCGCCGGCTCTGTAGAGCCTGATCACGTCGGCCGGATCGTCCGACGCGAGAACTTTGTCCACCATGCTGCGCGTGAATTTCTGGGAATCCGTCATCGGAGTCACGACGCGCTTGATCATCATGCCAATGGCGCTGCTCGGCGCATGTTGCAGGATCAGTCCTACGCCGGCCTGGGGACCGCCCTGGATCACGGCTTCCAGGATGACGGAGCCCAACGCGCCCAAGCTTGAGGAGCCGTGCGCGATCGCGTCCTTTCCGGCATAGTAGGTGTTGCTTGTCACCAATGCGGCATCGACGACCCAGGGGCGCCCCAGTAAAGCCTTGGCCACCGGCCCCAGAACCATGGTTGCGCCGACATTGAACAGGGCCGCGCTCACCAAACTCGTAAAGGTGAACTTCCCGTTTTCGTCGCGGCCGGTGATCCATCCCCTGACGGTGCGGTATGCCCCGTCGGCGTTGATCAAGCCCACAGGCTGGTTCTCCGGCAACGACAGGATTGACTCCGGCTCGGCGTTCCCCAGAAGGCGGTCGTGCAAGTACTGCCGCGTCTCCAGAATCTGGGGTACCGTCACGGTCTTGCCGTCCAGCAGATCGTTCATCATGTTCTGCGTGGTGACGAAAACATCGTGCGCCTCGCCGGGATCGGTGAGGTACGTATCGTACGCCATCTTCTGCAGCTTGCCCAGATAGTTCAGCTCGGCTTCTCGCTTCTTCTCGTCCCGAATCATCTGGTTGAGAATCTTGCTGTCGGCGTCCTGCTGGCTCTCCATCTTCTGCGTCTCAGACTGGCCCCAGGCGTCGGCAGCGGCGTTGTCCTGCTGCGACTTTTGCCAGGCATCCGGATCGAAGAGGTTGCCGGTTTGGGCGTCGTGCCACTGGCCGGTCGTGGGATCGTAGACAACCTCCTTGTCGTTGCCCCAGTAATCTTTCAGAACCTGCGTGTTCTGTTGCTTCACCGCCGCGGCGGCGATGGCGTCGGCGCTGGCTGAGTTCGAGTCCGCCTTGTTCTTCAGGTAGTCCAAATAGTCTTTGTACTGCTGATCGAGCACCTTGTACTGCGGATCGGTGGTGTCGGCTCCATTCTGGAAGTCGGCATACTGCTTCAGCATGCCGTTGTAGTCGCTGGTGGCAGACTGCGAGTCCTTTACGGCCTGGTCGTAATCCGCACCGTAGGGAGAGGGGGCCGGCGGAGTCTGAGGAGCCGGCGTGGAAGACGTGTCCGCTGCACCAGGGGAGGGCGTCGTGTTCACCAGGGAATCCGTCATGGAATCTGTGAACGCGTCGGAGCCGTCGGAGCCGTCGCCCGAGTCTCCATCCGGCACGGAACCGTAGTCAACCAGCGGCGGCGGCGTAGCGCTCGAGTCGAGCAGCGATTTCAGTCCGATGCCCGCCATGGTCAGCAGCCCGGGCAACAAAATACCCGTCCCGGTCTCGGGAAGATCGGCGGGCCCGGGCACATCGTTCACGCCCGAAATGCCGGCAGGCTGACTGTTGGGGACCCAGGTGTAATCGTCGGCGTCGTTGCCCGAGCCGGTGTGAACCCATGCGCCGCCGGAGTTCGATCCTTCGCCACTGCTACTTCCCGGGCCTCCTCCTGCGGGAACCGCCGGCGCCGGCCGCGAAGCCGTCCAGGTCCCCGACGAGCCGCCAAACTGGTTCGTCGCGTCCCACGTGCCGTGGGCCGAGTATCCCTGAACGGTGCCGCGAATGTGGCCGGTAAATTTGTAATCGTAGACCTCGCCTGTCATGTCGGCTTCAAAGCTGCCGGACGCGGCATCAAACGAACCGGAGAAGTTGCCTGTGTACGCGTCCGGCTGTGGCCCTTCCGTGTCCGATGCGTACGCAGACGGACCCGAACCCCCATTGTCGTTCGACTGTTCGGCCGCAGCCTGCTTCCAAGTCCCGCTCACGCCTCCGTGGACCGTCGATCCGGTGATAGTGAATGTAATGCGGCCGGTGGTGGTGGTGGCATCGGTGCTGATGATGGTGCCGTTGAATTGGCCGTTCGCACTCGCGGGAGACGGAGGAGCGGCCGACGCGGGACCGCCTCCGGGTGCATCGCCTTGCCGGGTGGCCGAGAAGACGCCGGCCAGCAACTGCGTTCCGCTTTGCGTCACCGACCACTGGCCGGAGATGGTTGCGCCGTTATAATTGCCCGCGATCCGGAAGACTTCGTCCCCCTTGGTGCGAACGATTTCGAATCCATCCGGCCTCCACGAGGACTGGATGGCGCCGAACTGGTTGTCGGATGTCGGATACCAGAGGTCGCCGATCGTCAGCTGGATGTAATTGGAGCTCCCCGGTCCGGTGGACAAACCGTATTGGCCGCCCGTGCTGGAGATGATCATGACTGTGAGCGGGTTGGCATTGGTAATGCCCGCCTGCTGCAACTGCTTCAGATATCCCTGGTTATGAAACTGCTGCGCTTCAATCTCGGTCTGCCTGGTCTCTTCCTGATTGCGATTGGCGGCAGGGTGACTCTGGAGTTCAGCGATCCCTTGCTGGAGAATCGCCTGATCGTTGGTCGACGTGCACTGAATCGTGCCCTGGTAATCCCCGCGAGGATCGTTGGCGGCATGAAGCAATGACGCCGCGCCTAGAAACGCGAACAGGATCAACAACGGACTCCGGCTTGTTGTCATTGCTTTCACCTCGCCAGAATTCGCAGCAGCATACCGGAGGTCATCCAGAGCATGGTGAATCCCATGCCGCCCGCCATGGGCAGCAACATGTTGGCAATTTTGCCGCCGCCCAGTTTCATCAGATCGGCGCCGACCGCCGAACCGGAGGTCATAATGCCGGCGGAAGCGAACGTGAGCGTGGCGTTCCAGCCGAGAATCTGGTCGGCGATCAACGCCAGCACCGTGTAGGGAATGAGGAACAGGAAGTTTCTGGTGACGGTCTCGTGAACGGCCGTCCACCCGTGCGAGGCGCGGATTTTGCGGTTGGAAACGTACAGAAGCCGGCCCAGCAGCCAGAGGCACAACCAGGCCACCAGCGCTCCGCCAAGGGTTGCGATGGCCACCGATTTGAAGGTGGGATTCTCGCGGTGCGCGGTGAGCCCCGAGAGCACGGAGAAGCAAACAAGCGGCGGAATCAGGTTGCGGTTCATCGTGGTTCCTGTCGTGTTACGTAGCCAGAAGGCCCCAGCCCAGCAACACCAGGGCGCCGCAGAACGTGGCCAGGGCGACACTGTGCACAATCTTGCCGTTGGTAAGCTGGCGGAACACTGTCATCATGGGGCCCAGCGCCCACAACACGCCGGTCACGCCAAAGGAAATCGAAGTGTTCCAGTGGAAAAAGAGATTGAAGAGCAGGCCCACTGCTCCGTACACCAGTGCGGAGCTATAACTCAACGCAACGGCGCGAATGACCCACTCCGGCGTTTGCTCCGAGCCGATGAGGCGGGAGATGGACCACGCGACAACCGCAATGCCCGCGATGCCTGCCGTTCCATAGACGCCGCCGAGCAGCGCCAGCAGGAAGCAGTGAATCCAGCCAACCGGCCCCACATGATGGCGGTCCAGCCCGGTTTGAAAAAAGAAGATTGCAAAGGCCACACCGGAGACGCTCAGGGCGAAGGGCCAAGGGATCTTTCCCAGGCCTTGAGCGATCACCTGCCCCGGGCTCACCATCATCAATAAGATGGACCACCAGGGCTTCTTCGGCGCATTGGCGTGCGTTGGCGGCATCGCCGGGCTGGGCGGGGACCATTGACCCGGCGCCGGGCTTTGCCACGAACCTTGCGGGGCGTATCCGGGCAAGTTGGGCGGAGATGCGAACTGACTTACAGGGGAACCGTTTGGTGGCGTCGCATGGAACTGCGCGCTGCGAGCTGCATCGAGCGAACTTGCACGCTCAAAGGTCATTTCGGAGTCCTCAGGCCATCGGCCGCCTACAGGGCCCAATTTGCGACGGATCAGAATACACCGGCTGATTCACCGTGTCACGCGCGGCATGCGGGTGGAATTCCGCGCCCGGCGGCACCGTGGTCGTTCTCACCGGAGAATGCCCGTCCTCTTCCAATTCGCAATGCGCGAAAAATGGTACTGAAAATAGAGAAAGTTGAAGAAGAACGTCATGATTCCACTGAGTCGCAGACCGATTGGCTCCACGGAGTTGTAGTAAGTAACCATCGACTTGCGCACCCCGAAGACCATGACAAACCCCATCACGATGAGGATCACATCCAGAACCAAATCCACCAGGGAGATCTCCGCCATCGTATTCGTCGAAGCTCCAATGGTGGAGAACGCCAGCCCAACCACAACAATCGCCCCCAGCAGTGTTAGAACCAGGAGCGTGACCGCTTTGCTGGCAGGATCGATCTTCTTGACGAATGCGGCCTGCCGAAATGCCCAGATGAGACCGAACAATCCGCCCGTGATAGCGCTGAGGATGATCACAAGAAACCAATGCATATCGGGCGGCGTGGGACTGTTGGCAAAGCCCGCGGGCATCGCGCCCGCGGCTCCGTAAGGGGCCTGTGCGGGATAGCCGGGTTGCTGCGCATATCCGGGATACACCGCCACCGGGCCGCTGCCGACGGGCGCGTAGGCGGGCGGTGCGTAAGGTGACGCGGGGTAGCCGAACGCCGGTGCCATCGCAGCGCCACGCAGACCTGCTTGCTCCGGGGTTTCCCAGGACGGAAGGGAAGGATTCCAGACCTTCACGTCAGGGGGAAGGCTGGGCATCAGGGCCCGCAGTGCCGATTCCGGCAGTGGACCCTGCGTGACGCCTCCGGTCGCGTAGTGCCACATGGTTTCAGACTGTGCAGGAGCGGGAGCCGGCGTTTGTGGCGGCGGCGAGGGTGCCGCAATTGGGGCTGCAGGCTGCGCGGGAACTGGAGTTGCTGCCGGGGACGCACTGGCAACAGCGGCGGCTCCGCAACTCTGACAGAACTTCACCTCCGGCGGCATCGCCGATCCACATTGACCGCAAAACTCACTCATTGCCTCTCCTTGTTCGGTGTGCCGCTCAAGCCCTGACGGCGCACATTGTTCACTCTTCCTTATAGCGCGTTTCAGGCCTTTTGCTTCGGGATGTATTCGATGATCGCGTGCGCCAGTCGCGAAATCGGCAGCGTCTGCAGCCACACCATTCCGGGGCCCGTAAGCGCAGCCAAAAAGATTCCATCCCCACCGAAAAGCATGTTCTTGACTCCGGGTACCCGAGTGATCGTGAAGCCAACCGTGGTGTGAAAGGCGCCCACGTGGCCCGGATGGACGCGAAGGGTCTCCCCCGGAGCCAGGTTTTTCATGATCAGTTCCCCCGACAGCTCAAACCAGGCAGTTCCTGTGCCGCCCACTTTTTGCAACATGAAGCCAGCTCCGCCAAAGATGCCGGCTCCAAGTGACTGCTGAAAGCCGACGCCGATGGTGACCTGTGGGGTAGCACAGAGAAAACCATGGCGGTGCACCATGTACTCCGCGCCGGGAGCGACCTCAACCGGCACAATGTGCCCCGGAACTTTCGTGGCAAACGCCACCTCGCCCGCGTACTGCATGGCGCGGTACTCCGTCATGAACAGGCTGCCGCCGCCCGCCACACGCTTGAGAGCCCCCATGAAGCCTCCGCCGCCGCCGAGTTGCGTGTGCGTGCTCATTTGAATCGAGTTCGTCATCCATGAGAGTTCCCCGCTCTCCGAGTACACGCTCTCATTCGGGCTAAGCTGGATCTCCAGCACCGGCATGGTTGTTCCCTGAATCCGCATTTGCATAACTGACTCCTTTTACGACGCATGTCTTTCGCGCCGGAAACAGGGCCTGCCTGGTTGAAAACAGCGCAGCCGGTCCGGCAGCAACAGTGGGTGAAACATCCTAGTGTTGTCCCAGGTTGAAGTTGACTGTGACATCGGTCTCCGCTTCAGTGGGTTTGCCATTCAGCGTGACGGGCTTGAAGATCCATTGCGCGATGGCATCGCAGGCCGCTTTTTGCAAGAGCCGATTGCCTGAAACTGCTGTCGCGCTCTTGACGGTGCCGTCCTTCGCGATCACGACGTGCACCTTCACGGGCCCGCTGATGCCCGCCATCTTTGCCAGCATCGGGTATTTCGGCGGAACGCCCTTCAGCAATACCGCAGGGGTTGGCTTGCCTTCCGATGGGGGCGGCAGAGTAGCAGCCGGGGGTGGCGGCGGGCTCGTTTCCTGGTGTTGCGGCACCTGCTGCGGTTGCGAAACCTGTTGAGGGCTTGCGGATCCAGGGGCCGATTTCGATCTCTTTGGCGCGGGCTGCGTCTGCTGGGCTGTGCTTGGGCTGGCCGGTGCCGGCTCAGGCGGCGCAGACGCTGGTGCAGAAGCACTGGACGGAGGGGCTACCGGCTGGGGCGCCACTGCTGCTGGCGGTGCTGCTGCCGTCTGCGGCTGGTGTTTTGCCTTCCAGAGGGAATGCGCAAGATAACCACCCACGGCCAGAGCTGCCAGAACAATGACCGCGGCAATCACCAGCTGCAGGCGCGACCTGTTTGCGCCGGTGACTGGAGTGCCGACTGAGGCGGAGAAGGATGCGGGCGCCTGCGGCAAATCGGGCTGCGAAACAACAGATTGGGGTGGTGAGGGAACAAAGGCCGCGGGAGCCGCGACAGATGCGACCTCAGGAACCACCGGTGGCGGGGGTGGTGCGGGCGGCGCGGGTGGAGGAGGAGGCGGAGGCGCGGCCGCTTTGGGCGGGACCGGAATGGGCGGGGGTGGCGTGGGTGGAAGAGGCGGCGGTGGTGGCGGCGCGGCCACTCGGGGCGGAACCGGAATGGGCAGCGGCACGGGTGGTGGCGTG
>Ga0224555_1002220_pt1 | contig 23621 bp, 22 predicted proteins | sample 714S23034metaG_FD_180687 | JGI IMG/M metagenome (GOLD analysis project Ga0224555, IMG submission 180687) | Peat soil microbial communities from Stordalen Mire, Sweden - 717 S2 30-34 | ecosystem: Environmental > Terrestrial > Soil > Wetlands > Peat | place: Sweden: Norrbotten County, Stordalen...
CAGGACATCGACGTCATGAAGGGTCATCACGCCGCCGCCTCCGGGTTCGGGTACCACCGGCGGATGTCGTCCGGGGTGGCCACGGCTGCCCGATTGAACACGAAGCGGCAATTGGGCTGGGCCACACATGCGCGGCGTTGATGATCGACTCGAACAGCAACGTGTTGCCGGGGATCAGGCGCACGCCGGCGCCGATGAGCACCGCGTCGTAGCGTTTGGCCTCCAGCCACTGGCGGGCTTTGTCGGCGCCGGCCGGACCGAAGTCGATCAGGCAGTTGTCGACGTGATAGCCGGCGGCGCGCATGCCGGCCACGTTCTGCTCGTTGGCGGCGCGCAGCTTTTCCTTCGACAAGCCGGGAAACTGCGCGAAGTCGGCTGAGGAGTAATCGATCACGTCCGGGTCGAGTCCGACCTGGATGGCGGTGACGGTCATGAGTGCGACCTCTCGTCGTGAGTTCAACAACTGTTGAAATCGACGGTAAGTGGTTCCGGGCACTGTGTCAACAGTTGTTGAATACACTGTCGGCATGTCGTCCAAGACGCGTGACGCACGCGATGGTCAAGCCACCCGGGCAACCATCCTGGACACCGCGCGATCGCAGTTCGGCAGCCACGGTTTCGAACGCACCACCATCCGCTCGGTCGCGTCGGCGGTCGGCGTCGATCCGGCGCTGGTCATGCACTATTTCGGCAGCAAGGCAGAGTTGTTCGCCGCGGCCTCGCGATTCGACATCACGTTTCCGGATCTGTCGGATCTCGCGCCGGACCGTGTCGCCGATGTCCTGCTGCCGATGTTTGTCGCGGCCTGGGGTCCGCAGGGTCCGTTTCTCCCGCTGCTGCGCGCGGCCGCGACGAACCGGACCGCCGCGGACGCGCTGCTCGCGGTTTTCGTCGACCAAGTGGCGCCCGCGCTCGCCGCGGTGGTACCCGATCGCGCCCCCGAACGGGCGGCTCTGGTGGGATCGCAACTGCTCGGCCTCGCCGTGGCCCGCTACGTCCTCGGTATGCCGCCCCTGACCGGCATGGACGACGCGCGACTCATCGAATGGCTGCGGCCGGTACTCACGCACTACCTGACAGATCATGCACCCTGACGCTGTTCGATGATCGCCAGCGCACGCTGGGCCCATCGGATGTTTTCCTCTTCGAACGAGATCCCGCGCATCAACGTCAAATAGGGGCCCACTCGCTGCGCCGTGGCCAGGTATTCCGCTTCGCCGCGCCCATTGAGCAATCGGTTGCGCAGCCGTTCGTAGCGTTGCACTTTCGCCTCGGCCCATTCCCGTCGTTCGGTGATGAAGTCGCGGACAGCGGCTGTGTCACCGGCATCGGCGGCCTGCACTTTGACCATCAGCTCGTCGCGGATCACCGAGGGCTTCGGGGACCTGCTGGTGAACTCCCGGATCGCATCGCGGCCCGCCTCGGTCAGCGAGAACATCCGCTTGTTGGGCCGTCGTTCCTGGTGCACGATGCGTGCCTGGATCAGGCCTTGCTCGGCGAGACGTTCGAGTTCGCGATACAGCTGCTGGGGGGTGGCCATCCAGAAATTCGCCACCGAAGCATCAAACTCCTTGGCCAGGTCGTAGCCGGAGGACTCGCCCTCGAGAAGAGCGGCCAATACGGCGTCACGCAGCGACATCGGTCCATACTACGACATCTGACTATTCAACTAAGTTACTAATCGCATATAGACATATGCCGATCGGCCCTCTAACGTCGACCACACCTACTCAACAAGTTGACTATGCGAGGTGCCCCGTGTCCGCTACCCATCCCTTCCGTAAGGCCGTCGAAGAACGCGACGAGTCGGCCATAGCGGCGATGCTGGCCGACGACGTCGTATTCATCAGCCCGGTTGCATTCAAGCCCTACGTCGGCAAGCCGATCACCGCGGCGATCCTGCGCGGTGTGCTGCGGGTCTTCGAAGACTTTCGCTACGTCCGCGAGATCCACGACAGCAATGGCCGTGAGCACGCGCTTGTGTTCGAGACCGGGATATCGGGCGCCCCAGGCGTGAAGGTCACCGGTTGCGACTTCCTGCACTACAACGACGATGGTCTGATCGACGACTTTATGGTGATGGTGCGACCGCTCTCCGGTGCGACGGCGTTGTCCGAAGCGATGGGCGCACAATTCGGCAGAATCCAGCAGGAGGCCCTCAAACTGGCCGACCAGTTCGCGAAGGCCTAGAAAATATAGGGAGCACACCCAGGCATGCGAATCGGATTAGGGATCAATTACGCAGGCGGCTTCAAGGAGGTGGCCGCCGAAGTGGCCGACCTCGAATGCGCCGGACTGGACATCGTCTTTGTCCCTGAGGCGTATTCGTTCGACGCTGTGAGCGCGCTCGGATACCTGGCGGCCAGCACAGAACGAGTTGAGCTGGCATCGGGCATCCTTCAGCTATATACCCGAACGCCCACGCTCACCGCGATGACCGCCGCCGGCCTGGACTACGTTTCCGACGGCCGGTTCACCCTCGGCTTGGGCGCCTCCGGCCCCCAGGTGATCGAGGGTTTCCATGGTGTTGCCTACGACGCGCCGATTGCGCGCACCCGCGAAGTCATCGAGATCTGCCGCCAGGTGTGGCGGCGTGAGAGGCTGCAGTATCAGGGCGACCACTACACGATCCCGTTGCCGGACGACGCGGGCACCGGCCTGGGTAAGCCACTGAAGCTCATCAACAAGCCCGTCCGGGAACGTATCCCGATCCTGGTGGCCGCGCTGGGACCCAAGAACGTCGAGCTGGCCGCCGAGATCGCCGAGGGATGGCAACCCATCTTCTATCTGCCGGAGAAGGCGCAGGATGTCTGGGGCAAGGCGCTGGCCGCCGGGCTGGCCAACCGCGACCCAGCCTTGGGCGAGCTGGACGTGTACGCCGGTCCGACGCTTGCCATCGGTGAAAACGTCGAGCCGCTAAGGGATTTCGTTAAACCGCACCTGGCGCTTTACATCGGGGGTATGGGCGCCAAGGGGAAGAACTTCTACCACACCCTGGCCACCCGATATGGCTACGGCCCGCAGGCTGACCGCATCCAAGAGCTTTACCTGGCCGGCGATAAGGAAGGTGCCGCCAAGGTTGTTCCCGACGAGCTCGTGCGCGACATCTCGTTGATCGGACCACCCGGGTTCGTCAAGGAGCGTTTGGCGGCCTTCCGCGAGGCGGGGGTGACCACCTTGAACGTGGTACCCATCGCCGAAACGGCCGCCGACCGGGTCAAGCTCATCGAGAAGCTTCGCGGCCTCCTAGACTAGATCTGCCTGAATCTGCCTGAATCTGCCTGAGCCGTCTGCGAGGCGGCCGAGCTCAGTCGCGTGCGGCCGCCAATGCCGCGTTGAGGGTGCTGCTCGGCCGCATCACCGCGATGGTCTTCTCGTCGTCCGGTCGGTAGTAGCCGCCGATGTCGGCGGCCTCGCCCTGGGCCTCGGCCAGTTCGGCCACGATGGCGTCTTCGTCTTTGCTCAGCTCATCGGCCAGCGCGGCGAAGTGCTTTTGCAACTCTTCGTCATCGTGCTGCGCTGCAAGTTCCCGGGCCCAGTACAGCGCCAGGTAGAACTGGCTGCCGCGGTTGTCGAGCTCACCGGTCTTGCGTGACGGGCTCTTGTTGTTGTCCAGCAGCGTGCCGATCGCGGCGTCGAGCGTCGTGCCCAGAATCTTGGCCCGCTCGTTGCCGGTCTTGATTGCGATGTCTTCGAAACACGCTCCCAGAGCGAGGTATTCACCGAGGGAATCCCAGCGCAGGTGGTTCTCCTCGACTAGTTGGTGGACGTGCTTGGGCGCTGAACCGCCCGCTCCGGTTTCATACATTCCGCCGCCGGCCATCAACGGCACGATGGACAGCATCTTGGCGCTGGTGCCCAACTCGAGGATCGGGAACAGGTCGGTGAGGTAGTCGCGCAGGATGTTGCCCGTGGCGGCAATGGTGTCCTGCCCGCGCATCGCGCGCTCGATCGTGTGCCGCATGGCTCTTTCCTGCGACATGATCTGGATGTCGAGGCCCTCGGTGTCGTGATCGGCGAGGTACGTGTAGACCTTCTTGCGCATTTCGTTTTCGTGCGGGCGCTCCACGTCCAGCCAGAACACCACCGGCATGCCCGAGTTACGTGCCCGGGCGACGGCCAGCTTGACCCAGTCGCGGATCGGTTCGTCCCTGACGACGGGCATGCGCCAGATGTCGCCCTCTTCCACGTTTTGGGTAAGCAGGACTTCCCCGGTGTCGAGGTCGACGATGTTGGCGACACCGTCCTCGGGGATCTCGAAGGTCTTGTCGTGCGAGCCGTACTCCTCGGCTTGCTGCGCCATCAGGCCGACGTTGGGCACGGTGCCCATCGTGGTCGGATCGAATTGTCCGTGTGTCTTACAGAAGTTGATGATCTCCTGGTAGATACGGGAGAACGTGGACTCGGGGTTGACGGCCTTGGTGTCTTTCTGCCGCCCGTCGGCGCCCCACATCTTGCCGCCGGCCCGGATCATCGCCGGCATCGACGCATCCACGATCACGTCGCTGGGCGAATGAAAGTTGCTGATGCCCTTGGCCGAATCGACCATGGCCAGCTCGGGCCGGTGTTCGTGGCAGGCGTGCAGGTCGCGGATGATCTCGTCATGCAGCGACGCGGGCAGGGCCTCGATCTTGCTGTACAGATCGACCAACCCGTTGTTGACGTTGACGCCGAGTTCGTCGAACAGCTCTTGATGTTTGGCGAACGCGTCCTTGTAGAAGACCTTGACGGCGTGGCCGAAGACGATCGGGTGCGAGACCTTCATCATCGTCGCCTTGACATGCAGCGAGAACATCACGCCGGTTTCGTATGCGTCCTCCATCTGCTCTTCGTAGAAGTCGCACAGGGCTTTTTTGCTCATGAACATGCTGTCGATGATGTCGCCAGCGCGCAGCGACACCTCGGGCTTGAGCACGATCGTCTTGCCGCCCTTGGTCGTAAGCTCCATCTTCACCTTGCGCGCGCGATCCAGCGTCATCGACTTCTCGCCGTGGTAGAAGTCGCCGTGCCGCATGGTCGCGACATGAGTGCGCGACGCCTGGGACCACTCCGCCATGCTGTGCGGGTGTTTACGCGCGTACTCTTTGACCGCATTGGGCGCGCGGCGATCCGAATTACCCTGCCGCAGAATTGGATTAACCGCGCTGCCAAGACATTTGGCATAACGGTCGCGAATTTCCTTGTCCTCATCGGTTTTCGGACTTTGTGGATAGTCCGGAATCTTGAATCCCTTGCCCTGCAGTTCCTTGACGGCTGCGACCAGTTGGGGTACGGAAGCGCTGATGTTAGGCAGCTTGATGATGTTGGTATCGGCCAGCTTCGTCAGCCGGCCCAGTTCGCCCAGGTTGTCGGGCACGCGCTGCTCGTCGGTCAAGTCATCGGGGAACTCGGCCAGGATCCGTGCTGCCACCGAGATGTCACTGGTCTTGATCTCGATGCCGGCCGGCTCGGCGAAGGCACGCACGATCGGCAGAAACGCATAAGTCGCCAGCAGCGGCGCCTCGTCGGTCAGGGTGTAGATGATGGTCGGCTGTTCGGCGCACACGGTCTGTCTCCCGACGTCACTTCGGTCAGAATTTGAAGGGCTCAGCGTTCTCGCTGCCACGTTAGCAAGGGTGTTTGGCCTGGTGTCGCCTTGCACCGGTCACCCGCGGCGATCGCCAGCCCGGCCAAGCCGGGCGCAGCGGGTCGCCGCCTGATCACCCAGTGGCAAGAAGTCGGTGCCGTGCGATAGGCTCCTGCCAGGTCATGAGCGCCAGCGTCAAGCCCCGGCTTGCTGGCCGGCAACCCTCCAACCGCGGTGGGGTGCCCCGGGTGATGACCAGGTTGAGTAGCCAGAACCGGCTACGTCGGCAAGCGCGGGTCCGCACATTGACGGGCCCCCCGAGTAGACAGGGAAACCTGATGCGCACCTATTGGGGCTGGCCCATCATGCGTCGCAGTTGCTGAACAGTGGCTGCGGGTTGACGTCGTCTCCAGATGCCCTCCCGCGCACCCGCGAGCACCCGACACACCCAGGACATCTTCGCACAGAAAGCAACCCACGTGAGTTCCGAAACCACCGCCGCTAACGACACCGATCCGACCGCAAACTGGTCGTTCGAGACCAAGCAGGTTCATGCCGGCCAGTCACCGGACCCGACCACCGGCGCCCGCGCGCTGCCGATCTACCAGACCACGTCCTACGTCTTCGACGACACCTCACACGCTGCGGCGCTGTTCGGCCTGGAAGTTCCTGGCAACATTTACACCCGCATCGGCAACCCCACCACCGACGTCGTCGAACAGCGGATCGCCGCCCTGGAGGGCGGGGTGGCCGCACTTTTTCTGTCCTCGGGTCAGGCCGCCGAGACATTCGCGATCTTGAACCTGGCCGGCGCGGGCGACCACATCGTGTCCAGCCCGCGGCTCTACGGCGGCACCTACAACCTGTTCCACTACTCGCTGCCCAAGCTGGGCATCGACGTCAGTTTCGTCGAGAATCCCGACGATCTGGACTCGTGGCAGGCAGCGGTGCGGCCGAACACGAAGGCATTCTTCGCCGAGACCATCTCCAATCCGCAGATCGACATCCTGGACACCCCCGGAGTCTCCGGGGTCGCGCATGCCAACGGTGTACCGCTGATCGTGGACAACACCGTCGCCACCCCGTACCTGATCCAGCCGATATCCCAGGGCGCTGACATCGTCGTGCACTCGGCCACCAAATACCTGGGCGGCCACGGCGCCGCGATCGCCGGAGTGATCGTCGACGGCGGCACCTTCGACTGGACGCAGGGCCGCTTCCCCGGATTCACCACCCCGGACCCCAGTTACCACGGCGTGGTGTTCGCCGAGTTGGGGCCGCCCGCGTTCGCGCTGAAGGCTCGCGTGCAGTTGCTGCGCGACCTGGGCTCGGCGGCGTCGCCGTTCAACGCGTTCCTGGTGGCCCAGGGCCTGGAAACCCTGAGCCTGCGCGTCGAGCGCCACGTCGCCAACGCTGAGCGAGTCGCCGAGTACCTCGCCGGCCATGACGACGTGCTGTTGGTCAACTACGCCGGCCTGCCCGGCTCTCCGTGGTACGAGCTGGCAAAGGAGCTGGCGCCCAAGGGAACCGGAGCCGTGTTGTCCTTCGAGTTGGCCGGCGGTGTGGACGCCGGCAAGGCGTTCGTCGACGCGCTGAAGCTGCACAGCCACGTCGCCAACATCGGTGACGTGCGGTCGCTGGTGATCCACCCGGCGTCGACGACCCACGCCCAGCTCAGCCCCGAAGAGCAACTGTCGACCGGCGTGAGCCCCGGGCTGGTGCGGCTGGCCGTGGGCATCGAGGGCATCGACGACATCCTGGCCGACCTCGAACTCGGCTTCGCCGCCGCTCGCAAATACGGCGGCGCCGCAACCGGCGGCAGCGACCCGCACGCCGTGGCGGCGTTCTGAGGAGGCCGCGGGTGACAATCTCTGACGTGCCGACCCAGACGCTGCCCGCCGAAGGCGAGATCGGCATCGTCGATGTCGGCTCGCTGACGCTGGAGAGCGGCGCGGTCATCGACGACGTCAGCATCGCCGTGCAGCGGTGGGGCGAGCTGTCGCCTACCCGCGACAACGTCGTCGTGGTGCTGCACGCGCTGACCGGGGACTCGCACATCACCGGGCCTGCCGGGCCCGGGCATCCGACGCCGGGCTGGTGGGACGGTGTGGCAGGCCCGGGCGCGCCGATCGACACCAACCGTTGGTGCGCGGTGGCCACCAATGTGCTGGGCGGCTGTCGCGGCTCGACCGGGCCGAGCTCGATCGCATCTGACGGGAAGCCTTGGGGCTCAAGGTTTCCGCTGATATCGGTGCGGGATCAGGTCGAAGCTGACGTGGCGGCGCTCGCGGCGCTGGGCATCACCGAGGTCGCCTCGGTGCTCGGCGGGTCGATGGGTGGAGCGCGGGCGCTGGAATGGATGATCAGCCACCCCGACCGGACGGGCTCAGGTCTGCTGCTCGCGGTGGGCGCGCGTGCCACCGCCGACCAGATCGGCACCCAGTGCACCCAGATCGCGGCGATCAAAGCCGACCCGAACTGGCAGGGCGGTGACTATCACGGCACCGGACGTACCCCCGACGCCGGCTTGCAGATCGCCCGCCGCTTCGCGCACCTGACCTACCGGGGTGAGGTCGAGCTGGACACCCGCTTCGCCAACGACGCTCAGGGCGGGGACGATCCCGCGGATCCGCGGGCAGACGGCCGCTACGCGGTGCAGAGCTACCTGGAACACCAGGGCGGCAAGCTGGTGTCGCGCTTCGACGCCGGCAGCTACGTCGTGCTGACCGAGTCGCTGTCTAGTCACGACGTCGGCCGGGGGCGCGGCGGTGTCGCCGCCGCGCTGCGCGGCTGCCCGGTGCCGGCGGTGGTCGGCGGAATCACCTCCGACCGGCTCTACCCGCTGCGGCTGCAAGAGGAGCTGGTCGAGCTATTACCCGGAAGCGGCGGGCTGCGCGTGGTCGACTCGATCTACGGGCACGACGGCTTCCTGGTGGAAACCGAAGCCGTCGGGGAATTGGTGCGGCAAACCCTGGAGTTGGCTGCCGCCAAAGGTGTGTGTCCGCGGTGACCCAATCTCCACAGGCCCGCTCATTGTCGTTTGGCTCTGCAGCGGCCGCGTACGAGCGCGGCCGCCCGTCCTACCCGCCCGAGGCGATCGATTGGCTGCTGCCGGCCGGCGCCCGCGACGTGCTGGACCTCGGCGCCGGGACCGGCAAGCTGACCACCCGGCTGGTGGAACGTGGACTGGATGTGATCGCCGTCGACCCCATCGCCGAGATGCTGGAGATGCTACGCAAGTCGCTGCCGGACACACCGGCGCTGCTCGGCACTGCAGAGGAAATTCCACTGGCGGACAACAGCGTTGACGCGGTGCTCGTCGCGCAGGCATGGCATTGGTTCAACCCGGCGCGGGCAATTCCCGAACTGGCCCGGGTGCTACGGCCCGGCGGGCGACTGGGTTTGGTGTGGAACACCCGCGATGAGCGGCTCGGGTGGGTGCGCGAGCTGGGTCGCATCATCGGCCGCGACGGAGACCCGATGCGCGACGAGGTGACATTGCCAGCGCCGTTCACCGACCTGCAGCGCCATCAGCTCGAGTGGACGAATTATCTTACGCCACAAGCACTTATTGATTTGGTCGCGTCGCGTAGCTATTGCATCACCTCGCCGACCGAGGTCCGCACCAAGACGCTGGACCAGGTACGTGAGTTGCTGGCAACCCATCCAGCGCTGGCGAACGCCGGCGGCCTTGCGCTGCCTTACGTTACGGTTTGCGTGCGGGCGACGCTGTCCTGACGTAGCGCCTTCAACGCACTTCGTCGTCCTCGTCGCCGTCGCGCAGCAGCTTTTCGGGGTGGTGGTAGGTGTTGGTGCGGGGTTGGCCGTGGTCGAGGTGCGGTGGTGGGATCCATTCGGTGTCGCCGTGCTTGTTTTTGCGAGTGATCCAGCCTTGTTCGGCGAGCGGGTGGTGGCCGCCGCAGCCGAACGTCAGGTCGTTGACGTCGGTGGTGTGGCATTTGGCGTACGGGGTGCAATGATGCACCTCGCAGTAGTATCCGGGAACAGAGCAGCCTGGGTGTGAGCACCCACGATCCCTGGCATACAGGATAATTCGTTGGCCGGGTGAGGCCAGCCTCTTGCTGTGATACAGCCCGATCGCCTTCCCGTCGTCGAATATGCACAGGTAATGATGTGCGTGACGGGCGAGTCGGATCACGTCGCTCATGGGCAGCAGCGTGCCGCCGCCGGTCAGCCCCTTGCCCGCGGCGGCCTCCAATTCGCGCAAGGTGGTGGTGACGATGATGCAGGCCGGTAACCCGTTGTGCTTGCCCAAATCACCGGATGCCAGCAGCGCCCGCGCGGCGGCGTTGAGCGCGTCGTGGTTCCGCTGAGCACAAGTGCGGGTGTCGCTGCCGACAGCCTGCTCCGACGGGCTGCCCGCAACGCATGGGACGTCATCCTCCGGGTTGCACATCCCCGGAGCGGCCAATTTAGCGAAAACCGCGTCGAGGGTGGCTCGCGCCTCGGGTGTCAGATACCCCGTGATCGAGCTCATCGCGTCGAAACCTTGCTTGCCGATGACAATTCCGCGCCGACGGGCCCGGTCCGTATCGGTGAAATCACCGTCGGGGTTCAGGCAATCGGTGAGCTTGTCGGCCAGCTTGGCCAACTCGTCGGGGCGGTGCTCGCCGCCCAGCCGGGCCAACTGCGCTTCGGCTTTCTGCCGGGTTTCGACGTCAACGAAGTCGGGCAACCGGTGACAAAAACCGCGAATCACCGCGACGTGGCCGTCGCCGATCGTTCCGGCGCGCTGCGCCTCGGAGGTGGCCGCCAGCCGTGGCGACAACGGTTCACCGGTGACCGAATGGCGCGGCCCAAGATCCTCCGCATTGCGGATGCGCCGACCGGCCTCGGCGCGGCTGATCCGCAGCCGATCGGCCAGTGCATGGGCCAGCTTGCCGCCCAGTTCGGTCTCGCCGGCCTGCCGGGCGAGTTGGTTGATCAGTGCGTGGCCGGGCGCCGGCAGCCGGCGGGTGTCCTGTTCGAGGCGTTGCAGCATGGCCAGGACTTCCGGGCAAGTCAGCACGTCGAAAGACAGCTCGAGCAGTCGAGATACCGCGTCGTGGAAAGCGTCGAAACGCTCGACGATTTCCTCACGGTTATTCGAATGCATGTTCGAAGGATATCGCCGCTGGCCGACTCCCCGGTATCCCTGGCAGCGTCGATGTGGATGAACTTGCAACTGTGGATAACTGCCAAGAGCCGATACGTCACACAGGGAGCCCGGAGAACATCACCCGGCCGGGATCATACTTCTGCCGAACGGCGCTCAACTTAGAAAGATTCGGGCCGAAGTAGCGCGACGCCGGCTGGTTGGCCTCGAGGTAATTCACATAGCCGCCAACCGAATACGGTTGCACCGCCCGGTGCGCCGTGTTCAGCCAGCCGACGGCGCCGGAAGGATCACCGGGTGTTTCTACATACCACTGCACCAACGAGGACTGCCGGCGCCACGGAAAGGCCGACGCCCCGGCCGGCACATCGGCCAGCGCGCCGTCGAGCGCGTGCATGATCGCCAACATTCGACCCGCACCCCGCGGGAAAGCGTCGACCGCCGCGGCGATCCCCTGGGCGGCAGCCGGCGTGATCGTGGCGAAAACGTCCGAACCGCCGACGTATCCGAGCGGTGACGGGTTCAGGTTCCCGACGGCCAGATAATTCACCAGGTCCAAGTAGTTGAACGTGTGGTTCTCCGTCCCGGTCGGTTGGATGCCGACGGCTGACGTGATGGCCGACGCCACGCTGTTACCCGACCCGGCCGGACACGTCGCCAGGATGCGACAGTGCGTGCCCATGGCGTCGACGGTGGCATCGGCCAGCGCCCAATTGCTTCGGTCGGCGGTCCGCAGCCAGTTCTGCCATCCCAGCAGCACCTGCGCGAACGACTGGGCAGGGAAGTTGAGGTTCACCGCGTCGACCTCGCCGGTCGGGAACGTGGCGAAAGTCAACGAGGTAGTCACGCCGAAGTTTCCGCCACCGCCGCCGCGCAACGCCCAGAACAGGTCGGGCTGGCTGTTGGCCGACGCGGTGACCGCCTGGCCGCTGGGCAGCACCACCGTGGCCGACCTCAACGCGTCGCACATCAGGCCGGCGTGCCGGGAATGCGCACCCAGTCCGCCGCCCAGGGCGTGCCCGGCGGCACCCACCGACGGGCAGGTGCCTGTTGGGATACCCCGGCCCGCGGCCGCCAGCACCTGGTGCATCGCATACAGACTCGTCGCGGGGGTCACCGTGACGAGCCCGGTCGCGGCGTCGTAATTGATGTCGCCGGGCAGTTGCCGCAGATCGAGCACCATTGCGCCGTTCGCGGTGGATGCCCCCACATACGAATGCCCGCCTCCGCGCGGAGCAACCTTGAGGTTGTTGGCAGTAGCGAACGTCATCGCCTTTTGCACGTCGGCCTGCGATGTCACGGTGACGACTGCCGCGGGCGTCAACCCGTTGAAGTTAGTGTTGAAAACTTGTTTGGCCGAACCGAATTGCGGACCATTCGGCTGGATGACCTGCCCGCCGATGGCCCTGGACAGTCCGTCCCAACCGGAGGCGATCGGTTCAGCATCGGCGCGGCCCGAGCCCAAGAACGCGCCGGCGGCCAACGCTCCGGCGGCGCCGCGCAGAAACGTCTGACGCGACATCTCCCGCGTCAACGTCGGGCTCCTGTCATGCCCTGCATTGTCAGCCAACCGAGGGCATTAGCTGCGGTAGCGCAAGCCGTGTCGACGCGCGTCGGCTGAAACGTATGCGAACCTTTACACCGCCGTGTTCTGGACGTGACAGCGATAGACCAGTGTTCGAGGCGGACCGCAAAAGGGCGAGGGGTGGAAATGCGTCGCTACTGGATGTCGCTGCTGAGCAACCAGCCATTGACGGTGCGCGCGCTGATCGGTGTTGGGTGTCTGATCACCGTAGCCACCGCTTTCTCGGCGACGGGCGAGGCAGATCCCAACGACGACAACTTCATCGACGCGCTGAGCCACGCCGGCATCGAGTACGGCGAACCGGGAAACGCGATGGCCGTAGGCCAGTCCATCTGCCCGATGATCGCTCAGCCGGGCGGCAGCTTCGCCGCTGCCGCGTCGGGCGTCGCCCACCGGGGGATGTCACCGCAGCTGGCCAAGATGTTCACTACCATCGCGATACAGACGTACTGCCCGGATGAGATGGCAAACATACTCGGCGGCAACGCATCTGGCGTGCAGCGATTGCCGGGCATGACGGGGATCCCAGGGGTCTAACGCGTCCCCAACGGGTCGATCGTCGAAGCGATATAGACCATCGCTGCCGCGACGGACGCCATCGTCGCGAAGTCAATTCCCTTGCTGCGCACCACCAGAAGTCCGGCACGGTCTTCGGTGAGCGACAACCGCAACACTGCGGCGATACCGACCCCGATGCCGATCAACAGTGCGCCGCGGCGCCAGAAATTCGCCGCCGCCAGGGTGAACGCCACCACAAAGATCAGTACGACCGTCACCATCGGCCACTGCAGGCGAATCAATCGGCGCACGATCACTGACCTTCGGCCAACTCGACAACGTTCGTCAGTAGGAAGGCGCGGGTCAGTGGGCCGACGCCGCCCGGATTCGGCGACACATGGCCGGCGACCTCCCAGACGTCGGGATGCACATCGCCGGCCAGCTTGCCGTCCACCCGGCTGACGCCGACGTCGACGACGGCCGCACCGGGACGCACCATGTCCGCAGTCAGCATGTGCGGCACGCCAACCCCGGCCACGATGATGTCGGCCTGCCTGGTCAATGCGGGCAGGTCACGAGTTCCGGTGTGGCACAGAGTAACCGTCGCATTCTCGGAGCGGCGGGTCAGCAGCAGGCCCAACGGGCGGCCGACCGTCACGCCGCGGCCGATGACGACCACATGCGCGCCGGCGATCTCAACGTCGAAGCGCCGCAACAGGTACACGATGCCGCGCGGGGTGCAGGGCAGCGGCGCCGGCTCCATCAAGACCAGCCGGCCCAGGTTCGTCGGGTGCAGCCCGTCGGCGTCCTTGGCCGGATCGACGCGTTCCAAAGCCGCATTCTCGTCGAGATGCCGTGGCAGCGGCAGCTGCACGATGTAGCCGGTGCACTCGGGGTTGGCGTTGAGTTCGTCGATGGTCTCGTTGAGCTTTGCCTGACTGATATCGGCGGGCAGGTCGCGGCGAAGCGAGGTGATGCCGACCTTGGCGCAGTCGGAGTGCTTGCCGCGGACGTAGGCCTGCGACCCGGGGTCGTCGCCGACCAGGATGGTGCCCAGGCCGGGGGTGCGGCCTGATGCGGTCAGAGCGGCCACCCGCTGCTTCAGGTCGACGAAGATCTCGTCGCGCGTGATTTTGCCGTCCAACGTGATCGCACCCACGCCACACAGTCTGGCATGCCTGCCGCGGTAGCAAATGACGCCAATCCGCTGCGTCCGGCTTCGCCGCGCTTGCGATCGCCGTTAAGCTCCTGACATGCCCGAAGCCCCGGACGTGCTCGCGCCAGCCAAGCTCGGCCCCATCACGCTGCGCAATCGCATTATCAAGTCGGCGACGTTCGAGGCCCGCACGCCCGGCGCACTGGTCAGCGCTGACCTGATCGAATTTCACCGGCTGCCGGCTGCCGGCGGGGTCGGCATGACCACCGTGGCCTACTGCGCGGTCTCGCAAGGCGGCCGCACCGAAGGAAACGGGATCTGGATGCGCCCGGAGGCCGTGCCCGGGTTCCGGCGGCTCACCGACGCGATCCACGCCGAGGGGGCGGCGGTCTGCGCGCAGATCGGACATGCGGGCCCGGTCGCCAATGCCCGTTCCAACAAGGCCACCGCGCTGGCCCCGGTGCGGTTCTTCAACCCGATCGGCATGCGGTTCGCCAAGAAGGCCACCCGTGACGACATCGACGACGTGATCGCCGCGCACGCCAACGCGGCCCGGCTGGCCGTCGACGCCGGATTCGATGCCGTTGAAGTGCATTTGGGCCACAACTACTTGGCGAGCGCGTTTCTGAGCCCGCTGATCAACCGCCGCAACGACGAGTTCGGCGGGTCGCTGGAGAATCGGGCCAAGGTGGCCCGCGGGATGGTCATGGCGGTCAAGCACGCCGTCAAGGATCAGATCGCGGTGACCGCCAAGCTCAACATGGCCGACGGGGTGCGCGGCGGTATCTCGGTCGACGAGGCGCTCACCACGGCCAAGTGGTTGCAGGACGACGGCGGGTTGGACGCGATCGAACTGACCGCGGGCAGCTCGCTGGTCAACCCGATGTACCTGTTCCGCGGCGACGCTCCGCTCAAAGAGTTCGCCGGCGCCTTCAAACCACCGCTGAGCTGGGGCATGCGGATGACGGGCACGAAGTTTCTCCGCGAATACCCGTACCGCGAGGCCTACCTTCTGCGCGACGCCAAGCAGTTCCGCGCCGAACTGACGATCCCGCTCATCCTGCTCGGCGGCATCACAAACCGGGACACAATGGACTTGGCGATGGCAGAAGGATTCCAGTTCGTGGCGATGGGCCGGGCTCTGCTGGCCGAGCCCGATTTGATCAACCGGATCGCGCGCGACGGCAACAGCGTGCGTTCAGCTTGCACGCACTGCAACCGCTGCATGCCGACGATCTACAGCCGCACCCGCTGCGTGGTGACCGGCGCCCCTGACACCGCCCGCTAACCGCGGCGGCCGTGTCGATCGGAGCCGATTGTGGGACGGCCGATACAGTCGGTGCAGTGAGCCAAGCAGCTAAGGTTGAGGCGATGAGTCACGCAGCACCGCCCGTGCTGACAGTCCGGTACGACGGATCACAACGTACCTTCGCAGCGGGTCACGACGTGGTGGTCGGACGCGATCTCCGCGCCGACATGCGCATCACCCATCCGCTGATCTCCCGGGCGCATCTGCTGCTGCGTTTCGATCAGGGGCGCTGGCTGGCCATCGACAACGGTTCGTTGAACGGAACCTACGTCAATGGGCGCCGCGTCCCGGTGATCGACATCCACGACGGTCAGGCCATCAATATCGGCAATCCCGATGGGCCGCAACTGAGTTTCGAGATCGGACGCTACACGGGGGCAGCCGGCCGGCCGCCGCAGACGGCGTCGATGCCCATCGTCAAGCCGTCGGCACCCCCGCGTCCGGCGCCGGCACAGCAACCGTCACGCCCGCCTGCCGGGCTTCGCCCGCCGGGGCCAGGACCATCGCGACCGTACTCCGGCGCTCCGTCGGCGCCACCGCAACCGGGCTATCAAGGCAGTGCCGGACAACGGCCGCCGGCTTATCCGGCAAGCTCGCCGCACCTGCCACCGCCGCCGAACCGGCAACCGCCGGCCCCGCCGCTGCCACCGCCGTCGAACTTCCAGCCGAAAACCCAAATGGCGCCGCCGGTCAGCAAACCGCCCGAAGTAGGCAACCTCGCAACAAAGATGATCCAGGCGATCCTGCCCGGCTCCCTCACACCGGACAAACCGCCCGGATCGGCCACCATCGGTCGCGCCAACGACAACGACATCGTGATCCAGGACGTGCTGGCTTCGCGTCATCACGCGTTTTTGGTTCAGACGCCGCTCGGCACCGAGATCCGGGACGCCCGCAGCGTCAACGGCACCTTCGTCAACGGCGTGCGCGTCGGCTCGGCGGTGCTCAACGAGGGCGACGTGGTCACCATCGGCAACATCGACCTGGTCTTGACCGGCGGCAACCTGATCCGCCGCACCGAAGCCGCGACCCGCTCCGGCGGCCTGGAAGTCAACGGTGTTCAGTTCAAGATCGACGGCAAGCAACTGCTGGACAACATTTCCCTGACGGCTCGACCGGGAACGCTGACCGCGATCATCGGGGGATCCGGTGCGGGCAAGACCACACTGTCGCGGCTGATCGCCGGATACACCCGCCCCAGCGGCGGAACGGTCACCTTCGAAGGCCACGACATCCACGCCGAGTACGCGACAATGCGCAGCCGAATCGGGATGGTGCCGCAGGACGATGTGGTGCACCGCCAGCTGACGGTGAACCAGGCGCTGGGTTACGCCGCCGAGCTGCGACTGCCGCCGGACACCAGCAAAGAGGAACGCGCCCAGGTCGTCGCGCAGGTGCTCGAGGAACTCGACCTGACCAAGCACGCCGACACCCGCGTGGACAAGCTCTCCGGCGGCCAGCGCAAACGCGCTTCGGTTGCGCTGGAACTGCTCACCCAACCGTCGCTGCTGCTACTCGACGAGCCGACCTCCGGGCTTGACCCGGCGCTGGACCGCCAGGTGATGTTGATGTTGCGGCAGCTCGCCGACGCCGGCCGTGTGGTGCTGGTGGTGACGCACTCGGTGTCCTACCTCGACGTGTGCGATCAGATCTTGCTGATGGCCCCCGGCGGCAAGACCGCCTTCAACGGGCCGCCCAGCCAGGTGGGTGCCGTGTTGGGAACCACCAACTGGGCGGACATCTTCGCCAACGTGGGCGCCGATCCGGACGAAGCCAATCGCCGCTTCATGGAACGCGACGGCAGACCCCATTCGGAAGCACCGGTTTCGGAAAGCCCGGCGGACCTGGGCGAACCAGTGCACACCGACCTGCTGCGCCAGCTTTCCACGATCGCGCGTCGCCAGATTCGTCTCGTCATCTCCGACCGCGGCTACTCGGTGTTCCTGGCGGTGCTGCCGTTCCTCATCGGTGCGCTGTCGCTGACGGTAAAAGGTCCCAAACCGGGCCTCGGTCCCGCCGACCCACTCGGCCTGGCCCCCACCCAGCCGCAGTACATCATGGTGTTGCTCAATATCGGAGCCGTGTTCATGGGCACGGCGCTGACCATCCGCGACCTGATCGGTGAGCGTCCCATCTTCAAGCGAGAACAGGCGGTCGGCCTGTCCACCACCGCCTACCTGCTGGCCAAGGTCGCCGTCTTCTGTGTCTTCGCAACCGTCCAGGCGGCCATCGCGACGTTCATCGTCCGGCTCGGCAAGGGCGCGCCCACTGCGCATCCGCCGTTCTTCGACAACTCCACGTTCTCACTGTTTGTCACCGTCGCCGGCACCTGCGTGGCGTCGGCCATTCTCGGCCTGCTGCTCTCGGCGGTCGCGCAGTCCAACGAGCAGATCATGCCGTTGCTCGTGGTGTCGATCATGTCGCAGCTGGTGCTCGCCGGCGGGATGATCCCGGTGACGGGTCGGGCGGGTCTCAACCAGCTGTCGTGGCTGACGCCCGGACGGTGGGGTTACGCCGCCGGGGCGTCGTCAATCGACTTCCCGGACCTGGTGAAGGTCAAGCAGATCCCGACGAACGACCCGATCTGGCAGCACTCGAAGCACATCTTCTTCCTCGACATGGCCATGCTCGCGGGACTGTCGCTCCTCTACGCCGGATACGTTCGATGGAATATCCGGCTCAAGCGTTGAAGCCGATCTCACCGATCACGCGCGCTGTCTAAACGCAGGCCGTGAGCCGCGGCGAACGCGAGTGCTTGCGCGATATCGATACGCGCCCGCGCCAATGACGCGGTTGTCCACAAGGACGGGTCGACGATGGCCCCGCGCAGATCGGCGTCCTCCATACGGGTGCCGGTCGTGCGTGCGCCCGTCAGGTCGGTGCCGCACAGCAGGGTTTTGCGCAGGTCAGCTTCCACCAGACTGGCCTCCCGGAGTCGGCAGCCGCTCAAGTCGACGCCGCGAAGGTCGTTACCCCCGAGCACGGCCAGCGTGAAGTCCACCTCGTCGAGGGTCAGTGGCCGCAGCCGGCACCGCACGAACACCGAGCCCAGCATGCTGCACTGGCGAAAAGTGCTGTGCCACAGCGTTGTCAGATTGAATGTGCAGTTGCGGAACGCCGATCCTTGGTGCTCCGACTCGGCGAGATTGACGCCGCTGAAATCGCATTCGGTGAACAGAACTCGCTCGGTCTGCAGCCGGCTGAGATCGTCGTCGCGGAAATCACGGCCGATGAACTCGCAATCGGTCCACTGCACTCTCGCGTCAGCTGGCGGTGGGCGTCAAGCTTGTCAGCGCGTATTCGCTGACCGCTATCAGCGCATCGGTCGCCGATCTACGGTCCCTGGCATCGATGTTGATCACCGGGACATGGTCGGCCAGCGTCAGCGCTTTGCGTACCTCGCCAGCGGGATACCTTGGGGTGCCGGCGAACTCGTTGACCGCGATGAGGAATGGCAGGTTGCGATGTTCGAAGAAGTCGACCGCGGCGAAGCTGTCCTGCAGACGCCGGCAGTCCACCAGGATGACCGCGCCGATCGCGCCGCGGACGAGGTCGTCCCACATAAACCAGAATCGGCGCTGCCCCGGGGTCCCGAACAGGTAGAGCACCAGGTCCTCGTCCAACGTGATCCGGCCGAAGTCCATTGCGACCGTGGTGGTCCGTTTGTTCGGGGTGGCGTCCACCATGTCGACGCCTGCGGAGGCATCGGTGACCATTGCCTCGGTCCGCAGCGGCATGATCTCCGAAACCGCGCCGACGAACGTCGTCTTGCCAGCGCCGAACCCGCCGGCGATGACGATCTTTGTCGAGGCGGTATCGCGCGACTTCGGACGCGGCGGGGCCGCCGCATCAGAGCGCTCGTAGGCCACGGAGCGTCCTTCCTATCAGTTCGCGGCGTTCGTCGCGGGTCGAGCGTTCGGTCAATGTCCGGTTCACTCGAAGGTAGCCCGAAGTCACCAGATCGCCGACCAACACGCGCGTGACACCGAGCGGCAAATCTAACCGAGCCGATATTTCAGCTACCGACGGGCTGTTTGTGCACAGCTGGACGATCCTGCCACGCACGTCGTTGAGCGGCCACCGGTGAAACAGCGCCGACTGCAACGTCTGGATCGGCGCTTCCAGCGGAAGTTCGACGCTGGCCTTGGTCCGTCCGGCCGTCAGGATGTACGGGCGGACCAGGCTCGCCTCAGACGCGGGTGGCTTCGGCCCCGATGGCTCGCGATTGTCCATCGCAGCTCACGAGTGTGACGGGCTCGGCGACGATGCGGGCCGTGCAGCGGCCCGATGAGGAGCCGAGCGATCGGACGGAGCACGTCGGGACGATTGCACGACGTTGCCCACCCGCTCGACAAGGACGGCCATCTCGTAACCGATCTGGCCGATGTCACACGACGTCGAGGCCAGCGTTGCCAGATGCGACCCGTCGCCGACCTGCATCAACAACAGGTAGCCGTTCTGCATCTCCACCACCGACTGCAGCACTTGGCCGCCATCGAAGAGCTGCGCGGCGCCGCTGGCCAAACTGGCCAGACCCGACGCCACCGCGGCGAGTTGGTCCGCCCGCTCCGGCGGCAGGTGCTCGCTGGCTGCGATCAGCAGCCCGTCGACGGATACCAGCACGGCGTGCGCCACCCCGGGGACCTCGCGGGCGAAATTCGACACAAGCCAGTCCAGGGAGTTGTCGGAGCGCGCCGATTCGAAGGCAGGCGTCATTCGTGATCGGGTCCTTGGTCTGTGTCGCGGGCATGCGATCGTCCTGCGTGAACGCCGCCGAAATGGCTGCTGATCGAGGCGCGGACGGCGTCGGGGTCACGCACCGGTGCCTCATGCGCGGGCGTGCGCCCAGAGTTGAATCCGCCGTTCGATGCTAACCCGTTGTCCTCGAGGGCCCGATGGTGTCCGGTGCCATTCTGCTCGGGGCCGGCACCGCCGGGCACCAGCCGGGCGCCGGGATCACGCACCGGCAAGCCCTGGTCGGTGTGAGCCTGCACGGGCACGTTCTCGATCTCGGCGGCCGCTGACCAGCCGCGGTCCCACACCGACTGCCAATCCAGATCGGGGCTACGTGCCAGGTCGCGCGGGTCGTCGACCAGCCATTCGGACAGCATGCGCTGGTAGATCAGGTCAGCCTCGGGCGGCTCGTTCGACGGGGCGGCGGCTTCGGCGGCCCAGACGTCATCGATTTCGGGCGCATCAGTCTGTGCCGCCGGCAACGGCGCGACCGGCGCGGGGGCGGGCGGCTCGGCTTTGGGCCGCTGCCGGTTGTCCCGGGTGAATCGCACCCGCGAGCCGAAGAACGACGAGGTATTGGACACCGGTTGCGCCGCGGGCCGTTCCGGAGTCGGCTCGGCCGCGTCCTCCAGGTCCTCCCGGGGGACCGGCGGTGGCTCGCGGCGCGACGGACGATTCGGCCGATCCACCGGTGCACTGGTGATGCCGCTGGTCCCAGGCCTGCGCCGGGGCAACAGGCTGACCGACGACTCGGACGAGTGGGTGCCGTTGCGCTCGGTGGCGTCCGCCAGCGCGGCAAGGTCCACCGAATCGCCACCCGGCGCCGCGGCCACCTGGTCGGGCGGCGCTGTAGCGGCCGGAACCAGTGGCGCCGTTTCGCGCGGCGTGGCCGGGCCTCCGTCGGCACCGGCCAGCACCGTCGACGGCAAATAGACTTCGGCCGTCGTGCCCGACCGGGCTTCCTCGATAGACGAACCGCGCAGCCGCACCCGGATCCCGTGCCGGTCAGCCAGCCGGCCGACCACGAACAGACCCATGTGGCGGGCGCTGTCGGGGGTGACTTCTCCCCCGGCGCGCAGTCGCATGTTGGCGATGCGCCGGTCCCCGTCGGTCATGCCCAGCCCGACATCGACGATCTGCAGCAATACCGCTCCGTCGCTGCGGAATCCGGCCGAGACCCGGACCGGCGACGCCGGGGGTGAGTAGCGCAACGCGTTGTCGATCAACTCCGCAAGCAGATGAACGATGTCGCCGGAGCCTGCGCCGGCGATCGCACAGTCGGGCACCATCGACGTTTCCACCCGGCGATAGTCCTCGACCTCGGAGGCGGCCGCATGGATGACCGACGACAGCGGCACGGCTGCGCGCTGATCTGGCCGCGAGCCCTGCGCGCCCGCCAGCACCAGGAGGTTGGCGCCGTTGCGGCGCATCCGGGCGGCCAGATGGTCGAGGCGGAAGAGGCTGTCGAGCCGCTCGGGATCCTCTTCGTTGCGCTCCAATCGGTCGATCAGCGAGAGCTGCTGGTCGACCAGGGACCGGTTGCGCCGCGACATGGTCTCGAACATGTCGTTGACCAGAAGCCGCAATCGGGCCTCGTCACCGGCCAACAGCAGCGCCTGGGTGTGCAGTTCGTCGACCGCGTGCGCGACCTGGCCGATTTCCTCGGTGGTGTACACCGGCAGCGGCTCGGGAGGCGATTCGTCACCGGCGCGCACACGGGTGATCTCGCGCTCGAGATCCTCGTGCGCAACCTTGAGAGCGCCGTCCCGCAGCACCCGCAGCGGCCGAATCAGTGAGCGCGCAACCAACAGCACGATCACGAGTGCGGCGACGATGGCTGCCAGCACCAGAACGATGTCGCGGATCGCGGCGTCGCGCCGATCGTGGGCCTGGTCCTCGACGGCCTTCGTCACCCGCGCAGTGGTGTCTTTGACGATTTGCGCGGCGATGCCGTCGGTGGTCTGCACCGAGTGGAGCAGCGCCGGGTTGTTGACGAGCAGACTGGCCGGATCCGACGTGATCCCCATCCGGGTCACCATCTGCTGCTGCAGAGTCTTGGCTTCCGGTGAGCCGACGCCGAGCACTTCCGCCATCCCGAACAAGGTCGAGGGCTCGGTACCGGCGAGAGTGCTCATCGACGTGCGCAGCTCCGGCTCGGGCAAGTTAGCACCGCGGGTGATCAGCAGTTGCTGCATCATCATCTGGCCGCGGGCCCCGATCGCGCGGCTCAGGCCCTGCGCCGCGGCGCGGATCTGCTCGTCGTGGACACGTACCGATCCGTCGATCGCATTCTCGGCGGTCAGCAGGATGGGGGCGTAGGTGGTCACCCGCAGCCGCAAACCGAGGTTGTTCGATGCGACGTTGTCGAGCAGCGTCTGCCCGCCGTCCAGCATGGCGTTGACACCGGCGTCGACGTCGGCGGCGACGTTGGTCTCCGCCAGCCGAGCCTCCAGCTCGTGTTTGCGGGCGTCGTAGTTCTTTTTCGCGCCCTCGACGTCACCCCCGGCCGAGCTCGCCAGCAACGCGACATCGAGCGCCGACATGTATTTGGTAATGGCCGGAACCACCTCGGCGCGATCGGCTGCCAACCGAAGGTCGTGCGCGTCGGTAACCGCACCCGCGATACGCAATCCCCCGAAAACCATTGCCAGCACCAAAGGCACCGCGACAATCGCCACGACTTTCCATCGAACCGGCCAATTGCGCAACGACCATGAAGCGGGCCGTATTGCCGCTGCAGACTCGGCGCTGTTGCTCTCTGCGATATGACTTTTGACTGGCAGGACCGCCCGCGCGGCGCGGGCAAACAAGGTCAACGGACTAGCGGGGTGTTAGCGTCCGCCCCGCTGAATCGCAGTCTTAGCGCGTCGTTCATGAGACTTCCTGCTAATTGCGCTCACCCCGAGCGACGGGCAAGCGATATACGCCTGGCAATTGGACGAGTATGCCAGGCTGCGGGCACGGAGACCACAGTTCTTACTGAACAAACAGAGTTCGCCGACCCGCTCCAGACACCGCAGAGGGTAGCTGAGCAAATTGTCCGTCGATGTTCCGGCTGCTGTTTAGTCCCCGCGCATGGTTACCGTGTGTTGTGTTCAGGTTGCTGTTTTACTCCCCGCGAATCGCACCCAATACCGGCAACGCAATCCGAACCGCGGCGGCCACCGGGGCAGAGCTGCATCTCGTCGAGCCACTGGGCTTCGACCTGTCCGAACCCAAGCTGCGACGGGCCGGGCTGGACTACCACGACCTTGCCTCGGTCACCGTCCATCCGTCATTGAACGACGCCTGGACGGCGCTGTCGCCGAAGCGGGTGTTCGCCTTCACCGCGCATGCGACGGCGCTGTTCACCGACGTCAGCTACCAGGCCGGCGATGTGTTGATGTTCGGGCCGGAGCCCACCGGGCTGGACCCGGCGACCCTGGCCGACGTCCATATCACCGACCGCGTCCGCATACCCATGCTGACCGGACGGCGTTCACTGAATTTGGCCAACGCCGCCGCAGTCGCCGTTTACGAGGCGTGGCGTCAGCAAGGTTTCGCCGGCGCAGCGCCCGCTGACGATGCAGGACGTGGAACGTCCTGAGGTGGGGGTACCTCCCGCTTGCGGGGGCGAGGCGGGCAATCTAGCCCCGCCCGCTGACGATGCAGGACGTG
>Ga0224555_1002223_pt1 | contig 23594 bp, 20 predicted proteins | sample 714S23034metaG_FD_180687 | JGI IMG/M metagenome (GOLD analysis project Ga0224555, IMG submission 180687) | Peat soil microbial communities from Stordalen Mire, Sweden - 717 S2 30-34 | ecosystem: Environmental > Terrestrial > Soil > Wetlands > Peat | place: Sweden: Norrbotten County, Stordalen...
GCCACACCGCCGCTCCGCGCCAAACAACCGACGAAACTCCTGCACCGTCATCATCTTGCCTCTTCGATTTTTCATGCGTCTAGACTATCGCTTTATCTTCGCCTGAGCAAGCTTGATAATCATCTATGGGGATTCTTCGCCTTCGGCTCAGAATGACAGGGTCGTAACATTGCGACTGCAACTAACAACTAACAACTGCTTTACCACAGGCCCCACGCGCGGCTGATGTAGTCCGACAGCGTCATCGTGATCAGCACCAGGAAGGTGAAGAACCCCGCGCCCACCGTCATCTTGATCAGGTTCGATTGATACTTCACGTGCATGAAGAACAGGATCACGATCACCATCTTCGTGGACGCGATGGCCAGCGCGATGATGGGGTTGAAGATGCCGAAGTTTCTATCCGCGGCCAGCACCGTCAGCAGCGTGCCCAGCAGCAGCGAGCCATAGACCATCATGTACACCTTGGGCGTGACGATGTGGTGCTCCGCGTGCTCCGGGTTGGTGACGTTGGCGGCATCGTGGACGTGCTGTTCGGCCATGGTTCACTCCTGGTAAAGCCCGGGGCTAAAGCCCCTCAAAGTCTTGTCGTCCGGTTCTGCGTGAAGCCCTGGGCTATCGGCCCGCTGCTACTCCGCTTTTTTCAACTAACACCTGAGAACTAACAACTGACAACTGCCTTCAATGCGCCAGCGGGTGACGGTTGATCAGATATAGCAGCGGGAACAGGAACAGCCACACAATATCGACGAAATGCCAGTACAGCCCGAAGTTCTCAATCGGCGCGACGTACCCCGCGCTGAAATCTCCCCGCTGGGCGCGCCCGAGCAGCCAGAACAGCAGCCCGATGCCGATGATCATGTGCAGCGCGTGCATGCCCGTCATCGCAAAGTAGAGGAAGAAGAAGATCTGCGTATGCTCGGCCACATCCGGCGGCAGCGGATTGCCGACCGGCTTGCCGGTCTTCGCATCGATCGGCGGATTGATGAACTGCGAAACATCGAAGCTGGCTCCGGGAATATGGTGCAGCTCGTACTTTTCCTTGTACTCAAAATACTTGACGCCGAGGAAGGCCAGGCCGAACAGCGTGGTGAAGATCAGCGTCCACACCAGCACCCTCTTTTTGCGAACCTCCGCCGCCCACACCGCCAGCGCCATAAAGAAGCCCGACGTGATCAGGATGGCGGTGTTGGCCGCCCCCATCCCAATGTTCAGCGTGTTCGACGCCGCGACAAACGCGTCGTAGTACCAGTTGCGGTAGAGCAGGTACGCGAAAAACAGCCCGCCGAAGAACATGATTTCCGTCAGCAGGAAGAGCCACATGCCGAAGCTGCCCGCCTCGCGCTGCTGCTCCTCCGTCTCGAAGTGGTGACGGTGCTGCGGCACGTAGACGTGCTCGTGCGCCTCGTGCTCCATCACCGGTTCGGTGGTTGCTGTGGCGTTATCCAACGGTCGTCACCTCGGGTTTCGTCTTGTGCTCCAGCCAATCGTAGTCGTAGGCTTCGTGGTCCATGATGGGGATCTCGGTAAAGTTCTCGGTCAGCGGCGGCGACTGGATCTGCCACTCCAACCCCGTAGCCTGCCACGGATTGTCGCCCGCCACCGGCCCATACTTCAACGACCACGCCAGGTACAGGATGGGCAGCATGTAGCCAATGCCCAGCACGGTGGCGCCCGCGGTCGAGAGCACGTTGAGAATTTGAAACTCCGGCGGATACGCATGATAGCGCCGCGGCATGCCCAGGTAGCCGAGGATGAACTGCGGCAGGAAGGTCAGGTTGAAGCCGATAAACGTCACCACCGCGGCCATCTTGGAGAGCGTCTCCGGATACATCCGGCCGGTCATCTTGGGCCACCAGAAGTGCACGCCGGAGAGGAACGCCATCAGCATCCCGCCCACCATCACGAAGTGGAAGTGGGCCACGATGAAGTACGTCTCCGTGAGGTGGATGTCCATGCCCAGCGAGCCCAGGAAGACGCCCGTCAGCCCGCCGATGGTGAACAGCCCCATAAAGCCGAACGCGTACAGCATCGGCGTCTCAAACGTGATCGACCCCTTCTGCAGCGTGAACGACCAGTTGAAGATCTTGATCGCCGACGGCACCGCCACCAGCATGGTCAGCAGGCTGAACACCAGCGCCGAGTAGTTCGACACACCCATGATGAACATGTGGTGCTCCCACACAAAGAAGCCGAACAGCGCGATCGCCACCGAGCTGAACGCCACCGCCGTGTAGCCGAACACGCGCTTGCGGCTGAACGTGCTGATGACCTCGGAGATCACGCCCATGCCGGGCAGAATCATGATGTAGACCGCGGGGTGCGAGTAGAACCAGAACAGGTGCTGGAACAGCAGCGGGTCGCCGCCCTTGGTCGGATCGAAGACGCCGATGCCGAACAGCCGCTCCAGCGCCACCAGCGTCAGCGAAATGGCCAGCACCGGAGTGCCTAGCACCATCAGGATGGACGCCGCATAGTGCGCCCATACAAACAGCGGCATGCGGAACCACGTCATGCCCGGGCAGCGCATGCGATGGATAGTCACAATAAAGTTCAGCCCGGTGAAGATGGAGCTGAATCCCGCGACAAAGATCGCCATCGCCGTAGTGACCACGTGCGTATTCAGATAGTGCGTAGACAGCGGCGTGGTAAAGGTCCAGCCGGTGTCGACACCGCCCAGTACCATGGTGGCCAACACCATCACGCCGCCCACCACGTACAGGTACCAGCTCAGCAGGTTGATCTTGGGGAAGGCCAGGTCGCGCGCGCCCAGCATGATCGGAATCAAAAAATTGCCCAGCGTCGCCGGCACCGACGGCACCAGAAACAGAAACACCATGATCACGCCGTGCATGGTGAAGAACTTGTTGTAGGTGTCCGAAGCGACCAGGTCCGGCTGCGGCGTCAGCAGTTCCAGCCGGATCAGCCCCGCGAACGCGCCGCCGATGAAGAAGAACACCGTGATCGAGATCAGATACAGCATCGCGATCCGCTTGTGGTCGCCCGTCAGCAGCCAGCTCAGCAGGCCGTCCTCCGCGGTGATGAAGTTCTTCTTCGGCACCCGCGCGGTGCTCTGGTCGGGCAAGCGCAGAATTGTGTTGTCTTGTTCGCTCATGGTTTCACCGCCCCTGACCTCGGAGGCGACGCCTGGTCCGCCTCCGGGGTCGTCAACGTCTGCTGCACCCGATAGTTGGTATGCAACGTCTTCAGGTACTCCACCAGATCAATCAGGCCGTCTTCGCTGATCTGGCCTTGATACGTCGGCATGATGGGCGCGTAGCCCGCCGTAACATGCTCGGACGGGTTCAGGATCGCGTCCCGCAGATACGCATCGTTCACCTGCACCTGCGAGCCGTTGGTCAACTGCAGCGTCGATCCGTACACGCCGGCCAGGCTCGGCCCGCGCGCCGCCGCGTTGCCGGAGTGGCACGCATTGCAGCCCATGCTGGCAAACAGCCGCTCGCCGTTTTGCGCCAGCGACATGCCGCTGGTCGACTCTTCCGTCCACTTCTTGTAGTCGTCCGGCGAAAGCACCGTGATCGTCCCGATCATCTGCGAGTGGTTCGTCCCGCAGTACTGGGTGCAGAACAGGTGATACTCGCCGGGCGTCGTCGCCTCGAACCACACGGTCGAGTAGCGCCCCGGAATCACCTCGCGCTTGATGCGGAACGCCGGAATCGAAAAGCTGTGGAACACGTCCTGCGAGATCATCGTCAACTGGACGGGCTGCCCGGTCGGCACATGCAGCGCGTTGATCTCGTGCTGGCCGCCCGGATGCTCCGCCTTCCACATCCACTGCTTGCCTACGATGTAGATGTTCATGGAGTTGACCGGCGGATTGTAGATGCGGAAGTACAGCAGCGCGCCCCACACAAACGCCACCAGAAAAATCCCCAGCGGAATAATCGTCCAGGTCGCTTCCAGCAGCGTGGAGCCTTCGATCTGCGTGGCCACCGGATGCACGCTCCTGCGGTAGCGCAGCGAGAAGATTGTGATGATCGCGCCCACCAGCAGCAGGCCGGTCGCCGTCATCCCCAGCAGGAAGAAGTACAGCGAGTCCATCCACGGCGCAACCGTCGACGCCTCCGGCGGAAACAGCGCGGAGTTCGTCAGCCACTTCACCAAGAACTGCCATAAGACCGGACTAATTCCCATCGTTACCCTTTGTCTTTCTCATCCGTTCGCCAGTCGAGAGGCGAGTGGTCGCGGCCCAGCCGCAGGTCTCTGCGAAACATCAGGAACATGAAACTGCCCAGGCTCACTACGGTCATCATTCCGCCCACCTGCACCACCCGCGCGACGATCAGCGAGTGCTTGTTGGTCTGCGGATCGTAGTGGTAGCAGTAGGTCAGAATGTTCGCCACCGGTGAGCCGATCTTGTTGCCTGAGGCCTCAACCAGGCCCAGCAGAATGTCCTTCGGCGAGTACTCCACGCCCAGGTAGTACTGCGCCAGGTGGCCGTCGGTGGTGGCAATCTCAATCGCGCTCGCGTGCGCATACTGGTCCAGTTTGCCGTCCGGCCCGGGCACGCGTATGTAACCAAATCCGGTCGCCTTCGAAACCGCGTCGATCGCCGCCTGCTGCCCGGTCAGGAAGTGCCATCCGTTCGCCGTCTCCGGCCGTCCATACCGCTTCACGTAGAAGGCCTTCTTGCGCGCGGCCAGTTGCGGCGTCTCGCTCGGGTCGATGCTGACGATCACGATCTCGAAGTCCTTGCCCGGAGTCAGCCTCACCATCTCCAGCGCGCTGGCCAGCCCGTCCATCTCCTCCGAGCACAGCATCGGGCAGTTGTAGTACACCAGCGACAGAATCGCCGGCCGCTTGCCGAAGTAGTCGCCCAGCCGCACCGCCTTGCCGGTGTCGTCCACAAACTGCGCGTCCAGCGGAAGCATCTGATTCAGGTGCTGCTCCACGCCAACCCTCTGCAACACCGTGGGCAGTTGGTTGCCGCTGTTCGGGCCCTCTTCCTTGTCGCCGTAGCTCGACACCTGCGCCGCCGCAAACCCGCACAGCAGCGCGCCGATCGCACCCGCCGCCATCGCTCGCCGAATTGTCTGCCAGTTCTTCTTCATCCGTGATTACCCTTGGCCCTTCACAACTAACAACTAACAACCAGCAACTAACAACTGCCTCACTTCGGGGGAATCGCTTCCGCCGCAACCGCCTTGCCGTAGTTCATCTTCTGTTCGCGCGCCTCAATCGTCATCAACTCATAGCCCGTCCGCGCAAAGCCGTCCGTCAGCGGCGTCTTGATCTCCGGCGCCGCCGCGTGCGCCACATTATCCGGCGTCGTCGCTGCCTGGTTCTCCACCGGCAGCCCGCGCTGCGCAATCAACTCCATCGCGCGTTCAATCGGAATGCGGATCGTTCCCGGCTGTCCGTCCACCAAACTGTAGTGCTCCAGCAGCAGGTCTTCGCGCGCATGCAGATCGGCGGTGGCCTGGTTGCCGTCGTCCACATCCAGCCGCGGCCCCGGGAAGTTGCCGGTAATCTGCTGCAACTGCTGCTGCTGAATCTCCGGATTGCTGGCCAGGTCCTTGCCTTTGCCCAGCGGGACCGTGCCCGCTGCAATCGTCCACTTGGTCGCTGCGCCATCCTGCTTCGCCCACAGGTTGTTGATCACCTTGCCCATGCCGTAGCAGAAGAAGAAAAAGATAATGACGGTGCCGAACAGTCCCGCCAGGAACACGGCTATGCCGCGAACGTTGACGTCTTCGACCTCGTATCCCGGATGCTCCGCGTCCACCGGCGGCGAGTAGTCGGCCGGTTGGATCTTGTCTTTATCGCCGCCGTCAGTGTGCATGTTCCGCCTCCAGCATTTCTTCCAGATGTGGATCGTTGACGACGACCAGAGGCCGCGCCATCAACTGCGTCATGTAATAAGCCGCCCATACCGCCAGCATCGTTGCGGGCACGGTAACGTACGCCAGTATGCTCAGCGGCTCGCCCACCAGGTTCCCCGCCGCGCCTTTGAAGTTCGGCTCGATCAGCCAGAACATATCGATCAGCCGCGCGAAGATCATCCAGCAGGTCAGCCAGATCATCTTGTTCTTGTTCCGCTTCAGGTCGCGCGACAGCAGCAGGCAGAACGGAATCAGCCAGTGCGCGATAAAGTCCAGCGAGCAGATCGTCCACCATCCGCCATTGATGCGGTTCAGATACCACGGCAACTCATCCGGAATATTCCCCGACCAGATGATCAGGAACTCCGCAAAGCACAGGTAGATGTTCAGCATCGTGAACGCGAACGCCAGCTTGCCCAGGTCATGCTGCTCGGTGGTGCGCAGCAGCGTCTTCATGGGCTCGTAGCGCGACAGCAGAATCACGCTCAGGATGCCCAGCGCCAGCACCCCGTAGCCCTGCGCCACCAGGAATTGCAGTCCCCAGATCGACGAGTACCAGGTCACATCCAGCGCCTTGATCCACACAATCGCGCCCAGCGTCAGCAGGATGACATAGACCAGGATCCCCGGCCCGCTCAGGTTCTCGAAGCGGATCCGCCAGCGCTCGTAGCTCGGCGCCGTGCCACGCTGCGGATCGGCATCGCTCTCTACCGACCACTTGTTCAGCAGGTACACGAACAGCAGCAGCACCGCGAAGATGATGCAGCTCTCCACCACCAGCGCGTGTGGGTTCAGCATCGGCCGCTTGAAGTCCGCCGTCAGCGCCTGCTCGTGGTTGATCAAGCCCTGCAGATACGCGTCGTTCGTCGAACCCGCGTCCGGATACAGCACCCACTGGTACAGATGCTTGCCCAGCTTCGGAATCAGGATGGGCACCACCATCAGCGCCACCAGCGGCAGCGTGCGCGTCATCGCCTCCAGCGGGCGCCGCAGCAGCAGGCCCCACTTGCCGCCGGTCACATACTGCAGCATCAGCATCACCAGCGCGCCGCCGGCAAAGTTGAAGCAAGTCATGTAGCCCATCAGGTAGGCGCGCAGGATGTGGTTCTTGCCGTCATGCGAGAACGCAAACGCCAGCGTCAGCAGCGCGGACACCGCCGCCACCGTCAGCGCCCGCGTCCGCCACTTCGTCAGCACCTCAGGCGCGGCCAGCGACGCCGGCAGCACGCGCCGGCCGTGCTGATCGAATGCGCCGTGTTCTCCGTGATGTTCGCGTGCAGATGACATTCGTTTCGGCCTTAATTGAAAAATTCGTATCTACTACTTGTTCGGCGCTGCCGGTGCAGCCGGTTGCGTTGCCGGATACTTGCCGTTGGCGCTCGGAGGCAGCGCCGGAGGAATTCCGTTGTCCTGGTTGTTCGGCGTCCCGTAGATCGCGGTCTTCGGGAGCACCCATTCATTGCCGAAGTTCGGCGGCAGGCCTGCGCTCACTGCAATGTTCTGGAGCGACTCAATCTGCGCGCCCGGCGCCGCATCCGCCGGCTTCGCGGCCTGGCTTAGTTGCAGCGCCTTGATGTACGCCACGATGGCCCAGCGGTCCTCGGGCGCAACCTGCGCCTTGTAGTCCGGCATCGCGCCGTAGCCGTTGGTCATCACGTTGAAGAAGTGCCCCAGCGGGGCTGCCATCAGCCGCGGCGTGTGGAAGTTTCCCGCCGGCCGGTAGCCGCGCTCGACAATCATGCCCGCGCCGTTGCCCACCCGCGAGTGGCACGGCGTGCAATAAATATTGAACCGCTCCTGCCCGCGCTCCAGCACCTCCATCGTCACCGGGAACGGCATCACGTTGCCTTCCTTGCCGTCCGGCCCGAGTCCGGTCGAGTAGTACGCGTCTCGATGAAGCTGCCCGCGCGCCACCGTGTTCTCCACCTGCGGCCGCACGCTGCGCCCATCCGCATAGAAATCCGTCCCCCGCTGGGGAACGAACTTCGGCTCGTCCTGCATGTCCTGCCGGCACCCGGCCAGCAGCAACGCAGTTGCCATCGCACCCACGGCCGCGCATTGTTTCGCCACCCTGGCGCCTGGCGCCTTGTACCTGGTGCCTGTCCTCAGCCTCACAGCTCCACCTCCACCACCGATGCCGGCGAGAACTGTTCCAGAAACGCGCGCGTCTCCATAATCGAGAACCGCGGGTCCGTGGCCTCAAGGCACAGGAAGAACTTGTCCGTAGTCGCGCCGGTACGGAAGTTCGGCGCATTGAATAGCGGATGGTAGAGCTGCGGCATGCCGTTCAACGCGAACATGCCAAAGCCGGCTGCAAGTCCGGAAAACAGGATCGTCCACTCGTACGCCGGAATGATGAATGCCGGCCAGCTGAACAGCGGCCTGCCCGCGATGTTCAGCGGATACGACCACACCGCAATCCAGGTCTCCATCAGAAACGCGGTAATCATCCCCAGGATCCCGCCCACCAGGCACACCAGCGGCACGCGGTTCTTGTGGAAGCGCAGCGCCACTGCGGCCTCCTCCACCGGGTAGGGCGTGTAGCACTCCATGCGCCGGTAGCCGGCCTGGTGCGCCTGCTCGGTCGCATGCACCAATTCTCCCGGAGTGTTGAACTCCGCCAGCAGTCCGTAGATTCCCTCACGCACCGGCATCAGAGCGTCTCCTCCACAACCGTCTCCGCATCGGCCCCGCCCTTGCGGATCTTGCTCTGCGGCAGCATCCCCCGGATTTCCGAGATTGGAATCATGGGCAGGAAGCGCACAAACAGCAGGAACAGGAACGTGAACAGTCCCCACGTCCCGACGAACGTCATATAGTCCCACTTGGTCGCGCGATAGGTGCCCCAGCTCGACGGCAGGTAATCGCGATACAGGCTCGTAACCACAATCACGAACCGCTCAAACCACATCCCCGTGTTGATCACGAACGACAGCAGGAACAGGAACAGCGCATTCACGCGCAGCTTGCGCGACCATAGCGTCGTCAGCGGAATCGCCAGGTTGGTCAGGATCAGCAGCCAGTACGCCCAGCCCATCGGCCCGAACATGCGGTTCCACATCATGAAGAACTCCCAGTGGCTGGCCGCATACCAGCTCATGAAGACCTCCATGCCGTAGCCGTATCCCACAATCAGTCCCGTCCCCAGCATCACCTTCGCCATGTTGTCCAGGTGGCGCAGCGTCACCAGGTCTTCCAGGTGATAGAACTTGCGGATCGGCACCGCCAGCGTGATCACCATGGCAAAGCCCGAATAGATTGCGCCCGCCACGAAGTACGGCGGGAAGATGGTCGTGTGCCAGCCCGCCATCGCCGCCACCGCGAAGTCGAAGCTGATCACCGTGTGCACGCTCAGCACCAGCGGTGTCGAAATCCCCGCCAGCAGCAGCGAAGCCGTCTCATAGCGCATCCAGTGCCGCGTCGATCCGCGCCAACCCATCGACAGCATCCCGTAGAAATATTTCGCCAACGGCATGGTCGCGCGATCGCGCAACGTGCCGAAGTCCGGCACCATGCCGACATACCAGAACACCACCGAGATGGTCGCGTACGTCGACACCGCGAACACGTCCCACGCCAGCGGGCTGCGGAACTGCGGCCACACATTCATCGTGTTCGGATACGGGAACAGCCAGTAGCTCACCCACGGACGCCCCACGTGGATCAGCGGGAACAGGCCCGCGCAGCACACCGCGAAGATCGTCATCGCCTCCGCGAACCGGTTGATCGAGTTGCGCCACGTCTGCTTGAACAGCAGCAGAATCGCCGAAATCAGAGTGCCCGCGTGGCCGATGCCGATCCACCACACAAAGTTGATGATCGCGAATCCCCACGCGCCCGGAATCGTCACCCCCCAGATGCCGACGCCCTTCAGGAACAGCCAGGTAAGCGCGATGATAAGGAAAGTTGCGACGCCGCCGGCCACCGCCAGCCCGCCGAACCAGCCCCACGGCGTATTCGACGTCAGCACGATGCCTGCAATCTTCTGCGTCACCGATTTGAAGTTGTGGCCCGGCGCAATCACCGCGTACTCGCCCGTGCGCGGGTCGATCATTGGGTCGACTACCGGCACGCCCTTTGGATCCAGCAATGGAGATTTCGTCGCCATGCTATGCGAGCTCCGGATTTGGGTTGATGACGCCGGCCGTGTAGCTGGTGCGCGGCCGGTAGTTCAGGTCCGCCAGCGCTTGGTAGTCGCGTTCCGTCGCCTTGTGCTTCGACACCGCGCTGTTCGGATCGTTCAGATTGCCAAACGTGATCGCGCTCGCCGGGCACGCCTGCTGGCACGCGGTCACAATCTCGCCATCGCGCACTGCCCGGTTCTCCTTGTCGGCCTCGATCTTCGCCGCCTCGATGCGCTGCACGCAGTAGCTGCACTTCTCCATCACGCCGCGCGAGCGCACCGTCACGTCGGGGTTGCGCATGAACTTCAGGCTCTCGGTGTCGAAGTCCGAGTACAGCAGGAAGTTGAACTTCCGCACCTTGTACACGCAGTTGTTGCTGCAGTAGCGCGTGCCCACGCAGCGGTTGTAGACCATCGTGTTCAGGCCCTCCGGCGTGTGCACCGTCGCGCCCACCGGGCAAACCTGCTCGCAGCCGGCGTTCTCGCAGTGCTGGCAGGCCATCGGCTGGAAGTGCGCGCGCGGCGCATGCAGATCGCCCTCGAAGTACGTATCGATGCGGATCCACTGCATGTTGCGGCCAATCTTCACCTGCTCGCGCCCCACCACCGGAATATTGTTCTCCGCGTAGCAGCTCACAATGCACGCGTTGCACCCGATGCACGAGTTCAGGTCGATCGCCATGCCCCATTTGTTTTGCAGGACCGGCTTCTGCGGCGTCGACGACGACACGTCCTCATGGTCGTAACGCCACGCATCCGGGAAAAAGCTCTCGCCGTGCCCGGGCGCCTCGCCCTCGGGCCCGTAGCCCACCTTGTTCACCAGCGCGCCCGGCCCGCCCTCGTGCGCGAAGTTCGGGTTCGCCTTCACCTCGTCCAGCGTGGCGTAGCGAATGATCCCGCGCTCCATCGCCTCGTGTCCGGGCAGCGAATACAAGCCGTCGGTGTCGTACTCCTTCTTGTTCAGGTCCTGCTGCGCGAATGCTCCGCGATGCTCGGTGAAGTTCACCTTGGTCACGCACAGGTCGTAAATGTCGCCGGTCCTGGTCATCGTGCCGGCCGTGATGTACGGCGCGTCCGACGTGCGCAGCAGATACGCGTTGAAGCCGACGCCCGCGCCCACCCGTCCCGCCTCCGCCCGCCGGCCAAAGCCCAGATGCAGCGTCACCGCGCCGTCCGCGTGCCCGGGAACCATCAGCGCCCCGGCAATCACCTTGCGGCCGTTCACAGTGATCTCGACCGCGTCGTTCTGCGCGAGCTGCATGCTGTCCATGGTGCCGAAGCTCATCAGCGCCGCGTTGTCCCAGCTCAGATTTGTAACCTGTTTTGGCAGCTCCTGCAGCCAGCCCACATTCGCGTAGCGCCCGTCGTACAGCGACGGATCGGGCAGGAACCGAACCTCCACGCCGCCAGGCACCGGCTGACGGTCGTCGAGAACGGCGGTTGCGGGCTTGGGTGCCGCGGCTGCTCCGCCGGCCTTCGCCGTAAACGCCGTGCCCTCCACCCAGCCATCGTGCAACGCCTTGCGCCACGCCGTCGCAAAATCGCCCTTCAGATACGTCTTCGCATTCGCCTGCACCGCGTCGTACGCCGACGCCTGCGGAGCATCCAGCAGCGACTGCAGCACTTCGTGCGCCGAGTGGCCGCCATACATCGGCGCAATCATCGGCTGAATAATCGAAATCGTCCCGTCATACGCGCGCGCATCCGACCAGCTCTCCAGATAATGCGCCTTGTTGATGTGCCACACGCTCACCGCGCCCGTCTCGTCCACATGCGAGCCCAGGTGCACCGTGTTCGCCACCTTCTCAAACGCTGCCGCAAACTCCAGGTCCACCGGCGCCGCATACATCGGGTTCGCGCCCAGCATCACCAGCCACTCGACCTTGCCGGCGTTCATGTCGGCAACCAGCGCCTTCAAATCCGCAACCTGCTCGCTCGGCAGCGGGTTCACCGTCTCGGTGTAAATGACCGTCTTGCCCACCGCGCCGATGGCCGCGTTGATAGCGTACGCAGCCGCATGCACGGCTGGAGAGGTCTGCTCGCCCGGAATTACAACGACGCGCCCCTTTGCGTTTTGGAGGTCGATCGCTACCTCGGTCGCGAACCGGAAAGGACTATCGGGACTGTTGTCGCCTGTGATTGCGTCCGGGCGTCGGGCGCCCTTCGCAATATGATCCGCAATCAGAGAGGCAACTGACTGAAGTTCGCTTGGCTTTACTGCCAGCCTGTGTTCCGCTTTGAACCCTGTCACCGTCGGCATGGTCTCGACGACGTACATCCGGTTCATGGTCTTGCTGGGGTCGTTCGCATAATAGCGATGCCGTTCCGCGTACGCCGCCGCCAGGGGCAGAAATCCCGGCTGGGCGATTCCCCCGAGGAAATCAGCATCGAGCGACAGAATCACATCCGCATTCTCAAGCTTGTACTGCGCGTCCATGTAGCTGCCGAACGCCGCCTTCGACGCCGCCATCGCCGCATCGCGATTCACCGGGTCCCACTGCACCAGCTTCGCCTGCGGAAACTTCGTCTGCACCTGCTTCCACTGCGCCGCCAGCGTCGGCGATGTAATCGTCTCGCTCAGGAAGTAAACGCCCGTGCCGTCCTTGCTCGCCTTCACCGCCTTCGTGAACGCCTCCTGGAAGTCCGCGAACTCGCCCCGCTGCCCGCGATACAGCACCTCTTTCGAGCGGTCCGGATCGTACAAATCCAGCAGCGTCGCCTGCGTCATCGCATCCGACTTGCCCTTCGCCATCGGGTGGTCCGGGTTGCCGTCCACCTTGATCGGGCGGAACGCGTCCGACTTCACCAGCACCGGAATCGCGCCCGTCGGGAACGGAAACGCCGACGCAAAATACATCGGCTTGCCCAGGATCAGGTCCTCGGGCGCCTTCACGTACGGAAAAATCGGCTCGTCCGGCTGCTTGGTGCACCCGGCCAGCCCGGCGAGCGCCAACGAAGCTCCCATCACCTTCAGGAAGCCGCGCCGGCTCACCGCATCCACCCACTCACTCGCCTGCCGCGGGAACTCCCGCCCCAGCATCTCGTGGAACCCCGGCGTCTCCGCCAGCTCGTCCAGGTCCTTCCAAAAGCGCTTGCCGCTCTGCCCTTCCAGCTTGGGGCCCCCGGCGAGCTCCGCTCGCTGGGGTGAAAGCTTGGCGCGCACCTCGGCCAGCGTCAGCTTTGCCCCGCTGTTGCCGCCATTTTGTTTGTCATTCCCGTAGGGAATCTGCTGTTGCTTTTCAAGCGCACCCACAGGCGCAATCGTCGTCACCACCTGCGCGGCGTTGTTCGCTGTTCCCTGTTCCCTGTTCCCTGCCTTTGTCGTCTTCATCGGTGGCATGTCTCGCAACTTGTCAGCTCGTTCGGTGGGCGGATATGGTACTGCGCCGTCAAATAGCGTCCCAGGTCTTCCTGGCTCGTGAACTCCTTGTAGCTCGCCGGCATCTCCAGCGGCGGCACATCGCTTACCGTCATCCCTGCAGCATCCCGCGGCAGCGGCTGTAGCTTCGTGCCCGACCCGTTCGCCGGACCCGCCTCGCCTACGCCCGTCCCCGGTCCCACTTGCAGCATGTCGGGGCCCCCGGCGAGCTCCGCTCGCTGGGGTGAGAGCATCGCCACCTTCAGGTTGTTCTCGCCCGGATCGCTGGTCGTGCAGGTCACTGCCTGCGCGGTCGGGCCGCCATTGCCCGTATTCGCGCACCACACCGGCTTGTCGCTGGAAGCGCCCGCCCACGCCATGTTGTAGATCTCGCTGGTCGGCCGCAGGTTTGCCGCCGGATTGCGATGGCAGTTCAGGCACCACTCCATTTGCAGGCTGTTCTCCATGTACATCAGCGGCATCTCGTCCACGCGCCCATGGCAGCTCGCGCACCCGATCCCCTTGTTCACGTGGATGGAGTGGTTGAAGTACACATAATCCGGCAGGTCATGCACCTTGATCCATTGAATCGACTGCCCCGTCGCCCAACTGTCCCGCACCGGCTGCAATAGCGACGCGTTGGTCCATATCTGCGCATGGCAGTTCATGCAGGTCTTGGTCGGCGGAATGCCCGCGTAGCTGGAAACCTCAACCGTCGTGTGGCAGTACTGGCACTGCAGTCCCAGGCCCTCCACGTGGTGCTTGTGGCTGAACGGAATCGGCTGGTCCGGCCGCTGCCCCTGCCGCGTCACCCACGGCGAGCGCTGCAATTCGTCCAGGGTCAAGCCGAGCGCGATCACGATCAAACCCGTCAAAACCAGACTTGCCCGGGCCAGCGCGTTCGAACTGCGGTCAAAAACTTGCGCCATGAGTGCGTTCCTGTGTCCTCTGCGTTATCTCGGTGGAAGATCGGAATTGGCTTGCGCTGGTTCGAGTGCGCGGGCTCGTTGGCCGATGGCTCGTGCTGCGGCTGGTCGGGGCGTCGGCATCGTGGTGGTGCTTGGGACCGGTTCGAGCGGCAAGTCCGGGTGAGTCGATCAGCGGAAATAGCCTCTTACAAATTGCGTTTGTCAGTGACGCAGATCACGCTAGTTGCGACTGTAGAGAAGTCGAGTATACCAGTGGAAAAAGACATTTCTCAAATAGCCGGCCACCCGCGCAACTATTTTTTTATGAAGACTATCCGATTATCGAACCGTGGCCCGGGCAGGTGCCGCGTCCCACTCCGCGCCGACACCCTTACCGCAGCCCATAGTCTCCCATAAACCAAACCCCGCAGCAAAATATTTCAGCCCCATTAATTCCAACCTCGCATCTCGCCCCCTCGCCGCCCAACCTCGAACCTCGAACCTTGTACCTTATCCTCATGCCCCGCCCCGCCCACAGCCCTCGCCCGCCCCGCTACGACTCCGCCGCCGCCATCGCCCACCTCACCGCCGCCGACCCCAAGCTCGGCCGCCTCATCCAGCGCGCCGGCCCGTTCACCCTGCGCGTCGCCAGCGCGCAGTCGCCCTTTGAGGCGCTGGTCGAGTCCATCGTCTACCAGCAGCTCCACGGCAAAGCCGCCGCTACGATCCACCGCCGCCTGCTGGAGTCCTTCGCACCCGTGCCCACGCTCGAAGTCTCGGGCACCGGTGCACACCCAACTCCCCAGCAGATCCTCGACTGCCCCAACGCCCAGCTCCGCGCCGCCGGCCTCTCCGCCAACAAGGCGCTCGCCCTGCGCGACCTCGCCGCCAAAACCCTCGACGGCACCGTCCCCACGCTTAGCCGCATCCGCCGCATGTCCGACGAGGCCATCGTCGATCACCTCACCCAGGTCCGCGGCATCGGCCGCTGGACCGTCGAGATGCTGCTCATCTTCCGCCTCGGCCGGCCTGACGTCCTCCCCGTCAGCGACTACGGCGTCCGCAAAGGCTTCGTCCTCACCTTCACCGGCCTCAAGCCCTTTGCCGATGGGAAGCCGGCCAAAGTCACCCCCGCCGATCTCCCCACCCCCGCCGAGATGGAACGCCGCGCCAAGAAATGGGCACCCTGGCGCAGCATCGCCTCCTGGTATCTCTGGCGCGCCTGCGACCTCGCGAACGGCACCCTAACCCCCCGCCCCGGCGACTAAACTGTCCCGTGCATTCGCCTTCCGGAGTAGCAGCGGGCTTCAGCCCGCGGTAATCCGCGGCCGAAACAAAATGGGCTTTAGCCCTGGGCCTTCTTACGGCGCTGCCACAAAACGGCTGGCATTCGATTTGTTTTCTCACCTTCGGCGTATGCTAATGCTCTTGCGGAAAATGACGTCGGCAAGGAGTTAGCATGTTCGAACGCTACACCGAGAAAGCAAGGCGGACGATCTTCTTCGCGCGGTTTGAAGCCAGCCAGGCAGGAAGCCCGTACATTGAAACCGAGCACCTGCTGCTTGGCCTGCTCCGTGAGAGCGCAGGGGTCGTTCGTCAGCACTTGAAGATCGATCCCACCGAGCTGAGTAATCGCTTGACTAAGAAGCATGCGGGCCCCAAGATCTCAACCTCCGTGGACTTGCCGCTGGACAGCGACAGCAAGCTCGCTCTCGCGAATGCGGCACAAGAATCGGAGCGATTGGCGCACAAAATGATCGGCACGGAACACCTGCTGCTGGGCCTCATGCAGGTTGAACACAGTGGCGCCGCAAAGGCCATGAAAGCGGCGGGAGCCCCCGCCATAGCCGAGGTGCGCAAGTCGATCAGCGAGGTGGGTCCGGAACAGGGCCGCGGAGCCTTCGCAGGTGGGTCGTCCGCCCTTCCGGCCTGGGTCAAGTTTGTCGAAGAAGGCACCGGACGTGAGTTCTCCGCCCAGTTGGGGTTCGGGACGGCCCCCAGAATTGGCGAGGCTGTCGTGGTCACCGCAGAGGAAGGCGTCCAGGAGAGATTCCGCGTCACAGATGTGGAGTGGAAGTTCGGCGTCAGGCCTCTTGGAAAGGACTTGATGCTAAAAGTCGTCGAGGTGCGGCTCAAGCGAGAGGAGTCGGCCCACTAAACCTCTAAGACGTGGGGCTCATAGACTCACTTCGCCGCCACGCTCCGCGCCACCCACGCCGTCCACTCCTCTTCGGCGATCTCGCTCCCCGCCGCCCGCAACACCATCGCCGTCTCCTCCACCTCGGAGCACGTCAGCCGGCACCCATTCAGTTCCAGAAACATCGTCAGCGCCGCGAAGGCCGCACGCTTGTTGCCATCCATAAAGGGATGGTTGCGAAGCAGCGCCCACGCCAGCGCCGCCCCAAGCTCCACCACCGAACTCGCCTGCCCATACGCAAACAGGTTCCTTGGCCGCGCCATCGCCGACTCCAGCGCACCCCCGTCCCGCACACCGGGCAATCCGCCATAGCGCTCGATCAACCGGCTCTCCACATTCTGCAATACGTCGGCGCGGACGAACTCAAGGCTCACTTCGCCAACTCGCGATACGTGCTCTTGTGCAGCGGCTCAGTCCGCAGAAACGCCTCCACCTGGCGCGTAAACTCCGCATCCGCGGGGACCATGCGATACGCTCCATCCACCTTCTCCACCCGAAGCTTCGATCCCTCTTCCAACGCAAGCTCATCCAGAAGCTGCTTGGGAAAAAGGACACCGTATCCGTTGCCGATCTTGCGAACTTTGAGTTCCATAACGAAATTATAACACAGTTATAACTTTAGCTCGCCAAGGGTATTCCGCCGCATCACCGAGGGTTACGCCTCCAACGGCGCCTCCCGTACCGCCGGTCGGCCAGCTCCCGCCGCCCGCCCGATCCGGTAATCTTGAAAAGAAGATGGGCAGCGCGTGAAACACAAACATAACCATCCCCCTCGTCCCGTCCGGCGGTCCTCTCCGCCGCAACCACCGGTTTCCGTCGCGGCAACCCTCGATCGCCAACTGCAGGAAGCGATGGCGCATCACCGCGCCGGTCGACTGGCGCAGGCGGAGACACTCTATCGTCAGATCCTCCAGGTCGCTCCCGGCCACGTCGACGCGCTGTATCTGCTCAGCGTGCTGTCCTGCCAGGCCGGACAATATGCCTTCGCGGTCGAGCTGACCGATACGGCCATCCTCCACCATCCGAACATCGCCGAGCTTCACGCCAGCCGCGGCATCGCCCTCTGTGGACTCAAGCGATACCGCGAAGCTCGAGAGAGCTTTGACCACGCTATCCTGCACAAACCGGACTTTGCGGAGGCCTACAGCAATCGCGGCAGCGCGCTCAACGAACTCCGGCAATTCCACGCCGCGCTGGAGGACTTCGACCGGGCGATTCAACTGAACCCGGAGTATGCGGAGGCCTACAGCAATCGCGGCAATGCGCTCACCGGACTCGAGCAGCATCAGGCAGCCCTGGAGAGCTTCGGTAAGGCTATCCGGCTGAGGCCGGATTTCGCGGAAGCCCACTGCAATCGGGGCAATGCGCTCTACGCGCTCCGGCAATACCGGGAGGCGGTGGCGAGCTTCGACCAGGCCATCCGCCTCAAGCCGGACTATATTGAGGCCTACAGCAATCGCGGCAGCACGCTCAACGAACTCCGGCAATTCCAGGCAGCGTTGGGGGACTTCGACCGGGCGATTCAACTTAACCCCAACTATGCGGAGGCCCACAGCAACCGCGCCAACGCGCTCCACGGGCTCCACCAATACCCCGCGGCCATTGCCAGTTGCGACCGTGCGCTCGAGATCAACCCCAACCTCGCGGAAACCTGGAACAATCGCGGCAATGCTTACCAGGCACTGCAGCAATATCGGGAGGCGGAGCAGGACTTCAACCGATGCATCCGTCTGAAGCCCGAGTTTGCCGATGCCTGGAACAACCTCGGCACCGTCCTCTATGACATGCAGCAATATCAGGCGGCGCTCGAAGCGCTGGATCGCGCCATCCTGCTGAAGCCGGCCTTGGCCCAGGCATACAACAACCGCGGCAATGTCTTGCAGTACCTGCAGCAGTATCCGCTCGCCCTCGAGAATTTCACACAAGCGATGCGGCTGGATCCGGACTGCGACTATGTCGGCGGGATGCGCCTGCACATGAAGCGGTTCCTTTGCGATTGGGAGAACCTGGAGGAGGAAAGCCGGTAGTTGGAGGCGCGCCTCGATCAGAATCAAAAAGCCGCCATTCCATTCCCCACTCTCGCCATCAGCAATTTCCCTGCGCTGCAGAAGAAGGCCGCGGAGATCTACGTGCGCGACCGCTATCCGGAGCCTGCCAACGCCGCGCCCGTTCCCCGCCGGCCCCGCCGCGACAAGATTCGCATCGGCTATTATTCCGCCGACTTTCGCGAGCACGCAGTCTGCTACCTGATGATCGATTTGTTCGAACGGCACGACCGCGGCAAGTTCGAAATCGTCGGCTTCTCGTTCGGCCCCAACCTCAACGACGAGATGACTGGTCGCGTGTCTGCCGCGATGGATCAGTTCGTCGATATCCGTTCCCTCTCGGATCGCGAGGTGGTGGACCTCAGCCGCAACCTCGAAGTCGATATCGCCGTGGACCTGACGGGGCTCACCGAACATAATCGCGCCGGAATCTTCGCCGCGCGCGCCGCCCCCATCCAGGTCAACTACCTCGGCTATCCTGGCACCATGGGCGCCGATACCATCGACTACCTGATCGCGGACGCTACCTTGGTCCCGCAGGCGAGCCAACCGCACTACACCGAGAAGATCGTCTACCTGCCGGATAGTTTTCAGGCCAACTCCAGACATCCCATCTCCCAAGAGCAGTCGACGCGCAGCCAGCAGGGATTGCCGGAGCAGGGCTTCATCTTCTGTTGCTTCAACAACAGTTACAAAATCAGCCCATCCACCTTCGCGGTCTGGATGCGGGTCCTTGAGCGCGTCGAAGGCAGTGTGCTCTGGCTGCTCGGCGGCAATCCCCTCACCGAGGCCAACCTGCGCAAGCAAGCTGCGCAACGCGGCATCGCCCCGGAGCGCCTGGTCTTCGCCCAGCGCCTGCCGCTCGCTGAGCACCTGGGCCGCCAGCGCCTGGCCGACCTCTTCCTGGACACGCTGCCCTTCAACGCCGGCGCCACCGCCAGCCCCGCGCTATGGGCCGGCCTGCCCGTGTTGACCTGCATGGGAGAGACCTTCGCCGGCCGCATGGGAGCCAGCCTGCTGCGCGCTATCGATCTTCCCGAACTCATCACCACCAACCAGCAGGACTACGAGGCGCTCGCCATCGAACTCGCGTTGAATCCCGAACGCCTGCGCCAGCTTCGCGAAGGACTCGAACGCAATCGGCTGACGACGCCGCTGTTCGACACCGCACGCTTCACCCGAAACCTCGAAGCCGCCTACTCCGCCATGCTCCAGCGCTACCACGCCGGACTGCCACCCGGCCACATCCACGTTCCTCCCTCCGCGAACGAACCCTTGGATCTGCCCGTGGTGAAACCTCCCTCCGCGAAATCCGCTGAGCAATCTTCTCTGCCGCCATCACCAGCTTCTGCATCTGCATCCGTCGATTGCCAATTCCTCGATCTCCAACTCCAGCAGGCCCGTAGCTATCACCAGGCCGGGCAACTCGCCCAGGCGGAGACCATCTATCGTCAGATCCTCCAGCTCAACCCCAACCACGTCGACGCGCTGTATCTCCTCAGCGTCATCGCTCACCAGCTCGGACAATATGCCACCGCGGTCGAACTCGCCGGCAAGGCTATCCTCGCCAATCCCAACATCGCCGAGTTCCACGCCATCCGCGGCAACGCGCTCGCCGGACTTCAGCAATATAGCGAAGCCCTCAACAGCTTTGACAACGCAATCCGCCTCAAGCCCGACTTCGTCGAAGCCCATCGCGATCGCGGCAACATGCTCTACGCCCTCCAGCGCTACCGCGAAGCGGTCGAGAGCTTTGACCACACCATCCGTCTCCAGCCCGGCTTCGCAGGAGCCCATAGCAACCGCGGCATCGCGCTCAACGCGCTCGGCCTATACCAGGCGGCCATCGAGAGCTTCGACCAGGCCATCCTGCTTCAGCCTGCCTTCCCCGAAGCCCACCACAGCCGCGGCGTCGCCCTCTACAAGCTCCGCCGGTTTCAGGCCGCGCTGGACAGCCTGGACCAGGCCATCCTGCACCGGCCGGACTACGCCGAGGCCTACAGCGTTCGCGGCAGCACGCTCAACGAACTCCACCAGGACCAGGCAGCCATAGAGAGCTTCGACCAGGCGATTCAACTCGAGCCCGGCGATGCGGAGGCCCACGGCAACCGCGCCAATCCGCTTATTGGGTTGCGCCAATATCAGGCGGCGCTCGAATCCATTGATCGTGCCATCCTGCTCCAGCCGGACGTCGCCGAGGCCTACAGCAACCGCGGCAATGTCTTGCAGATTCTGGGGCAGTATCCGCAAGCCCTCGAGAATTTCACCAGGGCCCTGCAGTTGGATCCGGACTGCGACTATGTCGGCGGGGCGCGCCTGCATCTAAAGCGGTTCCTTTGCGATTGGGAAAACCTCGAAGCGGAGTACCGTCAGGTGGAGGCGCACATCGATCGGAATCAAAAGGCAGCCACTCCATTCCTGACCCTTGCCCTCAGTTCTCCCGCGCTACAGAAGAAGGCCGCGGAGATCTATGTGCGCGACCGCTATCCAGCGCCTGCCGACGCCGCGCCGATTCCCCGCCGGCCGCAACGCGACAAAATTCGCATCGGCTATTTCTCCGCCGACTTTCATCAGCACGCAGTCCCTGTGCACATGATCGATTTGTTCGAACGCCATGACCGCAGCAAGTTCGAAATCATCGGCTTCTCGTTCGGCCCCGACATCGAGGACGAGATGACTCACCGCGTATCCGCCGCGATGGATCGGTTTCTCGATGTCCGTTCCCTCTCGGATCGCGAAGTAGTGGAACTCAGCCGCAAGCTCGAAGTGGATATCGCCGTGGACCTGATGGGGTTCACGGAACATTTTCGCCTCGGAATCTTCGCCCAACGCGCTGCTCCCATCCAGGTCAACTACCTCGGCTATCCCGGCACCGTCGGCGCCGATACCATCGACTACCTCATCGCGGACGCCACCTTGGTTCCGGAGGCGAGCCAACCTCACTACACCGAAAAGATCGTCTACCTGCCCAATAGTTTTCAGGCCAACTCGAGACATCCCATCTCCCAAAAGCAGTTCACGCGCAGCGAGCAGGGATTACCGGAGCAGGGCTTCGTCTTCTGTTGCTTCAACCACAGTTACAAAATCAGCCCATCCACCTTCGCGGTCTGGATGCGGGTCCTCGGGCAGGTCGAAGGCAGTGTGCTCTGGCTGCTCGCGGGCAATCCCCTCACCGACGCCAACCTGCGCAAAGAAGCCGTGCGCCGCGGCATCGCCCCGGAGCGCCTGGTCTTCGCCCAGCGCCTGCCGCTCGCCGAGCACCTGGGCCGCCAGCGCCTGGCCGGCTTGTTCCTGGACACGCTGCCCTTCAACGCCGGCGCCACCGCCAGCCCCGCGCTATGGGCCGGCCTGCCCGTGTTGACCTGCATGGGAGAGACCTTCGCCGGCCGCATGGGAGCCAGCCTGCTGCGCGCCATGTCTCTCCCTGAGTCAACCCTCGCCGAACTCATCGCCACCAGCGAGCAAGCCTACGAAAACCTCGCCATCGAACTCGCGCTCGATCCCGCGCGCCTCCAGAACATTCGCGACCAGTTGGCGCGCAACCGCCTCTCCGCACCCCTGTTCGACACCGCACGCTTCACCCGAAACCTCGAAGCCGCCTACTCCGCCATGCTCCAGCGCTACCACGCCGGACTGCCACCCGGCCACATCCACATCTAGGCGGGGTGCGTCGGAAATGACAAGACTAATCTCTGTGTTCTCTCTTTTTGTTCCGTTATCTCTGGGATTCGCTTCGCGCGCTACCCTCATCTCCATGCCCCGCCGCCCCGCCACAGAAGCGTCATCTCGACCGAGCGGACGGGGTCCCCGGCGAGCTTGCTCGCTGGGGTTGGGAGCGAGTGGAGAGATCCCCCGCATTTGCCTTACCCCTTTGCACCTCTCTGTGATCTCTCCGTTTCTCTGTGTTCTCTGTGATTCGCTTCTAGGAATACGAGCCCATCTGTGTGGCGCACCACATCTATGCGGGGTGCGTTTCCGCCGTTCCCCACTTCTCGCGGTACAGCTCCAGGCCATGTTTCCACGCGTCCGATCCGAACCCGCCGCCGCTGACGTGGGTGACGGCGATCGGCCAGGTGCCCACCTTCAGCTTCGCGGCATTGGCCTGGCGCGAGAAGTCCAGATCGTAGAAGTGAAAGTCGAAGCGCTCGTCGAAGCGAACCCCGGCATCCAGCAGCGTTGCGGCGCGCGCGGCCAGCAGCACCCCGTCCAGCAACTCGACCGCTGCGGGTGTCGGCCCGTACACCGACGGATCGCCAAACGGCTGCGCTCCATGGCAGACCACGCCGGAGAGGTGTCCCAGGTCCCACTCCATCTCCTGATTCTTGACGTGCCAGGCCGGCATACCGGGCAACAGGCGCGAGTTTCCCGCCAGCCCCACCACGTCGTACACACTCAGCGCGGAACGAATGCGGTCGGAGAAGAACAGATCGTCGAGCCACAGATCGTCGTGCAGGAAGACCAGTTCCTCTTCGCGCAACGATTCGTCGATGAATTGGTTGTATGCCGCGGGCAAGCCGCGTTGGTTGCCCTCGATCAAGGCAAGCCGCAAGGTCCTGTCGAAACCCATCCGCCGCAGCGACAGCCCCAGCGGGCATTGGTCGAACTCGGCCCGCAACAAGCGAGTAGCCGTTATCAGAACCACCTTCGGCATCCTGTGAAACTCAGTCGGGATCGCCGCTTCGAACAGGGGACTTCGTGTCCCCTGGCCCGGAGCAGACGTTCATTTCAACAGCAACCGCCGGCCGCAAAATCTAAGCAAAGACTACACCGCAAGAACCCACTCCGCGTTAATTACTTCGCTTGTTTCCCCGGCGCGTTTTTGCTTCTGAGATAGGCCCGGACTTCAGTCCGGGCATCAGCGGACGACGAAAATGTGGGCTTTAGCCCCGGGGATATGTTCTCTTACCGCAACATCCAGCCCGTCTATTGTTACGAATCCGATTCGCCAAACACTCCCGTGACCCCCGAGGGAGGGCTCGCTCGTCAAACTGCACCACTACGTGTGTCAAGAAGGAGCGAAAGCTTCATGCTGTATGAGAGATGGAGGTAGGTCCTCCGGAGCCGCTTTGTAAGAGGAGGCTTCAAACCGCCATAAGCTGCTCAGGTCGAAAGACTGCGGT
>Ga0224555_1002228_pt1 | contig 23564 bp, 20 predicted proteins | sample 714S23034metaG_FD_180687 | JGI IMG/M metagenome (GOLD analysis project Ga0224555, IMG submission 180687) | Peat soil microbial communities from Stordalen Mire, Sweden - 717 S2 30-34 | ecosystem: Environmental > Terrestrial > Soil > Wetlands > Peat | place: Sweden: Norrbotten County, Stordalen...
CGCTGCTGACGCTGGCCGCATATTATTACAAAAAATTCGGAAAATTAAAATGCGCGGCCGTCACGGGAAGCAACGGCAAGACGACAACCAAGGAACTGCTTGCGGCGATGCTGTCCGAAAAGTACGAAACGCTTAAAAGCGAAAAAAGCTTTAATAACGCGATAGGGCTCCCGCGCACTGTTTTTAAGCTCAAGGATAAGTTCGACGCGGCTGTTTTTGAAATCGGGATGAACCATGCGGGCGAGATTAAAAATCTGGTTTCAGCCATCAGCCCGCGGGTGTCAATAATTACCAATGTTGGAAGGGCCCATATCGCTTTTTTCAGGGACGGCCTGAAGGGCATAGCAAAGGCCAAGGCCGAAATTATGACGGGGATGGAGCCGGGCGGGGTTGTCGTGATAAACGCCGACGATGACTTTGCGGGTTTTATGGAACGGGAAGCCGCAAAAAGGAAGTTAAATACCGTGACTTTCGGGATAAAAAACAAGGCCGATGTAAGGGCCGTGGATATTGTAACCGCGGCTGACGGGACGTACTTTAAGGTTAACTGCCTTAAAGAAAGGTTTTTTACCGGGCTAAAAGGCGGGTATAACATTTACAACGCTGCAGCGGCGGTCGCTGCGGCCATGGCCTTCAAAGTGCCGGGAAAGTCCATAAAAAATGCGCTGGCCGGATTTAAGATGGAAGGGTTCATGAGGTTTGAAAAGGTCAGGCTGAAAAATTCGGTGCTGCTGATAAATGACTGTTATAACGCAAACCCGGATTCTTTTTCCGCCTCCATAGAGGCGTTGAAAAAAGAGGGGTATAAATCTGTGGTGGCGGTCATGGGCGACATGCTTGAACTGGGTAAAAGCTCGGCCGCAATGCACATTGAGATAGGAAAAAAGTTCAGGGAAATTCCGCTGAAAAACTTTTTTGTTTACGGCAAATACTCCGGACAGGTAAAAAAAGGATACGGGGAAAAAGCGCGCGTTTACACCGACAGGGAAAAACTGTCACGCGTCCTTAAGCAGGCGGTGGAGAAGGGCGATACTGTTTTTGTAAAAGGCTCCAGGGGAAACAAACTTGAGGAAATTGTGGAAGTATTAAAATAAAAGAGGCACTGTCGGATCAGGTATTGTGGCAGGGATTTTCCTACAGTACCAAAAGAAGCGGCAAGAGCAATAAATTTTATAAATGAGGTGCCATGGAATGTTTTATCATTTGGTTTATCCGCTTCACGTATACCTGTCGTTTTTAAATGTATTCAGGTATATAACGGTACGCGCGGCGTTCGCCGCAATAACCGCTTTTACAATAAGCATTTTTATAGGCAAGCCTGTAATAGCGTGGCTTAAAAAATTGTCGGTAACCCAGGTAATAAGGGAAGAAGGGCCCAAAGAGCACCTTAAAAAGAAGGGCACCCCGACAATGGGCGGCCTTATAATGCTTGCGTCGTTTTTTATCTCAATGGGGCTCTGGGGAAGATATGACAACAGCTATACATACATACTGCTTTTTGCGGCATTCTGGTTCGCGCTCATAGGCTTTCTCGATGATTTTTTGAAGCTGAAGATAGGGACGAAGGGGCTCGCGGGGGAATGGAAGCTTTTGATGCAGTTTGCCGGTGCGTTCGTGATAGTGGCCATGTACCTGACTTACGAGGATCCGTCGTTTTTATACAAGACTTATCTCAATCTGCCGTTCTTTAAAAATCCGGTTAACCTTCCGGTATGGCTCTATGTTGTGTTTGCCATGCTCATAATCGCGGGATGGTCAAACGCCGTGAATTTTACCGACGGAATGGACGGGCTGGCGTCCGGGCTTTCCCTTTTTGTATTCGGGACCTTTGTAGTTATGTCGTATATAATAGGCAACGTTAAAATAAGCGATTACCTGTTTTTGATGTACGTGGCGAAGGCGTCGGAAGTAACCGTTGTGTGCGCCGCTTTTACCGGATCGCTTCTCGGATTTTTGTGGTTTAACGCGTACCCTGCCGAGGTTTTCATGGGAGATATAGGCGCGCTCATGCTTGGCGGAGTTATTGGGACAATTGCCGTGCTGATAAAGCAGGAACTGCTGCTGCTTATAGTGGGGGCGATATTTGTGGCCGAGGTGGCTTCCGTAATACTGCAGGTGGGTTCATTCAAGCTTACCGGGAAAAGGATATTCAAGATGGCGCCGCTGCATCATCATTTTCAGTTAAAAGGTGTGGCGGAGCCCAAGCTTATAATAAGGTTCTGGATAATTGCTGTTATCGTCCTGTTGTTTACATTGAGCACGCTGAAGCTGAGGTGACGAATGATTGAACTTGATGGAAAAACCGTACTTGTAATTGGCGCCGGGAAAAGCGGCGTCTCCGCCGCCAGGTTCCTGCTGGCAAGGGGCGTAAAGAGGATAATTTTAAGCGACACCAAACCCAGGGCAAAATTTGACGCGGAAGCGCTGGAGCTTGAGAAAAAAGGTGTTGAAATAGAGGCGGAGGCGCACCGGGATTCGTCATTTCTCGAGGCCGACATAATCATCCTGAGCCCGGGCGTGCCCATACAGGAAAAATGGCGCGAAGTGTCAAATAAGTACAACAAACTGCTTGTGGGAGACGTTGAATTTGCGTCGCAGTTTACAAAGGCGAAAATAGTGGCGATAACAGGCACAAACGGCAAGACCACGGTTACGACCCTCATGTATGAAATAATGAAAGCGCAGCTGGGCGAAAAGGTCGCTCTGGCCGGAAATATCGGGATACCGTTCTGCGACATATTAAGGGAGGAGAAAGACCCTGAATATATAGTCATAGAGGTCTCAAGCTTCCAGCTTGAGGCAATAAGGGATTTTAAGCCCGAAGTCGCGGTGATACTCAACGTTACGGATGACCACCTTGACAGGTACAGGACCATCCAGGAATACGCCGAGGCCAAGGCGAATATTTTCAGGAACCAGGGGCCGGACGAACACCTGATACTTAACATGGAGGACAAATTTACAAGCATAATGACCTCCATGGCAAAATCGCAGAAACATTATTTCAGCGCGTACAGGCCTTTTGATACGGGCTATTATTTTGACGGAAAAAGTTTCATCAAAAGCGACGGCGATACAAAAGAAGTATTGTTTCCGGCGGATTCTATAAAACTTATCGGGCGGCATAATTATGAAAATGTGCTGGCGTGCATCATGGCCTCGGATATTTTAAAACTTGACAGGGCCGCCGCAATAAAAACAATACAGGATTTTTCCGGGCTCCGCCACAGGATAGAATTTGTCGGAGAGGTAAACGGCGTCAGATGTTATGACGATTCAAAGGGGACAAATGTTGACGCGGTATTAAAGGCTCTGGACACTTTTTCGGAGGACATGGCGCTTATACTGGGCGGCAGGGAAAAAGGAACCGATTTTACCCCCATACTCAACGCGCTTAAACCGGGAGTAAGGGCGGTAATTGCCCTGGGAGAGAACAGGGAAAAGATAAAATCAATATTTTCGCCAAAGGTCACGGTTCTGGAGGCTGCCTCAATGGAAGAGGCGGTCAACCTGGGGCTCAATGTGGGCGGCATAAAGGTGCTTTTGCTTTCTCCGGCATGCGCCTCATTTGATCTTTTCAAAAATTACGCCCACAGGGGCGATGAATTTAAAAAATTTGTGCAAAAGGCGGCTGCGTAAAGATGGCGTCAAAATCCAGGCCGGGAGTCGACTACATGCTGTTTATAACATGCGTAATGCTTATGCTTTTTGGCATACTCATGGTTTATGACGCAAGCTCTGCTTTCGCCAGTGAAACCACGGGAGACTCGGCCTATTTTTTTAAAAGGCAGGTGGTATGGGCGGTGCTGGGCATAATAACGGGATTTTATTTTTACACCAGGGATGACCGCCAGCTGGATAAAATGATAGTGCCTGGAATAATAGTTGCGATAGTCCTTTTGTTCGCCGTGCATGTGCCCGGGCTGGGGCGCAGGGTGGGCGGGGCAAAAAGATGGCTCCGTCTAGGGCCGTTTTCATTCCAGCCGTTCGAGCTGGCCAAGATATTTTATGTTCTTTATATGTCCAAGCTTTTTACAGACGATAACAGCCCTCTTATGAAGAAGATAACGCGTTCCGCCATGGTGACGGCAATAGTGGCGCTCGGGCTTATTTTTCAGAAGGACCTCGGAGGCACTGCCATCATAATGTTGCTATATTTTGCGATGCTTCTGATGGCGGGCGTGCCTGTGTGGTTCTTTGGAGGAGCCCTGGCTGCAGCCGTGGGCCTGGTGGTACTGCTCATAAAAGTCGAACCTTACAGGATGCAGAGGATGCTGGCTTTTACGGACCCGTGGAAGGATTTTTACGGTTCCGGATGGCAGGTTGCGCAGTCGCTCATATCGGTCGGTTCGGGAGGGATACTCGGCGTCGGATTTTCCAACAGCCAGCAGAAATTCCTTTATCTGCCCACGCCCCATACGGATTATATATTTTCGATAATCGGGGAGGAACTCGGGTTATGGGGGGCGATTCTGGTGATATTCGGGTTTTTTATGATATTATCCCGCGGTATTTTTATCGCCATTAACTCAAAGGACAAATTTTACAAATTCATGGCCGTGGGATTGACGCTTGCGATAACATCCCAGGCGGTGATAAATATAGGGGTCGCGATCGGCATTATGCCGTCAAAAGGGACCACACTGCCGTTTATAAGCGCGGGAGGCTCGTCGCTGCTTATTACATGCATTGCCGCGGCATTGCTCCTTTCCGCATCGCGCAAGGCTTACGGCGGAAATAATTGAGGGCCATATTTGCGTGCGGCGGGACCGGCGGCCATATTTATCCGGCAATAGCCGTGGCGGAAGAGCTGTTAAGGTCCGACAAAAACGCCCGGGTGCTTTTTGTGGGGACCATGGACGGCATGGAAAACAGGATAGTAAAGGGGCGTGGATTTGATTTTAAGGCTCTTGGGGCCAGGCCCTTAATACGGAAATTTACGGCGGCAAATATAGTAAACGCGTTTTTTGTGGTGAAGTCGTTCTTTACAGCATTAAAGATTGTCGGCGATTTTAAGCCTGACGCGGTGTTCGGCACCGGGGGATTCGCGTCTTTTCCGGTGGTGCTTGCCGCCGCGCTCCTTGGAAAAAGGGCCGTGATACACGAACCGAACATGGCGCCCGGGCTGGCCAACATATGGCTTTCCGGTTTTGCGTCGGCTGTAACGCTGGGATTCGCCGAAACGAAGAATATTTTCCGGGGCAAAAACGTTTTTGTGACGGGAAATCCGCACAGGGCGAACCTGCTTTTAAAAAGGAAACCCGGGGCATATAAAAAATTCGGTCTTTCTCCCGGGTTAAAGACGGTGCTCATAATGCCGGGTTCGCGCGCCGCCAGGTCGATAAATGAGGCCTTTGCCGGGGTTATTACGGGCTTCAAAAAGGAGCTGAAAAAGACCCAGTTCATATGGATGACCGGAAAAGAGGGCTTTGACGCGGCTAAAAAAACGGTAAAAGCTTCAAAGACAAGGGCGGCTGTAATGGAATTTGTGGATGACGCGCCGGCGGCGTATTCAATAGCGGACGCCGGTATAATGAGGACCGGCGCCGGCACGCTCACGGAAATAGCGGCGGTCAAACTTCCCTGCGTGCTTGTGCCTTACCCGTTCGCAACGGCGAACCACCAGGAAAAGAACGCGGCGGTATTTGAAAAGCTCGGCGCCGCAGTTGTTATAAAGGACGCGGCGCTTACGCCGCAGGCGCTGTACGCGGGCATTGAAAAGACGCTTGATGCGGGAAAGTCCGCGGCAATGAAAAAGGAACTGAAAAAGATATACAGCGGCAACAGCGCCGGGAATATTGTAAAAATATTAAAAGGAGATATTTGATGAAAAATGAGGTTAAAAACATACATTTTATAGGCATAGGCGGCTCCGGCATGAACGGGCTCGCCGAGATATTTATAAATCTGGGTTATAAAGTGACGGGTTCGGATTTGAAAGAATCCGAAAACACAGGCAGGATAGCGAAAATTGGCGGAAAAATATTTATCGGGCATAATGAGAAAAATGTAAAAGGGGCGGATATAGCCGTATATTCCAACGCGGTGCCCGAAACAAACCCCGAGATAACGCGGGCTAGAAAAATGAAAATACCGGTTTTGCCGCGCGCCGTCATGCTTGACGAGGTCATGAGGCTCAAGTACGGTATAGCCATAGCGGGCTCGCACGGGAAAACAACAACCACTTCCATGCTTGCCACTATATTCATGGAGGCAAAGCTTGACCCCACATACATAGTGGGAGGGGTTGTAAAATCCGGAGGGGTGCACGCCAGGGCCGGAAAGGGCAGGTATGTGATAGCGGAGGCATGCGAGGCTTTCGGCTCGTTTTTACACCTGAACCCGGTCATAGCCGGAGTCACCAACATAGACAATGACCACCTGGATTATTACAAAAAAATGGACGCGCTAAAGGAGGCCTTTGTTAATTTTATCAATAAGGTGCCTTTTTACGGTGCCGCTTATCTGAACGGCGATGACGTGAATATCAAATCCGTCAGGGATGAAATATTTGTAAAGGCGGTTTATTTCGGGTTCGACAGGTCAAACGACATTTATGCCGCAAATGTCCACTTTAAGGGATTCATGCAGAGGTTCACCGTGATATATCACGGGAAAAACCTGGGGGTATTTGAGCTTAATATTCCGGGCAGGCACAACGTCCAGAACTCCCTTATGGCAATAGCCATAGCAATCGATACCGGGATAAAAACAGCCGTGATAAAACGCGGGCTGAAAAAATTCAAGAATGTAAAGAGGCGCTTTAACCTTTATAAAATGAAGAATTTTACATTGATAGACGATTACGCGCACCACCCCATGGAAATACTTAAGGTGCTGGAAACCGGAAAGGAAATGACAAAAGGCGGTGTTATAGCGGTTTTTCAGCCCCATTTGTTTTCGAGGACACAGCAGCTGTACAGGGAATTCGCAAAAGCCCTGTCCACTGCCGATATGGTAATACTGGACAAGATATACCCGGCAAGGGAAGCGCCGATTATCGGAGTGACTTCGGCCCTTATTTCCGACGCGATGAAACAATCGGGCTATAAGAATGTTTTTCTGGAGAACGACTGGGGCTCCATTTCGGAAAGGCTGCGCAGGACGGTAAAAAAAGGCGATATGGTATTTTTAATGGGCGCAGGCAATATTAATGAACTCAGGGGTGAAATTGAGAAATGGGCAAAGTAAAAGGCGGATTTTTTGCGGAGCTTAAAAAGAACGGGGTTGAGTTTTACCCCGGCTGCGGGATAAAAGAGAGGACCACCTTTAAAATCGGCGGCACTGTATACTGCCGTATTTTTGCGAAGCGCCTTGACGAGCTCTCTGCCGCGGTAAAAACCGCAAAAAAATGGGGCAAAAAGATATTTGTCATGGGAAGCCTCTCGAACGTGCTCATTACCGATAAAAAGATAAATAAAGTCTTTATAGAACTGGGCGGTGAATTTTATGATATCAGAAAGACGGGCCCGTCTTCGGTTTACGCGGGAGCAGGAGCGAAGATTGGCTCCCTTACGGCTTTTGTCATAAAGAACGGACTTGCCGGAATTGAATTTATGGCCGGTATTCCCGGGACGATGGGCGGCGCCGTGTATATGAATGCCGGGGCATATGGAAAGGGAATAGGCGCGTATATTAAAAAGATTCATTTCATGGACAGGGCGGGGCAATGCGGAATAATAGAAAATCCGGAAAAGGCGTTTTCTTACAGGCATTCAATATTCCAGGAAAACGGATATATTGTGACCGGAGCCGAACTCGGGCTAAAAAAAGGTGTTGCCGCCGAAATCAGGAAGGAAATTATGCTTTTGATAAAAACAAGGCACGCAAAGCACCCGTGGAAAGCCTTTTGTGCGGGGAGCTTTTTTAAAAACTCGCCGGAGTGTCCGGCCGGGAGCCTTATTGAACGGGCCGGTTTAAAGGGCAAAAAGGTGGGAGACGCCATGGTTTCGTTAAAACACGCCAACTTCCTTATTAATACGGGGAACGCAGGATACGGAGATGTGGTGAAACTCGCTAAAAATGTGAAGCAGACTGTTTATAAGAAGTTCGGCGTAAAACTTGAAGAGGAAGTAAGGTATATAAAATAAGCGGGCGTGATGTGTAAAGGCCGCTAAAGAACGTAAAGGAGAACATTTGACTATGGGTAAAAGAAAAGGGAAAAAACTGCGCATAGGCGTCATAATGGGCGGAATTTCCAGCGAACGCGAAGTTTCGTTAAATAGCGGCGCCGCGATAATCAAAGAATTAAGGGCAAACGGCGAGAACGTTATTGCCATTGACCTCAAGGAACGTTCCATGGCGAAAATAGAAAAGGCGGACATTGATGTGGCCGTAATAGCGCTTCACGGGACCTGCGGGGAGGATGGGGCGGTTCAGGGGATGCTTGACTTTCTCGGAATACCCTACACGGGAAGTGATTTGCTTTCGTCCGCTATCGGCATGAACAAGGAAAAGTCAAAGGTAATCATGGCTTTTCACGGGATACCCACTGCTCCGTGGAAGGTGATGGACAAAAAAAGCGAAATAAATTCGTTAAAATTGGGATATCCGGTTGTTTTTAAGCCTGTATCCGAGGGGTCTTCGGTAGGCGTGAGCATTGTGAAGGACAAAAAAGAGGCTTTGAAGCTTTTTGACAAAACAAGGAAATTCGGGCCGGTTTTAGCCGAGAAATTTATAAAGGGAGTTGAAATTACCGCGCCGGTTTTTGACGGAAAGGTGCTGCCGTTGATAGAGATAGTCGCGGCGAACGAGTTTTATGATTATGAATCAAAATATACAGAGGGCATGTCGCGCCATATTATTCCGGCACGTATTACCCCGGCCGAGGCAAAACTGGCGCGCAGGACCGCGCTGCTTGTGCACGAATACATTGGCTGCAGTGATTATTCGCGCGTCGACATGATAGTGGCCGGCGGCAGAGTATGCGTAATAGAGATTAACACCCTTCCGGGAATGACATCGCTTTCGCTCTTTCCGGATGCGGCCCGCAGGGCGGGAATCAGTTTTTATGAGTTGATAATGACACTGGTAAATAAAGCAGTGTCAAGGAGCAGATAATGAAAAGTTTTGGAAAAAGATATTCGACGCTCAACACGAGAATGTCGGCCAGAAGCGAGCCGTTATTCAGGCAGTTTCCGGCTGTCGCGCGCAGGCTTTTTCTCGGGGCCGTGCTTGTAACTATTTTTGCGGCAAGCGTGAACCTGCTGGTCAAATCCGTGATAGGCAAATTTTCATTTTCGATGCCGGAGATAAGCCTGCCCCGCATCAGCATAATGAATTCGGCGAGGTTCCAGATGATAGGGGCTGAAAAGTGCATAGTCATGAGCGACGGATCGACAAAACCCAGGGACGGGGGCCCGGCGGCGGATATGTCCACGCTGCCCGTATTGTCAGGGCTGGAGCCCGACGAGCAGAGGCCGGAATATAAGGAAGCGTTAAAAGAGGCGCTCTCTATCGCCCCGAATTATCTTGAAAAAATATCGGAAGTGAACATAAGCGACCCGAAGAACATGATGATGATATCCATGGACGGGTCGAAAATATTATTCGGCGATTCCGTGACGCGGGATAAGCTGGATAATTACATAATCGCCCTGGGAAAAATGAAAGAGCTGGGCAGGGATTTTAAGGTCATGGACCTGCGTTTTTCAGACAGGGTAGTATTAAAATAAAAAGGAGAGTCAAACATGCAGCAGGGGGACGGAAGTATTATAGCGGCTGTTGACATAGGCACGACAAAGGTATGCACCGTTATAGCGGAGGTGCGTGACGATGAAATAAACGTCGTCGGAGTCGGCTGGACCGAGAACAGCGGCGTTTCCAAGGGAACTATAATCAACATTGCGGAAACCACGGAAGCCATTAAAAAGTCAGTTGAAAAAGCCGAGGAGATGGCGAAGGTAAGGATAGACACCGTCCTGGCGTCGATTTCAGGAAAACACATAAACGGAATGAAGGGCCACGGCGAGACGGCGCTTTCCAACCAGAGGCAGAAGGAAATAACGGAGGAAGACAAGCACCGGGCCATGGAAGGGGCCACAAGCGTGAGGCTTTCCCATGACAGGGAAACACTGCATGTGGTGCCCATACAGTATATAGTTGATACACAGGACGAGATTGAGGATCCTCTTGGAATGACCGGAATGAAACTTGAAGTTGACGCATACATGATAACGGGCTCGATTACATCCATTGACAATGTAAAAAAAGTCGTTGAACGCGCGGGCTACCACTGCGAGGATATGATACTGCAGGGGCTGGCTTCATCGCAGGCGGTGCTTTATCCCGATGAAAAGGATGTGGGAGTGCTTTTGCTGGATATAGGCGGAGGCACCACCGATATAGCGCTGTTTTACAGAAAATCCCTGAGGTTCGTCAGGGTTATTCCGGTCGGAGGGCAGTTCATAACGAACGACATAGTTCAGGGGCTTCAGACGCCGAAATATGTCGCCGAGGAACTCAAAAAAAAGTACGGCATGTCTGAAGCCGCGCAGGCGGCGGATCCGGCAGGCGAGTCTGCGGCCCCCGGGGAAATGATCGAGGTTCCGGACATGGGCTCTTCAAAGGTGGAAAAAGTCGAACGCAGCACCCTGACAAAATTTATAAAGCCGAGGGTACAGGAACTTATCAAGTTCGTCGAGGAAGAACTGAAAAAAGAGGGGATAGACCGCTCAATGTATGCCGGGGGCATAGTGTTAACCGGAGGCACGGCGCAGTTGAAGGGAATCGACCGGCTTTTCAAGGAGGAAATGAATTTAAGGGTGCGTATCGGCGCGCCGCTGAAAGAAAAGATAGTTGGCCTGTATGATATTGTAAGCACCCCGGAATACGCGACTGTAATAGGGCTTATTGAACATTATATACGGGAACACGGCCATGAAAGTTTTACGGGCGGCGGCGGCGGAAGCATGGGCGGCGTATGGAGCTGGCTGAAAAAAAATATTTTCGATAAAATATAAGGGAGGCGCAAAAATGAGTGAACTCGACGGAAAGTTAAAGTTTGAACTGGCGGAAGCCGGGGATTTTACAGGTACGGGGATAAAGATAAAGGTGATAGGCGTCGGCGGGTGCGGTTGTAACATCATAAACGACATGACGGAATTCGGCCTTAAAGACGCGGAAATCCTCGCCGTCAACACCGATTTACAGTCGTTAAACAGGGTCACCGCGGCTGAAAAAATACAGATAGGCTCCAGGCTTACAAAAGGCGGCGGAGCGGGTTCCAATCCGGAAAACGGCGAACGCGCGGCCGAGGAAGACAGGGACCTGCTGGAAAATAAATTGCGCGGCACCGATATGCTGTTTATCACCTGCGGCGTGGGCGGAGGCACGGGTTCGGGGGCCGCGCCGGTGATCGCGGATATCGCAAGGGGGCTGGATATCCTCACGATTGGGGTCGTCGTTACGCCGACTACAATGGAGCTTCAGACAGAGAAGAAAAGAAAGATTGTCGAACATGCCATGTCCAGGCTGAAGGAAAAACTAAATTCGATAATAACAATATCAAACCAGAAGATACTTGATATTTTTGAGGGGGACATGACGCTGCCCCAGGCTTATAAGGAGGCGAACCGCGCGCTGATAAACATAGTGGACGGCATAGTCTCGATGATAGCCAAACCCGGCATGCAGAATATTGATTTTGAGGATGTCAAGGCGACCTTAAAACAGAAAGGCGATACTTTTTTGGGCATAGGCCGCGCCAGCGGGACGGACAGGGCAAAAAAGGCCTTTGACAGGGCGCTGAAGAATCCTTTTATAGGCGATGTTGATGTGCTTGGCGCCAAAGAAATGCTCATCAATTTTGTGGGCAACATAACCGTAGGAGAACTGAAGGAAATAGAAAATTTTAAGAAGTTGACCGGGCCGGATGTATCGCTGAAATACGGGTTTGTCTGCGACGAAAGTTTTGAGGATGAAGTGGAGGTTGTAATACTGATGTCCGGCATAAACGCAATGTCCGCGGAAAAATGCGGCGATGCCGCGCCGGAAAAAGTGGAGAAAACCGCCGAGTTGATTAATTTGAACGTAAAGCAGATGATGGAAAATAATTATGAGAATGTGGAAATACCGACTTTTCAGCGGTATATAAATTAAGGTGGAAAAATGAAAAAAGTTATTGCGGCGGTTGTGCTGGCAATTTTTGCGGCATTCCCGGCCCTTGCGGACGTTCCGGCGGCGCTTGACGGGCTCGCCGTCTCCGGAATAACAGCGGAATATGACTGGACCCTTAACAGGGTGGTTTTGAGCAACGGGGAGGAGAGGGTGGTTGTCATAATTAACTATCCTTATCTGATAAGCGGGGATAAGATGATAAGGCTTGATGCGCCTCCGGTTATAGAAGGCTCCGGGGTTATGATTTCCGCTTATACCGCCGCCAGGATAAAAGAGGAACTGCCGGAGCGGCCGCAGGCCGTCACCCCGGAAACAATAACAATAAAAGCGGACGCTGCCCCGGAAAAAACAGCTGTAACGGCCAGGGGAACAACCGGAGAAGTAAAAGCGCAATATTACGCCGCAACGCCCGTGGCGTTAAAAAGGGCGTATACGGCGAAATATAAAGCAAGGGTAAAAAAATCCAATCCCGCCTCAGTCACGCAGCCCGTAATACCGGCGGCAGCAACGCCCGTAATTGAGGCCAAAGGCGGTAAACCGTTAAGGCGCAGGCTGGTGGTTATTGATCCGGGACACGGGGGAAAGGATTCCGGCGCGCTGGGACACCACGGGCTCAAGGAAAAAGATGTCGTGCTTGCCGTCGCCCTTGACGTGAAAAAAGACATGAACGATTATCCGGCCGATGTGCTTATAACAAGGGATACAGATGATTTTATAACGTTAAAAGGCAGGACCGTGTTCGCGAACGCGAGAAAGGCCGATATTTTTGTATCCATTCACTGCAATTCATCTCCTGATTCGCAGGTATGCGGGACAAGGACTTATATATATAACAGGGTGGCTTCGTCAAAAGAAGCCGCAGAGGCGGCCAGATATGAAAACGGGCAGGAGGGAAGTTTTGAGTTCCTGATGAATGACCTGAGAAAAAGCGCGTATGAATACCTTTCAATCGAACTGGCCGGGAATATCCAGCACGCCATGAGCGATGAACTGAAATTTAAATGGATGCCGGCGGCAAGGGCCCCTTTTTATGTTCTTGCAAATACGGACATGCCGGCCGTGCTTGTGGAAACAGCCTTTATTTCAAACAATATGGAAGAACAGGAAATGGAAACACCCGGTTTCAGGGACAAAATTGCAGACGGCATCGCAAAAGGAATAGAGGAATACTTTGCAAAGATACAGTGATACACATTGAAGAACACGCTGCCCGCCGGATTTAAAATTATTAAAAAAATGGGGCTCCCGCTTATATGTTGCGAAGCCATTTCAAAAATCCCGGGGTTTACACAGGTCTTTACCACCCGCGCGGGAGGCGTAAGTAAAAAGCCCTTTGATTCGCTTAATGTCGGCGTTCATACCGGGGATAATTTTAAAAAAGCCGTTATAAACATATCAAGGCTTGAAAAAAGCCTGGCAATAAAATACGCGGGAGCCGCAAGACAGGTGCATGGCAGTGATGTTATAATATTGAAGAACCGCGCGTTAAAATTCACAGGCGCTGAAATCAGGAAAATGACGGATGTTGAAGCCGATGCCCTTATTACAGACATACCCGGGCTTGCTGTCGGAGTAAGGCTTGCCGACTGCGCCGGGACGGTCATAATAGATCCGGTAAAAAAAACCGTGGCAGCGGTGCATTCCGGATGGCGCGGCATTGCGAATAAGATACCGGCAAAAACCGTAAAAATGATGAAAAAACATTTTGGCTCCAAACCCGCTGATTTAACAGCCTCTGTTTCGCCGGCGATAGGGCCGTGTTGTTACGAAATCGGCGCCGATGTCCTGAAATTGAAAAAACAGAAAGTGTTTCGAGGGATTTTTACGAAAAAAAACGGCCGTAATTATATGAACCTGTGGAAAGGCGTAAAAAATCTCCTTGTAAATGAGGGGATAAAACCCAATAATATTCATATTTGTTCCATGTGCACATATGACAACCCGGAACTCTTTTATTCGCACAGGCGCGATAAGGGAAAAACCGGACGCATGATGGCTCTTGGATTTTTCAAAAAAAAAGCAGGCATAAAAAAGGCGGAGGAACACCATGGCTGATGATATGCAAAGCGGCTCTGACAGGGATGCAATTGACAGAAAACTGGGCGACGAGTGGAGCGAATGGGCGGGAGACCTTTCAAAATATGAAAAACAGATAAATGAAGGAAAGGCGCTTTTCCTGACATATTATTTTGCGGCGCTTTTTGCCGTAACGGCCGTTTCGATGGCCGTTTATTATATGATATCGCCAAGGCTCTATGGTTTCAGCCCGGCTCTTGACGCTGTAGTGATGTGGGCCGTGGCGGGTGTGTTTACAGCCGTATTTGTATGGTCGCTGATGCTTTTTATAACCGTGGTTACCGGCAGAAATATCATGCTCGCGTTTAAAAGCGAAGGGCTGCATGTTGAATGGCTCTATCCGGCGGTATTTAAAATAGCGGCTGTGTTCGGAATATCAAGGGACAGGGTCGGGAACTCGCTTGTAAAGGTAAATAACGCGCTGATATTCGCCACAAAAAAAAGGTTTTCCGCGTCAAACCTGCTCGTACTGCTCCCCAGGTGCCTTGATCCTGAAATGAGGCTGAAAGTCGCGGAAGTAACAAAAAAATATTCGTGCCGTGTATTTACCGCGACGGGCGGGTCGTCGGCAAGGCAGATGGTGAAAAAAATCAGGCCGGACGCGATAATAGGCGTGGCGTGCGAACGGGACCTGGTGGCTGGAATGTCAGATTCCCCCAAAGTAATACCCATAATAGCAATAACAAACATAAGGCCGCACGGGCCGTGCAAGGATACGGTGATAGATGTTGATGAACTTGAAAATGCGATCAGGTTCCTTGTAAAAAATTGAGCAAAGTTGGTACTGTCGGATCAGGTAATGTTAGCGGGGTTTTCCGCCAGTGCCAAAGTTAATCCGGGTGGTTAGAAAAAGCGGCGGACGCCGAGCTTGTATATAAGGTACGGGTTGCCGGCGTTGAAATCATTTTCAGCAGAGGGGTTCGAGTTATAACTGAAAAAGACAGCGGTGCTTTCTATGAACAAAAGCGTGTCTTCGGTTATTTTGGAACGCATTCCAAAAATGGGGTTGAAAAATCCAACAAGTATGGTCCTGTTGCCGTTTAAGGCGGCGTTAACCCCGAGGCCGGCGTAAAAGTATTCATGAAAATCATAATAAAAGTTCAGTTCCGTAAGGCCGGCTATATCGCCGCCAGGAAGATAAACAGCGCCGACAAATATTGAAGCCCGGGTGTTGCGTGTTATAACCCTGTTGTATGTAATGCCGGGTATTGCCAGGGTATCAAGGCCGATGTCAATTCCTATCGCCTGGGTATAGTGAAGCGCCGGCTGGGGAGTCGGCACGGGGGTGTTTATCACGGATTGATCCGGTGTTTCCGCCGGAGTTGCTGTCTGTGATGCTGTTTCCACCGCGTTGTTTTCCCGTGAAGCGTCATAAGCATAAGCGGGGATGGAAGAAATAAACAAGGCGGTTGTAATTAATAATGCGGTTAAAGCCGTTGTCTTTGACATTTTACACACACTCCGAAAACAGGTTTTTAGGATCCCGAGCTTTTAATTTTCCACCCATGCTATTTATGATATAATTATATCATGAAAAAAATACTAATTGCCCTGTTTTTTTTATCTTTTTCCGCCGCCCTGTTTTCCTGGGTTTGTGACGGCTGCCCCGCGGCATATAAATATAATTATGACGGAAGCGACGCGTTTGGCTCTCGAAGTTACCTGCCGGACATGGCATCGGACCTCGAGGACAACCACGGCATAAGGGTCTTTATAAAAATAGACCATGATGCTGAAAAGTATGACACGGAAAGTACGGCGAAAGACTATTTCAACTCCCTGGATTTCACACCGCAGGACAGGGCCGTTGTTATATTTACCTCGGAAAAGAACCACGAATCATCCATAATGCTTTCGGACAGCTTGAAGACTGTTTTCAACGGCAATTACGTGAAAAACCTTCAGGACGACGTTCTGGATTCCCTGCAGGGAAAATGGTACATTGATTACAGGCATGTGCTTGCAAAAGTTCTGGGTTCTTTTGTTTATATGCTTGAAAAACAAAACATGACTGCTGCGCAGATAGACGACGCCAGGCCGCATATGATTATCGCGGACGACGCGCTTTACAATATATCGCTCCTGCCTGTAATAAGGGACATAATCGCCCTTTTTTACATGGAGCCGCTGTCGTTTATATTCTATTTTCCTTTTGTAATGTATTTTCTCATGGTCCGATGGGCAGGGTGCGGCGGCGGCAGGATGAGGTTTGTTTTTTCCAACATTATATGGGGCGCATTAATGATATTTTTCGCGGCCCTTATAATCAACCGCGTGAATATATATCTTAATGAATATGTTTCGGCGCTGATGATAATATGCGGATTTAACGTACCGGTTTACGCGCTGTTGTACTGGTTTTACAGGGATTCCATCGGATCCGCGGCGTATAGTTATTTAAATGACGTTACCGGCGGGTTTGACAAACTTAACATATTTGAGGGGAACAGATGGGAAAAATAGCGGTTCCGGATTCCGGTTTTTCCGGAGCTGAAACGGAAAGGCTTCCATGGAATATAAATAAGAGGGTGAAAAAATGAAATATTTGAAGCTGGCCGTGTTCGCAAATGTGGAGGGATTTTTAACGTATTCATATTCCGGGGAAGAGAAGGGGATAACAGGCTGCAGGGTCAGCGTCCCGCTCGGAAAAAAAACAGCGACCGGCGTTGTAATATCATGCATGGACAGGCCCGATATCCCGGCTGAAAAAGTAAAAGAAATTAACAGGGTGCTGGATATTTATCCCGTCCTGACCGCGGAAATGATAAAGCTCGGGTTGTGGGTATCGTCTTATTACCTCTGCGCCCCGGGAATCGTGTTTTCAACCATGCTGGCGCCGCTTTACAGGGTGGCATCGGACGGCATATTAAAACTGACCGGAGCCGTCGGAAAATTTGATGGCGCGGCCGGGGAGATAATCAATTACCTTAAGGCAAAACCGGGAGGGTGGGCGAAACTTAAGGATGTTAACCGCCACCTGAAAGTCAGGGGGCTCAAAAGCGCCATCGCGGCCCTTGCAAAAGCCGGAGTAATAGCCATATCCGAAAAGGAAAAGACAAAAGGGATAAAAAACAAAAGGGAAAAACCCGCATCCATGCCGGAAGAGGCCGCGGCAGATATCGTGTTGAATGCGGAGCAGGCCGGCGCGGTAATGCAGATTTCCGGGGCCATATCGGAGGGAAAGCACAAAACATTCCTGCTCTTCGGCGCAACCGGATCCGGCAAGACAGAGGTTTATATCAGAACGGTAAAAAAGGCGCTCTCCGCGGGGCTTGACTGCATAGTGCTGGTACCGGAAATATTTTTGACGCCGCAGACAGTTTCAAGGTTCAGCTCGGTTTTCAGGGAAAATGTGGCAATTTATCACAGCGGCCTGAAGCCTTCGGAGCGGATGCACGAGTGGGAAAGGATAAAAAACGGCGGGGCGCATGTTGTCGTGGGGACAAGGTCGGCGGTATTCGCGCCGCTTAAAAAATTGGGGCTTATAATAGTGGACGAGGAATTTGACACTTCGTATAAACAGGAGAACGATCCGAGATATTCGGCGAGGGATACGGCCGTTTACAGGGCTTCCATTAATTCCGCGGTCGCGGTGGTGGGAAGCGCAACCCCGTCGGTTGAGTCGTTTTATAACGCGCAGAGCGGAAAATATACAATGCTCAGGCTGCACGACAGGGTAATGGGAAGGCCGATGCCGAATATACATGTCGTGGACCTTAAGACGGACCTCAACAAAAGCAGGGATTTATTTTTCTCGGACGAATTCATAAGGCAGATGAGGGAGGCTGTAGAGGCGGGCGAACAGGCCATTTTATTTATCAACCGCAGGGGTTATTCCGGTTATAATTACTGCCCGGAATGCGGCCATATAGAGAAATGCGTGAATTGCGACATACCTCTTGTTTACCACAGCCACACGGGGAGCCTGAAGTGCCATTACTGCGGTTTTGAGAAAAAAACAGTATTGATATGCCCGGCGTGCGGAAAGCCTGTTTTTTACAAGGGCGCCGGAACGCAGAGGGTTGAGGATGTTGTATCAAAATTTTTTCCCGATAAGAAAATAGAACGGGTGGATATTGACACCATGGACGACAGGGAAAGGTACCTGGATGTTTATACCAGGTTAAAGAACAGGGAAATAGACATTCTTGTGGGCACCCAGATGGTGGCGAAAGGCTTTGATTTTCCCGGGGTGACATTTGTCGGGGTTGTTGCGATAGATGCCGTGTTGAACCTGCCGGACTTCAGGTCCGAGGAGAGGGTTTTTCAGCTGCTGATGCAGGTTGCCGGAAGGGCGGGAAGGGGGGACAAACCGGGCAGGGTTGTCATCCAGACATTTAACCCGGAAAATCCGGCTATAGCGGACGTTAAGGCATACAGGACCGAGGAGTTCCTGACGGCCCAGTTAAAACTGCGCAAAGAGGCGGGGTATCCGCCCTTTAAAAAAATGGTCCAGGTTATAATACAGGATGTCTCTTTTGAAACCGCCGTTGATAATGCCATGCGCGCCCTTGAAACAGTAAAGCAGGCGGTAAAAATATCAAAGATAAGGTCAATTGACATACTGGGGCCTTCAGAGGCTCCTCTTTCGAGGCTGAGGAACAAATACAGGCAGTCGATAATCTTAAGGTCGACTGAAAGGCAGGCGCTTAATATCATCGCGGCGGAACTTAAAAAACTCGGAAGGTTCATGGATATTTCGGTCACTGTGGACCCCGTAAATACGCTTTAGGCCCGGTATGTTTAAATTCCCGGAAAACCCGGCCGCCCGGGCGGCGGTTGTTGCGCTGTTAACCATTCCGTTTTTTTATCTTTATTTATCCGCGTCTCCGCCCGCTTTTAATAACAACGATTCTCCCGAGACAATAACCGCGTGCTATACCCTTGATATAATGCATCCGCCGGGATACCCCCTTTATGCCATGGCCGGCAGGCTTTTTACATTTATTCCGGCGGGTTCGGCCGCGTTCAGGGTGCACATCATGTCGGCGTTTTTTGCCATGCTGGCGCTGGCCGTTATTTTTGAAATATCCGCGGGGGAGCCTTTTGCCCTGATCCTTCTGGGGCTTGCGCCGGTCTTTATGGCGCAGGCGGCCGACGCCAAAGGCGGGATTTACACGCTGAATATGCTGTTCCTTGCGCTTGTAATACTGCTCTGCCAAAAAATGAGCCGGGAATTCAGGAACAAAGAGATGTATCTTGCCGCATTCATCCTCGGGCTTTCTCTCGCAAACCACTGGCCGAGCACCGTTGTTATCGCGCCGGCGGTTGTGCTGCAGCTTTTTTTTAACAGGAAACAAATTACCATTCGCGCGTTGTCGGCCGCTTTTTTTCTGTTTTTAACAGGGCTCACCCCGTATATTTATCTGCCAATAAGGGCGGCGGCCAATCCGGAAATGAATTTCGGGAACCCGGGGACAATGGAAGGATTTTTATGGGTGGTTTTAAGGCGGGGTTACATTCAGCCCGGAACAACAACAAAAATTATTTTTATGCAGCTTGTGAGATTTCTGAATGTCATGGCCGGGAGCTTTTCATTTTTTCTGTTATTCGCGGCGGCGGGCATATATCATTTAAGGAAACAACCGCGCATGCTGGCGGTGCCGGCGCTGATATTTTTGTGCAATTTTTTTGCCGTTGTTTTTTTTAACACCAGCATGCCTGAAAATATTGGGCTGGCCGATATTTTCTTGATGCCGTCGCTGCTGGTGACGGCGCTTTTTGTATCTTACGGGATTTCAGCTTCGATAAAAAAATTAAAGGGCAATACCGCCCGGACCCTTGCAGCCTCTGCATGCGCCGTCATGATATTTTCCGGCGCGGTCAGTTATGAAAAGATAAGCTGCAACCGTAATTATACCGCATATGATTACGGCATAAACATCCTTGAGACAATGGAAGAAGGGGCGCTTTACATCCCGGAGGGGGATTCGAACCTTTACCCGCTTTATTACTTAAGGGGCGTTGAGAAGAAGAGGCGGGACATTATAATAATGCCGGTTACGGATATAGCCTATAAATGGTTCAGGGGAAATATGGCGGAAAAATACGGCAGGCTTTATCCTGACATTTTCGGTGAGCCGGATAAAAATCCCGCCGATTACATACACGCAATTGTCTTATCGCCGGAAATAAGGGACAAATACAGGAGTTACTACAATCAGAAATACGCATCCCTTTTTACTTTTTCGGGAAGCCGGGAACAAAAGGGCGTATTGATAAAATTTACGGGGCGGCCCGCAGTCCAGCCGTACTGTGATTTCAGCATTTATTCATACCGGGGGATATTTGACGGACCCGGTTTTAAGCCGGATGGTTACAATTATTATTACGATAAAATGGTTTCGGCGTGGTACGCAGCCTCCATTTTTAATCAGGCAATGGAGCTCAAAAGAGACGGAAACGGCAGCGCGGCGGGAATGCTGCTTGCCGAGTCAATGCGTTTCCCGCAAATTGATGCGGCCCTGAAAAGCGGCCTCGCGGGGCGGTACTGATGAAAAAAACGCTTGCCGGAAAAAAGGACGCGTTCGGGCTCGGACTGCTTGAATATATGGAAAAAGGAACCAGCAGCGAGATAATAGAGCGCGAAGACGGGGTTATGTTCTATGCATATAACGGGGAATATTTCACGCCGTATAAAAAATGGCCTTATTATGAAAAACAGGCAATTAAATACGCCGCCGGCAGGGTCCTCGACATAGGGTGCGGAGCCGGGCGCCACGCAGTTTACCTTCAGCAAAAAGGGATGGATGTGTTGGGGATAGACAATTCACCGCTGGCGGCCGAGATTAGCAGAAAAAGGGGGGTCAGGAAGGTAAAAAAAATGGATATTGAAAAAATCACGCCGAAGCTCGGCAGATTCGGTACAATTCTCATGCTGGGAAACAATTTCGGGCTTTTCCAGAATAAAAAAAGAATGAAAAAAATACTCGGCGTGCTTTATAAAATGACCGCGGACGACGCGGTTATTATAGCCGAAACAATGGACCCCCACAGGCTGCCGGGCTCCGGGCAGGGTGAATATGTAAAACGCAACGTTGAGTCGGGCCGGCCGGCCGGTTTTGTCAGGATGCGCATATTAATAAGGGAAGTTATCGGGCCGTGGTTTGATTATCTTTATGTATCAAAAAAAGAAATGGTGGAAATGCTTGAGGGTACGCCGTGGCGCGTAAAAAGATTCTTTGGCTGTATTATGCCTTCATATACCGCGGTCATTGAAAAACGCAGGTAAATTTTGGGGCCGTAAAGCGGGTTTTTTATCCACTGAGGGGTATTTCAGGCAACACAGGGGCCGTTAAATGTGATATAATAAAATTTAAGATAAAAAATCAGGAGATGTATATGGCAAAATGTCCAGGATATCCGAAAAAGGCGGCTTCGCTGTGGGGAAGCAGCCCGTCAAAGTCTTTGTTCTTTTGCTGCTGTGGTTCGTCCAAGATAAAAATCATGTCGCCAGGGCCGACTTATGAGCAGAAGAAATCAGGCATACCGGTGACCGAAGCTGCCGCGGGCCTCGTTATTTCATGCCCGAAATGCCACGTGAAGCACAAACTGAAAAGCGCGGCCCCGGGGTTTGATATTATACATCTGTAGAAGCAGCGGAATCGATTTTAAGGCGGTTTAAAATTTTGAAATAATATTCATTTTTATTTACGGAGGGAATTGTGGCAAAAGCTGAGGGGAAGAGTTATAAGTTCGACGGCGAGTCAAAAATAGATACGACAGTACTTGAAACCATAGGTTATGACGGCGAAGAACAGTCCATTGAATATACAACAAATGAATTTTCCTCGGTGTGCCCCTTTTCCGGACTTCCCGATTTTGCTAAAGTAACAATAAAGTATATTCCTGCCGGAAAAATAGTCGAACTAAAATCCCTGAAATATTATTTTATTTCATTCCGCAATGTCGGCATCTACCAGGAAAAAGCGACCGACCGGATATTCAAGGATATTTACTCCCTTCTGAAACCAAAATATATGATGGCGGAAACAATTTACAATACCCGCGGCGGGATTGACTCGAAATGTTTTATTGAAAAGGGAAAGAAATAAGGCAAACTGCAGTTAAAAGCGGAAAGATTATCCTGCCGGAATTAAATAAATAAGAGGGACTCATATGAAAAAAACATTAATAGCCTTATTATTGCCCCTATTATTCCTCTCCTGTGTGAAAAATGAACCTTCCACGGAACAAAAGCTTTCGTCGGAAAACAGGCAGGCGGTTCTATCCGGGCTCACCGATATGTGGCGCAAAAACGACGCGGTAAACATGGCCTCCGCGGCGGTTCTGCTTGATAAAAAAGATACAGGTGAGCAGGCGGCGTTCGCGCTTTCAAACATTTCCGCTCCGGCCGTAAATAATATTGTGCTTTCCGGCATGAATGACGGGAAAGACAACGACGCCAGGCTGCTTTATTATTGCCTGTCATTTAAAACACATCCCGTGGACGATTTTATTGTTTCACGCTCGGCCGCGCATTACGGGAAATATAAAGGGGAAGCGCTAACTGCGATTAATCTCATCGCCGGCGGGCAGGATACGGCGCTGAAGGCGGCGGCCTCGTTTGAAAAGAAAAAGATATTTTTAAATCCGGCGCTTTCACGGGAATTTATACTCAGGATAGGCGAACAAAGATATCCGCGCCTTTATGATTTTCTCTCTTCCGTTTATCTCACCCACAGGGAACTGCGCCCTTTTGCCGCATGGGCAATGCACAGGATAAAAAAATCCGGCCGGATAAAATACGACTTTAAAGACAGGGTGATTGTAAAAAACGGTTATTTCAGCAAAGATTCCAATAATCCGGTTATTCCTACGTCGGCCGGGACGTACAAAGCGTGGCATACCGCGAACCCCGACATACTTGTTAAAGACGACGAACTGTACTTTTACTACAGGACCGGTAACGGGACGGACAGGATATCGCTGATGACGGTGCCTTTACAAATATTTAACGGGACAAATATGCTGGATTATCCGAATAATCCGATAATAGGGACGTCGCAGAAGGGTTTTGACAGCAGGGGGGTGCTCGACCCGTCGGCAGTCGTTTTTAACGGTAAAATATTTCTTTATTACAGCGGGCTCGGCGACGGCGAGGACTCGGTAGGGCTGGCGGTTTCAAAGGACGGGAATAATTTCACAAAATATGAAAAAAACCCGGTTTTAACCGGAAGGGCCCCGGATGTCATCATTAAAGACGGGATACTTTACATGTATTATGTGGTGGTTAACGAGGCAGAAGGTTATTCAATATACCTTGCTACATCAAGCGATGGTTATAATTTTATTCCTTTCGGGACATCGCCGGTATTCGCGCCGGACGATACGCCGGGGGCGTGGGACGGTAAAAGCGTGACAACTCCCAG
>Ga0224555_1002230_pt1 | contig 23560 bp, 17 predicted proteins | sample 714S23034metaG_FD_180687 | JGI IMG/M metagenome (GOLD analysis project Ga0224555, IMG submission 180687) | Peat soil microbial communities from Stordalen Mire, Sweden - 717 S2 30-34 | ecosystem: Environmental > Terrestrial > Soil > Wetlands > Peat | place: Sweden: Norrbotten County, Stordalen...
GCGCAGTGCCCGAGCGATGGAGCGAGCGACCGGACCTCCGCCAATAATGAGGATCTTGCGCGATTCTGTTTCGCGGCGCCGCCGCTTCCATTCCATCTGCCTCAACCGGCGCAGAAGCGCCAGGCCGGCCAGGCTGCTGGCAAATATTCTGGCGGCGGCGAGAAGACGCATTCCGTCCCACGCGGCGATGAAGACCAGTCCGATCGCGAACAGGGTTGATCTCGCCAGTGCGGGGACGATTCCGGTGGGAGACGGATCCCCGGCGCGTTTGTAGAGCCCCTCACAGAAGCCGAAGAGCGTTACCAGAACGGCAAAGATCGGCAGATAAGCCCACGGCAGGCCCCAAGCGGGGGAGAAGAGCGATAACACGCCGCACACTGCCACCAGAACGATCAAATCGGCGGCCACCAACTCACAAAACGTGAATCGATCAACGGAAGTTTGCGGCAGGAGTAGTTGAGTGAGCGTTCGCGCCTGAGTGCGCTTCCTGGTGGTTTCGTTGGTCGCGTCCACTGGAGGTGCGGGGATGGCGTCGGCCGCCGGCGCGAACCGGGAAGGTGGCTTGGCAGAAGTCCCAGAATCATACGGGCATACTGCGAGGGGGAATCTTTGGGTAGGGTGTTCCATAGTCGACTTGTGGTCAATTCGCTCATAGGATTCACAAACTCCGGTACAGGCCTTGCGGCACAGGAAAACGACGTTCCGCGAGGACGGTTCCGAGCAGAGAAACTTGCGCTTTGCTCAGCTGATCCTTGATTTGAGCGGCGACGAGGCGTCTTGTTTTGTTGGCGGCCAGCACCAGCACCAGACCGTCGCAGGTCTGGCCAATGCTTGCCGTGAGCCAGGAGGCGGGAGCACACCACAGAATGGAAAAGTCGAACTCCGTCGTGAGTTCGCGGAGCCGCGATAAGTTCTGTTCGGCGATCCGCTGCCCGCAGGCGTCCGGCAGCCAGCTCTGGCGAGGAACCATCCAGAGCCGTGGCGCCATCGGCCAGCTGGACTCCCCACGGTTGGGGGACGGAATCTGCAGTTTGGTTTGCAGAGGGACCGAGTCCGGGTGGGCGTCGATCAGCCCGACGTCGTAGCTGTCTTCTTCAGCCAGTGCGCTGGCGACGTCCAAACACAGGGTTGCAGTCTCAGTCGATGCTTCGATCGGGAGAAATCCGACGCGCCGCACTGGCTTCGATTCACGCCGGAAGAAAAGTTGTTGAACCAGCGCGCGGATCTGCTCATCGTTAACCGAAGCTGTCGGAGAAACTGCTGGGCGCTGGGCTTGCTCGCGAATCGGAGTTACGCGTGGCTGCTCAGCGGCAGACGGTGTTTCGGCCAGAAGTCCGAGGAGAGTGTTCATGGAACCACCACCTTGGGACGGCCGATCCGACTAATAAAAGGATGCAGAACCGCGGGCTCAGGCGCCGGCAGCCAGGCCAGCACCGGTACTTCCAACAGGCCGGAAGCTTCGTCGGGAGTGCGAATCGTCGGGTCAAAGTACTCCGTCGTGAAGGCGACGCCGACGCTGAATCCCATGGCCAGTCCGAAAGCGAGCAGGAAATAAAGGAGAACGGAGTGCGCGGGAAGGGCCGGAGCTGCGGGCGGTTCGACAATGGCCACATTTAGGATGCGGCGCTCGTCGAGCGAATCGCCGATGCGCGCTTCCTCGCGTTTGCGAAGGTAGAGCAGGTAGTTGTCTTCCTCCGCCTTGGCGTCGCGCATCAGATCCTGTTGATCCACGGAGTCGGATTGCATCTGCTGGGCAAACGTGCGCAGGGATGCGACCTGGGTGGAGGCGGCGGATTGCCGTGCCCGTAAGCCGTCCCACTGCACCTGGGCCTTTTCCATTTCCATGCGGGCCCACTCGTAGTTGGGATCCTTGTCGGTGGTTTCGTCGCGTACCGGGGTGAGCGCTTCGGCGGCAATCGATGCGCGAGTGTCCGCGATTTCCTGTTCCACTTCCTGCACTAGCCGGTAAGACGGTTCAAAGCGGCTGAGAAGCTCGGTGCGCTTGAGCTGGAGCTCCAGCAGACGGGTTTTCATCTTTTCGAGAACCTCAGGATTGTCGGCCCAGCGCTTGAGGGTGACCGAACGAGAAGGGAACGACTTGAGCTGTTCGCGCAGCGACGCAATGCGGCGCTCGGTCTCGACCCGATCCTGGTCGATCTGGCGATACTTCGCGTCCGCCTCGCCTAACTTCTGCAGCGCAATAGCGCGTTCCAGCGCCGCCGAAACCACGCCCCGAGCCCGAGTAAAGCGCACCAGTTCGGCTTCGGACCGATGCAGTCTCTTCTCGTAGTCCGCGGTTTGCTGGTCGAAAAACTGAGCCTCTCCCGGGGGCCGCTGGAGATTCGTGTGCCTACGTACGTAGAGGGTGGAGAGGGTTGAGAGTATGCGGGCAGCTCGTTCCGGACTGGTGTCCTTGTAGCGGACCTGGATGAGGTTCGACTTCTTGAGAGCTTCGACATCCAAACTGTGCGCCAGCTTGCGAACGGCATGTTCGATCGCGGCTGGGCGCTCGATGTTCGGAGTGTCTGCAGGAACAAGTCCCGCCGTTTCCACAACTTGCTTCAGGAGATCTTCGTCGCGCAGGAGTTCGACTTCGGAATTGAGTTCTTCTTCAGTAATGTCGGGACGGGTGAAATCCATGGCGCTGGGGGGCTGAGAAGAGACGATGGGGTCAAAGCGGCCCCGCCGCAGCAGAACCTTGAAGTGCGATTCATAGCGCGCCGAAGAGACGACGAAGAGCATCGTCGCCAGCAATACCAACCCAAAAGAGGCGGCTACGAGTCGCGGACGCCGGAACAGCGTGGCCGCAAGATCGCGGGGCGTGAGAGAAGGAGGGGGGTGCGAGTTGCCGTTCAATTCCGCGGACATGGATCGTACAGCAAAGCCGATCACACCCGGCGGGCTTTATGGGAACTCGCCAGATTTTGCAGACGCAATCAGTGAATGCTGCTACTCCTTTCTGCTAAAACTGCAATGGGTTCATGTACCAGCTCATGGAGTTGGTCGGAACATACTTGCGTATCTTTGAAATCCGGTTCTGTGGCACAAAAATAAAGTCGCCGGGCTGAAGGTGGAGATCTTCGCGAAGATCGCGAGAATCCAGCATCTTCTTAAGGTCAATCACGTGGGATTCGGCAACGTACGCGGAAATCCGGCGAAACAGAACGACCTGCGAATGACGGGCCTGCTGCGTGAAGCCGCCGGCAATCGCCACGGCTTCATTTACGGTCAGATCCCCGCGCAACTCGTACTTTCCTGGCCGTCCCACCTCGCCCGAAGCGAGGAAGTACGGCTTGTCAAAATCCTTTAAGGTCACGGTGACCTCGGGCTCGTGCAAAAGACCGCGGTAGGCATAAGCAACAGCCTGCTGCATCTCGGGAACCGTTAGTCCTTCCGCTAACAGCACGCCCGCGCCCTTCAGTACCACGAAGCCGTCGGGCTGCACTGTCAAGGTCTGATTAAAGTCGGGAGAAAAAGTGAAATTAACGTCCACGGTGTCCGATTTCGAAAGCCGATAAAGCGGGTGGCGTTCCCCTCCGAATGCAGGATCTCCCATGCCACCCGCTTTTCCGGGTTGTGTGATCGCTCCGCTGGTGGAACCGACCGTGCCGGTGCGGTCCTGGCTCTGCGAGCTCTCCGCCGCCGCGAGCTTGCCGGTTGGCGGAGCAGAGGACCCAGGCGCCGAAACCGACGACGGTGCAGTCTCCTGAGCGGAAGTGACCACGGCTAGCTGTAGGATGAGCATGCCCGCAGCCCCCAAAACGACTTGTTTAGTAAGTACATTCATCTCCGGTCTCTCACCGTTGCTCTGAACGGCGAACCATAGCAGCTCGGGCGTTTGAGCTGTTGAGTACAAATTAACGTCGCCTAGCGAACACAACAAGACTTGGAAAGTACTGTCTACCGCGGTACAGGGCACCTTCCCGCCATTGGAAAGGTGATGAAATCAGTAGATGGGCCGCCAGGGGTGGGTTTCCGGCCTCGGACGCACACCGGGTAGGAGAATACGGCTGCCAACGTTGTTGCACCAGAGTAGCCCCGCGAAAGTAGATATGGAGAGCAGGATTCATCACCAACAGGGTGTGATGGGGCCCACATCTGGTCCGTGCGCTCTTGTGCATAATGGTGACGTGAAAACCATGAACCCAGCGAAACAGCCCACGGGAACCGAGTCGGCCGAGACCGAAGTCGTGCAAGTCCTGGTCGCCGATTCGGGTCCCATTCAATCGCAACTCTTGACGCGGGCCTTGAAAAGCCGGCGCGACTTTCAGGTTTCAGCGGTTGCTCTGGAGACCTCTGCTCTCCACGACTTCATGCAATCGAATCACGCCGACGTGGTCCTGATTGCGGGGAACCACCTGCCGGACTTGAGCCTGCTGCGCTGGTTACGAGTTACGTATCCCAAGGTCGCTCCCATTCTGCTGGCCGAAAGCGATGACCGCGAACTGGTGGTGAACGCCTTTCGTGCGGGGGCGAAGGGCATTTTTCTTTTTACCCACACTCCTTTCCCGATGCTCTGCAAGTGCATCCATTGCGTTTTCCAGGGACAGGTTTGGATCAACCGCCAGCAGATGACTTATGTGCTGGATGCCTTATCGGAGGTGCCCACGCTGCGTGTGGTCAACTCCAATGGGAGGTTCTTGTTGACGCCTCGCGAGGAGCAGGTAGTCGCGCTCGTAGCCGACGGCTTGACCAACCGTGGAATCGCCGTCGAATTGGGTCTCAGCGAACACACTATCAAGAAATATCTGCTGCGCATCTTCGACAAGGTGGGAATTTCGAGCCGGGTGGAACTCGTCCTCTACGCCATGGCGCACGGCGAGCATCGCCCCGCGGAATGGATGCCCAGCAGTAACGCCTGAGCGCAGAAGCAAAGGCCGACGGAATACAATGACAATATGCGGAGAGGCGAGGAGATCGCTCGGTGACGAGTTCCGGGTCCGAGTCCCAGTCCAAATCCAAAGTAGCGCGCCGATGGACTGTGATCGCTTCCGGGTTGCTCCTTCTGGCGCTGGCGCTGGTCGTGATCTATACCGGGCCGAATGCTTTTTACAGTCCCGTCGCTTTGGTAGTGGTGGCCGCGATCGGACTGGCCGCGCTGCTGCTCCAGGTTTGGTTTCGCCGGGATTTTCCCAATATTCATTCTCCCCTCTGGCTTAACGTCCTCGGCATTCTCTGTGCCATGGTGTCGCTGTTCGCGGATTACCTCCGGATGACGCGCCGTATGCTCGATCTGGTGGCGTTTGCCGCCGTCGTCTGCTTTGGCATCAGCGGGTCGCTCATTTTGCACGCCCTGCGGCGGAGCTTGCGAACATCTCACTCGACTGAGGTCAAGTAGTGACGAGCAAAGCGGGGTAGACAGAGTCGCGGGGTTTTCAGTCCTGTTGCGCTGTGTTCCCATTAACAGGGCCAAGAGGTTTGTGTCGTTCTGGAAAGAAGACCAATTCCCGGCAGGCGGGCCCCCGGAGCTATTGCCTTTCGAGAAAACGCTCGCGCAGCCGTTGCCGACCCACTCGGTCAATGCCGAGGCCCGTCTCGAAATACCCTTCCATACTGCCGTATTGGGTTTTCACCTCGTCGAACATGGCCCGGAGGTATTCGGTTTTCACGCCAAGGACGCCTGGCGGGATAGACGGATCGCCGCCCGCAGCGACGAAACCGTCAATATAGGGCCGATAGGCGGGAAGGAGGTATTCATTGCTGCGCAGGTAGTCGGCATAGACCTGGTCTTCGGGCACGCCGAGCACCGTGAGCAGCGCCGCCGATGCCCAACCGGTGCGGTCCTTGCCGGTGCTGCAATGGAACAGAGAAGGCAGTTGTTTTTCGTCGGTCAACTCGACGAACAATTGCCGAAACGCGGCCTGCGCGCTCGGCAGGGTGATGAACTTACGACAGTGCTGCGCAAACATCTTCGCCAACTTTCCACCGCCGAGCGCTTCGTTGGCCTCTTGGGGATTGCTGAGCAATTCTGCGAGTTCTGCCGGACCAGCTCCTTTGGCATCCGCGACCACGTTGAGCCAGACGCTCTTCACCCCGGATGGCAGTTCGTCCGGACGGGTTTCGCGCTCTGCCGCGGTGCGGAGGTCAAAGCAGTTCTTCAGCCCGAGCGCCGCTAGCTTCTTCATGTCATCCGGCTGGACCGGGTTCAGTTGGTTGGAGCGATAGGCGGCACCACGCCGCACCACCCACCCGTCCTTCGTGCCGTAACCGCCGACATCGCGCAGATTTGGCACCGAGGCAAGGCCAAGGCTCCTGCCCGGCGCAGACGCATCCTCCGCCAAAACAGGCGGTACGTAGCTCAGCGGAACGCCACTCAGCAGGTTCGGCAGGACCGGGGTGGGACTTGAATTGCGTTTTTTCATGGGTTGGTTCTCCGAGCTTCGTGGGTGCAGTCGCGAACCGTGCCTTGCCGCAGACAACCCGGATGGTCTACGCCGGAACCTTAGATTCAGACTTTTGCCATGTATATTTTAACCCTTTCACATCTCCATCGACACAATATGGATTTGCCACCGAGCAGGCCACGGCGTTTCAAACCCGCATGAACACGGACGGCAACGAATGCCGGAAGGTTTAGAGCGAAAGATCAAATTGGAAATCCGGATTACAATGCCACTATGCGCGCCACGTTATTCGGTGCATCCGGCCTGCTTGGCCACGATCTGGTTCCGGCGCTGAGCGGTGAGCACGATCAATTGACCGCGCTGTCTGTCGAAGACGTCGACCTGCGAGATCACGCGCGCGCGCGCCACGTGATTCGCGACTCCCGTCCCGAATGGATTCTCCTGTTAGCCGCCTACACCGACGTGGATGGCTGCGAGTCCAACCGCGACCTGGCGTTCGCGATAAATTGCGAGGGCGCCGTCAACGTGGCCGAGGCTGCCCGCGAAGCCGGATCGCGATTGTTGTTCGTGAGCACGGATTACGTTTTCGATGGCAGCAAACGATCGCCTTACGAAACCAGTGATCCAAGAAATCCGACCAGCGTTTATGGCGAGAGCAAAGCCCGGGCCGAGGAGCGGTTGCTCGAGATTCTGCCCGAGGTCTGCATCGCCCGGACTTCGTGGCTGTTTGGGCACGGAGGCAAGTGCTTTCCCGCAACCATTCTGAAGTTGGCGTCAACCCGTTCTGAGATTTCCGTGGTGAACGATCAGCGTGGCAGCCCGACGTTCACGCGCGATCTAGCATCCGCCCTTGTACAACTTTGCCGAGCGTCCGCCCGCGGAATCGTGCACGTCACCAATTCCGGTAACTGCACGTGGTACGAGTTGGCCGCCGAAATCGTACGCGCGTCGGGATTACCCACCGCAGTCAAGCCGGTGACTACGGCCGAATTCCGGCGTCCAGCGCGACGGCCCGCCTACTCCGTTCTGTCAGCGGATAGCCTGCGCGCGTACAACGTCCACATGCCGGAATGGCAGGATGCGCTGCGGCGCTATCTCGGGAGCACTCCCGCTCCTGCTCCGATTGTCCTGTAGAGCCGTCGCTCTTCATCGATGCGCCAACCCCGACTACGGTGCTTTGCGAACCATCTGTTTACGAACTCAAGTGCCCGTTTCTAAAATCGATTGAAACTCTTCTGCCGAATAAAACTAACGAGAATCAATGCGCAGACCGTGAGCCGCAAGATAGTTATTAATGTATTCCGCCCAGCAGCAGCGTGAACGAGCCCATGGTCAGCCTCAAGCTTTGGCCCGGTTATGTCGCCGCCGCAAAGATGGCATCTCCCATCAGTCTTGGCGGCCACGACGCTGCGTTTTTCAAGAGTTAACAACCGACGCGGTGGACGGGAAAGTTTTCTCCCTTCCTCCTGAAGGCGCCTCAAACGGTCGGTTAATTCCTCAAACGATTGTGGAATGGAGAGTCCATTCATAGTGCCCAGCCTTTATGTAAGAGCGTGTCTCCAGTCAATGCCTTCCCACCTCGGTTTCTGGTTAGCTTCCTGCCTCAGATCGGGACGTAGTCGCCGACCATCAAATCTGCTTCTAATCTTCGCTTCCGACTGGCTGCACGCGTATTTCCACCCTTGCAAAACGCATCCTCGTAATTTGCCTTTTGGACGGCACTGGAGGCGATGACCCATGGCATCGGCCTTCTCGTGTACGGACTCGGTGATGACTCATCCGGTGGAGGCGTGCGCGTTTCGTCCGCCTCTCTTCCAGCAAGCTTGCATCGACCGCACTAACTATCACGTGGTCCGGGCGCTAGCCTGTGCGCTGTCCAATCGCCGCTGCCGTGGTTTATCCTTACCTCTCTTCGAGGACAACTGTGAACAAGGGACTCTTGTGGATTCCGCTCGCCGCGCTCTGCATTCTGCTTCTTCCTTTCGTACTTTCCGCCCAGCAGTACGACCCGGCGATGTACCAGGAACTTCACTGGCGCATGATCGGCCCATTTCGCGGCGGCCGCACGGTGGCGATTTCCGGCGTACCGGGCCAGCCGAATGTCTTCTATATGGCGCCGAACAACGGCGGAGTTTGGAAAACGACGGACTTCGGCCACACCTGGAATCCGATCTTCGATGCCCAACCAAACGACCCCCAGCCCTCCGGATCAATCGGAGCGCTGGCCGTCGCGCCGTCGGAACCGAACACGATCTATGTCGGTAGTGGTGAAGGCCTGCGCCGGCCGGATCTTTCCATTGGCAACGGTATCTACAAGTCGACCGACGCGGGCCGCACCTGGCAGCATCTGGGTCAACGGGATGGCGCGCTGCGTGACGCGCAGCAGATTGGATCGATCCTGGTCGATCCCAAAGATGCGAACCGGGTTTTTGTTGCTGCTCTCGGGCATCCTTATGGCCCGAATGCCGAGCGCGGCGTTTACCGCTCGCTCGATGGCGGCCAGGCGTGGCAAAGAATTCTTTATAAAGATGAAAACGTGGGTGCGATTGACCTGGTGTTCGATCCGCGAAACTCGCAGGTGATCTTTGCCGACATGTGGGCCTCGCGCCGTCCGCCATGGACGACTGGAGGCAGCTATGACGGTCCGGGGAGCGGCCTCTACAAATCAACTGACGGCGGCAACCACTGGCGGCAGATCACCAAAGGCTTGCCGGGCGAGGCCGACAAACTGGGCCGCATCGGCCTTGCCGTTTCGCTGAGCGATCCCGATCGCATGTACGCTCTGGTGGACGCGCGGAAAAACGGCGGTGTTTATCGCTCCGACGATGCCGGCGAAAGCTGGCAACTGGTGAATATAGAAGACCGCGTCTGGGGGCGCGGTGACGACTTCGCCTGCGTGCGCGTCGATCCGCGAAGTAAAAACGTGATCTATGTGGCCAACACTACGACCTACCGGTCCGACGACGCTGGCAAGAATTTCACGGCGATCAAGGGCGCGCCCGGCGGCGACGACTACCACACCATCTGGATCAATCCCGAAAACCCCGACATTATCGCGCTCGGCGTCGATCAGGGTGCAACCATCAGCGTGAATGGCGGCCAGACCTGGAGTTCCTGGTACAACCAGCCCACGGCGCAGTTCTATCACGTCATTACCGACAACGAGTTTCCCTACTGGGTGTATGGCGGCCAGCAGGAGAGCGGCTCAATCGGCACTCCCAGCCGCGGTGACTTTGGCGAAATCACTTTTCGCGACTGGACCACGGTCGGCGTCGAAGAATACGGCTACGTCGCGCCCGATCCGCTGCATTTGAATCTAATCTACGGCGGCAAGGTCACCGTGTTCGACCGCAACACCGGGCAGACGCGCGATGTTTCGCCGGTGGTTCTGCACACCGGCCAGTTCCGTTTCAATCGCACCGCGCCGCTGATTTTCTCGGCCGCCGATCCGCACGTGCTCTATCTCGGATCGAATGTGCTCTTCGCCACGCGCGACGGCGGTAACAGTTGGCAGATCGTCAGCCCCGACCTGACTCGTGAAGATCCGGGCTCGCCCGCGACTCTGGGACCGTTTATCGAGGCCGATCCCGCGAAGGGCAAGCATCGCGGCGTGATCTATTCGGTCGCTCCGTCACCGAAAGACGCCAACCTGATCTGGGCCGGCACCGACGATGGCATGATTCACGTAACCCGCGACGGCGGCAAGAACTGGCAGAACGTGACGCCTCCCGATCTAACGTCGTGGAGCAAGATCGCGCAGATGGACGCGTCACATTTCGATACCCTCACTGCCTACGCCGCGGTGAATCGCTTCCGGCTCGATGACCTGCATCCTTATATTTACCGCACGCACGACGGCGGAAAGTCGTGGCAGAAGATCGCGAGCGGCCTGCCCGATAACGAGCCGGTCAACACGGTGCGGGAAGATCCGGAACGCAAGGGACTGCTTTTTGCCGGCACCGAACGCTCCGTGTATGTGTCGTGGGACGACGGCGATCATTGGCAATCGCTGCAGATGAATCTGCCGCCGACTTCGATTCGCGATCTCGTCGTTCACGGCGACGATGTAGTCGTCGGAACCCACGGGCGTTCCTTTTGGATCTTGGATAACATCACGCCGCTGCGTCAGTTCAGCGAGGAGGTTGCGAGCGCTGCGGCTCATCTTTTCGCGCCGCAGCTCACCTATCGCGTGCGGCGCAACAATAACACCGACACGCCTCTGCCGCCCGAAGAACCTGCCGGCGAGAATCCTCCGGATGGCGCGATGATCGATTATTGGCTGAGCAGCGCGGAATCCGGCGCCGTCACGCTGGAAATTGTCGATGCCTCATCGGGACGAGTCGTGCGCCACTTTTCGAGCGCTGACAAGCCCGAGCCGGTTAACGCGAAAGAACTGGATGTCCCTACCTACTGGGTGCGTCCGCCGCGAATCTTGTCGGCTGCGCTGGGGATGCATCGCTTCATCTGGGATCTGACTTATCCTGAGCCCGACGTGCTTGAACATGAGTATCCGATCTCGGCCATCTACCACGACACGCCGCGCTATCCGCTCGGCGCGGCTGTATTGCCCGGACAGTACAAAGTTGTGCTCACCGTCGGCGGCAAGAGCTACACGCAGACGCTCGATGTTCGCATGGATCCGCGAGTAAAGACTTCACCGGAAGATCTGCTCCGGCAATTCGAACTCGACCGGAAGATCGCCGACGCTCTTCACCAAGACTACGAAGCCCTGCAACAGGTGCGCAGCCTGCGAGCGCAGTTGAAAGCGCTCGCCGGACACGGGCCGGATGCGATCACAAAGACGGCTGCTGAGCTGGAAGCGAAAGCCGCGACCATCGAGGGCGAGGAAGGCGACTACGCCACGACCTATTTGAGCACGCCCGAAGGCCGCAGCCTGGCTCGTCTGAATGGCGGCTTCAACGCGCTCGTCAGCGCGCTCGATACCGCGGACGCCGCGCCGACGACACAGCAGGTCGCGATGTTCGGCGAACTGGACAAGGCGCTCGAAGAACAGTTGTCAGCTTGGGCTCAGCTTAAGTCAGAAGATATTCCGGAGCTGAAGAGCAAGCTGAAGAAAGCGGGATTGCCGCCGATCGATCTGCAAAAGCCCATTCTGGGCGCGACAGACGCGGCGCGGACCAGTACGCAGGACAAGGATAAGAACGAGGAATAAGTGAGAGTCCCTATCCAGGCTACATTCTCATTCAGGCTACGTTCTCTGCAGCATTTTGCTCGGTTTATTGGTATCCTGCTCAGCCGCCTTGATGGCTGAGGACAACAGATAATCTATCCTCACCCGGACCGCTAGCCATCTGACGCTACTCCCTTTTGCCGCCTGCTCCAAATGGGAGGCAAGTTCTTCCTCAGTGGCTATCCCTTTATCTTTCAAGAATTGCAAAATAGCCGTGCTCTGAGTGTCTAAGGCCTCGAGGGAGGCGAACAAATCATGGAGTATCTCCTGCACAACTTTCTCGTCCATATTCCACTCTTCTCTTGAAACCTGCCCGAGGATGCAAGAAGAGTAACAGAGGAATAAGTGTTTGTGGCGCGGACACTCTCTGTTCCAAGACCTGGATGCCTATTTACTCTCTAGTTAACAGGTGATTAGCCTGAAATTTTTTTTAATGCTCGATCTTTTGGAATCAGAGAGTTAGGCAAAAAATCCCGCAAAATCTTTGAGTTTAAAGGACTTATAGCTAAAATCTTTAAGAACCAATGACTTAGCAGAGAAATGCTCCATTTTCTTCCCGATTCGGGAAGGTGATGCCTGCTCAGCGGATCAATTTACATTGTCAAAGGGCTGAAAATGGTCGGGTCGGCCCCGCAGACCGTCTCTGAAGACGGACATAATTCTACGCTGCCCTAATCAGAGAACATTATCGCACTGGTCGGGCTGGGAGTCTGTGATGGCGCTCACAGGCTGGATGTGATGAAAAAGATCAGGGGGCGGACTGTGGGAGTGAGGACGCTCGCGCGGCATCCGGCGTCCCGAAAACCGCGAGACGTGGGGTGCCCGGCACGGAAGTGGTCAGGCACGATCACTAACTCATGAAGCAGAGTCTCCTAGACAATCAAGAGGCGGTGAAAACGGTTTCGGTTGCCGACAATGTCCAGTACGTCCCAGATCAAGTCCCCGAATCGATATGCAGACTCGCCATACTCTTTCCTTTTTTCTTTATCCAAGAATCGCGACATTAGCTCTTCTTTAGGTACTTCTGTGTTTTCAAGAAACTTCTCATAGCGGTCTAGCAGTTCGGAGATTTTGGTGTGAGCGGCGGCCAGCTCTGGTTGCGAGAGCATCCACTCCAGGCGCTGAGTGGGCGTTAGAGAGATCATGCCCGCGGCGTCCAACGGGCTGACTGTCCCTGTTTCGGAAAACACTGTCAAAAGATACAGCAGTGCTGAATAGCAAGTGAGAAGTCGGCTATGCTTAAGTTTGTAGTTCGTCAGCCGGCGCTTAGCCCTTTCTTGCTCGGGCTCCCGCTCCGTCCTTGCCTCGTAGTTGACGCAAAATGTCCGCCACATTCGCAGAACGTCATTCGCCAGGAATGCCGGAATAAAGTCGTTCTTGTGATCCTCGTAGTCGCCCCAGTACTCTGCGATCACATCATCCGTTATTCGTTTGTAGACAGCCGAGCCGATGAGTGGAGCGCTCTCGAGGAACAGCAAAAGACGAGCAGTGAAGGTATTACTGACGTCGTCATGGGGTGTCCCGAGCATTTGGAGGAGTTCCGCCACCGTGTGATGCTTCAGGTATGCCCCGTCCCCAGAAAACTCAGGTATGTTTAGTTTTCTAGTAGCGTCTATAAGGTCGGCCTTGACCAAGATTTCGTCGAGGCGGCTCAGAGCCGGTTTCTCCGACGTGCCGTACCCGGCAATGAATAGATCAAGATCGCTGTATTGGCTTGTTTCGCGGCGTCCGAATGAACCCGTCACGTACACGCACGCTTTGTCCGTGCAAAGCTTATCCGCAACGTCGAGTAGGGCACGTAACTCTGTAATGCGATGGGTAGTCTCTTTACGTCTCCGATCGAGGACTTCTCTCACGGTTTCCCTCCCACTGAAAAACCCGGGCAAAAATTTCAGCCTGCTCCACTGCGTCGTCCAAAGCGTGATGAGTGTGCCGATTTCGAGGGCGAAGGGAGGGAAGTAGTCTTGATTTGCCCGCCTCAGAAATCGGTACGCCAGCTTTGACAGCGAATGCGGTCTTAATGTCGAAGCAAAGCGAGTGGTTAAAAGGAGAACCTTGTGCCGAAAACTTCGTGAAATACCAGTACAACCACGACCAGTCGAAGCTGAGCGGATAGGCCACCAGAATCGGCTTGCCGTGCTTGACAATTCCGCGGATCCATTGCGCCGCTTCGGTCATCGCGGTTTCCGGCCGCTCGCCTTCCATGAGGAGCCTGTTGCGATCCAGGCCGTTTACGCGGAGAGCCTCAGGCTGAAAGTCACCGGAAATTGGCCTCAGTTCTCTGTAAAAGCTCTGCCGATAATTTTGAGGAGCAGTGAAGCGCTGGCCGTCGAACGTCCCCGCAAATACGAGAGCAAACGAAAGAATCGAGAACGGACCTGGGATGGGCCCGTCGGTCTCCACATCCGCCGAGAAGTAAACATCGAGGCCACTTTTCATTGCGCCGCTAGCTTCTTCATCAGCGAGTTGCTCTGCATTTCCCTTAGTCTCTGGCGGTGCGGTCATCGCTGGGTTCATTAGATGCTCAGTCGCGCTTTCGGGAATGGCACTACAAGACAAGAAGTATAGCCCGCAGGTTTGTGGATTGCCTGATTTTCTTTTCCCGCCGGGGCGTGCCGCCCAACCCGCCAGATCAAAGTTCGCAAAATCGGGAGATGGCTTTCCATCCCACCTTTCGGAATTTACACGGGAAACTCCCTCCGCACGTACTCCATGGCTGCTTCGCGCGATGCTAGTCGACCCTCTAGTTGCGCGTCTTCGACTGCGGTCAGGATTTCTTTGAAGCTTGGGCCGGGCTCGTAGCCTGCTTCAATCAAATCCTGGCCGGTAATTAGCGGAGTGGGGCGGATTGCTTTGGGCGGGATCGATTGCAACTGCTGGCGCGAATATTCGTAGGAGTCGAGCTGGCCGTGGCTGGAGAGACAGTCTATGCGATGCAGCTCCAGATGCTCGTCGAAGGCGGCCAGGCGGAGAAATTTCTTCAGCGTGGATTGGTTCATGCGCTGGACGTCGGCGAAACGCATGTGATTGTCGATTAGCGCTAGAATCTGATCGGTCTCGTCGTTCGAGAAGCGCAGACGGCGGCAGATTTCGGCGGCCATCTTCACTCCGACTTCTACGTGGCCATCGAAGCGGATGCGGTCGGGCGCTACGCGGAAGGTTGGCGGCTTGCCTACATCGTGCAGGAGCGCTCCCCAGGCTAGCGTTTTTGATACGCCGGCCGGAAGTTTTTCGAGCAGAAGCAGGGTGTGCACGAACACGTCGCCTTCGGGATGGTATTGGGGCGGCTGCTCGACTCCTTTCATGGCGGAGATTTCGGGCAGGACTTCGGGCAAGAGGCCGGTCGAATCGAGTAACTCGAAAGCTCGGCGGGCTCGGCCCTCGGTTAGCATCTTGGTCAGTTCTTCGCGCACGCGCTCCGAGGAGACCTGGTGAATTTTCGGCGCTAACTTTTGTATCGCCTCCATTGTTGCGGGATCGATCTTGTAATCGAAGCGGGCGGCAAAACGGACGGCGCGGAGCATGCGCAGTTTGTCTTCGGCAAAACGGCGTTCGGGATCGCCTATCGCGCGCACGATTCCGGCTTTCAGATCGTCGCGTCCGCCGACGAAATCCAAAATCTCGTTTGTTACTGGATCTAGCAACATGCCGTTGATGGTGAAGTCGCGGCGCTCGACGTCTTCGCGTGGGTCTTTGGTGAAGCGAACCTGGTCGGGATGACGGCCGTCGGAGTAGCCCACATCGGAGCGGAACGTCGCTACCTCGATGGCTCCTTTGCTGCGCTCTCCTTGACGGGCGAGGACGCCCGTCGCTCCACCGGATTGTGGCACTAGCACTACTCCGAACTGCTCGCCTACGGCGAAGGTCTGGGGGAAGATTTGCATGACCTGTTGCGGGGTTGCGTCGGTCGAAACATCGTAGTCGGCGGGCTCGCGGCCGAGAAGAAGATCGCGGACACAGCCACCGGCGAAGAAGGCCTGGTGGCCGTGGTCGCGTAGGGTGCGGACGATTTCGGCGGCGTGTTGTTTGGCGCTAGACATCGGTGTAGTTAGTCGGCGGTCACGTAAACTAAAGAGCTGGAGGCTGCGAGCTGCGAGCTTCGAGCTAGAAACCCATTATGCCTGACGCGAACATACTCGGCATCGAGAGCTCCTGTGATGAGACGGGCGCGGCGGTGGTGGGCTCGGGGCAGCAGATTTTGTCGAACGTAGTTGCGTCGCAGATCGCCACGCACCAGCCTTATGGCGGAGTGGTTCCGGAACTGGCTTCGCGCGAGCACTTGCGGGCGATTGTTCCGGTGGTGCGCCAGGCGCTGGCTGACGCGGGAGAGACTTATGAGTCGGTCGATGCTATCGCGGTGACGCAGGGGCCGGGATTGGCGGGCGCTCTGCTGGTGGGCATCAGCTTTGCCAAGGCGCTGGCCTTCGCGCTGGGAAAGCCGCTGATCGCCGTGAATCATCTTGAGGGGCACATCCATGCGGTGTTGCTGGGTCAATGGCAAATGGAGCAGCGGCAGAGGGAAAATGGCGAGCTGCAATTTCCGGTGCTGGCGCTGGTGGTTTCGGGCGGCCACACGCATCTTTATCTGGCGCAGTTACAGGAAAATCTCTGGACGTACAGGAACATCGGCCACACTCGCGACGACGCTGCGGGAGAGGCGTTCGATAAAGTTGCGAAGCTGCTGGCGCTCGGCTATCCGGGAGGACCGATCATCGACCGGCTGGCGCCGCACGGCGATGGGCACGCGGTCAGGTTCCAGACTTCGCAGATCAAGCACGCGGACCGGCGCGATCACAAGCGCGGCGATCATAAGCAGGACGATCGTAAGCAGGACAATCAAAAGCAAGTGCGGGCGGAAGAGGATGGGCCGCATTTTGATTTTTCATACAGCGGAATCAAGACGGCGGTTTTGCGCTATGTCGAGACCGAGAACCTGAAACCTGCGATTTTGGCTCGGCGGCAGGCGCTGGCGGGCATCGACAAGCCGACGCTCGAAGACATTCTCCGGCTGAGCGATCGGCAAACCCTCGACCTGGTGGCTTCTTTCCAGCGTTCGATGGTCAACGATCTGGTCATGAAGACGCTCGGGGCGGCGCGCGAGTATGAGGTTCAGACTCTTTTCGTCAGCGGGGGCGTGGCCGCCAATCAGGAATTGCGGGCGACTTTTGAGCGCGAAGCGGGGATGCAGGGGCTTCCCGTTTTCTTTCCGGCGCGCGCGCTTTCGACTGACAATGCGGCCATGATCGCGGCGGCGGCGTTCCCGAAATTTCTGCGCGGGGAATTTGTGGCGATGGATTTTTCGGCCGAGGCTGGAATGGCGCTGCGTTGACGGCCGGTGAAACTGCGTCCCCGGTTCAGCGCCTGAACCCTTGGCTGAACAATTCCGCGTCTCGATGTCCAATCCCTAAAGTGTGCGCGCGAAGAACTTGGTCGTCCCTCCGGGACTTGAATCATTTCCTCCGCTTTCCCAGCGCTGAAGCGCTCCACCCCATCACCCCAAAACCGGGCGTGATGGGGACCCCGGCGCTGGGCTAAGCTCGGTTGCCCCTCCGGGGCGTTATGGAGTCCGAGCCGGTCCTGGTATCGAATTGAAACACTTCCCAGTTACAATGGTCGCGTGAAACCTACAATTTTTGTAGTGGAAGACGACCCGGATATTTCGCGCCTGGTTCGCCATCATCTGGAGGGGGCCAGCTTCAGTGTGCGACTCTACTCGACTGGCAACCTGGTCGTGACCGACGCCGAACGGCAGCGTCCGGCGCTGTTTCTGCTGGACATCATGGTGCCGGGAAAAGACGGCCTGGAACTTTGCCGCCAGATACGGCAGTCGGTGTCGCTGGCGTCGGTCCCGGTGATTTTTCTGACGGCCAAGAGCGGCGAGTCGGATCGGGTTCTGGGGTTGGAGTTGGGCGCCGACGATTACATCCCTAAGCCTTTTAGCCCGCGTGAACTGGTGGCTCGGGTCAAAGCGGTGCTGCGTCGTTTTGAGCGGCCGCTGCCGCCGCTGCCAACCAAGATTGACGAAATCCACATTGACCCGAGTGCGATGACGTTGACAGTTCGGGGGAAACAGGTCACGACCACGGCCACTGAATTCCGATTGCTCGACCACTTCATGCGGCACGCGGGGCGCGTTTTCACGCGCGACCAGTTGCTCGACTCGGTGTGGCGCGATACGGCGTATGTGACGCCGCGCTCGGTGGACGTTTATGTGCGGCGCATTCGAGAAAAGATTGAGCCCGATCCGGAGAACCCGCGCTACTTGAAAACGGTGCGGGGGGCCGGCTACCGCTTTGAGGTTGCGCGGTGAGAAGTCGCATCTTCTTTAAATTGATGATTGTGTTTCTGCTGGTGATTGGCGCGACCGCGATCACATTGCAGTTGACCGTGCACAAGGTCTGGGAGCGCACGCTGCACGAGCAGATCGAGCGCAATCTTAAACAGAAAACCCTGATGTTCGCGTATCGCGTGGAGGCGGACCGGCAGCACTCGCTGGCCGACATCGCCGCCCAGGAGGGCCAGGCGGCGGGAGCCCGCGCCACCGTGATCGATCCCACCGGCAAGGTGCTGGCCGATTCGGAAACCGATCCGAGCACGATGGAAAATCATGCGCAGCGCAAGGAGTTTGCCGCTGCTCTTGCCGGACATCTCGGGGTGGATGAACGCAGCAGTCGAACTCTTAGCGTTCCTTTTCTGTATGTAGCGGCGCCGGTTTCTGGAGGGGCGGTGCGCCTGGCGTATCCGCTGCCGGAGATGGAAATTACGGATCGTCCGCTGGCGGTGGCCCTATTCTGGGGATCGCTCGCTGCTTTCGTATTCGCGGTGATGGTGGCGTTGGTTGCTTCTCAGTATGTTGGGCGGCGCCTGCAGCGGATCGTGAGCTTTGCCGAGCGCGTGGCGGGCGGGGATCTGACCGCCAGAATCGCTTCGACTTCGACGGACGAGATCGGGCAGGTGGCGGCAGCACTCGATAAGACGACACGCCGGGTGGAAGAAAGTTACGCTCGCGTGCAAACCAGCCAGCGGGAGTTGGAGACTCTGCTCAACAGCATGCAGGACGCGGTGATTGCGGTGGATGTCGATGGGCGCGTGCAGTGGGCCAATCGCGGCATGAGCCGTTTGCTGCTGCATGCTCCCCGCTTGAATGCGCCGTTGATCGACAGCGTTCGCGACCCGGACTTTCTTGCCGCGATTCAAAAAGCGGCGCACGACCAGGTGGTTACTTCGGCGCGCTCGAACACCATCGCATCCGGCCGCACCTTCGACGTTACGGCGGCGCCCATGCCGGGAGGGGGCGCGGTGGCCGTGCTCCGCGATCTGACCGAGACCGAGCGCATGGAAAAGAGCCGCCGCGATTTCATCGCCAACGTTTCCCACGAGCTGCGCACTCCGCTGACTTCCATCCAGGGATACACCGAGACGCTGCTCGACAGTCCGCTGGCCGACAATCACGTGCGCGAGTTCCTGGAAATCATCCGCAAGAATTCGGCCCGCATGTCGCGCCTTACGGAAGACCTGCTGACGCTGGCCCGCGTCGAATCGGGCGAGCAGAGGTTCGGCATGCAGCGGGTCAGTCCCGAAGAATTGCTGCAGGACGCTCTGGAGAGCTTTCGCGAAGTGGCACGGTCGTATGGCGTCGAACTGGTGATTGAGAATTCGGTCCCGACCGGCAATGTGAATGCGGATCGCGAAGCCATCCACCAGATTTTTTCCAACCTGATCGAGAATGCGTTGAAGTACGCGGCGTCAGGAAAGAAAGTTATTCTGGGAGCGCGGGCGACGGAGAGCGGCGTGGAATTCTACGTGCAGGACTTCGGACCGGGTATTTCTTCCGAGCATCTGCCGCGTCTTTTCGAGCGTTTCTACCGCGTCGATAAAGCGCGCTCGCGGGAATCCGGGGGCACGGGACTGGGACTGGCCATCGCCAAGCATATTGTTCTGGCCCACGAGGGAACGATTCGCGCCGAGAGCGAACTCCACCACGGCTCGACCTTTCTGTTCACCCTGACCGCTTCCGAAGGCGATCCAGCGTAGATGCAGGCAATGCCAAGGCGTATCAACACGGCGAGACGAATCTTCAATTTTCTTCCATATATACTTGCCGCGAGTGCGAGAATGAGATTAACCAAGCCACCGAGTATCAGATAAATGACGATGGCATGGCGGGCACCGGACTTGGCGGAGGGGGCGCTCTGATGACAACTGATTTGAATACGACAGGCCCTGCAGGACGAAAGCCACCCTCGTTTGGAATTAGACAGCTCTTGTTTGTAGTCTTTCTGGCAGTCATCTTTTTTATGCTTGGCCATAGTATGGTGCGACACCGCTTCTTCCAGGGCGGCCGAACTCACCGGAACGGCTCCGTCGGACAATAACAGGCAGATAGCAGGCACTGAAAGAAGTGTTAGGGGAACTCTGATTAAGTCCTAGCTGGCGAGACGGGCTACGCAAGAGGTGCGACCCTCAGCGGCTAAAGCCGCTTGTTTGGCGGGTTCTGACGGCATGGCTGAAGCCATGCCCTTTCAAAGCTCTCCGTGAAACGACTTAATCAGAGGCCCCTTAGTCGCGTCTGCGGCTGATCCCAAGCTACGCGTTCCTTGACGTGAAGATTGGATCTACTGGAGCTTTTGGGATGCTGCCACCCGCATCCTGGTTGCGATAGCGACCTGGCGAAGCATGTAATACAAAGTTGCGAGGCCGGCGAGGAAGAGAAGCACGAAAAGCCCGATGATGCCCCACTGCGGCGCAACCGGCAGTTGACTGGGGCTGAAGTATGGGGCGAGCGCAAGATTTCGCAGCACGTCGCGCATGACGACCATAACGGCCAAGGTCAGCAAGCCGCAGCTTATGCCGATGGCCAGTTGCCGCTTCGGAGACTTGCTGGCTTTCGCCAGGATGAGATGCGCAACCGCAGCTAGTGGCAGAAGCATTCCAATTCCCAACCATGCGGTGGCGAGCCCGTTGCCACCGACAAAGGCCAGTCGCACCGGACCGGGCAGTTTCACCAAGAACCAGAACCCCACACCAAGGTTGAGAAGGGTAGTTCCCGTGAACAGCAAGGATCCTTGTTCGATGAGCCACTGGCGATAGCCGTCTACTTGCTGGCGAACTTCTTGCTGGCGAAGACCCAGCACTACCAACCCCAGTCCGGAAACCGCCAAGGCGCCTAACACGAAATGAAGATACCGCGGCAGAAGGGAAGGTTCTAACCAGTTCAGGTTCCAGCCGCTGGCATTGCTGTGATAAAGGTTGAGCCAGCGCTCGGGCGCCAGCATCAGGGTGAAGTTATTGCTGTAGACGAAGGCAATGGTTGCAAGGAGCAGCACCACCAGAGCCAGAACTACGGTCGTGCTGCCCTTTTGCTCGTGCCCCTGCGTCTTGGCTAAAGTCATGGAGAAAAAGTAGACGCCGTAGTAGGCGAGAACAACCATTGCGATAATGGCCAGCCAAGGCACGCCGATCAGGATCGAACTGGCGTAAAGGAATTGCCCATACATTACCTGGAGGAACAGCAGCGGCGCCACGCCCAGGGTTATGGTAAAGGCAAAAACCGAGGGCAGGAGACGGCCGAGATCGCCGGCGAGGCGAGCAGAAAATGCCGAACTCTGGCGCCGCAGCGTGCAGACGAGGGCGACGGCTGTGCCTCCCAACAGGCAGTTCATGAACAAGACGTGGAGAAAGAATGTGAGCAGGAGCAGCGTGCGCAGAAGCCAGACGGGCGCCGGCAACGGCATGGGATCGGGATAAGGAATGGGCAAGTTCATTACGATGTGTTCTCCCTTCTAACTTCTCCCATCTTTCTTGTAGAGCGCCGGGCGTCGCCGTGCGGCCACCTCGCAACCTGACGGGCGAGACGCCCGTCGCTCCACTGTCTCAACTACTGGCTCGGATTGCTCAGATAGACGGCTAATGCGTGACCTTCCGCTTCCGTACCGGTAAAAGGCGGCATGTCTGGATTGATGTCTCCGAGCGTTCCGAGCATGCCGACGATTGCATCGGCGTCGGTTCCCTTGAGGTCCAGCGGACGCCGCTGACCGCCGACGCTGTGACAGAGGGCGCAATGGATCGCGAAAACCTGCTGCCCGAGTTCTTTTTGGTTCGCGCCGGAGGGTGTTGCCGGCGCCAGCGAGGCCAGATAGCTGCCCAAGACTGCGCGGTCATGCTCATTGCCTACAAATGGCGGCATGGTCTCGCGAACTACCGGCAGGTGCAGCAGGATCTGGCTGCCAAGTTTCGCATCCCATCCGCGGGCGAATTTGCGCATCGCGCGATAGCCATCGGCGGAATGACAAGAGCCGCACTCGATAACAAAAAGTTGCCGGCCATAGGCATGTGGGTCGTCAGCGCTGGCTTCGACCCACGGCGAAGTCTTGGCGACACCACTGGCGACGATACCCTCCATCTGCCCAACCCTGACGTCGTTGGCGTAGATGTAGCTGTTGATGACATAGGGATAGCGGCTGAACTCGCGCAAATATTCGCCTGAGCCCATGACGCCAATCCCAGCAACCAGCAGCACGGCCACGACCACCGCGTTCATCATTTTGGGACGGAGAAGCGCGAACACCAGCGTAAGTATCAGTGCGACTCCGGCGCAAACAGCCGCTCCGAGCAGGGCATGGTGGACCGCCGTGAACATGCCGGGGTACAGGCCGCTGAAATACGCTCGCGAGTAGGAAGGAAGATCGTGGAAATACCACCGGCTCAAAGGAAGCAGCGATGCAATTCCCAGCAGCAGCCACCAGCCCGCCCAACGCACAACGCGTTCCCGCAAAGGAGAAGGTTCGTACATCGCGGTCAGCAAGCCGAAAATGCCCGCCAGACCCACGGCCATGGCGGTACGAATGCACAACGACGGCCAGTAGGTGGGGTTGAAAAAGCCGTCCCAGAAGTTCCCGGTTTCGAGCCAGCGTCCGGGCGTGAGCATGTAGGTGAGGATGCCGTTGATCACGACCAGGCTCGCCCAGGCAGCGACGAAGTAGATCCAGCCGACGATGAGATGAGTTTGCCGGTCCAGAGTGTCCCAGTGGTAGGCGTAGATGAGAGCGGCAGCGATCTCGACGAAAAAGAAGACCCACTCGATCGCCCATCCCCAAACGAAGGTGTGAATGAGCGAGGAAGTTGCTTCGGGGCTGACCAATCCGATCGTGAACCAGATGCCCACGCCGGTAACCGCCCCAAGAACCACGGTCAGCAACGCGAAGAATTTGGAATGATGCCGCACGTACGCGAGCAACTCCGAATCGTTGTGTGAATACGCGCGACGCTCGGTGAGAACCAGGTATGCACCGCCGCCGACGGCGAAGTGGGAGATGAAGACGTGAAGCACGGCTACGGCCGCGATCAGGAGTCCGCCAGGAAATCCAAGTTGCCAAACGGGATAGTTCATTCTGTCGCCTGTGTACTGCTTTCAGTATCACGAGTGTTCGTGCGGCGGCTGTGACCAGAATCACGTGAGGGCGCGAGCCTTTTCATTCGGCGACAAGAAATTCACCGGGTTGTAACCTGCCTGGGGAGGCGGCGAACTATGCTTTATTGGGGATTATGTGTCACACTCTGGGGTGATAGCGGTCGCGTCCACCGGGGCGGGTCCGACATCCAATGAGGCAGGGCGGTTTTGCCTATGAGCACAGCCAGCGTAAAAACACCTTTACCTGAGCCCTCGCACTCGGGCCTGGTGCAGCGAACGGTGGAAGCCTGCGAACTGGCCCGCGAAGCCGCGGCCATTGCAGCCGAGGGAATTGCCACCGGATCCATGGCTCGCCTGAACGCCATCCGGCAGTGTGAGAAAGAACTCGACGCCATTGATGTGGAAGTGGACACGGGTGTGACCGCGACCATCACCCGCGTCCCGGAAGCGGAAACGCGGCAACTGCTGGCGTGCATGAAACTCATGATCGGACTGGAGCGCATCGGGGACCTGCTCTTGAGCTTTGCCACCAGCGCGCAGGCTGCGGGAGGCCGCATCGACACGGAGGATGCTCGCGACTTGACCCAGATGGCTACGGTCCTGGAAAAAATGCTG